>Ga0208375_1000018_pt1 | contig 347189 bp, 343 predicted proteins | sample RifOxyD1_FD_184038 | JGI IMG/M metagenome (GOLD analysis project Ga0208375, IMG submission 184038) | Soil microbial communities from Rifle, Colorado - Rifle Oxygen_injection D1 (SPAdes) | ecosystem: Environmental > Terrestrial > Deep subsurface > Rock core/Sediment | place: Rifle, Colorado... | reverse complement strand
CGCGCCCGGGTCTAATTTTTTAAATGCCAACGGGCAAACATTTACTTTTTAAATCTGTTATGGTAGAATGATAGTAATAAGTTGCCCTAACGGGTTCATTTTTTGTTTATATGGAAATACGAAATATTGCGATTATTGCCCATGTGGACCACGGTAAGACCACTCTGACCGACGCTATTATGCGTGAGACGGGGATGACCGAAGAGGGCACCACTATGGATTCCAATGATTTGGAACGCGAGCGGGGTATTACTATTTATGCTAAAAATACCTCGATTAACTACAAAGGCACCAAAATAAATATTGTGGATACCCCGGGCCACGCCGACTTTGGTTCGGAAGTGGAGCGAGTACTACGCTCGATTGATTCGGTGCTACTGGTTGTCGATGCCCAAGAGGGTCCCATGCCTCAAACTCGGTTTGTGTTGAAGAAATCACTGGAGATTGGTCATAAACCGATTGTTGTTTTAAATAAAATAGACAAACCAGCGGCCGATTGTGCCCGCGCTCATGATGAAATTTTAGAGCTTTTTATGGAACTGGGCGCCACCGACGAGCAACTAGATTTTGTCACGGTATACGCTATTGGCAAAGATGGGGTAGCGATGAAAAATTTGGCCGATGAACGAAAAAATCTAGAGCCACTGCTTGATACTATTCTCGCTCATGTAGCGCCGGCCTCCCACGAGGTGGCCGTGCCTTTGCGGGCGCAACCTTTTAATCTCGCCTATGACAACTTTTTGGGCCGGCTGGCGATTGTGCGAGTGTATGAAGGGGTAATCAAAGATGGCAGTAAGGTTTATATTAAAAAGCCCAATGGGCAGGTGGAAGAAGGAAAAATTACCAAACTTTTTACTTTTGAAGGGATAAGCCGACAAGAAGTGAAAGAAGCCGAAGCGGGAGATATTGTGATGGTGGCGGGGCTGGCGGAAATATATATTGGGGACACGATTAGTGATAGTTTGGACGTGGAAATGTTGCCGGTAATTCATGTGGATGAGCCAACCATCGCCCTCAATTTTTTGGTCAATGATTCACCTTTTGGCGGTCGCGAGGGTAAGTTTGTCACCAGTCGGCAAATTCGTGAGCGCCTGTTGAAGGAACTAGAAATTAATGTGGGTCTGCGGGTAGATTTTGAGGGGGACACAATGAAAGTCTATGGTCGGGGGGAACTGCATATTGCGGTGTTGCTAGAAAATATGCGTCGGGAAGGGTTTGAAATGACCGTGTCTCAACCCCAGGTAATTATTAAAGAGATTGACGGGGTCAAGTCAGAGCCGTATGAAGAAGTGACGATTGAAATTCCCACTGTGTCCCAAGGCACGGTGATTGAAAAACTCGGCAAACGGGCGGTGCATATGACCAATATGAAAGTTGATGATAATATTGTCCGTCTCACCCTCGAAGGGCCAACGCGCGGTCTCTTGGGCTACCGCGGACAATTTATTATTGATACCAAAGGAGAGGGGATTTTTGCCAGTCGAGTGATTGGTTTTAAACCTTATGCCGGGGAAATCGAAAAGCGCGCCGTGGGCTCGATGACCTCGATGGTGGGTGGAAAAGCCCTGGGTTTTTCCTTGGCCAACCTGCAAACCCGTGGAACTTTGTATATTGAAGCAGCGACCGAGGTGTATGAAGGGATGGTGGTGGGCAACACCGCTAAAGGGGAAGAGATGGCGGTCAATCCAACTAAAGGTAAGCAACTAACCAATATGCGGGCCTCGGGGACTGATGAAAAAATATATTTAGTTCCTCCACTACCGATTACGATTGAGCGGGGATTGGAAATTATGTCGGACGATGAATATTTAGAAATTACGCCGAAGAGCGTCCGTTTACGCAAACAGTATTTGACGGAAGCGGAGAGAGCGAAGCATAAGAGGCAATAAATAAAATCCCCCGGCGTCGCGTAGCGACGCCGGGGGACAAGTAAAACCCGACCGCTAGCGGTCGGGTTTTACTTTAATTACAGACGATTAGACATATTTTAAAACTAAAAAATACGCCTTACGCGCGTAATTGAAAAACTAAAGACCATTCATCTGCTGATATAAATTTTAAACGCGAACGCTTTTGTTTAGAGCATTTTAATATTTATCAAACAGATTTGCTACCGACAATACTAGCAAAAATTTAGACCAATGGCAAATATATTTGGGGATAGGGCATTAATTGCGGTTGAGTTTTAAGGTAATTAAAAATTCAGCCAGCTCGGGGCCCGCCAATTCACGCCATTCACCCACTTTTAAATTGCCAAGTTTGATATTTTCAATTCGGACGCGAATTAAATCTCTAGTTTCTAAACCAAGGGCGGCACACATTCGGCGGACTTGGTGCTTTTTACCCTCGGTTAAAATCATGGTAAATTCTTTATCACCAGTTTTAGTCACTTGGGCTTTTTTGGTGCGATAATTTTCAATTTTAATACCATTAGCTAAAATTTTAGCTTGCTCGGCCGTGACAGTTTTGTCGGCGGTGACCACATATTCTTTGGTATGTTCATGGTCGGGAGACAAAAGCGCTCCCGCAAGCCGGCCGTCATTGGTCAGTAAAATCAGACCCCGAGAATCTTTATCGAGACGGCCAATCGGGAAAGCTTTGACAGGCAGACGGAGAACATTGACGATAGCTTTTTCAGTCGGGCTTGAGGAATGAGTAGCGATGCCAACTGGTTTGTGGTAAGCAAAGTAGCGATACACTGGCCGTGAGGCCGAGCTTTTAGTTTCCACTTTGTCACTAGCTTGGACCAGGTCACCTAGGACAGCCAACCGGCCATTTATTTTTACGGTGCCACTTTTAATTAGATCGTCGGCGGCCCGGCGGGTGAGAGGGAAATGGGCAGCAAGATATTTATTAAGCCGAACTGGAAATTCGGGCGGGGAAACTTTGCTGGTGCGCTTTATTTTACTTGATTTTCGCATTAGAGCTAGTCTAGCAAATTACTACCGAGGAGGGAAATTGGACTATGTCCACACAAAATAGTCGCCACTCCCCTTTTTGTTTGCTAAAATTTGAATAGTAAATATGTTTAAAACTTTTTTTGTTGCCAGTTTCCTGGAACAGCAAGCCAGCTTGTCGCAACTTTTACATGAAAGTCATATCAAAGTTGATTTTTATTTTTTGTTGGCGTTGGCTTCATTTATTACCACCTTGGGTATGATTACCGACGACGTGGGGGTGACAGTCGGTGGTATTTTTATTGCCCCTCTCCTTTTACCCTTGCTTAGTCTGGCGATGGGGATAGTCACGATGAGTGCCTTGGCGATCGGGCGGGCCACACGGATTATTTTAAAATCATCGGCGCTTATCTTTGGCGTGTCGCTAATCACCGCTTTCTTATTTTCTAATAATGTAGTGGGCAGTGAAATCCTGTTGCGGATTAAACCAGATTTAATCATGTTACTGATTGCCTTTGCTTCAGGGGTGGCCGTGGCTTACTCCTGGGTCAAGCAAGATTTGTCGGCGGCTTTGCCGGGGGTGGCAGTGTCGGTGTCACTTTTGCCACCGCTAGCGGCCGCAGCAATTGGGGTCGTGATGCTAAATCGGATAGTCGTGGCGGGAGCACTAACAATGTTTATGATGAATTTGGCCGCGACAGTTGTGGGGGCAATATTAGTTTTTTCCTTATATGGCTTTGCTCGACTCCAACGGGAGGAAGAAGAAAAAATTGCGGAAGAGAAATATGAAGAGAAAATTCAACATGATGCCTTGGTTCAAGTGGCTAAAATGAAAGCGAGAAAAAAAGCCAAAGTAATAACGGAAACTAATTTTCTGTAGCTTCGGGTTAATTAAATCGGAAAATTTGAAATTTGTTTAAATCAGTGTAGGATAAAAAAAGAAGGAGGAATTGGTTGTGTTGGCATTATTGTGGACACTGAAAGGATAAGAGCCATGCGCTATTGGCGACAGTTTCAGAAAGCGGTGGTGGTGATGGGGGTAATCATTTGGGAGTTGGCGAAATGTGTTTTTGAAGTACTGATTATGGGCAAGAAGCTGGAAAGGGAGTAGGGATAGTTTGCTGGCCGAAAATCCCCCGGGCGCGCAAAGCGCGCCCGGGGGATTAATTTATTTTTAACCCAACATTTCTTCCGCGATCCTTTTGACCTCGCCGCCGTCGGCTTGTCCGCCGGTGGCTTTAATTATTGCCCCAATCAGTTGGCCTATTTTGGATTTGTCGGCCCCGAGTTCGGCAATTTTTTCGGCAACTATTTTTTTAATGTCTTCAGTCGACATTTGGGCCGGCAGGTAGGTTTGAATAATTACCAGTTCGGCTTCCTCATTTACCGCCAAATCTTCACGTCCACCGGCTCGATATTGGGTGCTGGCATCTTTCCGCTGATTGCTGGCTCGCTTTATAACTGCTAGGGCCTCGTCATCAGTCAAAAATTCATCCGGTTTTTTGCCTTTGGCCACAGCCTCGTTAGTAAAGGCTGATAATAGGCCCCGAATCACCGATAGCCTAACTGCGTCTTTAGCTTTCATGGCGTCCTTCATCTCACTTTTTATTTTCTCGTGCAACATATTGTTTATGATTAAATTATTCTAGTATTAATCTAGCAAATTAAAACCAATTGCTCAAATACAAATCGCCCAGAAACTCGGAGTTTCTGGGCGGTCATTTGTCTTTGACTTTTTCTTCAAAGCTTAGCTCGCCACCAAGCTTGGTGGCGTCTTTGGTCTTTTCGCCACGTAGTACGTCTTCGACCCGGCTAATTGCCGAAAAGAATGAGTTGAGGATTCCCTCTCTCACTTTTTTGAGTAAAGACGACCGATGATGATGGTGACCGTTGCGGTGTTTGCTCACGTCGCTCACCCCCTTTCTAGGGTATATTAAACACTATTGGGTGCCGAAAGTACACCGTTCGCTCGGCAACGGGGATGAGAGGCAAGGTGATATGAAGAGGCGGAGCCGCTTCCTCTTTCAAAAAACCAGCCCTGTTGCCTTCGCCTAATACCCCGTCGGCTGGTCACGGGGATGGGGCGAAGGACTGGTTTATTCCCCACCCTTTTCAAGGGGTGCTATACTTTAGCTATGTCAGGTGAGAAAAACTTCCAAAAAACCTATAACAATCTAAATTCGGCCCAAAAAGAAGCGGTGGATACTATCGAGGGGCCCGTGATGGTTATTGCTGGTCCGGGTACCGGTAAAACCCAGATTTTGACCATGCGGATAGCCAATATTTTGCGGGCGACCGACAGTGCTCCCGAGCAAATTTTAGCCCTGACTTTTACTGAAAATGCCACCGCTAATATGCGGGACCGGTTGGCCCACCTGATTGGCAGTCGGGCTTATCGGGTAGTGATTAGTACTTTTCATGGTTTTTGTAACAATATTATTAAAAATTATCCCGAAGAATTTCCGCGGATTATTGGTTCGGCTAGTATTACCGAAATCGACCAAATTGCAATTGTGGAAAAAATAATTGATAGTTTGCCGCTCAAGCTATTGCGGCCCTATGGTGACCCGACTTTTTATGTGCGCAGTGTTGTTGGTAGTATTGGTGACTTAAAACGAGAGGGAGTGAGTGTGGCCGAATATAAAAATATTTGTCGCAAGGCCGATAGGGAATATGCTGATATTTCTGATTTGCGTCATGAAAAGGGGGCTTATAAAGGCAAAATAAAGAAAGTTTACGAAAAACTACGGCGGGAGATTGATAAAAATTTGGAGTTAGCTGAAATTTACGAAGCCTATGAAGCCAGCTTAAACGAGAAAAAACTTTACGATTTTAACGATATGATTATGGAGGTGTTGCGAGAGTTGAAAAGTAATACCACTTTACTGGCCATGTTGCAGGAGGAACATCAATATATTTTGGTGGACGAGCATCAAGATACTAATAATGCCCAAAATAAAATTTTGGAACTAATTGCTGGCTTTCACAGTAACCCAAATCTGTTTGTGGTGGGGGATGAAAAGCAGGCTATTTTTCGGTTTCAGGGCGCCTCGCTCGAAAACTTTTTTTATTTTTCTCGCTTGTACCCTAAGGCCAAGATAATAACCTTGGCCAACAACTATCGCTCGGGACAGGCGATTTTAGACCAGGCTGAGGCGGTTTTGTCGGGTAAGAGTCCCCTGGTGGCTTTTGACAAAAAAGTGGGACCCTTGATTAAAGTGGGCGGGTTTGACTCCCCTGTCACCGAATATTTTTATTTAGCCAGTGATATTCAGGCTAAAATTACAGCGGGGGCAGAACCAAATGAGATTGCCGTTTTGTATCGGGACAATCGTGACGCTTTACCACTCTCGGCTATTTTGCGTAAGTGTGGCTTGGCCGTAGCCGTCGAGTCGGATGATGATTTGTTATCAGATCTTGATGTGCAGAAAATGATTACGGTTTTTGAGGCACTAGCTAATTTTGGCGATAATGAAAGGTTGGCCCGCCTGCTTCATATCGATTTTTTTGGTTTGGCCCCGATTGCAACTTATAAATATATCCGTCAGGCCCATGAAGAAAAGAGAGATCTAATTGCTATTCTCCAGGAAAAAGAGGATAGAGTTTTTGAGTTATTGTCCTCGCTTAAGGTAGCCAGTGAAAATATGAACCTTTTGCCGTTTATGGAGCGGTTGCTTAAAGAATCAAAATTGATCGAGTTTGTGGTGACCGACCATAATGCTCGGGGACGACTAGAAACTATTGCGACATTTTTTGATTTAGCTTCTTCGGTCGTAGCCAGTCAGCCCGGGGCGCGTCTGGCCGACTTTTTAGCTTTTTTAAATATTGCTCAAAAACATAAAGTACTGTTGAAGAAAAAGGCAGGTCAAGGTTATAAAGGTAAAGTCCGGCTAATGACTACCCACAAAGCCAAAGGTTTAGAATTTGATCACGTTTATATTGTGGGAGCATACGATGGTCACTTTGGTGGGCGTCCAAACCGCGATAAATTAAAACTGCTCAATGAGGTTTATGCCTTATCGGCCGAAAGCCAAAAGGCCGAAGCACAAGCAACTGATGATGCCGATGAACGGCGGTTGTTTTATGTGGCTTTAACTAGGGGCAAAAGTGAGGTGACTATTACCTATGCAAAAATAGGAGAAACCGGTCGGGAACAAGTGCCCAGCCGGTTTGTGACCGACTTGCGACCAGAATTGGTTCAGGTGATAGAGACAGAAAAGTGGAATAATGACAGTAAAACAGAGCGGTCTATTTTTCTTTTACCGGAAAGGGAGACAGGTAGTAGTTTACACGATGTGCAGTTTGTAGCCGAACTTTTTCATGAGCAGGGTCTATCGGTGACGGCGCTTAATAACTATTTGACTTGTCCGTGGCAATATTTTTATCGCAACCTTATTCGCCTACCAGCGGTGCCCGCTAAATATTTACTTTATGGTATTGCTATTCACGCGGCGCTCCAAGATGTTTTTCGCCAGGGTAAAGATAAGGGGATTGAACGGGATTTTTTACTAGCCAGTTTTGAGCGTCATTTACGCGCCCAGCCTTTAGAGGTTGGTGATTTTAGCGAGACTTTGGCCAAGGGGCAAAAAGCTTTAGCTGGTTGGTACGACACCTACAGTGCCACTTTTAATTTAAATGTTTTAACGGAGTTTAAAATCACTGGTGTTTTGCTCACGCCGGGGATTAAGCTGGTGGGCAGTTTGGATAAACTAGAGTTTTTGGGTGATGGGCAGACGGTCAATGTGGTGGATTATAAAACCGGTCAGCCCAAAAGTCGCAACCAAATTTTGGGCGAAACTAAAGACGCCGATGGCAACTATTTCCGGCAACTAGTATTTTACAAATTGTTGTTAGATTTATTTGAAGATAAAAAATATCAAATGGTGTCGGGGGAGATTGACTTTGTTGAGCCAAGTGACAGTGGCAAATATAAAAAAGAAAAATTTGAAGTGACTGAAGCGGATGTCACTAGTTTGAAAACAACTATTGAAACCGTGGCGACGGAAATTCTCAACCTCTCATTTTGGGACAAAACTTGTGACGATGCCAAGTGTGAGTATTGCGGGTTGCGTCGATTAATGAAGTAGACGCTCGCCTATACCGTTTGATTTGCACACATAATTTTCTGCTGAAAATTTGCTCTGCTCGGGCCGTCGCCCTTGCGCAAGGCAAATCAAACGGTATCGGCTCGCTCGCTGGGTTGGTAAAATAAAACCGCCAGGCTGGTCGGGGCCAGCGCGGCGGGATGGGATTGGTCCGGAACGGAGGGGTTAGGAGGTGGTGGCCTCTAGGGCCGGGGCCTCGACCGGAGTAAGGGTGTGGACCTTGTAGCGTCGGTCCACATCACTCACTCGTTCGATGGTCACGGTCGTGTGACCGTTGTGGCCGTGGCGATCGGTAATCCTGTACCGACCCTTGCCACCCCTCAGTTCCTGACCGGAAATATTGAGGCTGTCGCCGATTGAGGGAATCTCTTTCGGCTTCAGCATCAGTATTCCCACAACAATACCACGTCGTTTGCAAATAAATTGCTGGCGGTGGTGCATAACGGATCTCCTTCAAGTCCGTTTATCTGGCTCCCATTAGCCAGAATCAACTTTCTACTTTACTCCTTTTAATTTTTTTAGCAACTTCCAACACTATTTAGTGTCAATTAGGGCCAGAGCTGGTCGCAGGCCCAGGAGGACAATTGCACCAAGGGCCAGAAAAATAAAGCGAAAATCAAAAAAAGTTAGGAAAAGGGTAGCTGCAGCAGGGCCAATAATATAGGAAAACGACACCATTATGCGCGAGAGGGACAAAATCGAGGTGTCACCGGGGGTGATCCGTTTGAAGAGATAAATTTCTTTGGCGACTTCGACTGAAGCGGCGCCAACCCGAGTAATAAAAAGAAGCGAGGCCCAAACCACTAGCCCTGCGCCCCCAATAAAAGATAGGGCCATGGTTGCGAGGCCCATAATAACTAAACCACCAACCAAGATTTCTTTTTCACCCATCTTTTTGTCAGCTAGTAGGCCAAGGGGGTAATCAAGCAGAACAAATGGTAAAAGCATAACGGTAAATACTAAACCAATTTGGTCCCAAGATAGGCCGATGTGTTGATATAAATAAATCGGGGTGTAAACCACCATTAATGAGTAGAAAAAGTTTAACAATAAATCAATCGTAATAATGTTTTTAATATCACGATCAAAATTTGATTGCGGTTTAAATAAAATAGTGAAAGATGAGACAGGGGAAACGGTCGGAATATTTTTTATTGCTTGTTTGGTTAGCCCCCAAATAATAATAGCAAACAAAGGCAGGGCAATAACCGTAGCCCCAAGGTAAACCCACTGGTAATTAGCGGTGCCGTTTAACATAAATCCAGCCAAAAGCGGTGAGGCGAGCCAGGCCAAATTTATAATCGTCAAAAATAAACCCCTGATTCCACCAGTTACTTTGTCGGCGGATATATTTTCAAGATACAAATCTAAAACATAGCGAGCCAGGGCCCCAGCAATATAAAAAATACAAAAAATCGCAATTAAGATGACGGGGCCCTGGGTCACTAGGCCGAGCAGTCCGGTAGCGGTAACCATAACCAAGGTGGTTAGTAACAATATTTGCCGTAAATCCCTTTTTCTTAAAACAAAAGGTAAGACCCAAAAACCAGCGATGGTAATAATCGAGGCAAAAATATAAATCCAACCGACGGCTTTTTCGCCTACCAGCTGTGACAAGAAACTTGAGTTTATATAAGAAACTAAAGAAGCATTTAGGGTTAAAAACAAAACCGCAATGTAGGTGTGGCGCCGTAGAGTTTTGGGGGTAAAAAGTTTAGGGTTGGTCACAAATGATTAGCTTAGGTGGTTTAAACTTCGATTAGTACAGGCAAGATAATCGGTCGTTTGTGGGTTTTCTGGAATAAATAACGGGCGGTTTCTTCGCGGACCGTGTTTTTGACGAAGTCAAAGTTGATTGGGTGCATTTTGCTGGCCGAATCCTCGATAGATTTTTTGATGAGATTGCGAACGGCGTGCAACATTTCCTGGGATTCTTTGAGATAAACAAAACCGCGGGAAATAATATCGGGTGATTTGCGGACTTTACCAGTTTTTATATCAATAGTGGCAATAATAACAAACATACCATCTTGAGAAAGTAGCTGGCGATCGCGGATCACTACTTCTTCAACATTGCCAGTACCTAAACCGTCGACCATTACCACTCGGCTCGACGCACTTTCCTTGAGGGCCTTGATTTTGGTTCCTTGGTCGGTAATTTCAATAATCATCCCATTGTCGGGCACAATAATATGGTCACTTTTTTCCCCTAGTTCTTCGGCAATTCGCTCGTGGACCCGCAACATATAATGGCTACCATGGACCGGAATAAAATATTTGGCCTTGATCATTTTGTGCAGATATTCCATTTCTCCACGGTAAGAGTGTCCAGACGAGTGGATTTCGGCCACGCCGTAGTGGATAATGCGCGCGCCTTGACGAGCGAGGTTGTCTTTTAGGCGACCAACACTTTTTTCGTTGCCGGGCACGACCGAGGAAGACAGTAGGACAGTGTCACCTTTGTGTAGTTTGACATATTTATGAGTTTTGTTGGAAATACGCATAAGGGCAGCAAACTCGTCACCCTGGGCGCCGGTGGCTAGAACCACTAGCTTGTTTTCAGGGTAGTCTTCCATCCGCTCCGCACCGATAATTGTTGTGTCACTGACTTTGAGAATACCAAGCTCACGGGCGATCTCGACATTGGTTTTCATGGAGCGACCTTCCACTACCACTTTTTTCCCTAATAACTCGGCCGCTTGAATAACATACACAATGCGATCAAACAAAGATGCAAAAGTACTAACAATAATGCGACCAGGTGCGTCTTGAATTAATTTTTTAAGATTGTCGTGCACCACTTTTTCGGGAAAAGAAAAGCCTTCCTTTTCAACATTGGTCGAGTCGGCAATCAATAGTAAGTTGTTTTCGCGGCCTAATTTTTCATAAGTGGCCACTTCAAACGGGGCTGGGATATTGTCTTTGGTTTCAATTTTGATATCGCCAGTCATAATAATATTGCCGTAAGGTGTTTCGATAATAAGACCGAGGGTATCGGGAATAGTGTGAGTGGCGCCAAAGAAACGCAATTTAAATTGTCCCAGACGGACAGTGTCAGTTTGCGTCACTACATTAATCGTCAACTTGGGCAAATGAATAAATTCTTCTTGCCGTTTTCTAATCATTACCGACGTCAGGATACTGGTATAAATCGGGGGGTTGCCAATCTTGGGCATCACATACGGAATCCCGCCAATATGGTCGAGATGGCCGTGGGTGACCACAAGCCCCCGAATTTTGTTTTTATTGGTTTCGAGATAAGTGGTGTCGGGAATAATATAATCTACTCCCGGGGCGTTTTCATCGGGAAATTGGAGGCCGGCATCAACCACAATAATATCGTTACCCATTTCGATGGCCGTCATATTTTTACCGATTTCTTCGACCCCACCAAGGGGGATGATGCGGATAGTGTTGGGCGCAATCGGCGAAATTGGTTTGGAGACTTTCTGATTGTCAGATTTGGGCCCGCGATTTACACCTTGGTGGTGGGGTAGACGAGGATGGCGGTTGGCTGATGAGGGGCGTGCCACTGGTCGCTGGCTACTGCCCACTCCGGCGGGCTGGGGGCTAGCTTTCTGACTGTTGCTTAGGCCCGGGCGACGATCAGGCAATTTAGTATTATTGTTTGGTCGTGACGCGGGGCGTGGGTATTTTCCAAGTGGAGGCATATTATTATTTTATTTTTTTATTAATTTACTTTAATAGTAGTTGAGGCGACTTCGGCTTGTTTAACAAAAATTGGCCAGATCTTATCTGTGGCTAAATACCAATCATAAATATAAGTCAAACGATCAGACGGAATTGTGATAAACGGTAATTCAAGATGGCGAATATCAGTGGAAACAATATAAACAAAATCAGGACTATAAATAAAAACGGCTGGCCGGTCATTGATTATTTCTGTACTCAGTTTTTTGATATAGCCAGCTAAAAAGGTGGGGTCTTTTTCGGTTTTTATTTTTTCCAACAATTTATCGGCGGTAGGATTGGCATAGAGTGCTACGTTGAGACCGGGGTCAGTCCGTTCGCGCGAGTGCCAGAAAGAATAGAGGTCACTGTCGACTGCGGTAGACATACCAAACAACAGCGCGTCGTATTTGCGGGGCCGGATACTGGTTTGTTGGAGGTCGCTAACATCTTGCACTTTAATATTGACCTTGGCTCCCAGTTTCTCCCAGGTATTTTTAGCGAGGGTGGCAATCGCTTTTAGCTCTACCGTATCAGCGGTGGTAATAGTAAATTCCAAACGCCAAGTTTCCTTACCTACTTTTTTTTGCAAAATACTGTCGGCACCTTTTTGCCAACCAGCGGCTGCTAAAGTAGTTTTAAGTTTTTTAATCCGGAGACCAATTGGCTCCACCTGCAAATTTTTAGTTTCGTAACCAAGCGAGGCTGGCGGTAGGGGGCCATCAATAGCGGTGGCAAAACCATCTAAAATATTGGTCACTATATATTGGCGATCGAGACTTTGGTCGAGGGCTTGGCGTACTTCGGTCTGGGTAAAAATTTTGGCTTCGTTTTGATTCCAAAAAATACCAAAGACACGGGGTAAAGGCATTTTTTCAACTCGTGTTCCAAATCGGCCCAATTTTTTGGCGGTGGCGGGGGTAATGCCACTTAGGTTGTCGATCACCTTTTTTTCCTTGGCTTTAACTAACTCCTCTTCATTGGGGTAAAAGTAAAAATCAATCTCTTTAATATGGGGCCGGCCGAGAGCAAAATTATTGAAGGCTAGTAAACTGTAATAAACCGGTAGACCATCATTGGTATTTTTTACATTAGCTACAAAATATGGTCCAGAACCAATCGGACGAGTGTTTAACTCGCTAAAGGCCAAGGTTTCAGCGGGAATATTTTTCCAAATATGGGCTGGTAAAATACCGATCGTAGCATGACTAATAAAGGCCGAGTAAGCTTGGGGTAAAGTAAAGGTCACCACGCGGTCACTTTTAGCGGTGACTGTGATTCCCTCCCAGTTGCTGGCCCGGGGGCTTTTGACGGCCGGGTCCACCGCTCGATTGATTGTAAAAACCACATCGGCCGCGGTAATCGGTTCACTATCATGCCAAGTCAGATTCTGACGCAAATAAAAAGTGTAAGTTTTGCCGTCGGCTGAAACTTCAAAGTGTTCGGCTAAGTCGGGCACATATTTACCATCTTTACCTTTGCGAATTAAACCAGAATAGATGACAGCTGTTAAATCACGGTCGGTGTCCGAAATAGCGAGGAGAGGATTAATAAAACGGGGGGCTCCGATAACACCCTCACGCAAAACCCCGCCGTTTTCGGGGACGCCAATTAGAATGGAATTATTGAGTTGCCATAAGACCACGAGTAAGCTAGCTGTTCCCACGGTTGCTAAAGCCAAAATAGCCAATTTTTTGCGCCGTGATAAAGAACGGGCCACTGAAGACAAATCAGTCGATATCGACATAGTTTAGATTAATTTTATTTTACTTAATTAATATTCAAACTGAAACAAATAACGTTTGCAGTTGGTATTTAAATGAATAGAGCGAGGATTGCAGCCCCTACAAAAAGAATAGCGACGATGATGGTAGAATTAAATACTAGTTTTTCGGCACCTCGTTTGCGGTGGGCATGAGTGGCGGAATCCGCGCCCCCAAAAGCTCCTCCAAGACTGGAGTCATTTTGTTGTAGCAATATGAGTGCTATGAGAAGTAAGGCCAGTACGACCTGACTCCAAGGCAAAAGGGCCGAAATCGTTTCCATTCTGTTCTATTTGATTAAAGTTTGAGCCAGTTTAGAGACCAGCGAGAACTATTACTGGCTATTGTAGCAAAGCTTAACTAGGATTGCAATATTTGGTTTTTCGGGCATAATACAAGCTTAAATTACCAGCTAATTTTGGTGCGGATCATTGTTTTGGTCCAGACTAAATTAAATCACAAGCGATGAAAAAAAATAGAATAAAATTACAACCTTTGGGTGACCGGGTACTAATCGAAATTGACAAGGCCAATGAAAAAACTAGTGCCTCTGGTATTATTATCCCCGACACGGTGGGCAAGGAGCGTCCCGAGCAAGGCACGGTAATAGCGGTGGGGGCGGGTCGTTATGATGATGGCCAAATTGTCCCCCTTCGTGTCAAAAAGGGGGACCAGGTGATTTTTACTAAATATGGTCCAGATGAAATAAAGATTGATGGTGAAGAATATCTAATTGTCAGTGAGTCGAATATATTAGCTATAATAGAAAAATAATAAAATATGGCTAAAAAAATCTATTTCAACGATGAAGCTAGACAGGCTTTGAAACGGGGTATTGATCAGTTATCCGAGGCTGTGAAAATGACGCTTGGTCCACGGGGCCGAGCAGTGGTAATTGAAAAAAGCTATGGCGCGCCGCAGGTGACCTTAGATGGAGTGACAGTGGCCAAGGAAATTGAGTTGGAGGACCGGTTTGAAAATCTCGGGGCTGAACTCTTGAAGCAAGCCGCTGATAAAACCAATGACAATGTGGGTGATGGTACTACCACTTCAATAATTTTAGCCCAAGCCCTTATCGAAGAAGGGGAAAAAGCCATTGCCGACCGTGGGTTTAATGTTATCCGCTTGGCCGATGAAATCAAAAAAGGTAGTGAAGCTATAATTTCGGCCCTCGAAGACCAGGCCGAGCCAGTGAGGGATGCCGGCAAAATAAAAGAGGTAGCCACTCTGTCGGCCAAAGACGCCGAAATTGGCGAGCTGATTGCTGGAGTATTTAAAACGGTTGGCAGGGAAGGGGTGATTACGATTGAAGACTCTAATACGATTTCCAATTCCTCAGAGGTGGTGGAAGGTTTGTCTTTTGACAAAGGTTATATTGCCCCTTATATGGTCACTAATACCGAGAAAATGGAAGCGCAGTACGAAGATCCCTATATTCTCATCACTGACAAAAAGATTTCAGCCATTAAAGATATTTTACCCTTGATTGAAAAGATGGCCCAAAGTGGAAAAAAAGATTTGGTGATTATTGCCGAAGATGTCGATGGTGAAGCGCTGACGACGCTGATTGTGAACAAAATTAGGGGTATTTTTAACAGCGTCGCCATCAAGGCACCGGGTTTTGGTGATCGCCGAAAAGAAATGCTGGAAGATATTGCAGTGGTGACGGGCGGTAAAGTAATTTCGGAAGATGTTGGTCTGAAAATTGAAAGTGTGGAGTTAGCGCAATTGGGCCGAGCGCGCCGGATTGTATCATCAAAAGATGCGACTGTAATTGTGGGCGGTAAAGGGAAAAAAACGGAGATTGAAAACCGTTTGACACAAATCAAGGCCCAACTGGCTAAAACCGAGTCTAAATATGATAAGGAAAAACTAGTCGAACGAATTGGCAAATTAGCCGGTGGAGTCGCGGTAATTAAAATTGGAGCACCAACCGAATCGGCCCAAAAAGAACTTAAACAGCGGGTGGAAGATGCGGTGGCCGCGACGCGCGCAGCGATGGAAGAAGGCGTGGTGCCGGGGGGTGGGATTGCTCTGTTTAATGTTAGTCTCACTATGACAGACCACACCGGTGGTGATGTCGTGGCTGACCATGCCCGCGAGATTTTAGAAAAAGTCGCTCGGTCACCACTTACGGCAATTATTGAAAACAGTGGAGAGGGCGCAGTGATAATTATGGATGAATTAAAGGCAAAAAAAGCGGAAGTCAAAGACAAGTCAGTGCGGTCTTGGCTAGGGTTTAATGCTTCGTCTAACAAGATTGAAGACTTGAAAAAAGCGGGCATTGTGGACCCACTAAAAGTTACTAAAATGGCTTTTACTAATGCCGTGTCGGTGGCGGCCAATTATCTCACGATTGGGGTCGCTATTACCGAGATTCCTAAAAAAGACGAGCCCCGCGCTCCGGGCGGTGGGATGGGAATGGATTACTAGAAACTGTGAGTTGTGGTATAATTTAAAAATTATCCGGTTTATCCTCCAATTATGACTATTTTAATTGTGATTTTAGCGGTGGTGGTAGTGGTCGGGTTGTGGTTAGTGTTGGCCTACAACGGTTTTGTGGTTTTGGTCAATCGCACCAAAGAAGCGTGGGCCGATATTGATGTTCAGCTCAAGCGGCGCTATGACCTGATTCCTAATTTAGTAAATACGGTCAAGGGTTATGCCGGTCACGAAGCAGGCACTTTAGAGAAAGTGACCGAAGCCCGGACGATGGCCATGCAGGCGGGGACAATAAAAGAGCATGAACAAGCGGAAAATATGTTGAGTGGGGCGCTCAAGTCGCTGTTTGCCGTATCTGAAAGCTATCCTGATTTGAAAGCCAATACCAACTTTTTGGAATTACAACGCGAACTAAGTGATACGGAAAACAAAATTCAAGCGGCGCGCCGCTTTTACAATGGTAATGTCCGTGACTTGAATACTAAAATAGAAAGTTTCCCATCTAATATTATTGCCAGCATCTTTAAATTTGTTAAACGAGAATTTTTTGAATTGGAAGCGGGGGAAGAAAAGGCACGTCAGCCTGTGGAAGTAAAATTCTAAATTTAAAAATCCAATCCCCCCGCCGGCATAGCCGGCGGGGGGATTTGGGTATAAAAAATTGTTTTTTCCTCCCTCCTCTTGCTACAATTAACCCAATTTAACATCAGGGCTTTAATTTATTTTTCCTTCATGTCTAATCTCTCCCGTTGGTTCTTGGTTTCGGTAATACTAACTTTAGTCGTAGGAGGGACAGTGTTGGCCCAAACCCCCGATCCCGCCGCTACCATCACCAACAATGGTGGTGACTGGGGTGGTAGCCCCACCGCTACTAGTGAGGGAGTCTCTTGGAACTCGGCTGATTTCGGCTCTACTCCCGTAATCACCAATATTTCCCTCATCTCCACTTCTACCCCGACCGCTAGTGCAACCATCTGGTCTTCTGGTCTCACCCCTGGTAACTACCGCTCTGGTTCCAAAACCTTCACCGTTACCTCGACGGCCAGCCAAGTCACGGTCTATTTAAATGGGACAGCCAAAGGCACTTTCCCCATCGGCTACTACCGCCTCTCTGTCGACATCCGCGACCAACTCCTTAACCCCGACCTCGAAGCTTCCAGCTACTCCGCTGGTTTTCAGCTTAAACCCAACGTCACCTGCCCCGTCACCGTGAGAGTCGCCTCTGGTTCTGGTACCGCCTATGCCAACACCAGCCCTATCGCTAGTGGCCAGACTACCAATATCTTCTACAATCCCGCCACCAACTACCAAGCTTCCTCCGCTCGTTACCAAGTGGGCAGTGGTAGTTGGACCAATGTCACACTCAATGCCACCGGTGGCCACTTCACTTCACCCGCTTGTACGGCTTCAGGCAATACTGGTCAAACCATTACCGCGGAAGTTAACTTCACTTCAGCTGGTGGTTGCCCTTTAAACATCACCAAAAGTCCCACCAACGGGGGAACGGTCAATATCACCAATCTAGTCAATGGTAAAATCCCCGCTGGTCAATCGTCTAATATCACCGCGACCGCCAACACTGGCTACACCTTCTCTTCTTTTGTGGGTGCTAATTCAGTGAGTGGCAATGTGGCCACCGTCTCCTGCCCGACGGGGTCAACGGCGACGAAGAATCTGACGGTTAACTTTACTGCCAGCTCTTGTTTAGTGACAGGCACCGTCACCGGTGGCAACGGCACCATCACGCCAACCACTGGTACCAAAACCAATGGTCAGACTCAAACTTTTACCGCTACGGCCGACTCGGGGTTTGTGATTGATACCTTTACGGTCAACAACACCGCTGTTCCCAATGCCAGTGGTGAACGAAGCAAAACCAGCCCAGCGGTGACTTGCGCTTCACCGAATCCAATCCCGGCTAATGTCACCTTCCGTCCGGCTGGTAACTGCACCATCATTCACAATCAACCTAGCCCGAGCGCTATTGGTTCTATCAGTCCGGCCACTGGTACCACTGTTGCTCCCAATGCTACTCGTAGTATTACCGCCACGGCCCGCAACAACAATGTTTACAAGTATATTGTTCGTAGTTTAACTATCGCTGGTCAAACCACTAATGCTCCAGCCAATGCCACTACCTTTACTGCTCCCGCCACTTGTCCTGCCACTGGTAGCAATATTCCCGTTTCGGCGGTCTTTGAACCAACCGCTTGTAACTTAAGTACCCGCGTGGACGGTGACGGTGGTCGTATCTCACCCGAAGGCACCGTCAACTCTGTTCCCACTGGTACCGCTGGTCTTAGTGTTATCGCTACCCCCAACACCGGCTATGCCATCGACACCTTCACCGTGCCGGGGGACACCCGCCCGGTACCAACGACGGGCCCAATGGACAAGAAAGCCCTGTGTACAACGGCTGGGACGAATATTGAGGCGGTGGTGAAATTCAAACCTTCCACCACCTGCACCTTTACGGCGACCGCTACACCCACAAATGGTGGCACCGTTACCCTGACCCCTACCAACGGAATTGTTCAACCCAACCAAAATGGTACCTTTAATGTTCAGGCCACTAACCCTAATTGGATTATTAAATCATTTAAATATCGTATTGACCGTGGGGCTTGGCAAGACAGTCGAGTGGCCCCAAATACCACATCTTTGTCTCCCAGTGTGACTTGCCCAGCCACCGGGGGAGCGGTGGAGGGAGTGGCGGAGTTTAGACCGGCAACCAAGAACTGTACCTTCACTGCTACCGCTAGACCGACTGAGGGCGGCACTATGACACTTGACCCTACTAGTGGGGTTGTTCCTATAGGTAAAGATTGGACTATTAAGGGTGTAGCTACTCAACCCCTATGGTTTATTGAAAAATTTAGATATCGTATTATAGTGGATGGTAAGTTTGGTGATTGGCAGGAAAGTACCGTATCAGATCCTACAGATCCGTTGGATAGAATTACTACTTTTTCTTTTGGAAATATGTGTCCAGCGACTGGAGGAATTGTGGAGGGTGAAATGATATTCAATCACGATCTTCAAGTTGATTGGTCGATAACTACCTCTATTGAATCAGAACCAAACAATCCGAACGCAGGAGAGGTTAGGCCTTTACCTTTAGGTAAAAAAAACTACACCACCTCTCGTTCAGTGATATTTGTTGTTGAACCAAATAAGGCCGCTGGTTATGTGTTAGATTGGGTGAAACTAGATGGTGTAGTTATTGAACCTGATGACAAAGGAAGGTATATAGTCAACTATGATGCCAACAAAAAAGATCGAACATTGCGGGCCCGATTTATTTCAGATTCTTGTGCTACCTATCCACCAGAACAGACAATAGCTGACCTTCGAGCGGGAAACCCAGCTCAGATTAATACTAAGACATTTCGAGAGTGGCTTGGACAGAAGGGAACGTATTCGCTTGATGGAAAAACTTATACTACTGTTGAGGAGATGGTGAAGGCGGAGATGGACAGGGGGCAGTGTACTTTTGTAGGTGATTTTGAAAAAGAATATTATACAAATGGGCATTTTGATTATCGAAAAGCGTGGACAATCTATATCAAAGTGTTGCGGTCAGCAAAACCACCCTTAGCCTTAAATAGACCAGCATCATTTTTGATTATTTATCCTGAAGGTGGGCATGCACTGGTCGGTTTAAGTTTGAAGGAAATTCCTAGTCCTGTGCCAGGTTGGGTTGGAGCAAAAAAATATGAGATAAAATATATTAATTCTAATGGACCTAAGATTGAGGAAAAAACATGTAGAGAAAAATTGATGAGAAATCCACTTGAACTCGGACCTCTATTTTCAAGGATTTTGCAGTGTGGTAAAGGTGAAGGTCAATATGATGTTTTTGTTTTTCAATCACAAACCCCAGATGAAGAATTTAACAATTGGATAGCTACAATGAATGCAGTTAGACCAAATTCTGCCAAGTGGATAGAAAAAAATTATACCAAGATCAATAATTTTGGTTCACCATCTAGCCCTGATGGAAATTGTCGTGGTTGGTCTGAATTCAATATTCGTGCCGCTTTGCTTGTAAAAGAGTGCCCCTGGAAAGGTGATCCTAGTGGAGGAGGGGTTGGAATTTCTACGGTCGATAAAAAATGGCAATTAGCATCCTTGTGGCAGGCTACGGATCGATTTTCCGATTTTGTTAAAGCATTAATTTACAACCTAATCCTAAATTAGCCGATAAAATAAGGGTGTATTCGATTACCTATTGCATTTTATAAATGATGTGATATAATAATAGAAGAGAAGTTTCACCAACTCTTAGGAGTAGGGAGGTACACATGAAGAAGTACTTTAGTGTCATTGCTCTCTTGCTGGCGGTGCTGCTCTCGGGCTGTCAGACCAGAAACCCCGATCAGCCTACAACCGAAGAGATTCTCCGGGAAGTCTATACCCATCCGGAGAAACTTTGCCCGGCCGCTCACCCGAGCGGCCTTTTCTTTTGCCTGAAAAATGGTTTAATTTAGGAACGATGGCGACTTTATATACCGAGCAGTCTAAAAATATCTGGAAGACTTGGTTTTTGATGACCGGCTTTTTGGTGGTGGTCATCGCCCTCGGTTGGTATTTTGGCTTTGCTCTCGACTTGCCGTGGCTACTACCAGTGGCGGTGGTTTTTAGTCTTATTATGAATGTCGCCAGCTACTGGTGGTCGGACAAGATTGTGTTGAAAATGTCTGGTGCCCGACCGGCCTCGCGCGAAAAGTTTTTTGATTTTTATACGGCGACCGAAAACTTGGCCATTACGGCTGGCTTACCTTTGCCGAAACTTTATGTCATAGACGACCCATCACCAAACGCTTTTGCGACCGGTCGAGACAAGGACCACGCGGTGGTGGCGGCGACAACAGGACTGCTGGCGATACTGGAAAGAAATGAACTAGAGGGGGTGGTGGCGCACGAGCTATCGCATATTGGCAACCGCGATATGTTGCTCTCTACGGTCGTGGTGGTGTTAGTCGGCTTTGTGGCGATTTTGTCAGATTTCTTTTTACGTTTTTCTTTTTCTGGGGGCGGGGATAGAGATAATAAAGGCAATGCGATTTTGATTGTGGTGGGTATAGCTTTGGCCATCCTGGCACCCATTGTCGCCACTCTTATTCAGCTGGCGGTGTCGCGTAAACGCGAGTTTTTGGCCGATGCTTCGGGAGCGCTCCTTACTCGCTATCCGGAGGGGCTAGCCAAAGCTTTGGAAAAGATATCAGCTAGTGGTGTGCCGGTTGCTAGGGCTAGCAATGCCACCGCTCACTTGTATATTGCCAATCCGTTTAGGGGTGGTCGGGTCAGTGGTTTACATAAATTATTCCTTACTCACCCGCCGGTCGAGGAGCGTCTTGCGGCCCTAAGGGGGATGAGCGTAGAATAGATAAATATGAATAAAAAAGTAAAAACGTGGGGCGAAATGGAGGTGGAAGAAAATGATGAAAAATGGGACAGAATGAAAGTGGAGATAAGTATGGAATTGGCGAGCTCTACCAATCCAAATGCCGAGGGGATAAATGTTGGTGAACTTCGGCAAGAAGATTTGGTGATATGGCAAAGGGTCAATGATTATAATACCTTAGGGGAAGGTTTAACTCCCGCCGAATTTGCCGAATATAGCGACAATATAATGGCGGTGGGTCAGCCAGCTCGCGGTCGCTTTCGGGCTTATCTTTATGATATGTTGACCAGTCGCTTTTTTTATCCCGAATATTTTGGTAAATAAATTTTAACTATGAATTTTTTAAAAGACCTTAAAAATAGTATTTATAATCCAGCTTTTTATCACGCCCTCCTTGACCGCGATTTTAGCTATTCTTTGGCTTATTACGCCAAGCTAAGCGCGGTCATTGCCCTCGTGTGGGCCACGTCGGTGAGCTTGGCTTTAGTGCCGATCGTTTACCAACTGTTTGGGGAATTAAATAAATCAGTGGCGGAAGTTTATCCACCCTTGCTTGAACTGACACTCAAAAACGGCGAACTGACTAAAAATATGGCTGGTCCGGTCCGTCTGGAAATGCCGGAATTTGCTGGCAGTCTAAGTAAAGTTGATAAAAATGATTTGCCTAATCCGGAAATAAAAACACTACTAGTTATTGACACGGAAGCGACCGCTGATTTGAAGTCATACCAAAAAGCGAAAGCGCTAATTTTAGTCACAAAAAAGGCGGTGGTGTACACGGAAGATAATGACAGGAGTAGTATTAAAATTTCCCCATTTGACCAGACCATGACCGGCAGTTTAAATCAGGCCAAGTTGGTCGGGTATTTGGAAACTGTTCGCCCGTGGCTCAAAATATTTGTACCAGCGTTAGTGGTTATAATTTTTCTGGTGTTTATGTTCATAATGTATGTTTTACTTTTACCCCTCGCTTTACTAGCCCTTTTGGTGTGGGCCCTTTTAAGTCTGCTGAAAAAAAATATGGGGCGGGTCATCACTTATGGCACTGCCTACCGGCTGACTTTACATGCCTCCACGTTGTCATTTCTAGTGTGGGCGGTACTGTCGGTCATACTAGGGGTGCCCTCGGGAGTGTTGCTTTTTTCGGCTTTAACTTTGTTTTTAACGTATTTAAACTTTAGATTGGTAATAAAAATATAGTCTAAGTCGCCTTTTAAATTTAGTATTTTGTGCTAGTCTGGTGGAGGTTTAATAACAAGCTAGTTTGTTATTGTGTTTGTAGTAAACGGAGGCGTCGCATAGTGGTCTAGTGCGCACGCTTGGAAAGCGTGTAAGGGGGCAACCCCTTCGAGGGTTCAAATCCCTCCGCCTCCGCACTAAGAACCTGGTAGTTTTGTGACCCAAGTACCCAAGGTTGTAGGGCGACCCACAAAGCTATAATGGCTGATAAAACATAACCGCCCCTAGGGTTTTAATACCAATTGCTTTTTGAAGTAGAAGTAAAATACAAAAAGGATCACCGAAATTCCTACTGGAGGGAAAGCATACAGGGCAAGAGCAAATAGGTTGTATGTAATTGAGAGGATTCCATTAAGAATATCTACGACCAACGGAACGATGATAAAGAACATTGTTCCCATGAGCAGTACCCAAATGATTGCCTTCGCCTCCTTGAAGGATTGCCAGTTCCCAAGTATCCGATACAGGCCCTGATAGAACTTAATCTTGTACAGGAAAGCGCCCAGCGTCACGAACGTAAGGGCGCTGTAGAAGATGCGTACGAAAATGGATGGCGGATCTATAGGACTGATATCCGTCCATGTGAAGGTCTTACCCATTCCATAAATCCACAGGAAAAATGCGAGCGTACAGATGATCGAGAAAATCGCTCCTGTCAGGATTTCCTTTCCGCATTTCTTTAATGTCTTTTGATACCAAGTCATTTCTTCTCAAATGATTTAAGCAGAGGTAATTACCTTGAACGGGAGTTCGTAGGTTTCCAACAAATAATGGTCCGTGATGCCTAGGAGCTTCTTCTGCTCATCGCTCATCCGCGCCTTAGAAACACCCGGCTGAACAAGATGTATATTCATTCGGAATTCCATGACCTCGCTCATACGGCTTATCTTCTCAAGGATCTTTTGATCACCTTTTTCAAAACGATCAACTTCCTGACCGTTGTGTTTAAGAGGGTTCCTTCTGAGCAAGTGAGTAAAAAGTCTTTCGGCACTTTCTTTCCAGTACGCGCTTCTCTGAACCTGCCCGCACACCACATACAGATCTCCGATACGCGCTCCGGCAGTTGCTGCACTCGAGAATTTACAGTGATACAAATCAACCTCGATATATTTATGAGTTCCTTCGACAGTCCTTATAGCAACAATGTCCGCTGCTTCTCCTGAACCGTCGTCGTTAAAGACGACTTCGTAATCCTCAGCAACGAGTTTCTGTATAACTTTATATTGGATAGAATCTTGGCGCTTATTCACCCCTTGTGATTCAGCTTGAATGTCGGTGCCCTGCCAATCCCAAACCTCCACTTTATTGTCTGCAATTGCAGGAGGAGTTTCATTCAGTTCGATGTAAGTATTCCCTTCAAGGGAAGATCCGTCTGCAAACCAGAAGATAGGCGGATTCTCGTTGAAAAACTCTGTTAACGCAGTCTCACCACGATAAAGTATTTTTGCTTCATCTCTTGTGTTCTTGGAGAACTCATAAGTTTTGTTATCACCATTTTCCTGAAGAGTTAGGGTGAAATCAGATGTAATCTCTCCAGATTTTATTGAGAACTCCAAATTGCCTGTGTCATTAGTATTCTTCAATTCAATATCAGCCAAATGAAGCGGTACTCTGGTACCACCGAGCATGAGTACGAAATCAGTCTCTGGTTGAAGATAAAACATTTCTGGCCAATCAATACGCACAGGGACTTTAGCAGGCCGGACACCGACAATTTTAGGCCTAAGCGTACCCTTAAGTACTTCATCCGGATCAATGGTCTCATCGAGAACTTTGGAGCCGATGTAATCAAACCAACGCACGAGCGCGTCAATATTAATCACTCTTCGAGACCAGACTCTTCCTTTCCTCGAGCAACCTATAGACGTTCTTGCGCCTCTTTCATAACCCGCACCAAACATGTTCGACTTAATCGAAGTCCGCTTAAGCAGTTCATCAAGTCCTGCCTCAACATCAGACCCAGCCTGCATGGTGTAGCGAATCAGCCTACCTATCTGCTTTCTAAGACCGACGTTATAGAGTTTCAGTCTCTTCACTCCGGCCAGAGACCGAAATACCGCATCGTCCTGCACAAGTTCAACATCCTCACCTGCAAGAGCTACAGCAAGACTTTTAAAGTACCCTGCATTGCTTGAGCTATGGATATAAAGGGCTTTTGTGTCTTCGTTCCAGTAAGCGATATACAACTCCCATGCCCAGTTGAATACATCGGGCAGCTTAAGCCAGTCCACGGCAACTTTTTTTCCTGTAACTACCAACAGCACTTTCTTCTCCTTATTAATGCCGCTAAAAAGTTTGTCGACAGTGCCGAGACCTTTCATACCCCTCTCAAAATTCTCTGGGTCCCAATCGGTACACTTCGTCTTGTATATGACAGTACTGGATGCGGGATGCAGGTTCTGAAGAGGTATATCAGTTGGAAGACCAGTGAACCCTGCGGCAAACTGCTGAAGCGATACTTGCTCACCAATTGCTTCTTCACCGATCTGCTCAAGCAATGCATTCCAATCAGCCTCATGCTCGTACAATCTCTTCAATTCCTCTCGAACTTTTACGTCGGCAATATTGGCAATAAAAGTCGGATCTCCAAGATCATCTCTTGCTCGGGTAAAACGACCTGCGAGCTGGAGAGTAATTGCAAGACTTTTCTTAATATCATGGAAAGCGGCAATCTTAAGTTCTGGAAGGTCAAAGCCTTCTCCAAGCATATCTACACAGACCACTATGCGAGACCTTCCTGCGATCAGATCTGCCTGAATTTTCTTACGCTCCTTCACGGACTTGATGCCGGTGTGTATTTGTACCGGATTGAATTCTGTATAGCCTTTATATAGCTCGAAGACTTCTCTAGCCCTTGCGACTGTCTCAACACGAGCCATAAGAATGTGATTCGCTGGATCTGCCCGTAGCTGAGTAACAGCCTTCTCTGCAATTGCTTTGTCTGACTTCTCAGGATCGAACTCACTTACAGGGTCAAACTTTATTTTCTTGAAGTAGCCATTCTCAAGGGCCTTCTTGAGTGGATACTTGAAAATAATCTTTCCATCTACCGCCTTATTGTCATTTCTGAAAGGAGTGGCCGTGAACTGAAGAATCTTGTTTTTCTTAAACGCGAGCTTCAGCTCCTTCCATGTCTTTGCCCCGATATGGTGAGCTTCGTCAATAAAAAGATACTCGCAGTGAGTAGCCATCTTTGCCTGCATTTCTTTTGAAAGCTGGCCAGCGATATTGATAGTGGTAACAACCACGTTTGATGCCTCAAAGACACTATCGAGTTCTGTCATGTTCACCGGCATTTCGCGCAGAATACCGACGATTGGGTGTTGATATGATTCAGGCACTATTCCGAAAGTCTTAAGAACTCCGAGTGACAAAAATTTTTCAGCGATTTGATTTCTCAAAGCATCTGTTGGGACGACGACCAGAATCTTTGAACACTTTTTAGAAAGAAGCGTGGATAGCATTGTCTCCGTCTTTCCTGTACCCGTCGGCATGACGACAGTGGCAGTTGAGTCATCAACGATCCAGTGAGCGTGTATCGCATGGAGCGCACCAATTTGCGGAGATCGCAACCCTTTTATGTTGTTTGAAGGATCTTCCTCTTTGTATGAAAAGGAGCTGTCCCATGATTCGAGGACAACACTTGGACTGCTTGGGTTTGCTCTGACTTCCTCAATACGCGGATGAGCCACCCACTCTCCCGTAGAGAGATCGGCAATATTTTCTCTTGTCGGAGTTTCGTCGAAACGTATTATTCGCTGGTGAGTATCAGGGGCGATGCCACGAGGGCCTATTACTAAAATTGAGGCATTTTCAGCCTCAATTTCATCGTCCTGCTCGAGAATGACAAGTCCGCCCCTTACTTCTGTAATGTCATCAATCTCTGCATCAATTTCATGAACGGGAAAGACGCGTTGTTTTACAACACTTTCATTTCGTTCTAGGTATTTAAAATCCAATGAGGGCAGCTTGACTTTCATATTGAAATCAAGCCTATTTTAACATTTTTTAAGCTTTTTATCCTTAGGGATTTTTCCTCTTATTTTTACAATTCCTATTCCTCTACCAGAGTAATCTTCTTGTCGTTCAGCACCAGTCTCGACCGCAAGTGACCCATCAATTCGCGCTTCTCAAGCGGCGTTCCTTCGCGTAGCACATACTTGGCGTATTCGCGCGTGGCGATGTCATCCTCGTCAATCTGCATCTTCGGCTTGCCTTTGACCGCCAACCTTTGCAGTCGGTTGAATCGCTTGATCTCTTCCTCGAGCTTCATCCGCATGCCAAGCTCGTTCATGTTCAGCTTATCAATGATCTTGAACAATTCCTCGACCAGTTCCTCCTCGCGGATGTATTTGTTCTTGCAGTTTCGATCCCTCGCTTTCGAGCAGGAGTAGTAGACGTACTTGGCGTTCGTGCCGTCCTTGAGCAGTTTGTATTTCTCCTGTGCCGTAATCCCTGATCCGCACATACCGCAGGTGAATAGTTTGGTGAAGGCGAACTCTCGGTTCTCGCGCACGATCTTGTCTCGCTTCAGCTGTTCCTGCACTTTTCTGAATAATTCTTCGGTGATAAGTGGCTCATGCGTGCCTTGATACCACTGTCCTGAACTTCGAGGGTACTCGAATGGTCCGTAATATATCGGCATCTGAAGCATTCGATACACACCACTCAAGGTCAGCGGTCTGTTGCCGCGCGTATGAAAATTAAGGTCGAAGCGAAGCCAGTTGTATACCTTGCGACCAGACCATTGCTCGTACGCGACCTTCTCGAACATCTGCTTTACAATTGGTGCGCGTTGCGGGTCGACGACGATTCTGCATTTCTTGTCCATGAGCTTTTGATTGAGGTACCCCAGCGGTGCCATGCCCGGCCAGAGACCCATCTCTACTCTCGTCCGCAGTCCTCGCTTCACGTTGATACCTCGGTTGTCGTTCTCAAGTTTTGCTTGCGAGCCGAGAATCATCAGTAGAAATTTCTCATTCGGGTTGTTGCCGAAGGTCTGTCCGAAAGTTCGGATCATGTGCAACTTTCCCGCATCCATCAGATCCACGATTCGTCCGAGGTCTCCGGCATTTCTTGAGATGCGATCCGGTGCCCATGTGAGGATGCCGTTGTATTTGCCGTCCCTGACTTCTTCGACTATCTCGTTGAACACCGGCCGTTGCCCAGTTTCTTTTGCCGAATGCGATTCGCGCTTCATCGTCACGATCTCCAGTCCTTCGCGTTCGGCGAGCTGGAGCATCTCCTTGATCTGGCTGTCGATACTCAAGACTTGCCGTTCCTCAGACTCACTACTTTTTCTAGCATAAAGGCAGTATTTCACCTTTACGGGGATTGCTTCTTGTTTGGCCGCCATCCCGTGCGGCGCTTGTATTGTGTTATTCATACAACAACATTGATGACGCAACCCTCCCTAGGAGTCTAGAGCGTCCCACGAGCCTACGAAGTTGATAAATTGGCCAGCTTGAATTCCTCAATTTTAATCGTAGATACTTCATACTAGCGTCTATCGGGTGTTTTTCTGTAGCGATACACTTGTTGAAAATGTTATAATTATGCAACATGAAAGATTTTTATACGCATCCGCTGAATGAGATTTTAAAGATATTTGAAACAGATACTAAAAAGGGGTTGTCTTCGGAGGAGGTTGATCGTAATCGTCATAAATTTGGTGCAAATACTATTGAGGAAATCAAGCCAGCAACAGCACTAGAGCTTATTATCGATGGAGTCCGTGAACCGATGATGATCGTACTCCTTGCAATAGGAGGATTGTCGTTATTGTTCGGCAAGGTGGCTGAGGCGGTGGTCATGGTGTTTGTGGTCGCCGCATACATTGGCGTTGAATTTGTGAATAAGTACCGGACTGACCAAACCATGACGCAGCTACGACGGCTCACTGCCGCAACAGCAAAAGTAATTCGTGACGGTCAGCACCAGGACATTGCGACAAACCAAGTGGTCTGTGGTGACATACTTATTCTTACTGAAGGTACCCGTGTGTCTGCCGATGCACGGCTGCTTGAATCCTCTGGTCTCACTGTAGACGAGGCCTCGTTTACCGGGGAGTCGTTTGCTGTTGAAAAAGATGCTCGCACAACACTATCTCTCGACACTTCGCTTGCTGAGCGTCGCAACATGATATTCGCTGGAACGATTATCCAAAATGGTGAAGGTACGGCTATTGTGACGGCGGTTGGTAAAGAAAGTGAGTTTGGCAAGATTGCTGGCGATGTTGGCAGAGTTACTAAGGAGAAGACAGTGCTCCAGACGGCAATGAAAAAACTGGCAAAAATCTTGCTCTTTTTTGCGATTGGAGTGAGTGCACTCATTCCTGCAGTCGGTTTTCTGCAAGGCCTTAGCTTTGAGGAAATGGTTGTGACATGGCTTGCACTCACGTTTCTCATGATTCCCGGTCAACCTCCCGTTATTATCACGATGGCGCTTGCGCTTGCTTCATTCAAGCTTGCGAAAATTAATCTGGTGGTAAAACGCCTTCATGGAGTTGAATCACTCTCGCAGGTTACCGCAATCGTGACAGACAAGACCGGAACGATAACTGAGAATAGAATGAGCGTGGATTACTTCGTCCTCTCTGATGGCACACATGTGTCTCCAGAGGAGATGTCTGCGGAAACACAACGCTCAATCTTCTACGCATTGCCTCGGTACAGTAACGATCCGACTGATACAGCAGTTGTCTCTTCTGTATCGAGTGCTGGTACAGAAGAGACACCTTTACACTTCAAAGGGTTCTCTGAATCACAACCGTGGCGTGAAATCATATACGACAGAAGTGGTGAGCGTGCAGTATACAGGGCGGGTAAGACCGAAGAAATACTTGCTCATACGGGACATGCCCACAATGGAAAGATTGAAGAAGCGATTACTGCTGCTACTGCACAAGGGAGGAGAGTTGTTGCGTATGCGTGTGGAAAGGAGAATGATCTTTCGCTCCTAGCTCTGGCTGTGCTCACTGACCCGATCCGAAATGGTGTAAAAGAAACACTGACTTCTCTCAAGGATGCATCAGTAAAGACGTATATTGTGACGGGAGATCATCCCGATACGGCAAGAGCGCTAGCGACCGAACTTGGACTAGCTTCGGAAGTGATTGTCGGAAGCAAACTCTCCACAATGGACGATGCCTTGCTTGAGGCGACACTGAGAAGCACTACGGTCTTTGCGCGCATTGAACCATCACAGAAACTTCGTATAGTCGAAGCGCTGAAGCGTATGGGAGAGGTGGTGGCGGTAATAGGCGATGGTATAAATGACGCACCGGCATTACGTGCCGCTAATGTCGGCATCGCTATGGGAGAAATCGGCACCGATCTTGCCAAGGAAACAGCAGACCTCGTTCTCACTGACGATAATTACACGCACATCGCCGAAGCAATCAGTATCGCACGCACCGCACACGATAATTTCCGTAAAGGACTTACCTACTATCTTACCGCAAAAGCAATTCTTCTTTCCATATTTCTTATACCACTTGCACTGGGCGTTCCATTTCCGTTTGCAGCAATCCATATTATTCTCACCGAACTCCTTATGGATCTTGCGTCATCAACAATATTTGTGACGGAAGCAGCAGAGCCAAATGTTCTGCAAAAAGGAGTGCGCAAGCTCAAGGATTTTCTTGGGAAAGAACTTGTATTCAGTATTGCTAAGAATGGCGTATGGCTTGCCCTTGGTATCACCACACTATATCTCTTGGTTTACTATCAAACAGGAAATGTTGTGCTTGCTCAGACAACCGCATTTGTTACTTGGCTATTAGGTCACATTCTGCTTGCGCTTAATCTCAAACAGGAAAAGTTATCATTGTTGCGTCAGGGGTTGTTCTCGAATCGCTTCGCTACTTTCTGGTTGGTAGGAATGGTTGTTTTGGCTGTTGCCATTACGAATGTTTCATCAATTCAGCAATATATGAGTTCCACGTTTATTCCTGTACATATATGGCTGGGCATCATTGCTGTGGCATTTGTCACAACGTGGTGGATTGAACTTAGTAAATTACTAAGAATAAGAAGGAGTAGTGTGTAAGCCCTTATTTTTTTGAAGTAATATGAAGAAAATCCTTTTTGCTTGTACAGAAAATAAGAAGCGTAGCAAAATGGCTGAAGCTATCTTTAATCACTTTGCGAACAAAGAGGGCGTCCCTGCTCGTGCAGTCAGTGCGGGCACCATTCCTGCAACAGAAGTTGATCCACAAGTGGCAGATATCTTAAGCCGTCATGCTGTCGAGTACACGAAACAAGTACCAAAAAAACTCACGGACGAGATGCTGAGTGAGGCTGATTATATTGTCTCGTTTGGTTGTCTCATTCCGGACATGTTTCCGAGAGACAAATTTGAGGAATGGCTGGTAGATGACCCGCAGACTCCGGAAGAGTATGAGCATACCTTTCGCTCCATTCAGCAGCGTGTAGCCGCACTACATGAAATCCTACGCAAGAAAAAATAATAACTTTTATATTCCTGTTGGTAATTGACCCCTTCGCAACAGCCTTTTTCTAGGCTAAGCTACTGACTAATACCATCAATTTTGGTATTATGTTCTTGGTACAACTGAATAAGGGACCTAACCCCGAAAAGCCTTAAAGTTCTTCGGATATGGTCGCAAATCCGTCCAAAGTAAAGAACTCCTAATCAGAGCTACTTTGGACGGTCATATCTCGAAAGGGGTATGGGTATACCTCACGGGGTATATCGGCCTGGTTAGGAGCTTTTTGCTACCCGCCAGAATTATTAGATTAGTAAAAACCGTCCAAAAATATGAATAACGAAAACACCGAAGCCGTTAAATCGGTTTCAGCAGGTTCAATAGTTCTTTGGCTTCTCGGCATCCTGACCATCATCATTGGTCTTGCTGGAGGCTATGTCGCCGTCATCATCGCCGGTGTAATTTTATTACCAATAGTCAACACGCTCACTAAGAAGCATCTCAAGATCAACTTCTCGGGCATGGCACGATTCGTCATCGCCGTCATCCTCATCATCGGAGGAACCGTTATGTCGAGTTCGATAGATGAAGCTCGCCAAGCGATAGACAGCCAATCAGGTGGAAGCGAATCCGCACCACAAGAAGAAGTCTGGACAGAAATCTATACCCTTAAAGGCAAGGGCAATCAAGATTCCGAATCATTCAATGTGACCAGCAAGAAAGTGCGTGTCACTGCTACCACTTGTTGTGGATCAAGCTCAAGCGGTAGCTTCTCAGGCGTAAGTCTTGAGAAAGAGAATGGTGGATACACCGGACCTGGACTTCACATCTCGACCAGCGGATCCGAACAGGGCGAAGGTCAGACCACGTATCGCGGCATGGCTCCCGGCCTCTACTATGTCCAAGTTATCAGTGGCGTGAACTGGGAGGTTAAGGTTGAGCAAACTAACTAGCCATGGAGCTCAAATTACCAGAATTTGTACAGAGATATTTCAAGAGAAGAGATGGCCTCAAGAAATATCAGGAATCAATCAGCTCATTCCTTGCTGATGGTGAATTGTCGGTTGAGGAGAATGCAAAACTTTCCGAGATGCAAAAGGAGTTCGGTCTGTCGGCAGAGGATGTGAATGGTATTCATAAGACCTCGGTCGCTTCCGTGTTCACGAATATCGGATCCGATAAGCGGATTACCGATGATGAGAAAAATTCACTTGAGAAATTACTCAATCACTTCAATCTCTCAAAGAGCGACATTGCGTTCAATCAGGACAACTTTAATAAGTTCTACACGCTCGCGCTCGTGGACAAGGGCGTATTACCGACAATCGAGAACGGGCAGTCCGAGGTCAATATCGTATTCAAGGAGGGCGAGGCACTACACTGGGCAGTTGCCGCAAGCCTTATGAAGCGAAAGAAAGTAACAACTCGTGTGAACTACGGAGGTCTGACTGGATCGGTAAAGATCATGAAAGGGGTGCGCTACCGTGTAGGTTCGATTGGTGTAAGCAGTGTATCCAAGGAAATCATGGATACCGAAGACTCCGGCGCATTCTACATCACCAACCAGCGCATCGGCTATATCGGCTACCGCAAGCAATTCTCGTTTCCATTCAAGAAGATTGGGTCGCTCGAACTGCGTTCTGACGGCCTCCACATATTCAAGGACGGCAAGGAAGCGCCATATATCCTTGATTTACGAGACTATGAGGTTCCTCTCGCAATGATCTCTTCCATACTTAACAAAGCAACTTAGCCCTATCGCATCACCTTTTTAAACTCCTCTGTGTACTTTTCGATAATGTCGGCTTTTTCACCGTTCTCTTCAAGAATATAACGGAATCTCCCATCGGTGATATGGATGCCGTACCTGAAATCTTCGTCGCTATTCGTGTACACATGCTCGGTAGCCATGTCGGTGAGCTTGCCGAGTTCGTGATTGAGGATATTTATTTCGTCCTCGTATGACTCGACGAGCTTGTCGTACTCTTCGGTGAAGTTGGCATCAAACACATCCGATGCTTTTTTGCCGAGTGCTCTGAACTGGCAGAGGGTAGTGTAGTTTTCTACAGGTTTAGCGTACTTTTCTATGAAGAGCGCAAAATTCGAGAACGGCAGGATCATCTCTACCTGCTTTTTGTATTGCCGCACAAATTCAAGATTCTCCGTGCACATATACAAACTCTCGCCGGTGAGTATCTCTATGACCTTTGTCTCACCGAGGACAGTCATCTCCATATCCTGCCGCTTCAACTTACGCGCACTGAAGAGTCCTGCAAAATACTTTCGGGACTTTTCTAGTTCCGCATACCAAATGGCGAATAATTCCTTATGGCTTTTCTTGGTATCGCTGTTCCAGGTGTCGTGCCGATCGCTGTCAAAGATGGGAGCAAAGTCTCTTGTGAACAGTCCGTCGTCAAGCCATGAGCGCAGCGAATTGCGTGCAAGCGACACCATCGTTACGTCCTTTTCTTTTGCGTACGCTTCGATATCATCGAGTAGTTTTTCCTCATCCTTGTCCTTCCACACAATGCCCGCATCGTGAGCAACCCTGTGCATCACCTCCGCAAGTGGGAGTTCTGCATAGAAATCGCCGACCATGAAGCCGTCTCGTTCGGTGCCGCCGCGAATCTTCTTAATGCCTTCAAAGTAAAGGCGTGAGATGATGGTGTCTACGAGCGTATCCTTGTTCTTCGTACTGAACGTTCCGCTCCTAAGCATTTCGTAGAGGAGTACTTGCTCTTCAAGGTATCGCTTGCTGTGTCCAACGGAGTCATCAAGGAGAGCAAGATCTTCTCGCACCTCGAGTGGCAGGTTCTCAAGGGTGAAGGTATGGAGGACGTAGTGGTATTCGAGATAGGTATGGGCGGTGGCGAAGCGGATACCTTCTTCCTCGGTAATACCCTGCATCATTTCATCGTTATGTATCCCTTTCATGCGCTTCATATCCGCAAGACAATATGCGAGCACTCGCTGGTTGCGGACGGCTGACAGCTCCACGCGGTACGAGAACATTGTTGCATCCATCCGCATCGAACCCTCCAGACGAGCAATCTCAAGATAGCGGTTGTATTCGTTTGCTTCTCCCATCCGTGCCGCCCAGCCTTGAGTGAGAGTATGGAGTTCCGCATCCGAGAGCATGCTCTTGCCAGTTTTCTGTTTATGCTCGGTGTTGTGTACGAGTGCGGTCATCCGTTCAAGTGGGGTGAGGTTCGACCTCTTAATGATCTTGTTCAGATTTTTCATATCATCGTGTTTTGCTCAGCATGCTCTCAAGGAACTCGACCCGTTCCTTAAGCTCCGTGTTGGCGATATTCCGCGACAACGTCGAAGCAAGCTTGGCGATCATAGATGCCTGCTTGTGCGATATCTCTCTGTTCACCACCTTGCGGAGGGTGTCCGAGAGAATGTTGTTTATTTCTTCTAGATTGATGGGTTCCATATTAGTTATGCTCTACGATCTCAAACCATGCTCTGACCTCATGCGCTCGACCGCTCTTGATGATGTTCTTGTAGAGGGCGAAGATGACGTTCGGTGTGAGCTTCCGCGCCCATGCGTTCAGATCATTGGTTAGTCCGTCTTTCTCAAGTCGTTTGTTCCAATCGGTAAGCGTGCCGGTATCGACATCGTACTTATTTGAGAAATCTAATTGCGTCTTTATGGAGAGCAACTCAAACATCGTTTCCTCCTCGATGCCGAATTTTTCAAGCGCAACTCTCGGCTGTCCCTTGAGGAACGAAGGAAGAGACTTCCAAAGAGCATAGGTTCCGTAGACCTGCTTTTTGTATGGATCCTTGGAAAAATCTTCTCCCTGCATATGCTTATATTTTCACCGCTGTTGTGCCAGTGAGTTTTTCAAGTCGCTTGATTGAGATTTCCACATACGTCTCATCAAGTTCAATACCGATACACTTTCGACCCAAGTGTTCACAGGCGACAGCCGTCGAACCGCTTCCGAGGAAGGGATCATACACAACGTCACCGACCTTCGTTGAGTTCGGAATAATCTTTCGCAGAAGACCGACTGGCTTCTGTGTCGGGTGCAATTTCGACTTCGTAGGACGCGGATGGCAGATGACGTTCCGCGCCTTCGACCGTTCCATCTTGTGCTTGCCGAACCAGCCGTAGGCGATCAGCTCATAAAGCGAGAGATAATCCTTCCTACTCATAACAGGCTGATTCTTGAACCATATGATCATTTGGCTGTAGTAGAAGCCTGCGGACTTCATGCCCGCGCGAAGACTCGGGAACATCGGGTCGGCATTGAAGATGTAGACCGCATTGTATTCGGCGAGATACGGAATGACCGCCCCGAGGTAGCCACGGGTGAAGTCCTCGTATTTCTCCTCGCTCTGGAGGTGGTCATTGGTGATTGCCTTATCTTCGTCTGCACTCAGTTTCAGGAAGCCTTTCTTGTTTTCGACATACGCAACTCCATAGGGCGGGTCAGTGACGACCGCGCGAATCTTGTGCTTGCCGATAACCTTCCCGACATACGCCCTGTCGAGCGAGTCGCCGCAGGCGATGATATGGTCGCCAACCTTAAAAATATCTCCTTTATTTACTTTCATATATTCTCTTCGCCTTAAGGTTGGTAAATTTCTCCCATCGGTCGATAACGATGGTCGCGAAGATGAGGTCCCTCTCGACACCTCGCCATGCACGATTAAGTTCCTCGCACGCAATCAGGTCGCTCCCGCTTCCTGCGAATCCACTGAACACAATGTGGAGAGGTGCACTGCATCTCTTGAACGGTTTCTCGTTTAAGGTCACAGGCTTTTGAGTGGGATGCTGGTATGACTGCGCGTTGTCCCTTTTCTCGATCCAAATATCTATCATGTCGAGTATCTCGTCATGCACTTGATTGCCGGTGGTCACCTCCTGATTAAGGATTTCGTTGATGTTGTTCATCCCCGTATTGAGGTACGGCTTTCCGATCGTTCCGTACACGCACGGCTCGTACACCTTGTTGAAGGCGATCTTGTGCGTGGGGTTCTGGTTGTTCTTAAGCCACAGACAGACACGCTTCGCGTTCACTTTGTGCTTTGCGTACAATGCCTGCACCATTCCGATGTATGAGGAATCACACCAGTAGAAGAGGTGAGCGTCTTTTTTAGCGGCACCTTTCGCCACCTCCATGCTCTTGTCCAAGAAGTCCATGTAGTCGCTGTCCTTCTTGGAGTCGTCCTTGCCAGAATATGAGCCTTGGTACTTTTCCTTGTTGCCAACACCTTTGGAATAGTCGAGTCCGATGTTGTATGGAGGGTCGCAGTACACGATGTCCGCAAGGTCGCCAGCCATGAGCTTCTGTACCAGCTCGGTATCGGTCGAGTCGCCAACAAGGAGACGGTGCTTACCGAGTTCCCAGATCTCTCCCGACTTTACTTTCGGAGTGATTGTCTCCTTGAGTGCCTTCTCGACATTGAAGTCGTCATCAACTACATCGACATCATCGAATAGGCTCTGAAGTTCCTCGTCACCGAAGCCGACATCAAGAAGCACGCTCATATCGAACTCCTTGAGAAGCTCCTCGTTCCAAGAGCCGGTGTTCTTGTTGAGGCGAAGATTGAGTTCTCGCTCTTCTTCGAGTGAAAGCTCACGCGAAGGTACCATGCATTCGACATCCTCGATGCTTAAATCTGCGTATACCTTGATACGCTGTTCGCCGCCGATAATGATGTTGGCTCTGGAGCCAATGTTGAGGACAATAGGAACGACCGTCCCAAATTCCGTCACAGATTTCTCCAAGTCCCTGCGTTCGTTCTCGCTTAGCTTGCGCGGATTGTATCCGTTCTTGATCAAGTCGCCGAGCTTGCGAGTGGTGGGCGACCATGTGATCTTTTCTTTTGCCATGGGTTAATTTCAGAAGAGGGTCTTATTAATGCTCTCCTAACCCTAATCGTCATTTAGGGATCAAATGACAATTTCGTGCCGACACAGGAAGATAAATGACAAAAATTTCCATCAAACAAAAGACCTTTTGCCAAAGTGGCAAAAGGTCTTTACATCGTCATCCCAGACAGAATGACTATCGATCTCCTCGAATGACAAAGAGTGTCATGTACCCATCGCGACGAGTGTATCGAGGAATAGGGCTGGTCGTCATGCCGAAGAACCGCTTGAGTCTCCCATTGAGTTCGTATTTGATGTTGCGGTGCATGCGACCATCCCAGTGTTCTTTGGTTAGATATCCTCGGTGATCCGCAATTGACTTAAGTAATTGCCATTTCCTGTCCGGCTGAACATTTCTAGTATCCATAAAGCCCATGTCCTTGAAATCAAACTTCTTTGACTCCATGTCCGGGTACGAGACGCGGACGAAATGCCCATCAATGAACTGTATTTCGAGCGACTCCCATTTTGCGTTGCCAGGAAGAATATATGAGGCGGTTATATATTCACGCTCCTGTTCCTGTTTTGCTGGTGCGATAGCAAGAACTTCTGGGTTCACGATCCGTACTTCCTGAACCGGTCGAGTGAACTCAGGCAAAGTGAATTCACCATCCTCGTCGTACATATATGATGGTATAAACGATCTCGAGGGAAGTTGTATTTTGCTGAGAGCTTCCATCTGCGGCCGTACAGATTCGGCTACTGAGTAGATACGCTTGATCGGTGCCTGCATAGATTCAGCCATCTCGGACACTCTCTTCATTGGCTCTCGCATAGTATCGAAGACTCTTTGATATACCTCAGCAATCTTTTTCAACTCAGGCGGAATCTCCTCAGGGTTGTACCCATCCTTGATTGCTGTTTGATATACCAATTCGCCGACTGTCATGCTTTATATTATATCTCAAAAATTGGCATTTGTTGGCATTTGGTTTCCACAACAGAGAACGAAAGTGGCAGGAAGTCCAGACCAGCGATAGGTAGACAGATGTTTTATGTCCAATTCGTCTCATTCTCAAAAAAGAGACCCCGACCCACAAACCCTAAAGTCTCAATGGAAAAGTTGCTCAAAAACCCTTACACTGCCTTATGTCACGGGTACCATACCCGAGTACACCGCAAAATAAGAAAACCAAAGCAGAGCTTTGGTCGACTATATTTTGCGATGAGGCGGAGGGATTTGAAAGCCGCAGGCGCGAAGCCGACCGCAGTAGCGGTCGTTGCCGAGGCAGGGTCGTGAAAATTTTGTTTTGACGAAAACAAAATTATTCCTGATCAAATCCCTCCGCCTCAATGATTTCTACCGTACTTAAACTAGTTATAAATTAAAAAAAATGACCACCCAAAAATTTTCCTCTACTGGCAACTTTGGTAAATTGGCTGATCAATATAAAGTCGGTCGTAAAGGGGTCCCCGAAGAAGTACTGGATTATCTATGGTCCCATATTAAAAAATCAAAGCCGATGATTCTGGATGTTGGTTGTGGGACTGGCTTACCCAGTCGACAGCTCGCTGGGCGTGGTGCACTGGTGACGGGAACAGATATTTCTCCGGAAATGATTAGAGCGGCGAAAGAGAACAGCCAGGAAAATATCTCTTATCTTGTAGCTTCCACTCAAGCTCTACCTTTTCCCGATGAATCATTTGATATTGTTACTTCTTTTAGTGCTTTTCATTGGTTTACTGATACCAAGTCTACAAAGGAGATGAAGTGGGTACTAAAACCTGGTGGCCCGATTTTTATTGTAAATAAAAATGATATCGGAGATTTTAGTCAGGGCTATCGATCTATTTTCCGCCAATATATGACCGAGGATCTCCCTCGTATTAAAAATGGATATAGCCCTGATCAAATCCTCCAAGAAGCGGGTTTTGGTGATATAAAAAGGACAGTATTTCCGGTGTCTGAATTTTTTACCATAGAGCAAGTTATGGATTACTTTCAGTCGGTAAGTGGTTGGAACTTAGTTCCGCCAGAGTCTAAGAAAGAAGCCCTCGAGTTACTAAAGGAATATGCGCATGGAAGAGCGGAAAATGGAGTAGTAGAAAGAAAATTGGAGATTATAACTCAACTTGGATTCAGATAGCTGGTCGAACCACCTCGCCCTATGGTGTATAATCTTTGAATGACTACTGATAATATTTGGGCAATTTTTTAATATATTATGAGCTCCGAAAAGGTGAAGGTTGATTCAAATGCCGATGAGCATGAGCCCACCAAAGAGGGTGAACTTTTTCTTGAGACTGAAAACCAAGACAGGGACAAAATTGTCTTCAATCAAAAAAAGGACAGAGAGCAAGAAGAGCAAGAGGAGCGCTTGCAATATTTGGCCGATCAAGCCGAAGAAGATTTTCATCAGCTAAAACTCCAAGATATAAAAGACAAGCTGTTAAAAAAAGAAGAACCACTACCTGATATTGTAAAAGTCCCCAATCTACAGTCAGTAAGGCAAGAACAAAAAACGGCCAAGAAAAGTTTTCAACAAAAAATCAAGGACAAAATGGTTGATACTGTGCTTGGCAAAGACTATCGCAAAGAGTCAGCCTGGATTTATTATCTGGAAAAGAATATTCCGGTTAAAAAGTATATTAGGGAATCTATTGCTGTCAGCGACGGTGGCGCGGAGGCGGTTATTGCTAAACATCAGGCAGAGGAATACGAAGTCACCGATGATTACGTTATCCATATGGGTGAGGAGCCGACCCGCGAGATTTCCTTTGCCAAAGAGATGCCATATGTTATGGCTAAACCACAAAATGAGTTTGACCGGGGCGACCAAGATAAATTGAGATCGTACTTACATCTGCGCCACGATCCAGTAGAAGTGACCGAATTGTTGAAGCTAGCGGGGCGAGAGGTTTTTGCAAACAATTTTGTAGAACATAATTACTATTTTGGCAAAACAATGCGGGAACTTATTGATACCCCACATATTGTGGAGGTACTCCAATGGCTTATTCAGGTGGGGGTTACGTTTGACTATATTTATGACAGCTATTTAGAAAAACTTTGTTCTTCACCGTATGTAGAAAAGCTGACACCACAGCTCGCGTCAGCCGTCAGGGCTACCGTAGGTGGGGAGACCAAACATCTTATGTATATGCTCCCGGACTGTCTTGACCGGAACATTTTTGAGGGTGAACATGCGGGCGAGGATTTTCAAATTATCCGTAAATTTGGGTTTGAACTTTTTGACAAGTTAGACGAAGTCGGTTTGTTGGGGGAAGCCAGAAAATTGGTGGGACAAGGGATATTTAAGATTGAGAAATTATTTGATGAATTTAAGAGTAAAAATTTTTCTGGTAATAATGACTCACAAGCTCGACTGGAAACCTTTGCGAACATTATTAATTCATCTGCGCTACAGTCTCTGGAAAAAGATGAAGGTGCGATGGCTATAGCTAAAAAACTTCACCGCTTGGTAGGGATACAAATTGAACCAACGGATCCCGATTTGGAAAAACTAAAAATATTGGAGACAGACCCTACGGCCATGGCGGTGGCCGGTGTTTTAAATAGACTATCTGGGGCAGACCACTTTTTTGGTGATCTTGATGATTTTGTCAAAATTATGGGTGATAAAAGAGCGGTTGAGTCTTTGTGCGACGAAAAGGCTATTGATTTTGTAAGCAGGTTTATTAAGCAGTACCACTATCGCTTGGGACTGTCCGACTTTACCCCTCCTTATAGTATTTTCGATATTCCAAATCAGTTAGACCAAGAAAAATTACTGGCGGCCGACACAGTGGCTTTATATGAGAAACTTCATACTTTGGGCTACAACCTAAATTTGTGCAAGTTGGATGTTTTTATGGGTATGGTAGAAAACAAAGATCAGTGGCAAGAAATTCTGGCCGATGATATTTATACTGAGCTATTGCGCTCGATTCTAAAAAAATCCAGTCTTGAGGACATCAAGGACGTTCTTCTGATAGAGCAGGTGGAGGCCAAGCTCTTGAACCAATTATCTACCGCCTTTGATTATTCAATAAACGAAGATTATGCCAAGTCGGACCGCTCCTATGTGACCGCTCTTCTTTCTCACCCAGAACAGATAGAGGCTTTGTTTGAGCCACAGCGAATCGCCCTGATCAAGCACTTAAACAGACGGACGAGGGGTTTTGGTTATTATGTGGGCGGTTTCCACTTGAGGGAGCTTAATAGCTATATGAAAATTCCGCTTGAAACTTTACGGATTTTTGAGCTTTTCGATAAGACAGACGGAAATACGGTTGGTTCTAGTGAAATTGACCTAATAAAACAGCTAGTTGGTTATAAAAACGAAGAAATATTAAAGGCGGTTTCAATATTGGAAAATTTATTACTAGTAGAAAAAAGTAACGGACCGTCATCTGGGTCAGAAAAATTTAAATTTCGACTTGAATCAGATAGTCTGCGAACCGTGCTTGAAGTATTGCAAAATGGTTTTACCGTTACTGATTTGCAAAAATTACAAGATTTCTGGCTCAAGAAATATGGCGACAGTTACGGGCGGCATTATACGCTGGAAGACAAGCAAGTAAAAGCCAGTAGGGATATTTTGCAATATTTACCACAATTGGTGGCCTTTGAAAAAGATGAAGCTAATCTGGAGGCTATTTATCAAGAAATTTCCGAGTATCTTGGCTCATTTCGAGGGGATCTTGACCTTTTTACGGTAGATAAGATAGTCAAAATCCGTGACATCGGACTACTGGAGGTGTTTCGAAAAATAAAAGATGACCAACGGGTTGTTCAATTTGTTTACGCTAATGTAGATAAGTACTCAGAGATCCCCCCAGAAAAGATTGAAGACTATATTTCGGTTATCATCAAAATTAACCAGTCACCGTCTCAAGAAATTCAACGATTGAAAAATAGTTTGATGGGAGAAATTATGGCGACCAGTGACCCAGTGGCGGCCTATGACAAAATTGAACAAGTTTTTGTCAAAAATAATCTTCCACTGGTCGGTAAGGTATATAAAATATTTGAGATTATCCACCCGGCGGCGGTACTGGCTCAGCAAGTTAAAAAATGCCCCAGCCCAGAACTAAAAAAGAAGAGAGGCCGGGCGGTGCAGGCGACATTTCTTAGTGATTTACTGCAGGTCCATATTGACTCGGCCAATCGGTCTTTGCGAGACTATTTGGAAGTTTTAGCTTTAGGAGAAGATGTTTTAAACCAAGCCGAAGACGAAGGGTTTGACTCACTCCAAACAGAAGATGAGCAATTACTGAAGGCCGTATTTGCCAAACTGCGAACCTTGTTTGAGGTTTCCCAGTTGGGTTCTTCGGCCGAGGTTGGTCCCCTTGCCGACCCAGATCTTCAAAATCAATATGAAAAGTTAAAGCAAAGTTTGAAAGTTGGACCAGGACAAAAGATTACCGACCGAATCACCGATATGTTTTTGCGCCCGATTGGCGCCCGGACAATGGGCGAAGTTTTGGAGCGGATGAAGTCGGCTAAAGAGCTAGCCCACCAGCGCAATGTTGAAGCAGTCCAGCAAGCTGACCACGGTTATGTAGAAGTGGCACCGGGGGACCTCTTGAAAGGGGTAAGAGCCGAGTTTATTGAAGATATTTTACAAAATGGTTCGGTGGCCAAAGAATTTTTAGGGGGCAAAGCCGAATCTGACGCCACCCCTTTTGATACAGACGTAAGCCAAGTGTTGGTCGAAGATTTTACGGAGACGGACAATGTGCGCACTAGATTTGCCGGAGCAATCGGAAAGTCTTTGGCCACTGGTTATGGCCCTCTTCTCTTCTTAGTCAAAAATCATGGGCAGTTTTCCGCTGGGCCTAACAAAAAAGCGCAGTACGAGCTTTTTGGGGCTGGGGGTGGCGATTTGGCCACTGCTCGTCATTGTGGAATTAGGACTGGTTTTGCCACTACCGAAGTCGATGCCATTATTGCCAATGATCTGGAGGGCAAAGTACCAGATAATTTGTATTTTGAAATCAGCCAAAATGGCTATTATATACCGGTGGCCGATCGGACAGGGAAAATTATTTTTACACCTGAAATGTATGACGAGAAAAGAAAAACCTTTGCTGGGTTAGATAGGTTTGACGGACCACCGCTTGCGGTAGCAGAGACAAAGCCAGAAGAGGCTCATTATAATGAGATCCAAAAAACTAAGAAAAAATCTTACGAATCTCAGACTTTATCACAAGAGGCGATGAGGGTGATAAGCGACTCGGTCCGCGAGACCTTAAGCGAGGCGGGAGTTAACCTGAAAAATCGCTTTGACACGGGAATTTTGGGTGCTCGTCTCGAAGACATTGGTTCAACTGGTCGTGGTACCAATCTTGATACCCATTTTGACTTTGATTTAATGCTTAGTCTCGACGCTAATGATTTTCCTAAGGCCGAAACGATTGCCCAGCAGCTGATATTAGCTTGTCGTTATGAAGGCAATGACTCCCATGTGGATCAAGGGGGTTACTATCAATTAAGACTAAAAGGGGTTAGGGAAATAGCCGGCCGAACTTTTGCTGAGCCAATTGATCTGGATATCGGTTTCAATCGCAGTGCCGATGTTAAGATTTTTGGTACCCATGAAGCTATTAAAGAAAGATTGGATTGGATCGAAGAGACCGTGGGTGCAGATACTAAAAATGAAGTGGTGGCTAATATTGTTTTAGCCAAGGAAGTTCTAAAAGCTGGTCATTGTTATAAAAAATTAGAAGATGGTGGTATGGGTGGTGCGGGTGTAGAGAATTGGATTTTAAAGCATGAAGGAAATTTGATTAAAGCTTTTGAAGCGTTCCTGACCGCGGCCACCGATGACAAAGGGCAGGTGGTTTCCCTGGAAAAATTTAGAAAGAATTATGACATTACTGATCCGGGAATAAATACTAAATATCTAAAGCATGATAATTTTATCTTAAATCTAAAGCCAGAGGGCTATCAAAAAATGGTGACAACCATAACTGATTATTTATATATTGGCGGGTTTTACACTGCCTAATTAAAATTTTTAAATATACCCATAATAATCGAATTTGATAGAAAAGAGATACAGGTGCCCAAATACCACCACCAGAAAACCGATGTTAAGAAAAAATTGGCCAAATATTTTTCTAAAATAATTGTGACTAGTGGGGGCAAAGAAAACAGTAAGGTCAACTATTCCGGCCAGATAAAAAGCTATGATATTTGGGCGGGGAAGTAGGCAGTTGACAAAGGTCTGATTTTTGGTATAATTAGAGATGTACGTGGTCATTAACTTTTGTAAAGAAAGGAGGTGAGACTATGTTAACACAGGAAAGACGGGGCGAGATTGCCCTGGCGTTGCTGAAAAGGCACGTCCGGAAAGATCGCCGGATACCGCAAGATTTCCGGCGCGAAATTGGGGAATTTTTGAAAGATAATCCCCAATTGGTGGAGGCCGAGGTTCTGTATCTTATGCAGGAGGTTCTGCAAGAGGTGTTGAACGAAGCTTTCTCTATGGGGGAATTGGCCCCCGAGATGCCCAGCCGGTCGGGGAAAGGCGCGTTTGAATTCCGCGCCTAAATCTCTCTGCCCATCACTCCAGCGCAAGGTGGGCCACAGTGGCCCCTAAAAGGGTAATTGTTTCTCCTCGCCCAAGAGGCGAGCTGGAAACAGAATAAGAACCTCTCCTCCGCTGGACGACCCCACGAGCGCTTCGCGCTCGTGGGGTTTCATTGTTTTAGCTACTTAAATTTTTTAATCTAATATGTTAAACTGACCCTATGACTGACACTAAAGAATCTAAACAAGAGCGTGATGCCCGCAAAGAGGCGGCGCGGGCGACCCGCCAAATGGGCTGGGCTGTATTTCTCGTGACGGGGGCAATTCTCCTAGTTTTTGCGGGGGTTTGGCTGACCAATCGACCAGAAAATACTGAGGACATAGGAGACGTGGCGACGATTTCGGCCACTGACCACACCAAAGGGGCGACTACAACCCCAAAGGCGGTACTGATCGAATACAGTGACTTTCAGTGCCCAGCTTGCGCGGCTTATGAACCTTTGGTCAATGAACTGGCATCAACCTATGGCCCCCAAGGTTTAACTGTGGTTTATCGCCACTATCCACTGCCTCAGCACAATAAAGCGCTGTTAATGGCTAAAGCCAGTGAAGCGGCCAGTGGTCAAGGTAAGTTTTGGGAGATGCACGACCTTATTTTTGCCGAGCAAGCTGATTGGTCTAAAATTAGTGTAGCGGAAGTTGAAAAAACAATTACTGCTTATGCTAAAAAACTTGATTTAGATTTAACTAAATTTAATACGGCACTAAACAGTAAAGTCGTAGCTAACAAAATTCAAGCGGATGTGGCGAGCGCTAAAACTGCCAAGGTGGTGGGCACCCCAACCTTTTTCCTCAATGGTCAAGAAGTGGTTGCACGCACCAGCGAGGATTTTGCCCGTTTGATTGAACAATCTTTGGCGACAACCACGGCCAATGCCAAACTCTAACCTAAAACAAAAATTTAGTGGTATCAGTCGGGTCCAGTTATTCATCACAACCCTAGTTTTTTCTTTGGTGGGGATTTTGGATACTTCCTATCTTTTAGCGGAAAAGATTTTGGGTGGGACGGTAAAATGTATTGCCGTTAAAGGTTGTGACACGGTTTTGCAAAGCTCTTATTCCACTTTGTTTGGTTTTGTACCGGCCTCCCTCGCGGGATTTATTTTTTATATAGCGGTCTTTATCCTCGCTTTTTATCTATGGAGTAAAGGGGGTAAGGTTCAAAGGGGAGAAAATATACTTTTGGTTTTAGCGGTATTAGGGCTACTTTTTTCTGGTTGGTTTTTCTATGTCCAAGCCGTTATTTTGCAGGCTTTTTGTACTTATTGTCTTATTTCCGCTTTTAATACTGTGCTGATCTTTGGCTCAATATTTTGGTTGAGATTTAAAAGTTAAAAGTGCTAAAAAATTAAAGCGACCACAGGCTGGTTTTTTTATTTGGTGGTGTTTTTAGCTTGCCGTTTAAGGCCCGTACCAGGTCTAGCTTGCCTTTTTGCTGGTCGTGTTTTTTGACTGGGTATTTATCCCCCAAAAATTTGGTTGGACCGCGGTTGAGTAATATAATATTTGTTACCAATTATAAATTTTTACTCTAATTTTATATTATGTCACCAGAGTCATTGCACCTCGTTGGGATTATGAAAAGAAATGGTACTATCTTGCCTTTTGATGCGGTGAAGATTCAAAATGCTATCTGGAAGGCCATGAAGGCAACCGGTGAGGGTGATGAACAAGCGGCCGAAAAGGTAACAGCAACAGTTTTGGCCGAACTAGCCAAAAATCAAGCCAAAGTTAGTGGCAAAGACTATCTTCCCGGAGTGGAAGAGATCCAGGATTTAGTGGAAAAAGCGCTGATTTTGGAACAATTTCCAGTGGTGGCTAAAGCTTATATTTTATACCGCGAACGGCGGTCGGAAGCGAGGCGGGAGCATGGTGATATTCCAGATAAGGTCAAAGATTTTGTGGACCGCAGTAAGCAATATTTTAAAAATCCCTTGGGCGAATTTGTTTATTACCGGACCTATGCCAACTGGATTGAGGACGAGGGTCGGCGCGAGACGTGGATTGAAACCGTCGAACGGTATATTAGTTTTATGCAGGAAAATATGGGCGCGCTTTTGACTGAGGCCGAATATGATGAAATTCGTCAAACTATTTTAAAACAAGAAGCGATGCCCTCGATGCGCCTGATGCAGTTTGCCGGCAAAGCGGCTCGGGCGACCAATGTTTGTGCCTACAACTGTTCTTATATCGCCCCGACCAAGCTGGAAGATTTTGCGGAAATTATGTATGTGTCAATGTGTGGGACGGGCGCTGGTTATGCGGCAGAAAGTCAAAATATTCAACAGTTGCCCATTATCAAAAGACAAACTGGGGAAAAAATTGCCACTCATACAGTGGAAGATTCCAAAGAGGGTTGGTGTAATGCTTTAACTTTAGGCTTTAAAACTTGGTATGACGGTAAGGATGTTGATTTTGATTTTTCTCAGCTTCGGCCGGCGGGAGCGCGCCTAAAAACGATGGGGGGCAAGTCATCTGGCCCGGAACCCTTGCGTCAACTTTTAACTTTTACCCGTGACCATATTTTACGTAAACAAGGTAAGCGCCTATCCAATCTTGATGCCCACGATATTATTTGTAAGATTGGGGAAATTGTAGTGGCGGGGGGTGTCCGGCGCAGTGCCCTCATTTCCTTGTCAGATTTTGATGATACAGACATTCGTGACGCCAAGAAAGGTTTGTTTTGGATTACTGACCCCCAGCGGAGTCTGGCCAACAACTCGGCCGTGTACAATGAAAAGCCCACCGCCTCTGATTTTCTGGCTGAGTGGACCGCTTTAGTAAAGTCGGGCACAGGCGAGCGAGGTATTTTCAATCGGGGTGGTTTGAAGACCTCGATGCCCGAACGTCGGCGCAAGATTTCGGCTAACCATTTTGATAAATTTGGCACCAATCCGTGCGGGGAGATTATTTTGCGCTCAAAACAATTTTGTAACTTGTCGGAGGTGGTGGCCCGAGCGGAAGATACCGAAGAGACTTTGCTCAAGAAAATACGCATCGCGACCATTCTTGGCACTTACCAATCGACGCTCACTAAGTTTCGTTATTTGTCGGATGAGTGGCGCCAAAACTGTGAGGAAGAACGGCTATTAGGGGTGTCGATTACTGGTCAGTGGGACTGTCCCGCAGTGCGCAATGCTGAAACTTTGCGCAAAATGCGTGATTATGCCATCGAGGTGAATAAAGAATATGCCAAACGTTTTGGGGTCAATGAATCCACTTCTATTACCTGTGTTAAACCATCGGGCACGGTGTCCCAGACGGTAGACGCCGCTTCGGGGATGCATCCTCGGCATGCCGCCTACTATATTCGCCGGATTCGGATTTCCGCGACTGATTCTTTATTTAAGATGTTAAAGGACCAAGGAGTGCCTTATAACCCGGAAGTGGGACAATCATTAGAAGGAGCGACCACTTATGTGCTAGATTTTCCCGTCAAAGCGCCGGACAATAGCACTTTTAAAGATGATTTGTCAGCTCTAGAACAATTAAAGTATTGGCAAATGCTCAAAGAAAATTATACCGAGCACAATCCCTCGGTGACGATTTCGGTGGGAGAAAATGAGTGGATTGTCGTGGCCAACTGGCTGTATGAAAATTGGGAGATGATTGGCGGTCTATCTTTCTTGCCCCGCAGTGAGCATGTTTACCAGCTTGCTCCTTACGAGGAAATAGACGAAGCCCGCTACCAGGAGTTGGTTAAGGGTTTTGCGGATATGGATTTTTCTAAAATTATGAGCTACGAATTAAAAGATGAGACCGAGGTGAAAAAAGAGTTAGCTTGCGCCGGGGGGACTTGTGAGATTGAAATACCAGTGGATATGTCAGCCACTAGTAGCCAATCGGCCTAAAACCTATATTATTTTCAAGCCAAAAAACAACCACCAGAACCAGGGGTTGTTTTTTGGCTAAAATATGTTACAATTAACCTAGTTTGTTGTTGGATGATCGCTCGATGAGGTTTTAATTATCTCATAGGGAGGAAAGTCCGAACACGTACTTTAATTTTTTAAAGTAACCGGGTAGCAGGTAATACCTGTCGCGCGCAAGCGCCGAGGTGCGAACAGAGACGCCTAGAGGTGAAAACTAAAAGGCACCCCACCCGCCTGACGGCGGGTGGGGTGAGCTCTATCGAAAGGTAGAAGTTGAAACGGCCAAATCCTTACTCACGTGCAAGATCGTATTCTCAATGCTTGGCATTGAGTCTGTATCGCTCGAGGTGATTGGTGACAATCATCCCAGATAAATGGTCATCCCCTGTGGAATAAAGAGTTTAAAGTTTAGAGGTATAACAGATTCAGGACAACTGTCAGTGTCTGTGAATATTTTGAACTTTTTATTCCACAGGGACAGAATTCGGCTTATAGACAACAAACTAAAAATATGAAAAAACCCAGCCTCACGGCAGGGTTTTTTCTTTAGGGTAACAATTCGCGTTTACTTTTTTTGGTTTGGCCGAGGGTTGCGGCGAGTTGAGCCACAGCGCTGGCCTCATAGAGGCGGTAGTTGGTGTTGGGTTGGCGCCTGGCTTTGAGCACCCCGTTTTTATCCCAAGCGCGAATAGTACTAGAACATTTGTTAAGCAATTCGGCGACTTCTTTGACTGACAAATATTGGGGGTGCCTAGTGTTTTGGCTTTTATTCGCGCTTGTTTTCATAATTTAGTATAATAGAGAAAATCAATAATTAACCAAAATCACTATGCCCATCGTTAAAATTGAATCGGCCCGAGAAGCTATTTTGGCCCCCGTTAGACGGTCAATGATTTCGGCCAATACCGCCGCCTTCTTTACTTTATTTGTGGGTATTATTATTTTACCCTTAATTTCTTTGTCCCAATTTGGAATCGGGCCCGATGTCGCCAAAAAGTTCTTCCTCTTGGGGGTATTGGTAGTTACGATTGCCCTGTGGCTGGTGGGTCGTCTACAAGACGGGGAAGTAAAATTACCTTGGTCCCTACCAATGATATTTTTACCACTTATCTCGGTGTCCTTTATTATCAGCGCTATATTTTCCACTGGGGTTCGCCACTCTTTACTCGGCTCACTCTATCAGTCTGGCACGGCTTTGTCGATTTTGGCTTTGTCCGCGCTCACTTTCTTTATTGTTTTGTTTGTGGATAGTCGGAAACATTTGTTTAATTTATATTTAGGAATTTCCTTGGCGGCCTTAGTGGTGGCGGTCTATTATCTCTTGGTTGTTCCCCTTGGTTCCTGGTTGTGGCCGAGCTTATTCAATTATTTACCCCAAGTGTTGATTGGTAAATGGTATGAGACGGCAGTGTTTTTTGGCTTTACCGCTTTAGTGGCTTTATTTATGTTGGAGTTGCCCGCCTTGGGGACTAGTCTAGTTTTAAAACGTTTGTCCATCGCGTCTTTTGTGGCTTCATTGTTGATGTTGATGTTTACCAACTTTACGATTGTTTGGATAATTACGGGAGTGATTGCTTTGTCTGTTTTTGTTTATGCCTTAGCGGCTAGTGCAGGTCAACAAACTGAAGTGCGGCGCGGTTTTCTCGATGGTCGTCAAGTTTTTAGACCATCATTCTTTTTTCTTTTACTCGCTCTCCTTTTTATTATTCTCGGTCGACCTGGTGGGCCTCTAAATGATGGCTTAAATACTATTTATGCTAAGGCCAATGTGTCATTTGTGGAGGTTCGGCCGGGCTGGGCTAGTACGTTGATGGTAGCGACCGAGGTATTAAAACGTGACCCCTTGACGGGGATTGGTCCGAATAATTTTTCCAATGCCTGGGCTTCGTACCGCCCCCGCGTAGTCAATGAATTGCAGTATTGGAATGTTGATTTTGCTGATTCGGTTGGCATTATCCCTACTTTTGTGGTTACCACTGGCTTGGCTGGTACGCTGGCCCTGGTTTTATTCTTCTTGTCTTTGGTTTATGTCGCCGTCAAATCTATTAGTAAATTGCCCAATGACCCTTTGACCCAGTTTTTGGTGGTTTTGTCAGGGGTGGGAGCACTTTATTTCTGGCTTACCTCTTTTCTTTATACACCGGATGCAATCGGCTTGCCTATGCTCTTTGTTATGACGGGACTGTTTTTAGCATCTTTAACTGTGGCTAAAATATTACCAGTCAAGACTATTCAGATAAATTCCAATCCGCGCACTTATTTTGCTTATCTCCTTGTGTTGGTTTTGTTGTTAGTTATGGCTATTACTGGCGGTTATATTTTATTGCAACGTTTTTGGTCAGTTGTTCGCTATCAGCAAGCGACGGTGGCGCTCGCTAAGAGTGAGGTGGACAAAGCTGATAGTTTGGTTATTTCGGCGATCAAACTAAATTCTAAAGACCCACTATATTATCGGTTGTTATCACGAATTAAGCTTGAGGAATTAAATCGTTTGATTAGTACGGCCGAGGGAAAAAGTGAGTCGGCCAAACCAATTTTACAAAATATGATTGGGACGGCGATTGCAGCGGCTCAAGAAGCAGTGAAGCTCGATCCAGGTAGCTATGGCAGTACCGTGGCTCTCGGTAATGTTTATGAGTATTTGGCTGGTTTGGGTGTGGCCGGAGCCTATGATCAAGCCAAGGTGGCCTATGAAGATGCAGCCAAGAAAAATCAAAATAACCCCGAGATTTTATTGAGTCTAGCTCGATTAGAAATTACTCAGGGGAAATTTGCTTCGGCCCGCACTTATCTGGAAAAAGCTCTAGCCATAAAGTCTAATTATAGTTCATCCATTTTGTTGTTGTCTCAACTTGACCTCGAAGATATTGGTACTAGTGCGGCGATTAAACGACTAGAAACAGCTTTGGCGGCGGTACCCAATGACACTAGTTTGCTGTTCCAGCTAGGGTTTTTACGCTACCGAGCGGGCGATTATGAGGGGACAGCTAATGCGATGCGCTCGGTTATTAGTTTTAGTCCGGGTGGTTTAAATGCCAATGCTTCATATTTTCTTGGTCTAGCCTATGATAAGCTTGGCCAGACCGCGAAGGCGATTGAACAATTTGCTTTAATTGCTCGCTATAATCCAGACAATGTCGAGGTGAAGGAAATATTGCGCAATTTACGCGCCGGTCGACCAGCTCTAGCTGGTTTGGGTGAGCAAGCACCAGCGGAGGCAGAGCCAGCTGAGGAAGATGACCAAGCCACCGAGGCTGAGGCCACTAAGGAGCAGAAAAAATAATTTAAACTAGAGTGGTAGCCCGTTTGTTATCGCTATTGTCTAAGGAGTGGGGAGGTCTCCATCAGGCCGCTTTTTTGCTGGCTATTTCGGCGCTGTCAGCCCAGATTTTGGCTTTGTTGCGTGACCGCCTCCTAGCAGCGACTTTTGGGGCAGGAGCAGAACTTGATATTTATTATAGTGCTTTTCGTTTGCCTGATCTGATTTATGTTTCGTTTGCATCGTTTGTGTCGGTGACCGTCCTCATCCCTTTTATTATTCGGGCTGGTAAAGCTGGTGGTGAAGCTGAGGTGGAGAGATTTTTAAGTAATTTATTTACGGTTTTTTTTGGAGTCACGGTGCTGGTCGGCTTGGTGGCATTTGCCGGTATGCCCTATGTGGCAACCTACATTGCTCCCGGTTTTGGACCGGAGGCCTTGGCCCAATTGGTGCTTTTGTCTCGGCTTCTTCTTTTATCACCATTACTTTTAGGGATTTCCAATTTACTTGGCAGTGTTACTCAAAGCTATCGTAAATTTTTTGCTTACACCTTAAGTCCAGTTGTCTATAATGTGGGTATAATTTTTGGTCTCATCTTTTTTTATCCCCAGTTTGGTTTGGTGGGTTTGGTGGGGGGAGTGATTATCGGGGCCTTATTTCATCTCTTGGTGCAAGTACCAAGTATTATTCAAATCGGGGTGCGACTTCATTTTGTCCGGCAAATAAATTGGGCCGAAATTTGGACCGTGATTAAAGTGTCTTTACCTAGAACTATTGCCCTGTCTGGTAACCAATTGGCCTTGGCGGTTTTGGTGGCACTCGGGTCTCTTATGGTAGCGGGCTCGATCACGGTGTTTAATCTGGCTTTTAATCTCCAGTCGGTGCCGCTGATTGTAGTGGGGGTGAGTTATTCGGTGGCCGCCTTTCCGACTCTCGCCGCTTTATTTTCCAGTGGTGAGAAAAGCCAATTTGTGGCCAAAATTGAGCTGGCTATTCGGCATATTATGTTTTGGTCACTACCGGCGATGACTTTGTTTATTGTGTTGCGGGCTCATTTGGTGCGCATTGTCTTTGGGACCGGTAATTTTAGTTGGTCAGACACTAGACTGGTGGCGGCGGCGCTGGCTCTCTTTATTATTTCGGTCGCAGCGCAAGGGCTGGTGCAACTTTTTGTGCGGGCTTATTACGCGAGCAATAATACTAAAATACCACTATTGATAAATTTATCGTCATCGGCTGCCATAGTCTTTTTGGCCATTTTATTTACCCATCTTTTTAATCAGGTTTTAGTCTTTCGGTTTTTTATCGAAAACTTATTGCGTATCGAAGACTTAAGCGGGGGTTCAATTCTCATGCTTCCGCTGGCCTATTCAGGGGGTATTTTACTAAATGCTTGTTTATATTGGATATTTTTTAGGCGTCATTTTGGGGTTTTTGCTCCCGAAGTAACGGAAAGCATTTGGCGGTCTTTTGCGGGGGCAATCGTTGGGGGTTTTGTGGCTTATCATACCTTGGCGCTCTTTGTCCCTTTGGTAGACCAAGCCACTTATCTGGGGATTATCTCGCAAGGTGTTGCGGCTGGGTTGGCGGGACTTATCTTTGCGATTGGCACTTTGTGGGTTTTGGGGAGTGTTGAGCTTAAAGAATTTTATTCGGCCTTGTCGGCCAAAGTTTGGCGTAATCCGATTAGTCCGGGGGCCGAGGAAATTTAGCTTGCTCTACCAGTTTTTTCCGCTAGTATTAGGTCTATGACTGCCAAGTCTATCCGTAATTTTTCCATTATCGCCCATATTGACCATGGTAAATCCACCCTCGCGGACCGGATGCTAGAACTGACGGGCACAATTGAAAAGCGCAAGATGAAAGAGCAAGTTTTAGATTCTATGGAGCTAGAACGAGAGCGGGGGATTACCATAAAAATGCAACCAGTGCGTATGGAGTATGAGCACGAAGGTCAGCCCTATATTTTAAATCTAATTGATACGCCCGGGCATATTGATTTTTCCTATGAAGTGTCGCGGGCCCTCAAGGCGGTGGAAGGGGTTTTGTTGTTAGTAGATGCAACGCAGGGAGTGCAAGCGCAGACTTTATCAGTTCTAGATATGGCGCGAGCGGAAAATTTGGTAATTATTCCCGTCATCAACAAAATTGATTTACCGAGTGCAAAAGTGGAAGAAACCAGGTTGGAAGTTGCCAAGCTTTTGGGGGTGGCGCCGGAATTGATTATGGCGGTATCAGGGAAAACGGGTGCTGGTGTAAATGACTTGTTGCAAGCGATCATTAGGCGTGTCCCCGCGCCGGTGGCCGAATACGGTGACCAAAATAACCCGCGGGCTTTAGTTTTTGATTTTGAATATTCTAAACATCGGGGAGTGGTGGTTTATGTGCGGGTGATTGATGGTGCGCTCACCAAAGGTGACATTCTCATTTTTGCGGGGTCGGGCGAGAAATTTGGTATTTTAGAAGTGGGTGTTTTTATGCCCACTAAAATTTCAGCGCCTGAAATACGGGCCGGCGAGATTGGCTATATTGTCACTGGGATCAAGGAAGCCGGTGGCGCCAAAGTGGGTGATACTTTGGTTTTACCCCAAAATGGTTTACCGGTGGTGCCTGGCTATAAGCTGGCCTCGCCTGTAGTCTGGGCCAGTATTTATCCCGAGAGCCAAGATGATTTTACTCAACTCCGACAGTCTCTAGAGCGGTTGCGCCTTGAGGATGCCTCCTTGTCCTTTGAAGAGGAATCGTCGGGGGCTTTGGGCCGAGGTTTTCGTTCGGGTTTTTTAGGGATGCTTCATATGGAAATTATTACCGAACGACTAAAACGGGAATTTAATTTAAATCTCGTAATAGCGACGCCGACGATTAGTTATGAGATCAAAAATACAACCACTGGTGGGCTAGAAGCCATCTATTCGCCTCATCTTTTTCCCGAAGATTTAAAAAACAAGGAAGTGCTGGAAACCTGGGTCAAGGTTCAACTTATTTTACCGGTCAATTATTTAAATAGTCTAATGGCTATTTTATATGACCACGAAGCCGAGATTACTGATATGGATAATTTTGGCGACAATCGGACCAATTTGTCATTAGCTATGCCTTTGCGCGAGCTGATGCGCAACTTTTTTGATGAGGTCAAAAGTGTTACCTCTGGTTACGCCAGCTTTTCTTATAATATTGTGGGGGTAAAACCCGCTGATGTGGTCCGTCTCGATGTGCTTATCAATGAAGAAGTGATGCCCGCTTTTTCACGGGTGGTGGCCCGGCGCCGAGTCGAGCTGGAAGCAGAGGATGTGGCTGATAAACTTAAGAAATTATTACCCCGTCAGCTAATTATTATAAAAATTCAGACCAAAGCCATGGGGCGGATTATTGCTTCCCGGACCATCTCGGCCATTCGTAAGGATGTGACTGATTATTTATATGGTGGTGATATTACGCGCAAAATGAAGTTGCGGGAAAAGCAAAAAAAGGGTAAAAAGAAAATGCAAAAAATAGGCAAGGTCAATATCCCGCAAGAAGTTTTCCTCAAGATGATGAAATCAACGGAATAAGAAAGGCAGAGAGTAGAGAGCAATCATGCTAATGATGGTGAGAACACCAATAATCATCGCGATAATTCTCATATATTTCTGTTGTTTGCGCCCGTATAACATATTGTAGTAGTATAGGCATATAATGAAAGATTTTCAAGGTCAGCGTCGAGTTCGCAAAATGATTTACTCTAAAATTTCTTTGGTGGTTTTGGGTTTACTCATTCTCTTTATGGTCAAAGCGCTCTGGGGGGTGCAGACTAAAAATAGTTTGGCGGTGGCTGGTCGGACCCAAGCTGAGGCCGAATTAGCAGAGCTAGAAGCGCAAAAGGCCGAGCTCTCGGCCCAGGTTGGCTGGCTAGGTAAGGACCGTGGTCAAGAAGAAGCGTTGCGGCAAAATTTCTCCGTCACTTTGCCGGGCGAAAAGATGGTTATTGTCGTCGAGGATGCCAGCCGGCCAACCACTACTACCCCGAAAAAAAGTGGTGGCTGGTGGCAGGCCGGCTGGCAAGCCTTGGCGGACATTTTTTCGTAAAATAAAATTTGCGGGCATAGTTTAGTGGCATGACACGACCTTCCCAAGGTTGAGACGGGGGTTCGATTCCCCCTGCCCGCACCCTTAATTTATGGCTGAAAATTTTAAGCGGTTGATTGAAGATTTTATATGTGGCTTTTGTGATAAAGCAGTAAAAGGCGATGGCTACACTAACCACTGTCCGTTTTGTTTGTGGAGTAAACATGTGGATATAAACCCGGGGGATCGGGCGGCTGAGTGCAGGGGATTGATGGAGCCAGAACAGCTAGAAAAAAACGGGGATGAGTTTATTATTACCCACAAATGTGTGGATTGTGGCTATCAAAAGCGCAATAAGACCGCTCCTACTGACGACATTTCCGCCTATTTGGGCAATATGCTACAATAGACAAATTAAAATCTAATAACTATTTTTATGGATAAAAAAGTTGTAATTTATAGCACCCCGACTTGCCATTTTTGTCATATGGCCAAGGATTTTTTTAAGGAGAACAATGTTCCATTTGAAGATATTGATGTGGTAGCCGATCGGGCTAAGGCCAAAGAGATGATTGATAAAAGTGGCCAAATGGGCGTGCCAGTTATCTTTATTGGTGACGAGATGACTATTGGTTTTGATGAGGATAGAATAAAATCTCAGCTTGGCTTATAGCTTAAGCAAAAAAATTATGTAAAAATGGGCGTAAGCCCATTTTTAATTTGCCCCCGTAGTTCAATGGATAGAACGGCTCACTCCTAACGAGCTGATGTAAGTTCGATTCTTGCCGGGGGCACAATTCGTACCAGACTCGAAAAAATTCTTAATTTAAGCCAAAAAGTCGGTTCGAGCACAAGAACAATATAGACCAGCCTCACGAAAAAGCCCTAAAAATAATAACTTTTTCAGTTTTAAGAGTATTGATATACGGCATACCAAATGACTTGACAAAGTATAAATCTGTGCTAGTAATAGTACCAGCTCAAAGTACATTAATATCTTGCGATTTTGGCCATATCTTTTAGAGTCTATCTGGGTTTTAAAAGATGTGGCCAATAGTATGACCACTTAACAAAAAAAGAGGAAACAGCCATGAAAGAGTTCGTCGTTGGTGTTGCGGTTTTTGTAGGTGTGATTGTTCTGCTTCTTGGTGTCGGTTGGCTCGCCCAGGGCAACGACTTCTTTATGTACAGGGTGTTCGCACCCAAGTACGAGCAAGTCCGGCGCGAGACATTCGAGCAGTCAAAGGCGTACAACCAGGGTATGATTCAGGAATTGCAGAACATGCAGTTCCAGTACGTCAAGGCCGAACCGGCACATCAGAAAGCGCTGGCGTCGATCATCCTACATCGCGCCGCTGACTATCCCGAAGAGAGTATGCCACCCGATCTCCGCGATTTCATCAAGGGGTTGAAGAGTGCCAAAACCAACTACTAGTCCACGAAGTGGACGAAAGGAGAATGTCGAATGAAGAAAAGTATTGCCGTACTATCCCTCTGCCTATGCTCGTTTGTGTTGCTTGGAGCCGAGTCGGATTGTGAACAACGACCCACAAGCGATACCATCCAGCGCCAACAGCAAGAGGTGCTGTTGCAGGAGGCCACGTCGTCGGTCGGTATGCCCGCGATCAAGAACTTTCGCGAGCGGAAGATCTTGAAGGACATTCTCGAGCTTCGAGATCAGGAAGGCTTGGTCACCTACACCTACCTTCAGTCGGAGCAAACCGGCAAGCTCATTTACTTAGGAGAGACGATTGGGTATGGTATTCCTTACGCTACCCAATTCACTAACCCCCAGAAAATCGCGGGGTCCTACTCCCAAGGAGGGTTTGCTATTCTGCCCCAGGCAGATCCGAATGGTCTGTTCTCGCCAGCATCGGCCGAAGGGACGTGGGTTCTGTTGAAGGACCCCAATGGCGATGACGTCCGGCCCATTTACTGCGAACCACGCATTGTCGTCTCGCCGTTTCGGCTGGAGTCGACTGGCCAAGTCGAGGCTGGCCCAGCCGTTAATTAGTAACGGCGGCTACTATTTGTAAGTCCATCGCGTCTCCCCGTAGACTTTTATCGGGGAGGCGCTTTTTTGTTTGATTAAAGGTATCTTACCAGTGTCATGTCATATTTAGTTACACTCACTCATCTATCACTTCTACCCCACCTCATATATCCTGCCCTTAATCATGCAACCAACCTTGGCTCACTATCTTCGAAGAATAATCGTGCCACTTCCGCCAACCATGCCCGCCAGGTTCGACTCGTGATCCGATAAGGGGCACACAGTTTAATTAGAAAATTGATCATTTGCCCGCCGTCTCTGGTGGGGGTATAATCCAACTATTAGTAGATTTTTAGCTATTTTTAACATAATGAATAAAAGCTATATTATTGGGGCAGTGGTGGTGCTAGCGGTGGCCCTGTTGGCCTGGGTTGGGCTGTCTGGCCGTTCGGTTGATCAAACTGATGACAATGATAATAATACTGCTTCCACTAGCTTGCGGGAGCTAATAACTGGGGGTAAGGCGGTGCAATGTCAGTTTTCTAGCACGGAAGCTGGCAGTGAATCAACTGGTGAAGTTTTTGTCGCTTCGGCTGCCAAAATGCGGGCTGATTTTACCGCTAAAATTGAGGGCAAAGACCAAGTTGGTCATATGATAATGAAAGACCAAAAAGTTTTTGTTTGGCTTGATGGGGAGGCTCAAGGGGTGACCATGGCTGTTCCTGAAGACGGGACACAAACTGGAGATAATAAAACGCCACTAAATTTTGACGATAAAAATGTGTCTTATGATTGTGATAGCTGGCGGGTGGATGATTCTAAATTTGTAGAACCAACCACAGTTAAATTTATGGATTTGGCCGGTCTAGTGGGAGCGGGGGCCTCGGCTTCTGTTTCGGCTGGCGCCACTGCCAATCCGCCTCAGTGTGCCGCCTGCGACCAGCTCGCGGGGGCCCAAAAAGCTCAGTGCCGAACAGCGCTCAAGTGTCAGTAAAATATAGGAAATGAGAAAAGGCCCCTGCTCGGGGCCTTTTTGATTTTTAGGACCATTTGAGTTATAGTGACGGGATGGATGAGGAAACAAAAAGCTTGTTAGAAGAAAATTTGGCGATCGGGAAGGATAATCGCCGGATGTTGAAAAAACTTTTGTCCTATCGCCGTTTAGAGGCGATTTATTCGGTTTTGAAGTGGGTGGTGGTGCTGGGTATCGGCCTTTGGACTTACTATTATCTTCAGCCCTATTTAGACCAAGTTTTAGCCGCGTATAATCAGCTAAACGGGGTTTTCCAAAATTTGCCCATTCCAGGGCGGTAAATTTTCATTTTTTCGGGCTTTATTTCTGGTCTTAAACATGCTATAAAATAAGGGTCATATTTTGACATGCTTGGGTAGCTCAGTTGGTAGAGCATTCGCCTGACCCTAAAAACTTCGGGCCCTTCCACTGGAAAGTGGATTGAAAAAGTGGGTGAATTCGGGGAAAACCGTTTGCTGTATAGTAAGCGACAATCCCGAGCCAAGCCGAGCACCACTTTTGAATTTTATAAACTTCTAAAATTCAAAAGTAGTGCTCGGAAGGTGTAGAGACTATCCCGAAAGGGAGTACTTCTACTACTGTAGAGGGAAGCGCCCACCTCCAAAATCTATTTATAGAAAGGATGATGATATAGTCCAAACGCTCTGGAAGAGCGAAGGGTCGGCGGTTCGAACCCGCCCCCAAGCACAAAAGAAGCCCCGAAAGGGGTTTTTCTTTTGTGCTTGGGGAGCAAGCCGTCTGCTCGGCTTGCGTGCGGGTTCGAAAGACGGAGACATGTCGAGCTTGCGAGACAGTCGAGTCCGGGTAGGAGCCACACAATATTTTAGGAGTGGAGCGAACTAAAATATTGATGTGAGCTGACGCCGAACCCGCCCCCAAGCACACACGAAGGCCCCGCAAGGGGTCTTTTTCGTGTGTGCTTGGGGGCGGGTGGGGAAAGGTCGAAAACCGGGAGGTTTTTGTGGAGGAAGGCAACGAGCGAAGCGAGTGTTGGAAAACCGTGCCCGCCCGCAACGCCTGAGCTTGCGATGGCGGGCGGGGGTTTCCAAGTTCCCGTCCCCAAGATTAATAAATTAGCGAACTAAAATATTGATGTGAGCTGACACCGAACCCGCCCCCACAAATTTCTAATTTGACTTTTCCACTCCATCAGTTAGATTTTATCCAGGATTTAGAAAAACTTCTAAGAAGGAGGATCTCGTCATGTCTGAGTATTTGAAAGAGGGTCAGTGGATTGCACGTGTGGCACTCATTGACCCGAAAAAAGAGAGACAGAAATGTCCCAACTGTGGTTCTGTTGGTCAACTTCGGACGGAATTGAACTATGAGGAAAAAGAAGTGATCGCTTGCCGTGATTGTTCCTGTGAATTCCTTCCCAAACGCAGATGGTTTTTTTGGAAGGGATTTTTGGTTACCCACGGTATACCATTTTGAATCTTGCTGTTTCAGCAAATCCCCCGCGAGCCTAGGCTCGCGGGGGATTAAATTTTTTACTGCTTTGTTTTCACTTTCAATTTTACATCAACAAGGCCCCCGATAATTTTCTGGGTCTGGGACTTGTGATTCAGGAATATACCAAATATCACCACAGTGGCCACTTAAATACCAAGAAACTCCCTCACTAGAAACAATGGCTTTTTCGTTGAGGGTCATAGTAGAGGGGTTTATACCAATCAGTTTCTGATTTTCAAAGTAGACATTAGTTTTGTCTAAACCAAACAGGAGTGAAGAGCCGGGGAATTTCTTCTCATAAAACTCGTTTGGATTAGCATTTTCTACCTTTTTACCCTCGAAATATATCCCAGTTTTGTCTCTAAAATAACTGTAATTAGACACTGGTTGGAAAGTATTGGGGTCAGCGCCAACTACCACTTCGGCCTGATAGAAAACTTTGTTTTTATCTTTGGCATAGGGCCATTTTATTAGTTCAAATGTCTTAGTGTCGGCTTCGGGTAAAGGATGCTTAAAGGTTTCGTAAAAATTTATAATGACACTAATCTTATCGTTTTCCCTTATATAATAACTACCGCCTTTGGGTGGTATTTCTTTTGGTGAGTAATAAATAGTAAATGTTTCTGGATCCATGTCGGGCACGATTCCTTTGATTCTTGTTGGGCTGTTTTTACTATCTTTTTGGTAGTAATAGGCAGTGGTAGAATACACGCTGTTTTTATCCTTAAAATATCCGTCACCTATATAGGTAAGAGTTTTCGGGTCCCTAATCTTAATTGTGGTTGTTGCCCCTCCGTCCCAATCTCTATAAGATAGTATGTTGCCATTAAGTTGGTATTCATCTTCAAAAACTATAGTTTTTTGGGGCCAAAACACATATCCAGTACAGAAGATTGCAATTAGAAGTAAACAGACAGCGACCACAATAAACTCTCTTCGATTTAAAAGAGATTTTATTTTTTCTAACAGATTACGAAAATCCATATAAATATCTTACCTACCTACTGTCCCGTCTTCACTTTCAACTTGGTCGATTTGTCTTTATCTATTTTAGGTAGTCTGATTGTCAGCAACCCATTTCTTTCCGTTGCTTCGGCTTCTTCGGTTTCGACTTCAGCGGGCAGGAGGATAGTGCGTGCAAATGAACCCCAATACAGCTCGCGTTGGAAGTAATCTTCGTCAGCAATCGTGCGGACCGCTTCGCGCGTGCCTTTAATCGTCACCATTTCGCGGGTAATATTGATATTTAAATCTTCCGCTTTGACGCCCGCAGCCATAGTTTGAATAATAATTTCGCTCGGGGTCTGATAAACATCAACAGCCAGCTCACCTACCTCCTCTTCGGTCCAATCAGCTTGGGTACGAGTTGGCTCGGGGATAATTTCAGCAAAATCGTCATGATCGTCAGCCACGGAAATCGTGCCAGTTATTCTTTCAAAAAATGAGCGTCGGTCTTTTGCCATATGATTAATTTAGATTATTTTTAAATTGATTCTTTTAAAATTTTTGGTCGACAGATAACGGTTTTTATTTTCTCAAAGAAATAAATTATAAAGATAGCCAGAAGCCAGAGGGTAACAAAAATCTTAAGCATTCCACTTCCGCTAGAGGTTATTATAAGAAAATTAAAGGCGCCATGCAATAAAGTAGCGGTGCATAAGCCAATAATAATCGCAGTGGTTTTAGTGAGCCGGGCCGAACAAAAAGATAAGGAGATCATCCCGCCGACAATAGCCGACGAGACTATGTGGACCACCGTGGCTCCCAGAAAGCGTAGATTACCAGTCAAAATAAAAAAGATGCTGGTCTCGCCCGACAGTAGGGTGCTAAGTAAAAACAGAGTATTTTCAACCGCGGCAAAACCGATAGCGGCAGTGATGATATAAATCATCGCGTCAATTGGTTCGTCAAAGTTGCGACTGCGAAAACCCGTAAAATAAGCGGCCGACAATTTGACTATTTCTTCGACGGCCGCCCAAATAAAGATAAAGCCCGCCGACGATATTAAAAATGATAGCGAAAAACTGGGGTTGCTATAATCAAAGCCGGTCCACTGAGCTCGGGTGGCCCAGTCGGCGAGAAATCTTTGGATTAAAAAAGCCAAGACAACCGAAAGTCCACCGGCCACAAAGGCCTCGGCAATTATCGCTTTTGGTTCGGGTTTTTGGTCATCTTCGCGGAGCCAAAACCACAACCAAATTAAAGCCGGCGCAAAACCGCCGACCAAGGAAAAGACCGCCATACTTAAATTTAAATCAATTGTCGGTAGCATCCCGTTAGAGGTGGAGTTTATTTAGTGGTTATAAATGAGGCCACGGCTCGATGATAAGGAGTGAACCGCCTGGATTTATTATACCCCAAAGTTCTTCGGTCAAAAATGGCATAAAGGGGTGCAATGATTTTAAAACTTGGCGTAAAGCAAAATGGAGAAACTGCGCACGCGAATTTTTGGCGACCACATCTTCACCTTTTAGAATATTTTTACTATCCTCAATTATTTCATCGGCCAAGCGGTGCCAAGTGTAGTGATAAAGTTTTTCGGCGGCCAAGTGAAAGCGATAATTATCCATATCCGAAGTTATATCTACCAAAAGGTCGGCCAGTTCTTGTTTTAGACTTTGGTCGGCTGGAGTAAATGCGGAAAAATTGCCGTCAAAATTTATCCCTTCGGTACTTTCCAAAATAAACCGGCTAATATTCCACACCTTGTTGGCAAAGTTTTTGTAGCCTTTGATTTTATTTTCAGCCAGCGCCGAGTCAGACCCCGGCGGGTTACCAATCACTAGTCCCATCCGCAAGGCGTCCATACCATATTTGCTGGCAATCTCAATCGGGTTTACAACATTGCCTTTAGACTTGGACATTTTTTTGCCTTGAGCATCGTTGACCAAGCCGTGCATATAAACCGTGTGAAAGGGGATCTGGCCTGTTAGATACAGACCAAAAATAACCATCCGCGGGACCCATTTGAAAATAAGGTCGTGGCCGGTTTCCATCACGTCGGTCGGGTGATAAGTTTCAAAATCTTTACCCTCTGGGTAGCCGAGTACCAACTGTGGCCATTGGCCGGAAGAAAACCATGTATCAAAAGTATCGGTGTCCGCGCGCATTTCACCCCCACAAGTTTTGCAGGTGGTAATTGTATTGTCTAAATCTGGTGTGCCATCACTACAAGCATCACAAATTTTGGCCGGTATCGATATACCCCATACTATTTGGCGGGAGATATTCCAGTCCAAGGTGTTTTCCATCCAATACAAAAATATTTTGCGATAGTTGTCGGGGATAAATTTAATTTTATTCTCATTCACTGCCTCAATCGCTTTAGCGGCCAGCGGTTTCATTTTTACAAACCACTGCTCTTTGATTTGCGGTTCAATCGTGGTCTCGCATTTGTAGCAAACTTTAACATTGTGCAAATAATTTTCATCAATTTTTTCCAGTAGCCCTTTGGCTTGCAATTTTTCCACAATTTTTGGTCGGGCCTCAGCAATTTTCAGACCGGCAAATTCGCCGGCAATCGGTAGTAGTCTGCCCTTAAAATCAATAATCGGTTCTTTATCCAAATTGTGGCGCTGGGCAATATCAAAATCCACCGCATCATGCCATGGGGTAATAGTCATCACGCCCGTGCCAAATTCCATATCAATCGCCTCATCTTTTATGACAGTGGCGGTAATGGGGCCGTTGATCCATTCCAAATCTATTTGTTGGCCATGAGTATATTCTTGGTAGCGAGTGTCAGCGGGGTGCATTACCACATATTTGTCGCCAAATTTGGTTTCGGGGCGAGAAGTACCAATAGTAAAGGGGCCATATTTGAAATAATAAAACGGTTCTTTTTTTTCTTTAAATTCGGTTTCGACATCAGATAGGGAAGTTTGGTGTTTGGTACACCAGTTAATAATCCGTTTACCGCGGTAGACCAAACCATCGTCATACATTTTTTTGAAAGTGGTTTGAGTTTTTTCGATCACATCTTTATCAAGCGTAAATTTTTCGCGCGACCAATCGCAAGAAGCACCGACCGCTCGCACTTCCGCTTCCATATATTTTTTGTGTTCCATTGTGAAGGCGTAGATTTCGTCATACAGGTCTTTAGCTTCCATGCCAAAACGGGAACGACCTTCTTTTTCCAATTTTTTCTCGTAAACAATTTGGGTTTCAAAGCCGGCATGGTCGGCACCCGGTACCCACAGCGCTTTGTAACCCTGCATTCGCTTGTAGCGGGTCATAATGTCTTCCATCGTAATAAAAAGAGCGTGACCAGCGTGCAGGTGACCGTTGGCGTTTGGCGGCGGCATGATGATGGTGAAAGTTTTGCCGAAGTTGGGGTTGGTCTTTGGGTTGTCGGCCCAAGGCCGATCAGCCTCGGGCTGAAAATAGCCCGACTTTTCCCAAGTTTCGTAGATTCGACCCTCGGTTGTTGTTGGGTCGTATGGTTTGGTTAGCTTCTGATCCATTAGTGAATATCGTACCACGCTATAAGGGTTTTTTGAAGTTAGAGCTTGAGGTTGCCTTGGGCACGGATACTATCTGGCCCAGACGATTCTCCTTGGTGGAAAAAGGCAGCCAGTGCGATCATGGTGGCGTTGTCGGTGGAGGTTTCTAGAGTTGGTAGCAGTAGGGCGAGGCCTTTGTCGGCACAAACTTTGGCTAGTTGGGTGCGCAGGTATTGGTTGGCAATCACGCCACCACCCACAATCAGGGTGGGGGCATTGTATTCTTCACAAGCCGACATTGCTTTGGCGATCAAGACTTCCACGACAGCATCTTCAAATTCGCGGGCCAAAGTGAGTTTGTCGGTTTCGTTTAGCTCGCCCCTTTTTTCTATCGCATAGCGGACGGCGGTTTTAATACCCGAAAAAGAAAAGTCGTAGTCGCCTGAGTTTTTCATGGGGCGGGGGAGCTGCCAGTCGCCGGTTAGGTTTTGGGCGCGGGCCTCGGCCGCAAGGCGCGAAATTTGGGGACCACCGGGGTAGGGTAGGCCGAGGAGGCGAGCGACTTTGTCAAAGGCCTCACCCACCGCATCGTCGCGGGTCTCGCCTAGGCGCTCGTACTCGCCCCAGTTTTTCACCAAGACAAGCTCGGTGTGGCCACCAGACACGAGTAGGGCCACGGCTGGAAATTGTACCTGTTTCGGATTTCGTGCTTCGTATTTTGTGCTTTCTCCGTCTGCAAGCACGGAGACAATATGCCCCTCCATATGGTTTACCGGCACCAAGGGTTTCATCCAAGCGGTGGCTAGAGCGCGGGCAAAGTTAATACCCGCCCACAGCGCTGGCTCAAGGCCGGGGCCGGCGGTGACAGCGATAGTGTCTATCTCGGGTATTTGAATAGATGACAAAAAAGATATTAAATTTTCCGCCAGCCCTTCTTCGCGGTCTAAAATTTCGCGGATAAGGATAGCTTCCGAGCTAGACATATCGGGGTGCTCCCATTCGCGTAAAAGATCGGCTTTAACTAGAGCTTCTTCTAAAACCGGGATAAGATTGGCGATGTGTTCCCGCCGAGCGAGGTTAGGTACGACGCCACCCCAAACCGCGTGCAGTTCAACTTGCGACGAAACAATATGTGACAGCACCTTAAACGAGGGCGACTGTTGGTCACCCTCGGCTTCCACAATACTAATCGCGGTTTCATCACAACTGGTTTCAATCGCGAGGATTTTCATTTTTGTTTATAGAAACTATGGTCAGGCGCGATAATTTGAATTAAGGTGTTGCGAAGGGCTTCCTCTAAACTCACCTCGCGGGCGATCATTCCTCCTGAATATGTTCCCCATGTATCGTTGGGGAGGTTGCCGTATTTTTCTTCTAATATAGCCATAACATCGCAGTGTTCCTTATTTAGTTTTTTCATCTCACCAAGAATAAAATCGGGAACCTTTAAGCCACTAGAATAACCGTAAAATGTCTCATCTTTTGTAAAAATCGTGCACCAAGCTTCTTCGTAAATATGTCCATATCTTTCGACTAGACCACTTTCTAAACCAACCCACATATCGGCTGACGGGATATTATTTTTGGCGTCTTCGGCGCGATTTTTTGAGCCATCAAAAGTTTGTTTGTCGTAGGGCGTATCTGGTACGCCAGAATTGCTTTTGTACCCTTCAATATGTAAATCGGTAGACAGAGATAGCTGTTCGGTCAAAATTTTTCGCGCAATATCTATTTTACGCTCACTAGTGGAGCCAATAATTATTTTCATGGCGGAGAGAGGGAGATTCGAACTCCCGATACAGTTGCCCGTATGCCGGTTTTCGAAACCGGTGCCTTCAACCACTCAGCCATCTCTCCAGATGGGCAGGCAACTCCAAGGGGGCTACCTAGTGCCTACATCCTACCCTAACTCTTGGCTTTTTTCAAAAAAATGTTATATTAGTTTTGTTCGTTTTTTGGTGTTTTTTGGCTAAAACAGTTTGTTAAAACTGTTCGCCCGATCCGCCAAAGGAGGATTTAGGGCCCTATCGTCTAACGGTTAGGACATCGCCTTTTCAAGGCGGTAATCAGAGTTCGATTCTCTGTAGGGTCACAAAACGACAAAATGGACTGAACTGCTTCAGTCCGTTTTGCGTTTTGTGAAGTCGGAGCTATGTTTTCTTAGTAAAGAAAACGAGCGAGACCGGGTCTGGAAAATTCACGAATGGCGATGAGTGAATTATTGTGGACCACAACAACCTTGCACGCGAAGCGTTCCATATCTTCATATTCCCAATAAGTGGCAACCAAACGGGGGAGATGTTACGATATTTGGCATGGAGGAGCTCGAAAAAATCAAGCAAGAATTGGGGGAAATACAGGAGCGAAATAGGCGGGTGGAGGCGGATAAGGCGTGGGAGACCAGCTGGACCCGGAAAATCCTCATCGCCGGTCTTACTTATGTCGTTATCGTTCTCTTTTTCCTGTCGGCCGATATCCCTCGGCCATTTGTAAATGCCATCGTCCCGACCCTCGGCTTCATCCTCTCGACCCTCTCGGTGCCGGTGGTAAAAAGGTGGTGGGTGAAATATATCCCTAATTCGCGCGAATAGGAGAATATATTAAATTTATATAATCATGTCTGTTAAAATTACCTATTTTGTCCATGGGACGACGGTCGACAATGAGGCAAATATTTCTTCTGGCTGGCAAGATGCGGAGCTGTCGGCGCTGGGGGTGAAGCAGTCGGAGGAATTGGCCGAGCAAACTAAAGACTTGGTATTTGATGCGATTTTTTGTTCGGACTTAAAGCGAGCGGTAGATTCGGCCCATCTCACCTGGGGTGAGGCAGGTATACCGATCATCGCCGACCCGCGTTTGCGCGAGTGCAACTATGGCCAGTTGAATGGGCACCCTTCGTCCGATGTGGAGCCAAGGCAGGAGCAGTCGATCACCACCCCGATGCCTGGTGGTGAGAGCTATGAAGATGTGAAGGCGCGGGTGACAAGCTTCCTCTCCGACCTAAAGCGCGATTACGATGGTAAACATATTGCTATTGTCGCCCACAAGGCCCCCCAGCTCGCGCTCGATGTACTACTAAAAGGCGAAACCTGGGAGCAGGCTTTTGCCAATGATTGGCGCAAGCGCGGCGCTTGGCGGGCCGGTTGGGAGTATGAGGTGAGATAGGAAAAGTTGGAGGTCTTTGTTACGATAAGGTAAATTGGGGCGGAAGAGAGGGTCGGCTTTATTCTTTCGACCCCGTCCGTACCGGTGGTGAAAAAGTGGTGGGTTAAAATATACTATAAAATTGAAACATGAACTCTGACTTAACTTTTATAACAAATGAGGGGGGAAACAATCTAAAGGATAGATTTAGTAAGTTAATTAAAGATACTAGATTTTTTGATGTTTTAGTTGGTTATTTTTATACAAGTGGTTTTTACGCTATTTATCCTCAACTCGAAAAGACTGAAAAAATTAGAATCTTGATTGGTATCAGTACAAACAAGCAAACCTATAATCTTTTACAACAAGTTCAATCTCATAAAGTAGTTAGTGATACTGTCGGCGACAGTGTTAAAGCAGAAATGGAAGAGAGTGATAACAGTTATGAAGTTGAAAGTGGCGTGTACAAATTCCTAGAATGGATCAAAAGCGATAAGCTCGAGATTCGAGCTTATCCAGAGGAAAAAATACACTCAAAAATTTACATAATGACTTTCGAAGAAGATGATCGAGATATTGGGCGAGTTATTACTGGCTCGAGTAACTTTACTCAAAGTGGTCTTGTAGACAACCTCGAGTTTAACGTCGAGTTAAAGAATCCGTCTGATTATGACTACGCAAAGAATAAATTTGAAGAATTATGGAATAAAGGTGTAGATGTAAGTGAAAGATACACAGAAACAATTGAAAAAGATACTTGGTTGCGTGAGGACATCACACCTTATGAGTTGTATTTAAAATTCTTATACGAATATTTCAAAGAAGAAATTAATGAGGACAATGAAATTGAACATAGATACAGACCAGAAAATTTCAAAGAACTAAAGTATCAAGATCATGCTGTAATTAATGCCAAAAAAATTGTTGAGGAACACGGAGGAGTATTTTTGTCAGATGTGGTTGGTCTCGGAAAAACATACATGGGAACCATGTTGTGCCAGGAGCTCGGAGGGAGGACTTTGGTTTTGGCTCCTCCTCATCTTATTGATGAAAACAACGAAGGTAGTTGGGAAAATGCCTTTAAAAATTTTGGGTTTCGATCCCGAGACTATAAGTGTATGTCTATTGGTGCACTGGATAAAATTATTGAAAAAGGGCTTCACTCTGAATTCGATACAGTGCTAATAGACGAGGCGCACAGGTTTCGGACTGAAGAAACTGAGACGTATGCTAAACTTGCTCAAATATGTCGAGGACGGAAAGTTATACTTGTAACCGCCACTCCATATAACAATTCACCTAGTGACTTACTCTCACAAATTAAACTGTTTCAGCGTGTAAAGAAAAGTACTATCCCAAATCTTGTTGATATAGAGAGTTTATTCAAAGTATTAGAAAAGAATCTTAAAGGTTTAGATCGTAAAAAAGACAAAGAACAGTATTTAGCTGTTACTCAATCAAATTCAAAAATAATTAGAGAAAGATTGTTGAAGTATCTGATGGTCCGACGAACTAGAACAGAAATTGTCAAATATTACGGTGAGGATTTGAAAGAACAGAAGATGAAATTTCCTGAGGTTGCGGATCCAGCACCTGTTTTTTATGAGTTCAATGAAAAGGAAAATGAAATTTTCTTTCAGACAATAAAAATAGTTACAACTGAATTTAAGTATTCTCGATATACTCCGTTGCTTTACCATAAGGGTTTGTCTAGTGTGGAGGAGCAACAACAGACAAACATGATGAAGTTTATGAAGATGCTGCTTGTGAAGAGACTAGAAAGCAGTTTTTATGCGTTTAACATGTCAATTCACCGCTTTATCAGGTCATATGAAAAGTTTATCTCCGAATTTGAGTCTGGTAGTGTGTATATAAGTAAGAAACATACACAAAAAATATTTGACCATCTTGAAGCTGGTAATATCATGGCTGTCGATGAATTGGTCGAATCCGGGAAAGCAGAAAAGTTTTCAAAAGAAGAATTCAACGAAAGGTTTATCATTGATTTGAAAAAAGATTTAGAAATACTTAAAAATATAAAACAACTATGGAGCGAGATTGATAGGGACCCGAAGATTTTGGCATTTAAGGAAAAGCTTGTATTAGAGAAGCCTGTAGTGGAAGGAAAATCAATTATTTTCACAGAGTCTAAAGAAACTGCGCAGTATTTATTAGAGAATCTGCAAGATGTCTTTCCAAATAAAATTTTGTATTTTTCTGGCGCAAGTTCACGGGCTGAGCGTGAGATTGTGATGCAAAACTTTGATGCAAACACAAAGAATAAAAAGGATAACTACTCTATTCTTATTACAACAGATGTGTTGTCTGAAGGTGCCAACTTACATCAAGCAAATGTTGTTATCAACTATGACATACCATGGAACCCGACCCGTATTATGCAAAGAGTCGGGCGTATTAATCGCGTTGACGCTAAGCACGAAAAAATATTTACCTATACTTTCTTTCCGACCGATCAATCTAATGAGCAAATTAAACTAAGAGAATTGGCGGAAGCAAAAATACAAGCATTTATAACTCTACTTGGTGCAGATGCAAAACTTCTTACAGAAAATGAAGTTCCAGAAGGACATAGCCTCTTTAGTCGCATCCTCTCAAAAGAATTAATCTCGGGCGAAGACGACGAAGTCGAGAGTGAACTTGGATATCTACAGGAAATTAGAAAAGTAAGAGATGAAGACCCAAGTTTATTTGAAAAAGTAAAAAGGCTACCTAAAAAAGCAAGAACCGCAAGGATAAATGTGGACAAAAACCCACGGCTCCTAACTTACTTTAGAAAAGGCAAGTTGCAGAAGTTCTTTATAGTCGAATCCGGCCAAGCTGCAGTTTCTACAGAATTAGATTTTACTGATGCTGCTAAAATGCTCTCTGCTAAACCAATTGAACGACGTGCATCTCTAAATGAAATATACTTCACCCTTCTTAAGTTAAATCTTGAAATGCTGAAGTCTGTGAATGAACTAGAGGAGGATGAATTTTCTGCAAGACGAGGGAGTAGAGATAACTCCGCTCGTCTATCCAAAATCCTTAAGGCAAAAGAAATAAAAAATTACAAAGGGTTTACAGAGGATGATGAGTTGTATATCGGTCGAGTAATTGAAGAATTGGATTTTGGAGGTGTGCCCAAGAAAATTGCACAGAAAATTTATAAAAAAGTCGAAGACACACCAGAAATTATTGCAAACCCAATAAAGCTACTTGGGGTATTAAAAACTTTGCTTCCCAATGATTTCTTAAATCCAACCCTGCAAGAACAAGAATCAGGTACACTGATTAGAAGTGAAATAATTCTCTCAGAGTATTTTACTGGTAAATAATCATGAATAAGACAGAAGCAACAACAATAATCAATAAAACATTTAGCTCAAGTTTTGATGAGGATAGTTTTAATCTTTTTGTATCAAATCTTTTTAAGGAATATGAGCCAGTAGAAAAAAGACCTTTTATTAAAAATGCCTTCACTGCATATGTTTCTGAGTATAAGATAATTGGACACTATAAAGATAGTGAAGAAAAAGAAATCGATATATTAAAAGTTCATCTTAATCATGTTCTATCAATTGAACGAGCCAGAACTGCTCAGAGAAACTTTGTAGCGGACTATTTAAAAACGAATGGTAAAAACGCAGCTCTAGTAGCTTTTGTATCACCAAAATACGATGACTGGAGACTTTCGCTTGTGAGGCTAGAACATTCCCTGGAAGTCGTAGATGAGAAACTAAAAACTAAAGAAGAAATAACACCTGCTAAAAGATGGTCATTCTTGGTTGGAAAAAACGAAGGAAGCCATACTGCTCAAAGTAGATTTACAGATCTTTTGGTTCACAATGAAAGGCCCACATTGACTGAACTAGAGTTAGCTTTTGACATAGAGAAAGTCACTAAAGAATTTTTTGATAAGTATACTGAGTTGTACTTTAAATTGAAGGAACATCTAGATGAAATATTGAAAAAGGATGAGAAGATAAAAAGTGATTTTGAATCAAAGGAAATTTCAACGGTAGACTTTGCTAAAAAAACATTAGGTCAAATTGTTTTTCTTTATTTTCTTCAAAAAAAAGGGTGGTTTGGGGTAGCGGCAGATAAAGAATGGGGGGAAGGACCTAAAAAGTTTATTAGATTATTGTTTGGCCGACGAGGCCTATATGGTAAAAACTTTTTTAATGATGTTCTTGAGCCCTTATTTTATGAAGCTTTGGCTCAAGACAGAGGCAAGGAATCAATTTATCCACGACTGAATAATTGTCGGATGCCATTCCTCAACGGTGGATTATTTGAGCCTATGAATGGTTATCAGTGGGAGACAACGGATGTTATTATTCCTGATGAGTTATTTTCAAATACACACAAAACAAAAGAGGGAGATATCGGAGACGGTATCTTAGATGTTTTTGATAGATACAATTTTACAGTAAACGAAAACGAACCATTAGAAAAAGAAGTGGCAGTTGATCCGGAAATGCTAGGAAAAGTTTTTGAAAATCTTCTTGATATTAAAGATAGGAAAAGCAAAGGGGCTTTCTACACACCTCGAGAGATTGTACATTATATGTGTCAACAAAGCCTAATCAACTATCTTGAAACAGAAACTAATGGAGAAGTTTTAAAAGAAGATATTGAAACTTTTATCAACAAAGGAGATTTTATTATTGAGAATGATAAAATTGCCCTAGAAAGAGAAAAAAACAGAAAAGCAAAGGGTGCAAAGTATGAAGATAAGACATATGCGTTACTCCTTCCTGAGTCAATAAGAGCGCAAGCAGATACGTTCGACAAATTGCTTAAAGAGGTAAAGGTAGCTGATCCCGCAGTTGGGTCTGGGGCTTTTCCACTGGGAATGATCAATGAGATTGTACGTGCAAGAAAAGTTTTAAATATCTACAATTCATCTGAGATTTCTGATTATGATCTAAAACTACATACAATTTCAAATTCAATACATGGAGTTGATATTGATCCTGGAGCTGTTGAGATAGCTAAACTTCGGCTGTGGCTTGCATTGGTTGTGGAAGAAAAAGAACCCCATCCACTCCCTAACCTTGAACATAAGATTATGCAGGGAAATAGTCTTATTTCTGAGTACGAAGGAATTAAACTGTTTGATGAAAATATTATTGAAAAAAGAGATTCAGATGAGGTTATGCAAAACACTCTTGGCTTAGGAAAATCTGGTTCTGAGTTAAAAATGGAAGACCTGCAAAATAAAATAGAGCTGTATGTAAACGAGTCTCAGAGAAGTAAAAAACAAAAGCTAAAACAAGATATAGATAACCTGAAATGGGAGCTCATTGAAGTTACTCTTGAAGAACAAAAAAAAGTAGATAAGCTGGTTGAGATTAAAAAGTTCCGACGTAAAAACATTCGCCCATTTTTTATTTGGAGATTAGAGTTTAGTGATGTCTTCAAAAAGAAGGGTGGTTTTGATGTGGTAATCGGTAATCCTCCTTATGGATTCAGAGATGTACTCACAAAAAAAGAGAAAGAGTATTTTAGAAAAGTTGAGAAAATTGAATTTCAAAGCGGAGACTCTGCAGAATTGTTTTGTAAAAAATCATTTGATACGCTGCTTAAGGATAATGGTATTCTGTCCTTTATAATCCCTAAAAAATGTACCTATGGTGACTCTTGGGGTGGATGGAGAACCAATTACTTCAAAAAGTATGATCTACATTTTGTATTGGATTCAGGGAAAGCGTTTGACAGAGTTCTGCTTGAGCAAACTGCATTTGGTTTGGCTAAAAAAATACAAAACGCGGAAGTCCAATTGTCTTTTTTAGATAGTAAAAAAGATAAGATTCATCATTTTTCCAAATCAACCAAAGACAGTATTTTCAAAGAAAATAATACTCTTCAGATATACTTGGAATATTTCCCGAGAAGTATTTTTGAGAAAATACAGAGAAAATCAGAACCGAACCTTTTTGTTAGTGGTGATTTAGGACTTGGAATTGGTATTGATTTTTTTTCTGACGAAGAAACTCCTAATAAATTACTAAAAGGAATTGATATTGACCGTTGGAATATTAGAGGACATAGGTATCTAAAAAATAGAGAAAAATTGAATTGGAAAAAAGCTCAGGGGTTTTTGAGACCAAAAGTAATATGTCAGAGACTTGTTGCACACATTGAAAATCCTTCCCCGCATATAAGAATTAATGCATGTTTTGACTCCGAAGGAATTATTATTACCAATACAATAACCGCATTTAAGTTAAATGAAATGATAGAGGAAAAATTTTGGTTAGCGTATTTAAATTCTTCCTTAGTTAATTGGTATACGTATAACTTTATTTATGGGCGCGCTATTAGAGGTATGGATTTTTATAGTTTCTATATTGAGCAAATACCAATTCCCAATATTTCTCATGATCACCAAAGTAGGTTTGTAGAATTAGTGAATCAAATATTAGATATTACTAAAGATAATAATTATGATTCTAAAAATGTAACAGCGCAACAGAAATTTCTAGAAAAACAGATTGACGAGATGGTTATGGATCTATATGAGTTAACTCAAGAAGAGAAAGAGATTGTCCATAAAACTTAATCCTGTTGATTGGTTATAATTCTCCTAGGCTTCTGAAAGTGGCAACTGGTAGTTTTGAAGTGCACTATGATGATCCAGAACTTTTTTGATGTAAAATTCGGTTTTTAGGCCCTCGAGGGTTTCAAATTGTTTTCGTATAATTTTTACGCGCAAAATGTCGTCTTTTGCAAAAGCCTCATTATTTGACTGTACCCGTCGTAAGAAATCACCATCTTGTACTTCAGCCCAAAAATTCGTATTTCCGTCAGAAAAGCGCCATTTATTGTTTTCTTGAAACACAGCACTAATGATTTGCAGACTGATTTCGTACTCTTGCTCGTCGATCAACTTTTCTTGCAGTTCTGGAGATATAAAATATCTAGATTCGTCTTTTGAAATAGTCTCAATCATTTCAGAATCAGAATTAAAACTAATTTCTTCGATCCCATCTCTTGCGAGTGGCTTATAAATAACAGCTTCAAGTGATCTGCGAATTTTTACGACAGGCAGTAATTTTGCGGTTTTATTATCTATCTCAAGGGTGTCATCGTCTTCAAGTTCGATTCGAATATTACCAGATGTGAGTTTTATAACATTGGTAATTTTCCTGTTTTTTAACCATTTAATCAACTTTACCAGTCCTGTGATGCCAGTGCCACCATAAACTAATACTTCTAATAAGTTTAATGCGCCGGCAACATCCTTGTTATTAAAAAGATCAAGAGCTTGTGTTGCAAAATCTTGAACCAGATTGAGGTCAACACCTAATGATCCGTCTTTAAATGCTCGTACGTTCAAGACAACCTTGGTCCGGCTTCCATTAAGGACGCGGTTTGCTTCTTCTACTGCTTCGCCAAGGGCGAACAGTGCAGGAGATAACTCTTTTACATCCATCTCGTGGTTTTGCAGTGCGAAGCCATCATATTTAAGTGTGAAGAATGTGCTTTTTTCCATATCGTTAATTTAATTATAGTCAATAAATGCAATATGCGCACGAAGATTGTCCACTCGAACTTTTACAGGGCTACATAGGTCTGAGCTTGGTTTGAAATATGTTGATCGGTGGTCAATCTTCTATACTCAAAAAATGAAAAATATAGTCTTGTTTGGAGATAGTTTTCTGGGACAATTCCCATCTTTGTTTATACTAGCATTTTGCAAAACACTAGTATAAGAAAATTGGGGGTTTTGATACCAAGGGGCGGGAAATGGGGAAATAGAGAATAGGGTCAGTAATGTTTTTTCACTTTTATGTTGGTAAAAAACAGCTAGTCGTTGGTTATTGTTATATTTTCTCAAATATGTTATAATTGTAGTTGGTTAAAAGCCCGATTCACGGGCTTTGTTTGGTCTATACAAGGTAAAAGGAGTGAGAACTATGAAGTTGGGATTGATGTTTATCGCAGTCGCTGGTGGTATTTCACTAGCGGCGTCGGCCGAAGGGCCGAGCTTACCACACGCCCAGCCGGTAGAGGATTTGGGGGCCGTCTCTTGGGCGGTGTCTGACGCTATGAAAGCTCAAACGTCTGTCTCTGACACGAAAGCGGCCCCGGTCACTTACACAGTGCCGGGCGACTTTCCGACGATTCAGACAGCGGTCGACGCGGCCGCCCCTGGCGATGTGATCGAGGTTACCGGTTCGCACTCGGGGCAGGTGCTCGTCACCAAGTCTATCAGCCTGATTGGTGTCGGGAGTGGGGCCACAATTGCCGCCACCGATGCCATGCCGGTGGCTTTGGTCCAAGGAACGACCAGTTTCCGACCAGTGGTTTTTGTCGGTAGCACGGGTGCGGTTGTAATCGAGAATATCGACATCGACGGCCTCGGGAAGGGTAACACCAACAACAGCTTCGTGGGTCTCTTGGTTCACGACTCGGAAGTGAGTGTGGCATCCTCAACGGTTACTGGTATTGTAAGTACGCCACTGGATGGCAGCCAGCACGGCGTTGGTATTCGTTCATCTGGAGCATCGGTTTTGCAGCTCCAAGACGTGAATATTAACAACTTCCAGAAAAACGGCACCGCCTTTACTCCGACGACACATGTCGTTTGGAACGGTGGCACTGTTGCGGGCGCCGGTCCGACGGCGGTTACCGCTCAAAATGGGGTGCAGTTTGGCTCGGGGTCTGGTGGGGTGACCGGTAGTATCACCGGTGTGACGATCCGAAATATCGATTACACTGGTGCCGGTTGGACCGCTTCGGCCCTTCTGATCTACTACTCCGACGGGTTACAGGTTACCAATTGCGTCGTTGAAGACAGCCAGGCCGGGTTGTACACCTATGAGGCGGAGAACCTTGTCTTTACCGACAATATTTTCGACCAAAACCAGTTCAACCTGGTCTACGGCGGGAGTGCTACCTTTATCGGCAACACCTTCTCCAACAGCGATGACGCTGGTGGGTATGGCATAGGGCTCTGGCTCTATGATGTACTGGGTGCGACGGGCACCGGCAACACTTTCGAAAACAACCCGTATGGGTTGTACGTCGCCGGCACGAGCACTGGTGTTAATTTCCCGGATTCGCGTTTTGTCTACAACGTCGAAAGTTGTGTGAACGAGACCACGGAGACGGTGAATATTACTCACTCCTGGTGGGGCGACCCAGCCGGACCGGGGACATGCCCGGTTGGCTTCGACTGTTCGGACTGGCAGACCCATGATGGGCCACTGCCGGTACCGGCCACCAGTACTTTTGGCCTTCTAGGTCTGGTGCTAGCCCTAGTCGCCGGTGGGCTATTTTACATTAGCCGGACCGTCGGCAAGTCCTACCTCTGACCTGAAATTGAAATGTGTGAATCCTGGCCTGGGAGCGCTTTCGCTCCCAGGCTATTTTTATAAAATAATTATTTTGATAAGCCTAGAAACAGTGTCAGGCACCTTTATTTAACCCCGCGGGGAATTTATTTTGCTATACTCAAAAAATGAAAAATATAGTTTTGTTTGGGCTAAAACATTCGTAGCCGAATGTTCGCCCCTTAGTTTGCTTTTGCAAACCGGGCGAGCGTATGAAAACGCGCTATAGCCGAACACCCCCTAAAAGAAGGGGTGTTGTAGGGACCTATAATTTCCTGGGACAATTTCCATCTTTGTTTATACTAGTGTTTTGCAAAAGACTAGTATAAGAAAATCAGGAGTGATATAATTTATTTATGGCACTAGACTACCGAAAGATTGAGAGACTAATAAAAGGAGTTGCTAATCATAACCGGTTGAAGATTTTGGAATTGCTCCAAAAAGAGCCAGAACTCTCAGTTGCAGACATAAGTGAGCGGCTCAAAATAGGGTATGAGAATGCTTCCGACCATATTCGTAAGATGGCTATAGCCGGACTTCTGATGAAACGTAATGACGGTCCAAACGTCCGCCACAAACTGACACCCCGTGCCCTCTCTATACTAGTGTTTTGCAAAAGACTGCAATAAGAGAATAATTTAGAAATGAGAAATGGGGTCGGGCACTATTAATCTATGCATAATCCCACTGGGAAGTAATTTGCTATAATTAAACATATGATTAAAGAATATATTTCTTACCTAAAAGACAATCCACAGGGGCTGTGGTTTAAGCGAAAGCTCTATGGCTGGGGTTGGGTGCCAGTGCGCTGGCAGGGTTGGCTGGTGGTGGCTATTGCCATTACTCTGGTTACTTTCTGTATTTATATTGGCGACACCGATGATGCTCCCGGGGCGGCGGGCTTGGGGGTTTTGCTCGCCGTGGTGCTAATATTTACCTTTGGCTATTGGAAGGGTGAAAAACCCCGCTGGCAGTGGGGACCACCGAAAGAGAAGGAATAGTTTTATGACTAAGAAAGAGATTAGTACTAAAGTGGTACATAAATTGCCTACGGATTTACGACAGGCTTTAATGAAAACACCGACAGCGCAAGCCGTCTGGGCAGATATTACACCACTGGCCCGTAATGAGTGGATTTGCTGGGTGACCTCCGGCCAGAAAGCCGAGACCAGAAATATTCGGATTGAAAAGGCAATTTCGAAACTTAAAGGCGGAATGCGCCGGCCTTGTTGTTGGGCTGGTTGCCCGCATCGGTGAAATAAATGGTTTTCCTGTTAAAATTCCCATCGGCCGGGCCTATGGAATTCAAGTTTGATTTATTATTGATTCTGTATAAAGATATGACCATGTTAGAAGACAAAGATCCAGACGAAATTAAAGAAATTATTGAAATAGCCCAAAATCACGGCTTAGATATGGATGAGGCCGAGCAGATTAAAGAGATTATGGATGAACAGGGCCTCGATGAAGATGATGCTGTTACCCTGAAGGATTATTTTTGATTAGAGAAAAAGTGATAAAATTATGAAAATAAATATAAAGGAGACTCTAAAATTTTTTGATCAAAGACAAAATAGTCGTGGTCATGCGTCTGCTATAGCCGGAGTCGTCGGTGAAGATCTCAATGCTTTTGTGTTCAAACATTATATGGAATTTGAATTAAAAGCTAAGACAGTAAAAATTTTTGCTGGTCCAGTCAAACAAGGTACTAAGAAAGGTAAGTGGCTTGATAGATGGATATATGTTGAGGAAAGAGACGGCACTAAAATATTATATCAATGTGAAATAAAGAGTTGGTCGGCGGCTGCTTTTGGGGGACAAGATTTACTAGAGAAAGAAGGACTAGAAAGCGATGATACTAAAAAAGTTGCTCTAAACCATTGGGAAAAACAGAAAAAGTTATTTTCAAAAGATAAAGAACCCAATCTTGTGACAAAAACGCTTGTACGAATGGATCCTAATCGCAATAAAGAGGTGAAGGAATTTCTAAAAGAGAGAAGGATAAATAAGAAAGATTATAAACAGAAACCACTTTTACTATATTGGATGCCTATTTCTAATGAAGAAGACCGCACCCCTTTTTTCTCAGAGAAAGTGTTGAAGTTAAAAATAAATTTTAAATCAAATTTTAAGGAGAAATTGTATATATTTTCTGTTTCTTTATATCTCCGTAAATTAGGTAAAAAGAAATTTCTACCCTTAAATATGCCTAATGTTAAAAAACGCATAGACATACTAAATAAGATTGTAGTTTCATAATCTACTTCATGCCCACCCTAATTCACCTTCGCAATCAGATTTTACATTTTGGGTATGTGCTTTTAATTAAACCCATTTTGTTTAGGTTTAACCCAGAGTTTGTGCATGACCGGACAGTAGGGCTGGGACACTGGTTGGGCAAATTTGGCGTGACGCGTTTTTTAGGGCGGCTGTTGTTTTCCTACGCTGACCCCACCCTCAGGCAACAAATTGGTAATTTGTATTTTAAAAACCCAGTGGGCTTGGCGGCTGGCTTTGATAAAAATAGCCAGATGCTAAATTGGTTGCCAGCGCTTGGTTTTGGTTTTATTGAAGTGGGTTCGCTGACCGCTAAACCTGGGTCGGGGAACCCGGGCCAGCATTTGTGGCGATTGCCTAAGTCCAAGGGACTGGCCGTAAATTTTGGTCTGAAAAATGATGGCGTGGAGGCCATCAAACCGCGCATCAAAAAAAATATTATCCCCGTCGGGACCAATTTGGCTTTTACCAATGATGCCTCTACTTCGACCGTGCCTTTGGCCATTGCTGATTTTGCTTATTCTTTCTCAGCTCTAGCTGACACGGGGGACTATTTTACGCTAAATATTAGTTGCCCCAACCAAACCAATGACCGCCTGTTTTGGGACCCAGTTGCCCTCGACCAGCTCCTAGCGCGGTTGTTTGCTATTACCACCACTAAACCAGTGTTTATCAAAATCAGCCCCGACATGACGCCGGATATTATTGACGAAGTGGTGGCGGTGGCGACCCGCTACCCCATTGCTGGTTTTATAATTTCTAATTTAACCAAAGACCGAAATAACCCGCGCGTGCTAGACCAAAGTGTGCCTCCTGTCGGGGGGATGAGTGGTAAAGTGGTGGCGGAACTGGCTGATCGAGCTATCGCGCAAGTGTATAAAAAAACCGGTGGCCAATATACCATCATCGGTTGTGGGGGGATTTTTTCCGCTACCGATGCCTATCATAAAATTGGTTTGGGGGCGTCGCTCTTGCAACTTGTTACTGGGCTAGTATTTGAGGGCCCCCAGCTTGTTAGTGAGATTAATTTGGGTTTGGCTAAACTTTTACGGCAAAATGGTTATAAAAATATTCAAGAAGCTGTGGGTTGGAAGGGGAGGTAATTGGGGTATAATGACTAAAATTATGAAAAAATTATTTTTGTTGGCTTTTACTACAATTATTGGCGTTGGGGGTATTTTAGGAGTTGCTTATGCCCAAGACCAAACCAATTCCGCTGAATCGATAATCTCTTTTGTTTCTAATATTATTGTAAATCAAGATAATTCGGTTGATGTCACAGAAGTGATTACCTATAACACCGGGCCGGTCGAGCGTCATGGTATTTATAGAGATATTTACCTCTACTCCTCCCAAGACAGAAAAATGTCTTTTGAAAATATAAGTGTGACCGATGAAACTGGTGTTCCATATATTTTCCAAACCTCGGCCTATGGCAAAAATACTAGAATAAAAATTGGCAGTCCAGCGGAAACATTTACTGGTCAGAAAAATTATATTATTAAATACCGTGCAACTAGGGCGGTTGGCCAGTTGGCTGATTTTGATGAAATATATTGGAATGTGACCGGCAACGAGTGGAATATACCTATTTATAAAACGGAAGCTTCGGTTGTTTTGCCGGCTAGGGCCCCGCTGACCCAATCGGCTTGTTATTATGGCAATAAAGGCAGTACTAATAAATGTGAGCTGGTCAATAGGGATAACAATATTTATACCTTTAATAGCCCGTCTCTACTTAGGGCAAATGAAGGCCTGACTGTTGCTGTGGGGTTTGCCAAGGGGGTAACCACTCCTTATTCTGCGGAAGACGAGGCCGCTAATTTTTTTAGTAAATACTGGAGTTGGATGGTGGCGGGAATTTTACCAATTTTGTCTCTGCTTTTTTCACTTTTGTATTGGTATAAGAAAGGTCGGGATGCCCGAGGAGCAGGTGTGATTGTGCCTCAATATGATGTGCCTGATAATTTATCTCCAATGGAAGTGGCGGCCATTGCCAATGAAAATTTATCTGACGATAATGTTTCGGCGGAAATTATTTATTTGGCTACTAAAGGTTATTTGAAGATTAACCAATTGGAGGAGCGATTTATTAAATTTATAAAATCGGTTGATTATGAATTAGTAAAATTAAAAGATTCAGCTGATTTGCCAAATGAGTTTGACCGGAAATTGCTCGATGGTCTATTTACCGCCAAACCTAAATTTAAATCACTTGATTTGTTGAAGGGCGGCTTTTCTAGACAAAAACTTATGGCTATGGCCTTAGAGCCAGAGGTTTCGGTTCAGACAATTAAATTATCGGAACTTGCCAACAGTTTTTTTGGTAAAGCTCATTTGGTAGTGGTCGCGGTTTTAGATAGTCTATTAAATAAGGGCTATTACAAAAATTTAGGTCGCATGAAAAACGGTCTCGGCAGTAGAATCTTCATACTGGCGTTTATGTCTGTTTGGGCGTCTGGATTTTTTGGGGCAATTTTGGGCATGCTAATTTTTAGAGCAGACAATCCCTTTCCTTTTATGGTTGGGATATTTTTCTCAATTATTATTTATGGGATAATTTCTCATTTCAGCCCAGCTAAAACAGAAAAGGGAACTCTAGCTAAAGAGTATATTCTGGGACTAAAAGATTATTTGCAAATTGCGGAAAAAGATCGCTTGCAATTTCACAATGCGCCGGAAAAAAGCCCCGAGGTTTTTGAAAAGCTTTTACCTTATGCGCTGGCTTTAGGGGTGGTAGACATTTGGGCCAAAGAATTTGAGGGGATATATAAGGCACCGCCGGAGTGGTATTCGGGACCAACTGGTAACAATTTTAGTGCGATTGCTTTTGGTCACTCAATGTCTAGTTTTAGTTCGGCAACTTCTTCCTTATCCTCGTCTTCAGGAGGGGGCGGTAGTGGTGGTGGAGGGTCTTCTGGTGGCGGTGGGGGCGGGGGAGGAGGTGGTGGTTGGTAAAACTTTACAGCCAATATGAACCCTCTTACCCCTGCCGAAAAACAAGTGATAATAGACAAAGGCACCGAGCCGGCTTTTACGGGTGAATATGTAAACACTAAAGCGACGGGGGTGTATGTGTGTCGGCAGTGTGAGACGCCACTCTATAACTCGCAAGATAAATTTGAGTCAGACTGCGGCTGGCCCAGTTTTGATGATGAAATACCGGGGGCGGTGCTAAAAAGTGTTGACCAAGACGGCCGGCGGACAGAAATAACTTGTGCCAACTGTGGTGGCCACCTGGGCCACCTGTTTACCGGCGAAAATATGACGCCGAAAAATGTTCGACATTGCGTGAATTCGATTTCGCTTCGGTTTGTGGCCGGAAACTGAAAATTTTGGTGGGCGGTACAAGATTCGAACTTGTGACATCAACAACGTCAATGTTGCGCTCTACCAACTGAGCTAACCGCCCTAAAACATCCCTGATTTCATCGGGATGTTCGGGCGTCCACTTATGGCGGATTAGTCCCAAAATCCCTAAGCTCCGCCACGGCCGAGCCGGGCGAACAATTCAAAAAATTGTTTTAGCCTAAAACTAACCCTTAAAATCTAGCAAATTTTTAATTGTTAGTCGAGAAAATATCTTATTGATTTAAGCTAATAAAAGTGGTAGTAATTTTTTAGGAAACAGGTCTGCAACAGCAAAGGAGAACTAAATGTTAATTTCAGCCTATGTGCCAAACGGCACAAAACGAGGAGAGGTGGTTGTCAATTGGTCTCTGACACAAGAAGAGATTACCACCTTGCAATCGCAAGAAAAGGCAGGTGGAATGTGGGTGTTGTTTATTCTCGCCACTAGGTGGTTCAACCGAAGTGCCACGAGGCAGAGGTGGTTTGAAATTGAAAGGCGGGTAGAAAGGATAAGCTCAAGTGGTCCCCGACCGATTTTGTTCCAAACCACCCTACTGGGAGAGTATGCGGTGATTGGTTTGGTGATTTATGCCACAGACCAAACCATGGGTTCGCCCAAAAAGTGGCTGATGGCCAAGCCGTCGTATACTGATGGAGAATACCGCGACCTTTTGGTTGAGGATGATTGGTCGGGCAAGCCCGATGACAATCCTCTCCGGTCAGGATATCGAGAGGGGATTTTTGACTCATTTGGTGGATTTTGCAGTGAAAAGTGGTGGCGGTATCCGGCAAAGCCGGCGGTGAAGTTGGTTGAAGTGACCGCCAACGATTTCGTCACTCCGACATGGGATTGGAAATTATTACACTTGGTTCAGGACTCGCGCACAGTCCGGACCCCTGCTGATTTGTGGAGGAGGAGGCTCTTCTGTTGGCTGGGGCTACCGATTGCTGGGCTTTTGGCCCTGGTTTGCTTGTTTGCCTTTTTGTTTCTTGTTTGTTATATCCTCATTTACTACTGGGTAGTAGTGGTTGGGGCTATCCTGGGGGGCATACTTGTGTTGTTTTTCGAATGGGTTTGGGGGTATGCACGGACTAAGGCGGCGGAAATACAAAACAGGAGAACAAAAAAACACCTTTTGCGCTACAAAAAATAGTGCAAACTATGACGCGTTTCCCTCGGTACCACCAGTACCGAGGGTTTTATTTTAAATGCAACCAGCGGTAAATATCTTCAACGGCTTTCACAGCATCACCGGCGGCAATATTGTTTTGATGGTACAGGGCATCAGTACAATCACCGGCGGCCCAGATACCGTCGGTAGTTGTTTTTTGATTGAGGGCGTCGATTTTGATGGCACCAAAATCGTTGGTGGCTAAAATATTTTTAGCCCAAGCGGTATTAGGTAGAAAACCAATCTCCACAAAAATACCAGTCACTGGTAGTTCTTTAATTTCGCCACTAATTTTATCTTTGTAAACTAAACCAGTGACAAATTTATCACCTTTCACCTCGACAATTTCAGTATTTAAAATGCCAGTCATTTTGGGATTGGCCAAAACTTTGTCCACGGTAATTTTGTCCGCTTTAAAGTCGGCATTTTTATGGAGCAGGGTAACTGATTTACAGTAGGCCAAGAGTTGAGCGGCGGACTCAAAACCAGCATTACCACCACCAATCACCACCACATCTTGGTCGGCAAACATCGGGCCATCGCAGGTGGCGCAGTAGGTGAGACCTTTTTGGTCAAATTCAGTGGCTCCTGGCACGGCTAGTTTGCGCCTGACCGAGCCAGCGGTGATTAGCACCGTTTTACCCTCGGCGCTTTGGCCGTCGGCGGTGGTGACGACAAATAGGTCGCCAGATTTAGCTAGACCAACCACTCGGCCGGCCTGACCGGTCTGGATGACGCAATTGGCCCCCTCGTAGGCCCGCAAATGACTCTCGAGGGCCTTGGCTAGGTCGGAACCAGAAATAGACTGGGTGCCGATCCAGTTGTGAATATCGGGCGAAACAGCTGATTGGCCCCCAAAGTCGGGGGTCAGGACCAAGGTTTTTAGTTTTTTGCGAGCCGAGTAAACACCAGCGGCGGTGCCAGCTGGACCACCACCGATAATAATAAGGTCGTAGAGCATAGACATAAGTTAAAATTAAAAATGTCTGTATATTGTAGCAGAGGGATGAAAAAACGAAAACTCCCCCGCCGGGCTAGCTCGGCGGGGGAGTTTTCGTTTTTTAAAATTTACTTTTTTCCCCGTCTTAGGAAAGCGGGAATTGAGGACCAGTCGTCATCTTCTTCCTCAGTCTCGGGTTTTTCGGGGTCAATCACTTGGGTGCGGGGCGGGGCGGGGCGGGTTGGTCCTGGATTGGGGGTTGAAGCTGGTGTACCTCTGTTATCTTTAGTCTCACCTTCTTTACTGGTGGTATCAAAACCAAAGAGACCACTTTTTTTCTTTTGTGATTCTGGAAAACCGCAAGCAATCACAGTCACCTTGATTTCGCTTTTCTTGAGTTTGTCATCGTGGATGGCGCCAAAAATAACCTTGGCGTCTTGGTCAATCGATTCGGTAATCACTTTGGCCGCTTCTTGAATCTCAAACATTGTCATATCGGAACCGCCAGCAATAGTAAAGAGCACACCCTTGGCCCCATCGACAGATAGGTCGAGTAGAGGCGAGTTGATGGCATTGCGGGCGGCCTCGACGGCGCGATTTTCACCTGAGGCGTGACCAATACCCATCAGGGCGGAGCCAGCATTTTGCATAATCGCTCGGATGTCGGCAAAATCAACATTGATAATACCGGGGATAGTAATAATATTAGAAATACCCTCGACCGCTTGACGGAGAATCTCATCACACATGGCAAAAGCCGATTCCGCGGTCGTATCTTTAGAAATTATACCCAAGAGGCGATCGTTGGGGATAACTATGACTGCATCAACTTCTTTTTGCAGTTCGGCGAGACCCCGATCAGCCAGCATCATCCGGTGCTTACCTTCAAAAATAAATGGTTTGGTGACAACAGCGACAGTGAGCGCCCCTTGTTCTTTGGCGGTGCGCGCAATAACGGGGGCGGCCCCAGTGCCAGTCCCTCCCCCTAAGCCACAAGAAACAAAAACCATATCGGCGCCTTTTATCACATTTTGAATATCCTCTAGACTTTCTTCGGCGGCCTTACGCCCGATTTCTGGGTCCATCCCAGTACCCAGACCGCGGGTTAGATTTTTACCCACGTGAACCTTTTTTTGGGCGGTCGAAGCATGGAGGTGTTGGGCATCGGTATTCATAGCAACAAACTCCACACCTCGGACTTTGGCATTGACCATATGATTGACCGCATTGGTACCGGAACCACCAACACCAATCACTTTAATGCGAGCAAAGGCTTCAATTTCTGGTTGGATTTTAGGCATAAAGTAAGTCGATTATTCGGAAAATTATGAGTCTATGGTAACAAAAGGAGGGTAAAAAGCAAATCTCCAAATGCGATACCGATATTACCAATGAATCCAACAAACTATACCTGTCTACAGATAGGCAGGCGAATAAAAAAGGAGCAAGTTAGGGTAATAGTTCCTTGATCCAGCGGATGATATTGTATTTGGTTTCGCGGGCAATCTTTAGCCCCATCGATTCCTCGACTTCGCTATCGGCGCCAAAAATACATAAACCATAGGCCACCGACCAGGCGGTATCTCGGATTTGATTGCGGGAAGAAGTGGAGACGGCGGGCAGGGCGACTTTGGCTGGCAATTTGAAATAATCTTTTGCTAAACTTTCAATCTCGGAAATACCCGAACCCCCGCCAGTAATAATAATGCCGGCGGGCAACAAACCATTACGGCCCAGCCGTTTTAAATGATTTTCGATAAATTCAAAAATATCGGAGAGGCGGGCCTCGATAATTTCATTAAGTTTTTTTAGGGGGGTATTGGCATCCACCTCGCCGGTTTTTATCTTCTCGGCTTCTTCTAGGGGGATTTGGAAACCTAGTGCGATGTCATTGGTAATATCGGTGGAACCAATGGGGAAGACACGAATAGAAATAGGCAGACCTTCTTCAAAAATAATAATCGAAGTGGTTTGGGAACCAATATTAGCGAGGACACAGCCAGCGGTTTTTTGTAGCTTGGTGGTGAGACACAAACTAGCGGCCAGGGGGGAAGCCGCCACGTCTTCCACTTTTACCCCGGCACTTTCTGTGGCCGAGAGTAAATCTTTTAAGTGATTGGAGGCATAGGTGACAAATAAAACTTGAGCATCAAGACGAGCCCCTTTTAGTCCCTCAGGTCGCCCGGTCACTTTTTTACCGTCTAATTTAAAAGCAATCGGGACGCGATGAATAATCGACTTATTGGCGGTATCAGGAAGGCCACCTTCCGTGGCTTCAATCGCCCGATTGATATCATTGGCATTTATTTCTGAATCGGCCCGTGATACAACCACACCCCCTTCAATAATGCGGGACTCAAGGGTGGCCCCACTAACGCCCAAAATAACTGATTTTATTTTAAAGCCAGCGATGCGCTCGGCCTCTTGGACCGCTTCTTTAATACTGGCCGTCGCTTCATCAAATTGTAAAATATAACCCCGTCGTAGTCCGCGTGAATTTTTTTTAACCAAAGCAATAACTTGGGGAACTTGGCTACCATTTTTATACTCGCAGACGACAACGCGAATGCTAGCAGTACCAATATCAAGGCCGGTGACGATGTTTCTGGTCATTAAAAATGAAATGACGCATATACGCGCGTTCTTTCTCTTCCATTCTACTACTATGAGCGTATCCTTTCAAATGTAAGAGGCCGTGGATAAAGATAAAAGCGCAATGGGCCCGGGGAGAATGACCAAAATTTTTACATTCGCGTCGCACTTGAATTAAATTTATAAAAATTTCACCAGTTGATTTGGCAATCGGAAAAGATAAAACATTGGGGATATAAGTTTTACCGCGGTGAGTGTGGTTTAGCTTGCGGGCGCGCTGGTCACCAATAAAAACTAAAGATAAGTCATATTTGGGACCTAAAATTTCATCGGCTAAAGCCAAAAAAGGCAGACGCGGTGACGACTGCCTAGTGAGATTAACGCTGGAAAGCATCTTTGATTTTACCTTCCTTGCGGAGGGTTTGGAGGGTATGGAATTTGGCAATCCGCTTAAGCTTGTCTTGCTTTTTTTTAAGCGCCGATTTAGTGCGAGTGGAGTAGCGAATAGTGCGTGCTAGTTGCAAGTGGCCAACGCCTTTGACACGTTTAGAAAACCTCCGGAGGAGGCTGGCATTGGATTCACTGCCGGTCTTGTCGACAACAACGACTATCATAATAGGAAAGAGCTTAACATATTGGCCCAAAACATACAAGAGTACTGTGTGATTTACTTAATTTTTTTCAAGTAGTCGGCCAATTTGTCCAGCTTGATGGTATCTTGGGAGCGGGTATCCATATCACGGACAATTACCGTCCCTTCTAGGGCCTCTTTTTGCCCCAAAATAATTGCATAAGGAACACCAAGTTTTTCGGCATTACCGAGCTGGGCCGAGAGGGAATCCTTGGTCAATGATTGGGCGACCGGAATCTTGGCCTTACGGAGAATCTCAATAATTTCAAAGCTCCGTAGTTTGGCATCAAAGGAAAGCTGGATAAAAAATACTTTTGGTTTTTTTACAATTCGGGGGACTGGTTTATTGTAGTCGGCCAATTCAATGACGCGGTCGACACCAATAGCGGCGCCCATGCCCGGTATATCTCTCTTGCCCGAAAGAATTTTACCCAGATAATCATAGCGTCCACCACCAGCCACTGATAGGGGTTCTGGGTCGGTGGCGGTGGCCTCTGGTACTATTTCAAATACCGTGTGTGAGTAATAGTCTAAGCCACGCACTAAGGTACTAGAAATCGTATAATTGATATTCATGGAACTTAAATACTCCAATACTTCTTTGAAGTGGGTCTTACTGTCGGGCGACAGTGAGGCAATAGTTTCTGGGGCTTCGGCTTTAATAGGGGCACATTTTGGATTTTTACAATCTAAAACTCGGAGAGGATTTATTTTTAGCCGTTCGCGACATTCGGGGCAAATCGTTTTGGCATGTTTTTTATAATAGGCCAACAGCTCACGTTTGTAGGCCGTCTGAGATTCCTTGTCACCAATACTATTAATAATAACGGTCTGATTTTTGATTCCCACTTCGGTTAAAATCAAAGAAATAATTTTAATCACCGTGGCATCCACAATACTTTTTTTGGAGCCAAGAATTTCTAAATTAAATTGGTAGAGCTGGCGGTAGCGACCACGCTGGGGGTTGTCGTGGCGGAACAAGGGGCCATGGCTATAAAGCATCACGGGTTGGGGCCGTGATTGCATGCCGTGTTCAAAATAAGCGCGCATTACCGCGGCGGTAAACTCGGGGCGCAGAGCCAGCCGGTCACCCCCACGGGTTTTTAGGGTGTACATTTCTTTATCTACAATATCGGTGCCATTGCCAACCCCCCGCGCAAAAAGAGATTCCTTTTCTAAAATAGGGGTTTCAATGGGCGTAAAACCATAATACATGGCAATTTCGGCGGCTTTTTCGAAAAATCCCTGATAGTAAAGTAGATCATTGCCAATCAGGTCTCGCATTCCCTTTGGACTTTGTAGCTCATCCTTAGACACAATCTTTTTTACGGCTGTTGGTTTGGGGGTCATAAAGGGTTATTGGTTAGAGGAACTAAAATCGCCAGGTAAAATAGACGCGGTTTTCAAGGGGAAGAGGCGTAGACCCACCCGGCCTTTAATAAATTTATCGGCGACTGGACCCCAAATCCGGGAATCGGAGCTGGCGTTACGATTGTCACCCAGCACAAAATATTCGTCAGCGCCTAGACTAATTGTTTCAGCGGTGTAGGAAATATCAGCGCCTAGATAGGGTTCGGTCAGGGTAATGTCTTGATTGGCGGTGGTTTTAATATTTATTGCTGTCGGGGAAATAGTAATAGTTTCGCCCGGTAAGCCAATCACTCTTTTAATATAAAATTTTGACGGGTCTTTGGGATAACGAAAAACCACCACTTCACCACGCTCTGGCTCGCGAAAGTGATAAGACATTTCGTCGATAATAAGATATTCACCGTTCTCGAAAGTGGGAACCATCGAGACCCCGCTAACGATAAAAGGCTGGGCAACATAAGCGCGAACGGGAATCACTATCACCAGGGTGATCAAGGCAAAACGTAAAACATCAAAAATTGTCTGCTTGGGGTCATCGAGAGGCATAAAAATAGTTAGACGCTTATAATAGTCGTTAAATTATACAAGATTAGAGGGCTAGACGCAATGTGGCAATTTATCGTATAATTGGCCGATGGGATTATTTCAAAAATTATTTGGGCCGAAAGTGGAGGTAACTGATGTCTGGTTGGTGGTGGGCCTTGGTAATCCGGGGTCACGCTACGAAAAAACTAGGCATAATGCGGGGCGAGATGCCTTGTTGGCCGTCGCCAACCATTTTAATTTTCAACCTTGGGCGGTAGTAAAAAAACACGAGGCTCAGATTGCAACTGGTCAAATAGCTGGTCAGTCAGTTTTTTTATTTTTACCTGATACCTATATGAATTTGTCAGGCCATAGTCTACGTTCTTATTTACGTTTTTTAGCGATTAGACCACAAATAATTATTGTTCATGATGATATCGATTTACCACTAGGTAAAGTTCGCCTCGGTCAGGGGCGGGGAGCCGGTGGGCACAATGGCGTTGCTTCGGTGATAAAAGAAATTGGTACGCCCAATTTTATGCGCCTAAGATTGGGTGTTGGTCGCGATGAAACTGGGGCCACGGAATCGGTTTTGAAAACAGTTCCCGCTGATAGACGGCTAGAGTTTGAGGCGATGAAAGATAAAGTCGGGGCCATTTTAGCCACCATCATTGAGTCTGGGCTGGAACCAGCGATGAATAAATATAATTAAACATTTAAAAATCCCCCGCCGGCGTAGCCGGCGGGGGATTTTTTTAAACCTACACCACTGTTTCTTCTTTTTTGACTCGGCCTCGCCCTTTGGGTTTTTCCGGGCTAGCAAGCACCTCGGCTTTTTTATCGCCAAAAACCAAGGTCATCCGTTGGTCCTTCGATTCAAACAAATTAATTGTGAAAGTATATGATTTACCTAATTCAAGCTTAGACCGTAAATCATTTTCGTCGACAAACTCGGAAATATGAACCAAGCCGGCGACCCCTTCGTCGATAGAAATAAGGGCCCCGTGTTTATTGTATTTTATTACCACACCTGAAACCACATCACCACGATGCCATTTATTTTCGGCCTCATGCCATGGGTTTGGTTTTAGAGCTTTTATTGACAGCGAAATTTTGTCGTCTTTCACTTCAATAATCTTGGCGCGGACTTTGTCACCGGGTTTATAGAGACTGCGTGGGTCTTCGACTAGGGACCAATCTAGCTCAGAAATATGCACCAACCCTTCCAACCCTTCTTCAATTTTAATAAAAATACCAAAATCAACCGCTCCGGTTACTTCACCCTCGATTACATCACCCAAGCCATAACGGTCGACAATTTCTTTGCGGGATTTATTGTCCGTAGTTTTTTCGGAGAAAATCAATTTGCCCTCTTTGGGGTCAATACCAATAATACTGACCTCCAGTTGGGTGCCAATTAATTTTTCTAATTCATTAACAATTTTATCTTTGTCACCATCGGCGACGCGAGGGTAGTGCTCTGGCTTTAGTTGAGAGGCGGGGACGAAACCATCCATTCCTTGCCACTCCAAAATCAGGCCACCTTTATTGGCTTCTTTCACAGTAATTAAAAATACCTCTTTGTGCTTCATCGCCTTTTCGGCCGCATCCCACATAATCGCTTGCTTGGCCTCCTTGAGCGAAAGTTCAATATAACCGTTTTTTCCTTCTGTCTCTACGACTTTGGCGGTCACCGAATCCCCGAAATTTACCTTTTTGATAATATCACGGGCATTTAGATATTCACGACCAAAAATAATACCGGTGCCAAACGGGGAGATATCCACATATAAAGTCATCTTCTCTTTGCCAAGCACTGTCCCCTCGATCAACATATCAGGGGTTGGTTTAATTTGAGTTTGGCGCACAATCTCATCCATTACACCCTTGGGTTGGCTGTCTTTGTCGGCATCAACTGGGTCAGCCATATTAGTTTTACTCACCTCATCACTATTTTTTAAAGTATTTTCCATCGTTTTTGCTTTAGCCTCAGTTTTCTGATGACCGAGACCTTGCCTTGGTCAAAACCAAGCCAAGGGCTTTGTTATTTTGACTGTTAGCAAGACTTTTAATAGCCGGCAGTATTACATAAAATACTTATTTTGACAAGGTAAAATAGGGCTCAACCGAGCTTTTAATTTATCATAGTTTTTGTTATAATAAATGAATGGTTATTACATATTTAGGCACCGGCTTTATCAAGGTCACATTTGGTGAGACGGTTATTGCCTTAAATCCAACCAGTAAAGAGTTTAATGGTAAAAGCGCCCGCTTTGGGGCCGATGTGGTTTTGGTCAGTGCTCCTTTGCCGGCTTTTGCTGGCGTGGAGGGGCTGACGGGCGGCGGCAAAGAACCCTTTGTCATCGATGGCCCGGGTGAATATGAACACTCGGATATTTTTATTAAGGGTTATCCTTCGGCTGGTCCAGCTGGGACGGTCAATACTATTTATAGTTTTTTGTTGGAAGGGATGCGGGTGGTGTCACTGGGGGCCCTGGCCACTGCTGATTTAGCTTCAGAAATAATTGAAGATATTAGTGGGGCAGATATTTTAATTGTGCCGACGGGGGCCGAAGATAGTCTCGCTGGTCGACTGGCGGGCAAATTGGCGTCGGCCCTTGACCCAAAAATTATTATTCCCGTTTTACACGAGGGACTAAAATCGGCTGGCCTAAAAGAGTTTATGGATGAAGCGGGTGAGCCAGCCGGTGGGGCGCAAGATAAACTTTCGCTAAAAAAGAAAGATTTAGAAGGTAAGGAGGCCGAGGTGGTAGTCCTGGAGGCAATTTAGTTATGTCTTTTATCTTCCGTAAACTGGACGAAATAAGAGCTTATCCGGAACCCAAACGGAAGCAGATTTTGCTGGTCTCGACATTCGCTATCACCTTGCTTATTATCTTATTGTGGTTGTTAAATATTTGGTTACTCTCGGCCGGACCAAAGACCCAAACAGATTCGGCCAACTTTGATTTTGGCGCTAATATAGAGCGAGAGTGGCACCGGATCGAGCTTGGCCTAGGGGCGTTAAAAAATACCATCAGCAATCAATTTTAAAAATATATGGCAAGCGATAAATATAAAAAAGATAAAGAAATAGTGACTAGACCACTGGCGGACGGGGTGAAACCAGTCAGTATTGCGCGCGAAATGCAAGAGGCCTATCTGGACTATTCGATGTCAGTGATTGTGTCGCGCGCCCTGCCGGATGTGCGGGATGGTTTGAAGCCGGTTCACCGCCGGATTCTTTTTTCTATGCACGAGTTGGGTTTGACGGCGGCCTCACGGTTTAAGAAGTCGGCGACGATTGTGGGCGATGTGCTGGGTAAATACCACCCGCACGGCGACTCCTCGGTCTATGAGGCGATGGTTAAATTGGCTCAAGATTTTGCTATCCGCTACCCGCTGGTCTGGGGTCAGGGTAACTTTGGTTCGATTGACGGTGACGGGGCGGCGGCTCATCGCTACACCGAGGCCAAGATGACCAAAATTGCCGGTGAGTTGTTGCGGGATATTGAAAAAGAGACTGTAGATTTTATGCCCAACTTCGATGGTGAGCGTAAAGAGCCGGTGGTTTTGCCGGCGGCCGTGCCCAATATTCTCCTCAATGGTACTTTTGGGATTGCGGTTGGTATGGCAACCAAAATTCCGCCCCATAACTTGGGTGAAGTGGTTGACGCTTTACTGCATTTTGCCGATAATCCTCAATCGACCAATGAAGATTTATTGCAGTTTGTAAAGGGCCCCGATTTTCCGACTGGGGGAATGATTTTTAATCAAAAAGATATTCACCACGCCTACTCGACCGGTCGAGGGGGAGTAACAGTGCGGGGTGAAGCCGAGATTGTAGAGACTAAGGCTGGTCAAAATCAAATCATCATCACTTCTATTCCGTATCAGGTCAATAAATCGGAGATGATTATTAAAATGGCTGATTTGGTGCGGGAGAAAAAAGTAGAAGGGATTAGAGATATTCGTGATGAATCGACCCGAGATATTCGGGTGGTGATTGACCTAAAAACTGGTAGTCAACCTCAGAAAATTCTCAATGCCTTGTATAAACATACTGATTTAGAAAACGCTTTTCACTATAATATGCTCGCCCTGGTGGGTGGTGTACCCAAGCTTTTATCACTTCGCTCTATTATTGAAGAATTTTTTGGTTATCGCCAAGAAGTGGTTGTTCGCCGGACCAAATTTGATTTGGCCAAAGCCGAAGCCCGTGAGCATATTCTCTTGGGTTTAAAAATTGCCCTTGACCATATTGATGAGGTGATAAAAACTATTCGCAAATCTAAAGATACGCCGACCGCTCAGGTGGCGTTGATGAAAGAATTTAAATTATCCGATTTACAGGCCACGGCTATTTTGGAAATGCGGTTGCAAAAATTGGCCGGCCTCGAAAGACAAAAAGTGGAAGATGAGCTAAAAGAAAAACAGAATTTTATTAAGGAGTGTCTAGCTATTTTGGCGGACCCCAAGAAAATTATTCAAATTGTTAAAACTGAATTTCAACAGATTCGCGAAAAATACGCTGACCCACGTCGGACCAAGGTGGTGAAAGGGGGGGTCAAGGAAATAAACGTGGAAGATTTGATTGAGGAAAAAGAAAATGTGTTGGTGCTCACCTCGGGGGGCTATGTGAAGCGGACCGACCCAGCTGAATATCGAGCCCAAAGACGTGGGGGCTCGGGGGTGATGGATTTAAATGTCAAAGAAGAGGATTTTGTGACGATTTTCCTAACTGCCAATACTCATGATGACCTCTTGTTTTTTACCGACAAAGGTAAGGTGTATCAACTGAAAATGTATGATATTCCCGAGGCCAAGCGGGCCACGCGGGGCAAGTCGGTGATGAATTTCTTGTCACTGTCAGCGGAAGAAAAAGTGACTTCGGTTTTGGCCTTCAACAAAGCGACCGACCACACTAAATTGGCCGTGTTGATGGTAACCAAAAATGGTGAGGCCAAAAAAGTCAAAGCGGAAAGCTTTAAAGACGTTCGGCGGACCGGTATTATTGCGATTAAATTGGAAGCTAGTGATGAACTATTGGCGGTTTTTGCGGTTGAAAAGGGCGACACGGCCATTGTGGCGACGCGTGAGGGCCAAAGCATTCGGTTTAAGGAATCTGATATTCGGGAAATGGGTCGGGCCGCCGGTGGCGTGCGAGCGATTAAGCTTGGTAAATCTGACCGAGTGGTCGGGGCCGATGTGGTTCAATCGGCCAAGACGGAAGTTGATTTTCTGGTGATGGGTGAAAATGGTTATGGTAAAAAAACTAAACTTAAAGAATATAAAATTCAGAAACGGGGTGGTTCGGGCATTAAAACTTTTAAAGTCACAGTAAAGACTGGTAAATTGATGTCCTCCCGCGTCCTCACCGAAGTGGAAAGTGAGATTGTGGCGATCTCTAAACATGGCCAAATCATTCGGACTAGTCTCGATGAGATCCCAACTTTGGGGCGTCAAACTCAGGGCGTGCGGATTATGAAGCTAAAAGGGGAAGACTCGATAGCGTCGCTGACTTGTTTGTAGTAAAATATTTGATAAGTAATTTCTTATCAAATGTTTGCTCGTCCTGATCAAATTTTAAATTATCTAGCGCTTACCCCTGGGATGAAGGTGGCCGATTTTGGTGCGGGTAGTGGTGAATATGTTTTAGGTCTAGCCCGGCGGGTCGCCCCCGGGGGACGGGTGATAGCGGTGGATATCCAACCAGAATTATTGACCAAAATCGCGGGTCAGGCTAAAGCGTCTAATTTGGGTGATATTGTGGATACAATTTGGGGTGATGTTGAAACCCGGGGCGGGTCAAAGCTGGCCGACCAAGCTGTCGATGTGGTTATTTTGTCTAATATTATGTTTCAGGTTGATTCGGCTTACTCGCTGGCCCTTGAGGCCAAGCGCGTTTTAAATTTGGCGGGCAAAGTTTTAGTAGTCGATTGGAAGGATTCTTTTGGCAATCTGGGACCAACTAAAGATAAGGTAATAACTCCGGCTAAATGCGAGCAGATTATGAATGAAGCGGGTTTGATTAAAGACAATGAGTTTGAAGCCGGTGACCATCACTATGGCCAGATTTATGTTTTAAACCAAAGCAAGTTATAATTTAAGAAATGAAAACTGGTATTTTTCAAACAGCCCTGTTGGTAATTTGCGGAGTAGTTATTACGGTCGCAGTTTTAATGTTCTCCGGAGTTTTACCTGGGCTAAATTTAGGTGGGGCTAAAGCGGTGCCGGCGGTTATTGTTTGGGGGTCTTTGCCTGAAGTACCGATGAGACAAATGATGGAAAATCTTAATAAAGATTATCCGGAATCATTTCGCGCGACCTATGTGTTTAAAAATGCCGAAACGATAGAGGCCGAGTTTGTCGATGCTTTAGCGCGCGGGGCGGGGCCAGATGCTGTGCTTATCACTGAAGATTTTGCCGTTAAACAGGCCAATAAACTTTACCCCATACCCGACACCCTGCTTTCTATCCGCGATTTTCGTGATACTTATGCCGAAGTCGGAGAAGTCTACCTTAGTCCCCAAGGAGGAATTTTGGCTTTGCCTTTATATATCGATCCACTGGTTATGTATTACAACCGCGATTTTTATGGCAATGCCGGGATTGCCACTATTCCTTTGACTTGGTCGGGGATTATTAAAAATCATAATGCTTTTACCAAGCTGGGTGAGCGGGGGGTGATTTTGCAAAGTGGGTTGGCTTTTGGGACGGCCAATAATGTGGCCAATATCAATGCTATTCTATCTCTACTTTTTTTGCAGGCCGGCAATCGCTTGGCGGTTTGGAATAGTACGACGGCTAAATATTCCGCTGATTTACTGGGCTCAAATAGCAGTGACCGCTTGTCGCCCGGGGCCGCCGCTTTAGATTTTTATACCGCTTTTGCCAACCCAATTACTATTACCTATTCCTGGAATGAATCAATGCCATTAGATAAAAGTTATTTTTCTGCGGGTAAACTGGCTCATTATCTTGGTTTTGCTAGTGAATTGGCCGAATTGCGTAATCGTAACCCAAATTTAAATTTAGATGTGGTGCTTGTTCCCCAGCGGGACAATGTAGCCAAGAAGAAAACTTTTGCCCGTTTGACCGCGGTGGCGCTGGTCAAAAATTCTCGTAATTTAAATGCCGCCTATCAACTAGCCTCGGCGCTGGCGTCAGCTAAATATGATGCCGAGTTGGCGCAACTAGCCTCGGCCTCACCGGCGCGCCGGGATTTACTTGATCTCCCAGTTACTGATCCTTTTCAGACTGTATTTAACAAATCTGCACTCGCTAGTGTGACTTGGCTCAATCCGGGCCGGGCGGAAACCAAGGCAGTTTTTGCGGAAATTATTCGCACTAAAAATTTGGGCCGGATGGCAAGTGCCCTAATACTGCTTGAGGCCACAGAAAAAATGAATATTATTTATTCCCGTTTCTAACTATTTATGATTAAAATTAGCAAAATTATTTTTGGTCAGGTTTGCCTCGGACTTTTGGGGCTTAGTATTTTAGTGGGGGCTCAAATACCGGCTGTAGCTTTGGCCGCAGAGACGCCTAGTAAATTTATTATTTGTGGCCAAACCGAGGATAATTGTAATTTCGATAATCTAAAACAACTTGTCAATATTGTGATTGAGTTTGTAATTTTTGAACTTGCAATGCCGATTGCGGTGATTGCTATTATGTATGCCGGTTTTCTCTTTGTTTTTCACGGCGATCAGTCGGGAGAAAGACAAAAAGCAATTAGTATATTTAAAAATATGGGGATTGGTTTAGTGTTGATGTTGGCCGCTTATATTATTGTGAAAGCAGTGGTGGTAGGGTTGGTCGGTAGCTCACCGGCTAGTGGTGTTGGTCAATCTTTACTTAATTTATTTAGACAATAAAATGAATAAGATAATTCTCCTTGTCATTCTGGGGTTGAGTCTATTATTTCCTAATTTTTCTTTAGCGGCCGATAGTAATGACACAAGCCAATCAATTGTTATTGAAAACCCTCTCAGTGTGTCCACAATTCAAGAATTTGTCGTCAAAGTGCTAGATATTGTGGTTACTATTTCGATGCCCTTTCTCGTGGTGATGTTTATTTACTCTGGCTTTCTGTTTGTCTGGGCGCGGGGCAATGAGACTGAGCTAAAACGGGCCAAAGAAATTTTCTTTTACACTGTTATTGGTGCAGCTCTAGTGCTCGGGGCCTTTGTTTTGGCTAAAGCGATTCAGGCCACGATTGACCAGCTCAAGCGCCAGCCGGGGGTAATGGTAGAAATCTGGCGGGGTTAGGATTATAATTTATGATGATTATTAATTAAGAATCAATATGAAGCACAAGATTTTATTTAGTAGTTTAGGTTTGGGGACCTATTTGGCACCACTGGTTGTTTTAGCTCAAGCGGCTCCTCCAGCCAGCGAGGTGTCACTCGGTGGCTTATTAACTAAGTTTACTACCAGTTTGGTCAATCCGGCCGTGGGAATTTTGATGACCTTGGCGGTGGTCGCTTTTTTCTGGGGCTTGGTTAAATATATTTATAGTGCCGGCGCCGGCAAGGACGAGGGTAAGATGATAATGGTTTGGGGGGTGGTGGCGCTCTTTGTGATGGTATCAGTCTGGGGTTTGGTGGCTATTATCAAGACCACTATTTTTGGTAGTACCAACTATGGTACGGCTCCGACGGTCAATAGTATTTTGCCCACTACTTCTGGTGGGGCTAGTGGTGCTGGCGCAATTATTCCTGATTACGACCCAGCGACAGATACAGGAAGAGAGGATTAGGTATAATTAAAGGTTGTGGATTACTGGCGTGTATAGTTAGACAATGCTTGCTAGACTATAAGTATATTATTAAGGTCGTTTGATTATTATTAAATTTATTTTAAAAAAATGTCCAAAGTGACAAAATTGTTTTTGCCGGTTTTGGCGGTAGTGTTGCCGGTAGTGGTTTCGGCTCAGACTACTGTTGATGCGTTATTAACCTCAGTTATAGGTATTGTAAATAGGTTGGTGGGGCTTCTTATGACCCTCGCTATTATTGCTTTCTTCTGGGGTTTGGTGAAATACATTTGGAATGCTGGTAATGAAGAAGCCCGTAAAGATGGCAAGCATATGATGATTTGGGGCGTGGTTGCTCTTTTCGTGATGGTATCAGTCTGGGGTTTGGTAAATTTCATCGGTAATGCTGTTGGAATTACACAAGGAACTGGTCCTGGTATTACGCCAGATGTTTTAAACCCTGGAAATAGTATTTAACCTATTTCTTTGTGTTTTCTATCGCTTATGCCGCGACCGATATACCCCTGTTAGGGGCGGTCACCAAGGTTATTGTCAATCCCATCCTCGCTTTTATGTTTTTTGTGGCGGTGGCGGTCTTTTTCTTTGGTCTCGTTGAATTTATTTTCAAGGCGGGCGGGGGAGGCGACCTAGCCGAAGGCAAACAACATATGATTTGGGGGATCGTGGGTTTGTTTATAATGGTCTCGGTTTATGGTATTTTGCATATTATTTGCAATACTATCGGCTGTAGTGGGTAGAAACTAAAAAAACACCCCGCCTTCTGTACAGAAGGCGGGGTGTTTTTTTTGTATAAAAATGGGCTGGTTTCGCGTAAGCGAAACCAGCCCGTCCGTACCCAGTCCCTTTACTGGGTGCGGTATAGTTCAAACAGCAGCTCGTCGCCCAAACGGTTACTTTTCAGAGTACCATTGAATCGAGAGCCCACTTGGTAGTAGTTCCAAGTCCCTTCGTCCGCGGGACAGTCTTGGTAGTACCTGCCAGTTTTCCCCTTTCGAGTGTCGTACTCAAAGAAGATGGTCTGATGGTTTCCACAATCCTTGTCAGGAAAGTAAACCTCAAAATCGAAAATGATATCACCCCCAATTTCATCGAAGCGGGTGATTTTAGCATCCCGGACTGCCTCGGTTGGGCCTTCTCCTGCCAACCGTTTGTATTGGAATGCCCAGCGAGGTGGAGGAGTGCTGTGAGTCGAGCCATAATACTTACCCCCATAGAACACTCCTCCGACAAGGAGAAGAAAAAGGAGAAGAAAGATGACTACCCACATCCAGCCCCACCACTTTTGGGCCGGGGTAGCTGGGGTTGGGTTAGCACCATCTCCTGGTTGGGCCCCAACACCGGCGCCTGCGGGCGATGTAGTTCCAGTGCCGGTTGAGGCGGGGGCTAGCTTTACTTTCTTCTTAACATTAGCACGGGGGTTAGTCGGCTTGTTTAGAAAAAAGTAGGTCCCAATTACCGCCATTAACACGATCACAAAAACGGCAATCTCCATAATCATTGAGACGTTCCTTCCTTCTTATGGTTGTGGTGGGGTTTGTCTTGGCTCTCTCAACATTTCGCCCATGAGAGCCGCAGCCATTCCCATCAAGTTTCCCTGTTCAGCGTTGCCTCCCATGCCAGCGATTATCACTGGCTTGGCATTACCTGTTGACTCCTTGAAGGCTTCGATAATAAAGGCCGTTCTTGCTGCGGGGTGGTCCTCCCACACCGTTGCTTGTTCACGGAACGGTGCTGCCTTGGCTTTGGCCGCTGCATCACCTTCCAGTATCACTTTTTCAGCTGTCGCCTTGGCGTTGGTCACTGTCGTTTGGCGTTCATATCGAGCTTGGATGCGGAGTCTCATTGAGGTATTCAGGAGGTGACTCAAATTCACGGCCTTTATCTCAACATCTCCGATTTCTACTCCAACTGCCGCATCTGGAATGTCCTGGGTAATTTTGGTACACAGGTCCTGTTTGAGCACCTTGCTTAGTAGCCCGAGGTTTTCCAGGGCAGTGCCGATGGTAATCTTGGGTAAAACAGTTTGCATTGTACCCTTGACGGCATCCTCGGCTATTTGCTCGAACTCGGTTAAGCCGTCAAAGTTTTTCAAAAAGTCTCCAGGGTTGGTGATCCGGTATTTTGCCCGGACCTCGTACTCAGCTGTATACCGGTCTGACCGCAGAAAGTCTAGGCGCTCTTCGTCCACTTTTCCATCGGGTTTTAGTGGAATTTCGTACGGGGCTAACGTAACTGGCGGTTGTCCGGCTATGGTTTCTATTGGTCTGGACATCATGTCCTTGTTGTCAGTTTCGGCGTGGGTGACCCTGAAAGCCGGGAATTTACCGTCTGGCATCTCGTCCACCTCACCCCTCCAAATAGAGTCTGCCGGGCCAGGGATTTCGATTTCCTGCAACTTTCTCGGTACTATTTTCAACTGATGGGTCAAAAGTGGTACAAAAACGGGGCCTTCACCTTCACCATCAGAAATTGGCCTTTCAAAGAAGGTGACCACCCCGACATATCCTAGCGGTATTCTTCTTGTCACAGACAGAAGAAAATGGGCCGGGATAAGCAGCCGAAGCAGTAAGGGTAATGGAACGTCTGGGTATTTCTGACCCAACTCGCTTGTTTCCAAAAGGCTTGCCATCAAAAAAAGCACCAAATACATCACGGCGCAGCCGCATTCGCGACTGTTGTCCCATAGGTCTTGGTTTTTGTTGGCATACATCCTAACCAACAAAAAAGTGAAGACACAAAGGTCGGTGATTAGCACAAAGATTGACATATTAACCTCCTCCCGCGCTGCGGGTTTGTTTGAGTTGACAAGGACCCTAGTTCACCTAATATTATAGCATAGATATGTCTAAAAAGTCAAGTAGTGGTGAGGGGAGGGAAAAGGGGCTAAAAATGCAGGGAAAATAATGGTATGATAGGATTTAAGTTGTATTGGCCCGGGTGGTGGAATAGCCCGCCCGCAACGACTCGCAAACTCGTCTTGCGTGTCGGGCGGGGTATACAAAATTAAAATGTTAAGCCGGGATGGTGTAATTGGTAGCCACGCAGGACTTAAAATTCTGTGGTCGTAAGACCGTGAGGGTTCGATTCCCTCTCCCGGCACAAATATTGTTTGTATTTTTAAAATTCAATATTTATCCACATTTATGGACTATGATGTGGCGTTTCATTTGATATAATTGCTAGTACATGATTGCTAAGATAAAATATAAGTATGATGCTCTGAACTTGAGACGACAAGGGTTGAGTTATCAAGAAATCCGACAAAAAATCCCGGTAGCTAAAAGTACATTAAGTTTGTGGTTAAAAAATGTCCGATTGACATCTGACCAACGACGGCGCTTGTACACGAAACAAGTAGCTATTCTCTCCCAAGGATCAAAAAGTCAGAAAAATAGACGGGATAAAGAGGTAAAAAATATTATTGAGCAAGCAAAAAGAGATATAAAGTTACCACTAGATTTTCAATCCCAACTACTTTTCGGCACAGCTTTGTATTGGGCTGAGGGGACTAAGGGTCGGGCACTCGAAATTACGAATTCTGATCCACACCTGATTCTTTTTATGGTGAAATGGCTGGAAAATATATTTAGTATCAAGTCAAAAGACCTCAAAGCCCAGTTAAATATGTATAGTCAACAAAACGAGAATAAGATAAAAAAGTTTTGGGCAGAGTTAACTGGTGTACCCTTAGCCAATTTTGGTAAAAGTTATATCAAACCACCTAATAAAAATTATAAGAAAAATAATCTATATTATGGCACAATCAAAATACGGGTTCCTAAAAGTACAGACCTAAGTCACCGAGTGTTTGGTTGGGTCCAAAGTGTATTATTGTCCATTGATCCTGAAGTCGTAAAGACGCAAAGGAAGTGGCTACGCTTGAAAAAAACAGCTAAACCAGTTAATCTACAGTAGTTGAGAATAAAATCCGCCCATAACTCAGTTGGTAGAGTAGCCGGCTCTTAACCGGAATGTCGCAGGTTCAAATCCTGCTGGGCGGACAAAAAAGAACAGGGTGAGTTTTTGGCCGCCCAGAGCGAGACAACTGCTCGTCTCGTGTTACGATTTACTTTACTACCTGATATTCTCTCCATATCCGACCATCCTCAAACTTTTTCTCAAAAATCATTTTTAACTCAGGCTCCACATTAAATTGCTTAATACCGTCTAAAACTTTACTTGGGATGATATTTAAAATTACTTTATCAATAATTTCTTCTGCAACTGCACCTGTATTTAAATCTGGACCACTGGATATTAAAACATTATTACCTAATACTAAGGCAACTTTTAATCCATTTGTGATTATATAAGAAGCTTTTATTTTATAATTAGAGTTCCGAGTGACAACTACTTTCTTTAGTTTTAGATTTTCAAATTCTTTAATCAAAGTTGCTGGATATTGTTGAATCGCTTCATAAGTTTTCCTGCCCATTATTACCACATCGTTTTGCTGACATAGATTCAAAAAATCAGACCAGACACTATCTGGAATAAAATTTTCAGTTCCACCACGTTCAGCAATATAACCATCCTCTGAAATAACGTTATAGAGAGTTACCATTTTGTGGGCGAGGGGAGACTCGAACTCCCATGCCTTGCGGCACCAGTTCCTAAGACTGGCGTGGCTACCAATTACACCACTCGCCCTTGACCTGTATTTTATAGCACAAAACAAAATAAAATTACAGACTGAGGCCCGAGCGAGAATCGAACTCGCGCATCGCGGTTTTGCAGACCGCTGTGTTACCGCTTCACCATCGGGCCATATTTTTTAAGAACTGTGGGGTTTTGCCCGCCCGCCATCGCAAGCTCAGGCGTTGCGGGCGGGCAGACTCCAGTGTTACCACTTCCCTGCCTGCCGGCAGGCAGGGCCACCAGGCCGATTACTATTCTTCTACTATTTCTCGCTTGGCTTCTGGGTCGAGAATGACCGAAAAATGAGGTAGGGTATGAAGATCAGATTTGTCGCGCACATAATCCCGCAGTTCGCGCAGGTGGTGCTCCACAAAAGCGAGCGCCGGCCGTTCCATATTTTCTGGTAGAACCGAGATAAAAATTGTGGCCTGCTTACCAAAATCTTCTAGCTCTACCCGGCGGACAGTAATCAGCGATTGAGTGGTCGCTTCGCGGTGAATATATTCAGCCACGAGACGGATAAGCAGTCCGCTCATTCTGGCGTCTTTAATATTTCCTGATTTCATATGCCCTGTTCGTAATTATACATAAATAAAAAGAATTTGCCTGCGGGTCATAAGTTGGCCTTACTTAGTCACATACTCGATCGCTTCCAGCTTGTCACCTTCGGCAATAGTATTTTTGGATTCAATCATCGCGCCAAATTGCTCACCCTCCAATACTTCAGTGCAAGCCACTTTTTGGGCCTGTAGTTCTACCACTTTACCTTTGCCAATCTCGGCTTCGCGACGCCATATTTTTACCTGGGCGCCCTTTTTAAGCACTCCTTGTTGGACGAGGCCACCTAAAACTTGTTTGTCTTTAACTTGATTAAATATTTTAAGGATTTTGATTTTAGCGGTAACCACCTCTTCGGTCAGTTTCGGCCGGCGGTTGGCCACTTCCTCGGTTAGCCACTCGGCGAGTTTGTAGATAATATCAAAAGTCTTAATTATTACCCCGTGCCGGTCGGCTAAATCTTGGGCACTGCGATCAATTTTGACATTAAAACCAGCCACGAGGGGCTGACTAGAGCCAATCAGTATTTTTAAATCAGTATCGGTAATAGTGCCCACGCCCGTATTAATAATTTTAAACCGCACTCGTTCATCCTTGATTTTCGTAATTTCGTGGCGGACGGCCTCGAGAGTGCCATGAGAATCACTTTTTAGCACTAGGGGTAAACATAAAATTTCCGAGTGAATATCAGTTTCGTCGGTCTCGCAATTTTCGGTGGCTAGGTTGGAATTTACTTGGTCTAAATAATTTTCCGCGCTTTTTTTGTCGGTAAAAGTATTAAAAGTTTGGCCCGCCGCTGGCACTTCGCTAAAACCAAAAATTCTAACTGGTGAAGAAAAACTGGCTTCGGTCAAATTTTGCCCAAGAAAATTTTCCATTTTTTTTATTTTAGCTAGTTGCTGGTCAACCACCATTAGGTCACCTGTTTTCAGCGACCCGTCTTTAATAATCGCGGTCAAGATTGGCCCGACTTTTGGATCAAGTTTAGATTCTAAAATAAAACCAGTGGCGGGAGCGCTTTTGTCACCAACCAGCTCGCCCAAGTCAGCAACTAGGAGCAAGAGGTCCAATAAATCATTGACGCCTTCACCAGTTTTAGCCGAAATATTAACACTGGGGACAGTACCGCCATAAGACTCTACATAGATTTCATTTTCCCCTAGTTCCTGCTTGATCCGGTCGGGATTGGCATTGGGACGGTCGATTTTATTAATAGCCACCACAAATGGCACGCCCGCGGTTTTGATGGATTTGAGGGCCTCTAGGGTTTGCGGTTTTACGCCTTCTTCAGCCGAGACGACCAAAATAGCAATATCGGAAATATTGGCCCCGCGACTACGCATCGCTTGAAAGGCCTCGTGTCCCGGCGTATCTAGAAAGGTAATGGCGCGTAATTTACCGTCATCACTTTTGTGCACGACTTCATAAGCGGAAACATGTTGGGTGATACCGCCTTTTTCGGTAGCCACGACATTGGACTGGCGAATATAATCCAGCAAGGTAGATTTGCCATGGTCAATATGCCCGACCACGGCAACAACCGGTGGGCGGGGAGTCAGATTATTAGATTTTACAGTTTTGTCTGCCGTCATAAATTTAAACTATTTTATTTTAACGCCTACTTTTTGGCTTCCGCTATCGTCTGGGCTTCCTCATTTGATAGTTCGTGAGTGGAGGCAAACTTTTGCAATGGTTTAGCATAGACACTCACCTTGTCACGGGAATAAATACCGGACAAGACGACTCCATCACCCTCCTCGTCCATAATAGCGGTCGCAAAACTCTGATTACCACCTTGGTCGGCAAAGGGATTAAAACGCAAAGTGTGACAACGTTGCAAAGTGCTTTTTAGACGACGATAAACATCTTCAAATAAACGGTCGTCATTTTTGCCTTTATCTAAAACATCGTCAACAGCTTTACCTAGGTCAGCAATGACTGATTCTAGGTTCGAAATTTTGTGACCACGAAAAACTTTTTTCAACCGCCACTCTAAAGTCATTATCCATAAAGCGAGTATGGCCACTAGCCCTAAGAGGAGATAAACGATTAAATTGTCGATAGCTAGGTTCACAATGGGCGAATTATACGATATCTAGCCATTTTTTGCAAAAAAACTCACAATCGGTACAATCTACTTAATGTTTAATTTTTGGCTAAAAACTAAAAAAATAATTTCGGCTGATAGTGCGGCGGCCACCCCTCTAGATCGACGGGTACTAAAAGTGATAAATCGCGTGCAAAAAAAGGTGACCGGCAACCCCTCTAGTATTCACCAGGCGGGAATAATAGCCAGTCGGGAGTTGGCGAGAGCGCGCCAGACTATTGCCAAAAATATCGGAGCGGAACCGGACGAAATATATTTTACTAGCGGCGGGACTGAGAGCAATAATTTAGCGATTTTTGGTGTCGCTAGTGCTTATGAAAAAGCGGTTGGTCGAAAAGGAAAAATTATTTCAATCGCGACCGAGCACAAGAGTATTTTAAATCCGATTACAAAATTAAAGGAAATTGGTTGGCTGGAAAATATTTTGCCAGTCGATAAAGCTGGGCAAATTGATTTAGCTAAACTAGATATCGGTGAGTTGGCCAGCGCCAGTCTAATTTCGGTGGCCTTGGCTAACAATGAGATTGGCACCTTGCATCCTGTGCGCGCTATAGCCCGCTTGGTTCGTCTGGCACGCAAAAAAAATAATTCTATTTACCCTCTTTTTCATGTTGATGCTTGTCAGGCCCCGCGCTTTTTTCCGCTAGATGTGCGTAAATTGGGTGTTGACCTCTTAACCTTAAATAGTTCGAAAATTTATGGCCCCAAAGGGATTGCCATTTTATATGTCGCTCGTTCAATTTCAATTTCACCACTCTTGTTCGGGGGTGGGCAGGAGGCCGGCTTACGGTCTGGCACGCAAAATGTGGCAGGTGCAGTGGGGTTGGCTTTGGCTTTGACTATCTGTCAGACCACGGCGACTAATGAGAATAAACGATTGTCGGCCCTAAGAGATTTATTTATTAGACAAGCCCAGCGCGATTTACCGGGTATTATTTTCCACGGGACCTTGGTTGACCGTTTGCCTAATAATATCAATTTTACTTTGCCGGGGGTGGAGGCCGAGTGGGTGGTGTTGTGGCTCGACAGTCAAAATATTGAAGCGTCCACGGGGAGTGCTTGTGCCAACAACTTTGCCAATGACAATCATATCTTAACCGCTTTATATGGGGTGAAAGCGCCTAGCGAGGGTTCGGTCCGGTTATCTTTCGGCCGAGAAACTACCACTAAAGATATTATTAAAATCATTGCGGTTTTGAAAGAAATACCTAGATCTAACGTGTAATATAATAGGGAACTTGGGCGCGTGCTATAATGGGACAAATTATTAGTTCTAACCTCAATTGGCTATGCACAAATTACCACCATTGCCTTATGATTATTCGGATTTGTCTCCTTATATAGATGAAGAGACAATGCGTTTACATCATGACAAACATCACCAAGCTTATATTGATAAGCTAAACGGGGCGCTGGAAAAATATCCAGACTGGGCCGAAAAGGCCGTGGCGGATCTGCTTGGTGATTTAGAGGCTGTACCAGCTGAAATTAAAATGGCGGTGCGTAACCATGGGGGCGGGCATTTTAATCATTCCTTTTTCTGGGAGATAATGCGCCCCGGCCGAACTGACAATGTCCCGGAGGGTGAGCTTTTATTTAAGCTAAACGAAGTTTTCGGTGATTTACTTTCCTTTAAGGAAAAATTTACCACGGCGGCCTTGGGGCAGTTTGGCTCGGGTTGGGTCTGGTTGGTCCAAAATGGGCAAGGTGAGCTGGCCATCAGCACGACCGCCAATCAGGACTCTCCACTGGAACTAGGGCAGAAGCCCATTATTGGGTGTGATGTCTGGGAGCATGCCTATTATTTGAAATACCAAAATCGGCGGGCTGAGTATGTCGATAATTTTTTTGCGGTTATAAATTGGAGTGTGGCCGATGCCAATTTTAAACATGCGAAACTGGGGTAATTTGCGAGGCGGTAAATTAAAAGATATTATTATGAGATGGATATTGAAGAACTAAACAAAAGTCAGATAATTTTACTCACTCTTTTGGTGAGCTTTATTACTTCAATTGCCACTGGGATTGTGACCGTGACACTAATGGACCAAGCGCCAGAGGGAGTGACCCGCACTATTACGCAAGTGGTAGAACGAACGGTCGAATCGGTCAAACCAGGAGATACTCAAGTCGCGACGGTGATAAAAGAGGTGCCAGTGATTGTGACTGAAGAAGAATTAGTTTTAAAAGCGATCAATATTGCCTCGCCCGCGGTTGCTACCCTTTCTACTTCTCCCCTTAAAAAATATGAAGGAGTGAGCCAAGTTGGGACCGCCTTTTTAATTGAGGGTAAAAATCGTTTTATCACTAGCGGTCGGTTGGTCCTTCCTAAAGTTGTTTATCAAATTCAGCTAGAAAATGGCACTTCCGCTAAGGTGATGATGACCGCCAAAAGTCTCGATGGGCAAGTGGCTATACTTGATGTCATTGCTGAAGACAGTCTGGCTTTTACGACCGCGACTAAAGAGATTAAACATTTAGTTTTTTCGGATAGCGCAATCTCGATTGGCCAATCAGTCATCGGTATTGGCGCCAGCGCTGATGTCAACCACAATGTGGCGATGGGGATTGTATCTAATTTGTCGGGCCAAGCTTCCAGTACCACGACGATGATTGTCACCAATGCTTCGGCGGTTAATAATATTGGGGGGCCGTTGATTGATATCCGGGGGAAAATTATTGGTCTAAATGCTGGGGCGGGGGAAGCAATTAGTAAAAAAAGCATCTTGGCTTTGATTGACGAGCTAAATAAATAGTTGTAGAATATAATTGGAGTTGGTTTCAAACTCCAAATTCTAATTTTAATTTCCAAACCATGCCTCCTTTTCAAAAATTTACATCTAAAGCCCGAGAAGTTATCCGCAAGGCTCATGAGCTGGCCATTGAGCGGGGTCAAAACCATGTCAGCCCGACTCATTTGTTGGCGGCTTTACTGTTGCAGGAAGACAGCACCACGGTTTCGATTATTGAAAAGCTTGAGGTAGATAGTCTGATGCTGACCGACTATATTTTAGACCTAATGGAAACCCCCGAGGGGGCGACCGTGGCCTCGCCCTCCTATCAGATTTATCTAACCCCAGAATTGGTCCGCATTTTTGATTCCGCTTCCAAGGTTGCTGATAGTTTAAGTGATGAATTTGTTTCGACCGAGCATTTACTTATATCACTACTTGATGTTTCGAGTGATGCCCGCGATATTTTAAATCGGTTTAAGGTTACCAAAGAGGTGGTGCTAAAGGTGGTCGAGGAACTGCGGGCCGGGGTGGTGAAGGATATTGACCAGCCCAAGAAAAATAAAGCGGTTGAAAAATTTACTCGTAATCTAACTGATTTAGCGCGGGCCGATAAGCTGGACCCAGTCATCGGTCGTGACCAGGAAATTCGACGGATTATGGAAATACTTTCGCGCCGGACTAAAAATAATCCGATCTTGATTGGCGAAGCGGGCACTGGTAAAACCGCGATTGCCGAAGGGCTGGCGGTCCGGATTGCTAAAGGCGATGTGCCGGAGTCACTAAAGGATAAAGAAATTGCTTCTCTGGATTTAGGCTTGCTAATTGCTGGGACTAAATATCGGGGCGAGTTTGAGGAACGATTAAAAAATTTGATTAAGGAGATTGAACGGGCCGAAGGACGGATTATTTTATTTATTGATGAAATGCATACATTGGTCGGCGCCGGTAGTGCCGAAGGGGCCATCGACGCTTCTAATATGCTAAAGCCGGCGCTGGCGCGGGGTGAATTGCGGGTGATCGGGGCCACCACACTGAAAGAATATCAAAAACATATTGAAAAGGATCAGGCCCTGACTCGGCGGTTTCAACCAATTCACGTCGAGGAGCCCACCGTGGAAGACGCGACAGCTATTTTGCGGGGCTTGAAGGACCGTTATGAAATCCATCATGGGGTACATATTACTGACGATGCTATTATATCCGCGGTCAATTTATCTTCACGTTATATTACCGATCGTTTTTTACCCGACAAAGCCATCGACTTGATCGATGAAGCGGCGTCGGCCCTTCGGCTACAGTTAGAAAATAAACCGGCCGCGCTGGAAGACGCCGAGCGTAAAATTATGCGTCTGGAAGTTGAAAAAGAAGCGATGAAAAAAGAAGTCGAGATCAATGACGACTCGACCGCTAAAACGCGGATTAAGGATATTGAGCAAGAAATTGGCAATTTGAAAGAAAAAACCTCGGAGCTGGAATTGCGCTGGAAAAATGAGAAGGAAATAATCGGCGAAGTGCGCGCTGACAAAGAAAAACTAGAGGGACTACGGCTCGAGGCCCAACAGGCCGAAATTCATGCCGAATTGACCAGAGCAGCCGAAATACGCTATGGCGAGATTCCGGTGCTAGAAAAGGAGATTAAGACCAAAGAAGCCAAATTAAAACGGTTGCAAAGCCAGCGGCGGATTTTAAAGGAAGAAGTGACCGAGGAAGAGATTGCCCGAGTGGTCGCCCGTTGGACGGGTATACCAGTGGTCCGCATGCTTGAAGAAGAAGCGGATAAATTGGCGCGGATGGAGGATGGACTAAAAGGTAAAGTGCGGGGCCAAGACGATGCGATTGAGAAAATTTCGGCCGCGGTCCGCCGGAGCCGGGCGGGTATTTCTGACCCCGACCGACCGATTGGTTCGTTTATTTTCCTTGGGCCAACCGGTGTCGGTAAGACCGAGCTCGCGAAAAAATTGGCGGAATTTATGTTTAATGATGAAAAATCTTTAATCAGAGTGGATATGTCGGAATATATGGAAAAATATTCCGTGTCTAAAATGATTGGCGCCGCGCCGGGCTATGTCGGCTACGATGAGGGTGGGGCGCTCACTGAGCTGGTGCGCCATCGACCATATTCAGTTTTACTCTTTGATGAGATTGAGAAAGCTCATCCGGAGGTGTTTAATATATTATTGCAAGTTCTCGATAATGGCCGATTGACCGACTCGAAAGGACGGGTAGTGAATTTCAAAAATACCGTTATCATCTTGACTTCCAATTTGGGTAGTCAGTTTATGAACCGGTTTCAAAAGATTGGTTTTGGGACTGGTGGCGAAGAAGCGCAGTTTAGCGAAGTTAAAGAAAAAGTCATGGATACAGTTAAAGAAAGCTTCAAGCCGGAATTTTTGAATCGCCTCGATGATATTATTATTTTCAACCCGCTAAACGCCGAAGTAATACGCGATATTGTATCGATTCAACTAGATATCGTGCGTAAACGGCTTTTATTGAAAGGAATTAAGCTAGAAATTTCGGATGAGGTAGTTTCCTATTTAGCGAAGGAGGGATTTAATCCCGAGTATGGGGCCCGACCGCTAAAACGGCTGATTCAAAACCGCATTCTCAATAAAGTGGCGGAGTTTATTATTTCGCGGCGAGTGGAAAATGGGGGGATTGTGAAAGTCTCCATTCGCGACAACGAACCAGTCATTGAACTCAAAAAAAGCTATAGTGTGCGTGGTGGCAAGAAGACCAATGAGTACACGCAGACGGTGTAGGGAATGAATAATTTAGTTATGAGTCAAAAACCCCCGCGAGCCTAGGCTCGCGGGGGTTTTTGACTCAGGACCATTTTTTGTGTAATAATACTCTTGTTTAATGCGTCGGTGGTGGAGTGGTCAATCACAACAGACTGTAAATCTGTCGCCTTACGGCTACGCAGGTTCGAATCCTGCCCGGCGCACAAAAAATCCCCGTTAGGGGATTTTGTGCGCCGGGAGCAAAGCACCTGCGTGCTTTGCGTCAGGATTCGAAAGACTTTTCGTTATCAAATATTTGCTAAGAATATTTGGTCGAAAAGTACTCGCCCCCGTAGGGGGAGAATCCTGCCCGGCGCACCAATGATACTTTATGTGTTATTATAAATAAATGAAGAAAATAGTAAAAAGAAGAAAAATACTAATTCTCGGGTTAGGTATTATCCTTTTCGGATTATTGCTAGGGTACCGATTTATTTCCAGAGAAACCATTCCTTTGTCTATATATAAGGGTGAGTTTGGAGACTCCCGAGACAATCCTCAAGGGATAAGAAAAGTTCAAGGTAAATACATAAATTTGGATTCTAAAAACAAGCTATACAAAAGCAAGGATTTAGGAATATCAATCATTGTCCCAGCAGATTATACTGATTCAACATCTGCAAATGATGATAACTCTGCATACTATGAGCGCCCTAATGGCGATTTTGCTTACACAACTTATAGACTGTTTCGTCCTTTAGAAAGTCAGAAAGATCAAAATGAGCTTTTATTTGTCTACCAAGGCATCAACATCTATAAAGCGGCTGTTAGGGAAGATAAAAACACATTAGCATTGATTCAGAGTGGGGATAATTTTTATGATATTAATAATTCAATGTGGAGTCCTGAAAGACAAAAAATTAATAGTTATCTTAAACAGACAAATTACAAAGTCTCATTAGTTAATATTGGAAATAAAAAATTTATTAAAGTAAGCTATGGCTTGTCTTACTGTTATGAAGGACCTTGCCCAGATGAAAACATCCACTTCTATACGCTTAATAATAGGGGTGATATTTATTATGATATTAGTTATACGTCCTTCGAGACAAATACACCATGGCTTGTGCAAAAAGCAGAATATGAAAAAATCATTAAAAGTATTAAAATAATCGATTAGTATAATTTCAAGGCAGAGTCTTCCTTTTTGTAGCTCTCTATGCTACAGTATTCCGGTACCTAATTTAGATATCTATGTCCCAAAATAACCTAATCAAACTAAGCAATAAGGAAACTGGTGAATCTTACTGGACTCGCAAAAACAAGAAAAAGGTGGAGCGGAAAATTGAGGTCAAAAAATACAGCAAAAAGCTCAAAAAGCACGTCAAATTCACGGAGTCGAAGAAGTAAAAAACAACCCCAAACAGGGGTTGTTTTTTACTTGGCGGGCCCACGAGGACTCGAACCTCGAACTACGGTTTTGGAGACCGGCGTTTTACCATTGAAACTATAGGCCCATATCTTAAAATCTCAATCAACCAATTCTAGCATTTACGATAAGGTGTCGTCTATTGTGACAAAAACTTCCGCACCAACGGATAGGATTGTTCTGGTTCAGTAATCCACCTGATACGATTGTCGCGTTTGAACCAGCTCATTTGCCGTTTGGCATATTGGCGGATAGCCTGCTCGAGTTCCGCGAGCATGGTGTCTTTAGAAAATCTGCCATCTAAATATTGGCTGATATAGCGATATTCGAGGCCAAGCGCTTCTAATCGGGCGGAAGTAATACCAGCATCCTTTAAATTTTTGACTTCCTCAATTAGCCCCACTTTGACCCGCGCGAGAAGTCGATTGTGAATTTTTTTGAATAATTCGGGTTGGGGCACATAAATACCGATTTGGAGTAGGTCGTAAGGAGAGTTTATTTCTAGTGGTGGGACTTTACCGAGGGCTTTGGCGATCTCAATTGCTCTAATCAAGCGGGGGCGGTTTTGGTCATCAATATTACTGGCGCGGTCGGGGTCAATCGTGCGCAAAAGTTCGACTAGATCGATAGTGGGGTAGGTGTCTAGCTCTAAACGCAGAGTTTCGTCGGGGGGGACTTCAGGGAGTTTTAAATCATCAACCACTGCCTGAATATAAAAACCAGTGCCACCAGCGAGGATGGGCAATTTGCCTTGTTCACTGATATTACCGATAGCTGAGGTCGCCAAACTCTTGAAATCAGCCACCGTAAAAGTATCGGCTAGGTCGGCCACATCTAACAGGTGATGCATTACCCCACGCATTTCGTCTTCGGTGACTTTGCCGGCGCCGATATCGAGCCCACGATAAACCTGGCGCGAATCGGCCGAAATAACTTCACCTGCAAATTCCACCGCCAAGTCAACGGCGAGGGCCGATTTACCCGAGGCCGTGGGGCCAAGGATGACTAGAAGTTTATCTTTTTTATTATTAGTAGAATCCACGCTAATACGATATACGAAAAACCAGCGCGTCGCCAGCCTGCCTCCGAATTGTTCGGTTGACAAGCTGGCGACGCACTGGTTGAAAGGGAAAGACTAGCTCTCTAATACCCCAAGACGGCCCGGCATTCAATATCTGAAATCTCCGGCCAGAAGTGGATTAAAAAAGTCTGCTGGTAACAGGTAGTGTGCAGAACATATTTGGCCACTACATGGCCGTCATCCTCGATGAAGGTCTGGAGGTTGTCGCGCCAAATCTTTCTGGCACTCGAATAGGGCTTTCTGCGCCGGGGTTCAGGGACCACTTCACCTATTTGGACACTTTCCACTTTGTCCAAACTGGCTATGTACCGGACTTTTTTCCTAAACATCCGGTATACTTTGGCATTTTGTCTCGTTGCGGTGGCCATAAACCCTCCTTCTGCTTGGGTTTGTTACACTGCGGTTTAAGGACCAAGGGTCTGTGCCGGAGGGGAGACTTGAACTCCCATGTCTTGCGACACACGATTTTGAGTCGTGCGTGTATACCAATTCCACCACTCCGGCAGATAACATTGCCAGTTTAGCAATTTTCTAGCCAAAATCAAATATGATATAATACAAAATATGGATGACGAGAAAATAGCCGAAGAAGATAAACTTCTCTACAATCATTCTATTTTTTGGATTGAAATAGATAAAATAAAACCAAATCCGTATCAACCCCGTCGGGATTTTGATGAGGACCAGCTTCGGAGTTTGGCTGACTCTATCCGCCAATATGGCGTGCTCCAGCCCCTTGTGGTAACCCGTAAGGAAATAGAGCGAGAGGAAGGTGGTCTCTATACGGAATATGAACTGATTGCGGGGGAACGTCGCCTCAGGGCTTCAAAGATTGCCGGTTTATTTCAGGTGCCAGCGATTATTCGCACCGGTACCCAAACCGACAAAATGAAATTGGAGTTGGCGATTATTGAAAACCTGCAACGAGAAGATTTAAATCCAGTTGACCGAGCCGAGGCGTTTATGAAGCTCGCTAAAGAATTTAATTTAAAGCATACCGAAATTGCCAAGAAAGTGGGGATGAGCCGAGAATATGTGGCTAACTCGGTGCGCATTCTTGGTCTACCCCAGGAAATGCTTGATGCCCTAACTGGGAAAAAAATAACCGAGGGGCATACTCGACCACTACTCATGTTGACCGATCGACCGGCCGAACAAACTACTTTATTTCTCGATATTATGACTCGTCGCTTGACCGTGCGTGAGGCCGAGCAAGCAGCTCGGAGGGTGGCGGTGGAAAAAGTGCGTAAGCCCGGGACGATGACCGACCCGCAGGTGGTAGCTATGGAGGAAAGATTGTCTAATAAATTTGGAGCAAAAGTCCGTCTTGAAAAAAAGGAGCAAGGGGGCCGGCTCACTATTTCTTTTTTTGCACCGGAGGATTTGGGAAAAATTCTAGCCCTAATTGAGGGGGAAGTAGATGAGGACAATATGACGACGGCAGAACCGACCATACCAGAAATTACTGCCCCAGTGGATGATTCCACCGCTGACGATGAGCTGTATTCAATCCATAATTTTTCACTTTAAGCAGAAAAACCCTCCCCCGGCTCGCTACGCGAGCCGGGGGAGGGTTTTTGGTTTATTTCTGCAAAAACTGTCGGATATGTCTTTTAGCCATGGTGGTTTTGGCGAAGTCTAACCATTTTAAACTTGGTTTGGCGATCTTTTTTACCTCAATTTCTACAACATCCTTATTATTTATAATAGTGTCCAAACTGGAAAATTTACCATTAATACGCGAGCCAGCCGCGTGATTGCCAATATCTGAGTGAATAGCGTAGGCAAAGTCGATGACAGTGGCGCCAACTGGCAACTCGATCACATCACCTTTGGGGGTAAAGGTAAAAATTTGGTCGTGGAAGAAATCAGTTTTTAAGGTGGTTAAAAATTCCTCTGACCCTTGGGTATTTTTTTGCCACTCAATCAAATTTTTTATCCAATCAATTTTAGTATTCATTCTGCCCCCTTCCTTGGGCTTGCCAGTTTCGCTATAGACGATATGTGAAGCAATACCATATTGGGCTTCCTCGTGCATGGCCGTGGTGCGGATCTGCACCTCCACAATTTGACCGTCAGGGGTAAAAATATCGGTATGGATACTCTGATAGCCATTGGGTTTTTCGTGAGCAATATAGTCGTTTAAGCGCCCGGGAACCGGTCGGTATAAACCATGGATAATACCCAGGGTTTGATAGCAGATAGGCACCGTGTCCACAATAATCCGGAGGGCGAGGATATCGTAAATCCGATCAATATCCATATTATTTTTTTGCAGTTTTTTGTATAGTCCGTACAAATATTTAATTCGATAGTCAATTTGAAAATTAATAATATTATGTTCCACTAGAGTTTTTTGAATAGTGCGTGACAATTTTTCAATTCGTTTCAAAGATTCTTTCCCTTTGGTTTTACGAAGTTTTGCAACTCTTTCATAAGCGCTAGGGTAGACAAAAGGAAAGCTGGCATCTTCTAATGTGCCTTTGAGGCGCCAAATACCAAGTCGATTGGCGATGGGTGCGTAGATATCGATAGTCTCCCGAGCTATCCGCTCTCGTTTGTCGGGGCGGACATATTGCAGGGTGCGCACATTGTGCAGGCGGTCGGCCAGCTTGATAATAATCACGCGAATATCTTCAGCGGCAGCCACAAACAATTTGCGGAGACTTTCGGCGTGGCGCTCGATCCCGCGATATTTTATTTTACCCAATTTGGTTACGCCTTCGACTAAAAACAAAATATTAGCGCCAAATTTGGCTTGGATTTCTTCGGCCGTGACTGCGGTGTCCTCAATAGTGTCGTGAAGGAGAGAGGCGACTATCATTTCGGAGCTGGCTTTCATTTCCGCGAGGATTTTTGCCACTTCAAATGGGTGGGTCACATATGGTTCACCGGAAAAGCGGGTTTGACCCTCGTGGGCTTTGGTGGCAAAAATTAGGGCATCTGAAATAAGTTTTTTATCATCATCGGTTACTTTTTCCATCAAAGAAAAAATCTCCTTGGGGTCAAGTTGTTTAGTAAAAAAGCCGAACATTCCTATATGTTAGCAGACGGGTAGCTAAAATAAAAATGCCCATTTGGGCATTTTTAGTTATCATTTTTATCTAATTTTTGGAGATTATGATTTGGACAAGTCTTGTCTGAGCAACGCTCGGGAATGGTCTTGGTCCCAGCCATCATCAGGTGCGGGCAGGGGCCGGTTTCGCGAGCATAGCCACAAATTGCGCCAGTCGGTTTAGATTTAACAATATGTTTACAATCGGGATAATTGGAACAACCGTAGAAGAGACCAAAGCGCCCGCGTTTTTCCACCATCGTCCCTTTTTTACATAAGGGGCAACCGACCCCCGTGTCACCGGGTTTCTCGGCATTGGGGTCTTGTTCAATATGTTTACACTTGGGGTAGCTACTGCAGGAAATAAATTTACCAAACCTTCCCTCGCGCTCAACCAGGTTGGCCTTACCACATTTGGGGCATATTCGGCCAGTGTCTTTTGGCCCGGCTTGCACTTTACCTTCCATTGTGCGAGCCCCATTACAAGCAGGGAAATTATTACAACTGTAAAATTTACCACCCTTGCCCAGCTTGATAATCATTGGTTTGTCACAAAGAGGGCATTTAATATCTTGGGGGGCTTCACCGAGGTTGCTAATTTTCTCAATATTCTTTTTAGACTTGATTGCTTTTGTAAATGGGCCATAAAAATCCTGCATGGTTTTAGTGTAAGACCTTTTACCGCTGGCAATCTCATCAAGCTCATCTTCCATCTCGGCGGTAAAAGTGTCGCTCACATAATCGGCAAAATGTTCGGTGATAAAGTCGGACACCAAGACGCCAATGTCGGTTGGCTTGAGCGAGCGGGCCTCTTTCTCGACATAACCACGGTCAATAATCGTTTTAATCGTTGGAGCGTAAGTACTAGGCCGACCAATACCCCTTTTTTCTAATTCTTTCACTAGACCAGCTTCGGAATAGCGTGGTGGTGGTAAAGTGGTTTTACCCTCGCTATTGATAGAAATTAACTCCAATTTTTCGTTCGCTTTTAATTTAGGTAAATCGACATCCTCACCGCGTGCGCGGGGGTCGGCCAAGAGCCAGCCAGAATAGAGAACTTGAGAACCATTGGCCAAAAAATCTGGCACTGATTTATCGGCACAGACGGCGGTGACCTTGGTGCGTAAAATATTGGCGGGGGCCATTTGGCTCGCGACTGTCCTTTCCCAAATCAATTTGTACAATCTTTTTTCCTGGTCACTAAACCCCGCTGATTTGGTGGTAACGTGGGTGGGACGGATGGCTTCGTGGGCTTCCTGGGCGTTTTTAGATTTCTTGCTGTAAATATTAGCGGAAAAATGTTCAGCGCCAAATTCGCGACTGACGATAGATTTGATTTCTGCCTGGGCTTGTTGCGAGAGGTTGGTACTGTCGGTCCGCATATAGGTGATGAAACCTTTTTCATAAAGTTTTTGAGCGAGGCGCATGGTCACACTTGGCGAGTAGCCGAGTCGGCTAGAGGCTGTCTGTTGTAAAGTGGAAGTAGTAAAAGGGGCGCGCGGGTTTCTCTTTGCTTCAGTCTCGCTAATATCTTTTATTTTCCAAGCTTCCTGTTTAGCTTTTTTGGTAATAGTATTGGCCTCGGCTTCAGTTTTGGGTTCTAGACTGCAGGTAAAGGGAATACTGGTACCACTGGCCGTTTTCATTTCGGCGGTGATAACCCAAAATTGCTCAGGGATAAACGCTTCAATTTCTTTTTCCCGTTCCACTAGGATGCGGAGCGCGGGTGATTGGACTCGGCCAGCGGACAAACCATAGCGGAGTTTAGTCCAAATTAGGCCAGACAAATCATAGCCAAAAAGCCGGTCAAGCACTCGGCGAGCTTCTTGGGCCTGGCGCAAATCATCATCTATTTGACGGGGATGTTTGATTGCTTCTTGCACTGCTTCGGGCGTGATTTCGTGAAAGACAATTCGCTTTGGTTTTTTGAGGCCCAACGCTTCTTTAATATGCCAAGCAATGGCTTCACCTTCGCGGTCGGGGTCAGTGGCAAGGACTACCTCTTCGGCTTTTTTGGCGAGGGATTTTAGATCAGCGACCACTTTATATTTATCTTTCGAAATTTCGTAGCGGGGAATAAAACCACCTTCGATATCGATGGCGTTTTTGTTGGATTTTGGTAAATCACGGATATGACCAACCGAGGCGCGTACAGTGTAGGCACCGTCTAAATATTTAGAAATAGTTTTAGCTTTAGCGGGTGATTCAACAATCAGTAATTTCATGTTTCGTTACTTTACCATAAATAAGGAGTAATAAGTAGTAACAGAAGTTGGCCAACTTAGCAACCGATTATCTGGTTAATCTAAATTCACCGCCAGTTTCTTCAATTAAACCTTTTATTTCTAACAGGGATAGTGCCATACTGGCTTCCGTAGCCGAAAGTTTGGCTTCGATAATAATATCTTCGCGGGCTAGAGGTTCGGTCATTAATAATTCGTAAATTAGTTTTTCGGTTGGTGAAAAATTGGTAGTGACACTGGGGGCTTCGCTCGGCGTGATGCGTTTTATTTCGAGCGCGTCTAAAATATCCTCGCTGGTAGTCACCGGGCGAGCGCCGTCTTTTAATAGATTTAAAGTACCGGTTGAGCCATCGTTGAATATGGGGCCAGGTACAACTAAGACCTCGCGGTTGTAGTCGAGAGCTAGCCGAGCGGTGATTAGGGTACCAGACTTGGCGGTGGCCTCGACAATAAGCGTGGCTGGGCTCATACCCGCCATTAGGCGGTTTCTTTGGGGAAAACTATAAGGAGTAGCTCGAAAGTCACACTCAAATTCAGACAAAAGACAACCACCACTGGCGACAATTTTTTCTGCTAGGCCACGATTGGATGGAGGATAAAGCACTTCGGGGCCGAGGCCCGACCCGGGTACCGCGATTGTCGGCAAACCAGCTTCCAGGGCCGCTTGGTGAGCGATACTGTCTATCCCGAGAGCAAGCCCCGAGACAATAGCGACTGGGTAGCTGGCGAGGCCGTGAATAAGTTCCCGGCAAGCGTCCTTACCGTAGTGGGAATATTTGCGTGAGCCAACAACGGAAAAATAAATATATTTTTCTGGGTCAGGTAAATTGCCGACAATATAAAGTTTGTTGGGACCGTCAGGAATTTCGGCCAGAAGGGGTGGCCAATTTTTTTTAGCCAATGATTTTATTTCATACATTATTTATCTATTGTACCAAAAGATTATTTAATGTATGAATATTTAGAGAAAGGAGGGCTCAATATGCCAAGACGACCATTGGTCAAGCCCCAGTCGAGACGAGACTTGCAACTCTTTGACCGCGAAGCGAAAGGAATAAAAACAGTGGTCACCAAGGACAGCCAGGCGGATATTTTTCGTCTCCATGATTACCCCTTGGCCAAACTGGCGGTGGACGATGAGCTGGTAGGGGAGAAAAACCTACTAAATCAACAACAAGGCTGAGTAAATACTCAAGCCCTTGGGACAAGTTTTGATGGCGATGGTGGTGGAGCCGGAAGCGCCCAGTGGTGCTTTCGGCTTTGTTTTTTTAGTCGTTTTTGCTATTCTATAGCTAACAAAACATATGCTTGATATAAAATTTATCCGGGAAAACAAGGATCTAGTGCAAGATGGTGCTCGCAAAAAACGAGTAGATATAAATATTGAAGAAATAATTACTTTAGACGACAGACGCCTAGTGCTTTTGCGAGAAGTTGAGGATAAGCGAAGCCAACAAAACGAGGCTAGCACCAAAATAACTAGTACCACTGATGTGGTAGTGCGTGAGCAACTAATTGGTGAAATGAAGGCTGTTAAGACATCTATGCAAATTAAGGAAGAGGAATTAAAAGGAGTTATTAAGGAGTGGCAAATGTTAATGTTGCGAGTACCTAATATACCTGACATGTCGGTGCCAGCTGGCGAGAGTGAGGAAAATAATGTTACCGCTAAAGAGTGGGGACAAAAGCCCCAGTTTGATTTTGAACCGAAAGATCATGTCGAGCTAATGGTTAAAAATGGGATGGTTGATTTTGAGCGGGGGGTCAAGGCCCATGGTTTTCGTGGCTATTTTTTAAAAGGAGACGGTGCTCGCTTGTCTTGGGCAATATGGAATTTTGCGCGAGAGTTTTTTGAAGCCAAAAATTTTGAACCATTTATTGCGCCAGCCATATTAAAGAAAGAACATTTTTTTGGTACCGGTCATTTACCTGGTGATGCTGAAGATTTGTTTAAAACGCAGGACGATGACTATTTGTCTGGGACAGCGGAGGTGGCTATGATGGCTTATCATGCTGATGAAATATTAAAAAAGGAAGAATTACCTAAACGTTACTTGGCTTTTTCTCCCTGTTATCGGCGTGAAGCCGGTAGTCATGGTAAAGATACTCGGGGCCTGATTAGGGTTCATGAGTTTTATAAGCTTGAACAGTTAGTATTATGTGAAGCTAGTCATGAAATGTCGGTGGCTATTCATGAAGAATTAACTAGAAATAATGAGGAATTTATCGAAGCATTAGGCCTACCTTACCGGCGGCTAACGATTTGTACTGGTGACCTAAAGGGGGCACATGTAAAATCATATGACACGGAATTATGGGTGCCATTGGAAAATAAATATCGTGAGATTGCTAGTTCTTCTTATTACCACGATTTTCAAACCAGGAGGTTTAATACTCGTTATGATGACAATGGCCAAAAGCGTTATGTGCATTCTCTTAATGCTACCGCTATACCAACGCCAAGAATTCTTGTTTCTCTGGTTGAAAATTATCAGCAGGCCGATGGTTCAATAAAAGTACCACTAGCTTTGCAGCCTTATGTCGGTCAAGAAATTATCCGTTCGAATAAATAAAGAGCCAGCGCAGAAACCCGCCCCTCACGCGCGGGACGATTTGCGACGGCAAAAAGTGGCCGCGACTCGTCGGGCTCGTCGGGTGCGGGGCAAGATTTTGGCTGGCTTTCTGATTCTGTCTATCGCCGCGCTGGTGTGGCTTATGAGGCACCCTAGTCTACAAATCAAAGAGATAATAATAACTGGCAACCAAAAAGTTGAGACTACTGACATTAGGCGGGCGGTCGAAGCCAATTTAACTGGGAGCTATTTTTATATTTTCCCCAAAAATAATTTTTTACTTTATCCGCAAGCGGAAATTAGACGGCAGATTTCCCGGATATCGGGCTATATTTATGATGCCGATATTGGGGTGAGTAATTTTCATACTTTAAATATAAAAATTTCCGAACGGCAGGCTAAATATATTTGGTGTGGTGACTCAGCTTCAACTTCTAGTTGCTATTTGGCGGATCAAACCGGCTTGATATTTTCCTCCGCCCCGGGGATTTCTAAGAACATTATGTTTACTATTTATAGCCCATTGCCTACCAATCCCCAAGGGAAAAAACCGCTGACGACCGCTGGCTTTGCTAAGTTAGACGAAGCCGTGGGAGCACTGCCGGCGATTTTAGATTTTGTTGGGCTCAAGCGCTCGGATGTGGGGGCGGTGCGAGTGTCGGGAGACAATGACTATTTCTTTATTATTGAAGATATTGCTAGTCGTGGACCCGAAGAGTGGGAATTACGTTTTAAAGCCGAAAGCCAGTTGTCGGCGATTGCCTCCTATTTAAAAGCTTTGTGGCAGTCGGCTGAGTTTCAGGCTGAGCGGTCCAACTCGGCTTTAGATTATGTTGATTTGCGATTTGGTAAAAAGGTTTACTATAAATTTGATTAGTTTATGTTTGGTTACTTCGCCACGGCCGGCAAAATTTTAGCAACCACTGTGGTTGTGTTTTTGGTCGCATTGGCTTGGCAACCAAGAGAATTACCTGATACAGCCGAAATAAAATTAGCGTCAACAAATACTGTGCCAGTCGTGGCTGAAAAGGTGTCCTCTGAATATTCGGTGTTGGTTGAACCAATCACGATTCTTTTAGTACCTGGGCATGACTTGTATTCAAGTGGGGCGGAATTTAAAGGGGTGAAAGAAGAAACCTTGACGAGGCAACTAGCGGAAAAAATTGACGACTTGCTGACTACTGATGGGCGGTTTCAGGTGATACGGGTGAGAGATTATAATAGTGGTGAATATACCGAGGAGTTTGCTGTCTATTTTTCTGGGGCGGAAACTCAAATTAAACGTTTTCGTCAAACGGCCCGAGAGACGATGAAAAATTTGTTGGGCACCGGGAAAATTGAAAAAATAAACAATGGTATAGAACACAACTATGCCAGAGATGATGTGTCGTTTCGTCTTTATGGTCTAAACAAGTGGGGTAATGACCATGAGGTAGATTTATCACTACATTTACATTTCAACGATTATCCCCGTAAAAATTTAGGTTCGCCGGGTAAATACAAAGGTTTTGCGATGTATATTCCCGAAAGGCAATTGGCTAATGGGGCTACTAGCCGGGCCCTAGCGGAAGATATTTATGATCGTTTGCAGTGGGTGAGTGCGACTAGTACTTTTCCGTTAGAAGCGGAGACTATTATTGAAACTCAAGATTTGATTGCCACTGGCTCTTATAATTCGCAAACCCAACCGGCGATGCTGGTGGAATATGGTTATATTTATGAACCAAGAATATATTTGGATAATAAAAGAATGCAGACACTCGATGTTTTAGCTGAGGCCACCTATCGGGGGATTGTGCGGTATTTTTTTGGGCGGTAGTTTAAATATAAAAAGAAAGCTCCGGTTCGCGTTTACGCGAACCGGAGCCAAAACCAGTCGGGTGAGAATCAATTTCGCCGGGCCACATCGTTAGCCAGGTGCTCGGCGTAGTCGATGAAAGATTGTGCTACCCACATCAGGTAGTAAGTCCTAATGGCTCGGCAGACGCCCATCAGGTGCTTCCACCCCAGCTCCCAGGAAGCCCCAATTTCCTTGGGCTCAATAGGGAAAGTCTTTTCCGGAAAAAGGGGATTGTCGCCAACAGCAACGAGCAGCTGGTTCCTTTCCGGAACATACATAATGTGAGTGTAGTACCGGTCTCGACGGATGTCGGCGGGGAAAATCCGATATCCATCCATATCATTGACCACGACCGGCATGGCAAGAGCAAAGCCATTGTTGGCACGCATGGCTTCGTGCTCGGGTGTGATATGTTCTGTCTCCTCCGGTTGGATGGTGAAGCTTTTCACGTCCACCAAAAGGTTTGGTCTCCCGTCAATAAACATCCTTTTTCCTCCCGTGTTGTTGATTCACTCTGAGTACTATTATATCACAGGTCCCGTAAAAGTCAAACGCAACCTGGCAAATATCGCAATTTTCCGTTAAGCTTTACCGATGTCAGCTAATTTTTGGCAAAACTTACCCAAACCAATATTTACCCTCGCCCCCATGGCCGATGTCACTGACGCGGCTTTTCGGCAGATTATCGCTAAATATAGTCGACCTTACGGTCCCCATATTTTTTATACCGAATTTGTCTCGGCTGATGGGCTAATGCATCCAGCTGGTCGAGCCAAACTTTTACGCGAGCTTTACTTTACGCCCGCCGAGCAACCGATCGTGGCCCAACTTTTTACATCTAAACCAGCCAAAATGCGCGAAGCAGCCGCCTATGTGGCTGAACTTGGTTTTGCCGGAGTGGATATTAATATGGGTTGCCCAGACGAAGGAATAGAAAAACAAGGTTGTGGTGCCAGTCTCATTAAACACCCGGAACTCGCCCAAGAACTGATTTTGGCCGCCAAAGATGGGGCTGGTGACCTGCCAGTGTCGGTCAAAACGCGTATTGGCTACAACAAAGTAGAATTGGAAACCTGGGCGGCGGCACTTTTAGCAACCAAACCCGCTTCAATTACTTTTCACTGGCGCACCCGTAAGGAAATGTCTAAAGTGGGAGCGCATTGGGAACTAGCGGAAATTCCGGTCCAAATGGCCACAGGTTCGGGGGTGTTAATTTTAGGCAATGGCGATGTTGCTGATTTGGCCGACGCCCGCGCCAAAGTGGCACAGTCTGGTGTCGATGGCGTGATGATAGGCCGGGCCATCTACGGTAACCCATGGTTGTTTGCCGAAACTATACCAACCACAACGGAAAAATTGCAGGTTTTAGTTGAACACACTAAACTATTTTCTGATTTATTTTTGGCGGGCGAAACCAATGAAAAATTATTTAATAGTCTAAATCAATCCTCCGGATTGATCGACCGAACAGACTCTGAAAGAAAGTCTGTTTTAGGTCATACCAAAAGTTTTGCCATGATGAAAAAACATTTCAAGGCCTACGTTGATGGTTTTGCTGGAGCTTCGGAATTGCGGGCCAAATTAATGCTTCAGGACTCGGCGACGGGAGTGGCCGAGGTGGTCAAACATTTTTTGACAGATTTTGTCGGTTAAGAAACAAATTAGATCGCTCTGATTGTGGCTTTAATGACAGTCGGGGCAGTATATATTACAATTGAAGTTAATGAATTGGCTGACCTTAGCCCCCCAGTATTTTTATTGGCACTATACTAAAGGTGCAAAGGATTTTATTGCTGTCTGGAGTAATTTGCTTTGGTTTGAATTTCACTTTTTTTCCGTACCCATAATGGTAAGAACACTTTTTGTCCCTTTTCGCCGTTTAGGCGAAAGTTATCCCAAATTTGCCAATATCTGGGAGTATTTTTCGGCCTTCATTGTCAATACCCTAATGCGGCTGGTGGGGGCGGTCCTGCGGTTTGTTATCATTATTATTGGTCTGGTAACTTGGATTTTATTGTTTTCACTTGGTCTGCTGGCTTTTCTGATTTGGTTAATTTTACCAGCATTACTGGTATTTATGTTTATTAAGGGGGTTTATTATCTCACCTAGCTTTATGGCTCACCCCCTCCGTCACATAGTCGTCGGCACTGAATTTTATCCGGCCTATCATCTGGAAAGTCTTTTTTCGCACCATCGGCGCCATCAGATTTTGAGGATTTTTACTACTGTCACAACCATCCTAATCATCGTGGCGATTTTGCAATTTTTTCTAGCCTCTTTGTCACTACTGCCGACTGACCATTTCTTTATTTCTTGGTTGGCGGAAAAAGTTTTGGCTCTAATATTTATTTTTTTACCCTTAGCTACCGCCCTCTATTGTCTCGAAGCCTTTTTTCGCTCGTATTTTATGACGGAAGAAAAAAGAGTAGGTCAAACTTCACCTTTTGTTTATGAAGTTGGTCACATTTTATATACAGCCAAGAGTGAAGATATTTTGACCGCTTTCTTGTCAGCCATCTATGGTCGGAGGATTATGCTTAGACTAGGTCTGGGGCCGGCCGAGATTAAAAGTCTAATTATTGGTCGGGCTCTAACCAAAAGTGATTTACCAGTAGGCACGGCCGGGCCTCTAACCCTGGTTGAGCTGACTCAATATCTTTGGTCAACCAATAAAGATTTTTCCGATTTACTGTTTACGGCTGGAGTGCAGGCCACTGACCTAGTTGGGGCCAGTGCTTGGGTGGAGCGGGATCTAGAGGAAGAAAAGGAGGCAGAGTGTTGGTGGCGCCGGGATAAACTTGAAGCCATACCCAGTCTTGGCCGTGATATGGCCTATGGTACAGTCTACACTCTAAAGCGCTATGGCGCGGAAATGAAGGTGCCAGCTAGTCTTATCCGCTTTGCGGCCACTCTGCGCCAAAAAGAAGTTAAACAACTAGAGACTACTTTACAGCGGGGGCGTGAGACCAATGCTCTGCTAGTGGGGGAGACGCATGAGGCCGCTTTAGAAACTTTACGGCAGTTGGCTAGTCGGATTAAGGCTGGCGTGGTTGGCCACGAGCTTGAACATCGGCGGGTTTTTGTTTTTGATACAGCTCTTTTTCTGTCTAGTTTTAAAAATAAAAGTGAAATGGAGTTGGAATTTCAAAAGGCCATGACCGAAGCGGTGCAAGCCGGCAACTTGATTTTAGTTCTAAACTCGCTGGAAACTTTACTTCATGGTTTTGAATCTATGGGCAGTGAGGCCGTGGCTTTGCTAGAGCCCTACTTAAAATCTTCTCGGCTCCAAATTGTGGGCATAGTTGAAAACGCTGTTTTTCAGCAGGCGATCGGGCCCGGGAGCGTCTTGTCTTCTTTATTTGAAAAAATTGTAGTCGCTAATCCGGAGCCGGCTGATTTGGTTTGGCTGTTGGAGCGAGCGGCAGGCCAGGCGGAAGTTGAACATAGTTTGTTTTTCACTTATCAATCACTGGTGACGATGATTGAGAGTGCCGTCCAATATTACAGTGGTGATAATATTTTAGATAAAGCGCTTGATATTTTAACGGAAGTGTCTATTGCCCTAGCTAAAGCCGGTAAAACTGTGGTGAGTAAGGCCGATATTTTAGAGTTTGTCGGTAAAAAAACCAATATCCCCCTCGGTGTAATTTCGCCTGAGGAAAAAACTAAGTTGTTGGATTTGGAAAAGATTTTACACGAGCGGGTTATTGGCCAAGACGAGGCGGTAAGAGCGGTAGCCGAAAGTTTACGACGGGCCCGCGCCGCCACAACCAATCCTAGCCGGCCCCTCGGGACCTTTCTTTTTCTTGGCCCGACTGGGGTGGGCAAAACCGAAACAGCCAAGGCCCTGGCCGCTGTATTTTTTAATGATGAAAATAAAATGTTGCGACTAGATATGTCCGAATATCAAGGGACCGAGGCCCTAGGGGCATTGGTCGGCTCCTTTGCCTCCGGCAAAGCGGGCTTGCTTTCCACGATGTTGCGGGAAAAACCTTATGCGGTATTACTTTTAGATGAATTTGAAAAAGCCTCAGCCGAAGTGCGTAATTTATTTTTGCAAATTCTCGACGAGGGGCGGTTTGCCGATGGGAGTGGTAAGCCAGTCAATGCCCGTAATACTATTATTGTGGCCACTTCTAATGCTGGCGCCGATTATATCTGGGAGAAAATAAGTGGCGGTGAAAGTACTGCTTCGATTAAAACTGAACTCATAGATCGGTTGGTCAAAGCGGGGACCTATACGCCAGAGCTTCTAAACCGCTTTGATGCCGTGGTGGTTTTTCATCCGTTGGTGGGCGAAAATTTGCAACAGGTGGCCGGTCTGATGCTCGGCAAGCTGGCCGAGCGTCTGGCCAAGCAGGGGCTTAAACTTATCGTTACGCCCGAGCTATCTTTATATGTGGCTCAAAACGGGGCTGATCCAAAATTTGGGGCCCGGCCAATGAATCGTTTTATTCAAGACAAAATTGAAGCGGTGATAGCGGAGGCAATTATTCGTGACAGCTTAGGGGCGGGGACCACCATTACCATTACTGGTTTTGCGACTGGAAAATTGGTAGTGGCTAGGGTCTAAGCTCTAAAAAAATACAAAATAAGCTGTTTTTCGGCATAGCTAAAAACTGCTATACTACAGTCGATGTCGCACGAAGTTCTCTATCGTAAATATCGTCCCCACACTTTTGCCGAAGTCGCGGGGCAGGAGCATATTGTCTCGGCGCTCGAAAACCAAGTTAAAACTGGCAATTTTGGGCATGCCTATCTTTTTTATGGCAGTCGGGGTACTGGCAAGACCTCGGTGGCGCGGATTTTTGCCCGGGCGCTCGGTTGTACCGATAAAGACCTATACGAAATAGACGCCGCTTCCAACAATGGAATCGATGATGTCCGTGAGCTTCGTGATGGGGTACGGACTTTGCCTTTTGAGTCACCGCTTAAGGTTTATCTCATCGACGAGGTTCATATGCTGTCCAAGCCCGCTTTCAATGCTTTGCTAAAAACGCTAGAAGAGCCACCGGCCCATGTGGTGTTTATTTTAGCGACCACCGAATTGCACAAAGTGCCCGACACTATTATTTCCCGTTGTCAGATGCAGACTTTTTATCGCCCGTCGTCAGAGGTACTGGCGGATGTAGTCAAAAAAATCACTAAAAAAGAAGGATCAAAGATAGATACCGAGGGGGCGCGACTGGTGGCTTTTTTAGGTGATGGTTCTTTTCGGGATACGCTTGGGGTTTTACAAAAAGTTTTGGCGGGAACAGGGGAGGGCGAGATTACAGTTGAAATTGTTGCCAATATTACTGGCGTGCCCGAAGTCAGCCAGATTCACAGTTTTTTGTTGGCGCTTTTAGATGCACGGGCGGCTGAAGCGCTCGAGATTTTGGAAAAGATTGCGACTCACAATCGTGATATTAAAATCTTTAGTCGGCGCGTGTTAGACGAGCTACGTCTCGCCATGCTGATTAAATATGCGCCGGAGATGAGAAAAGAGATTGAGCAAATTGCTGATAAAGAACGACTAGCTTTTTTTACCCAATTGGCCACGCACCCTAACTCGACCAAAATCTCGGCCGTACTCAAAGAACTACTTGAAAGTCACGATTTAATTGGTACAACTTCTTTAGCCCAAATTCCGCTGGAGCTCGCGGTGGTGAGTATCACTGAAAAACTAAAGCATGCGCAATAATTTACTAATTCTGGTGGTGGTTATTATTTTGGTCGCCATTTGGTGGTTTAGTTTACGGGCTCCAACGGCCGATAAAGAAATAGTCAGTCTAGGTAAAGTTAATATTCCCGTGGAAGTAAGTCGGACACCCACCGAGTGGGGCCAAGGTTTGTCGGGGCGGAAGTCACTACCGGCTGGCGAGGGGATGCTCTTTGTTTTTCCGGCCCCCGCAATTCAAGAATTTTGGATGCCCGATATGCATTTCCCGCTGGATATTGTCTGGATTACTGGTGGCCAGGTGGTGGGGATAGAGGCCAATGTCAGCAATGATTTTGACCCCCAGCACCCCAAGTATTACCACTCGCCCGTGCCGGTGGAATATGTGCTTGAGTTGAACGCGGGGTTTATGGCCAAAAATGGGCTGAAGGTAGGGACAGAAGTAAAAATTTAAATTTGTAATTTGCCCCGTTAGATTGCGTTAAGCCCTTAAATATTGCAGAATATCGATATTGCCGGATCGTCTAAAGGTAGGACATGAGCCTTTGAAGCTCAGTATCTTGGTTCGATTCCAAGTCCGGCAGCTAGGAGTTTTTTGTAAAAAACGACGAGACTGTCCGGCTTGGAATCGAACAGGAGTGGGGTCGGGAGAACATATGGTCTCCCGTGGAGGAAGGATTGGGAAAACCGAGGGTTTCCCAGGGGTGAGATATCCAAGTCCGGTAGCCAACTCGCGCTAGCACAAAATGCTTAGCTTAAATACAATCATGAAAAATAATTATGGTTTACCAAAAACAGAATTGCAAAAAATCTTTGAAAGAGACAAGGTTTGTGTCTACTGTAAAAAGAAAATGCTTGGACACATTTCAGATAACCCTCGTAGCGATTGGTATACTATTGAGCATTTAAATTATTTGCCACCATGGAATAACCCAAGCACCGTTACTATTTGTTGTTGGGGTTGTAACTCTAGTCGTGGAAATAAAAAGATTAGGGATTGGTTTAAAACCCCTTATTGTTTAGATAAAAATATTAATGAAAAAACCGTATCAAAGTTTGTGTATAGATATATATCAGATGTTGAGGATAGGAAATAAGGAGACGATCGAAGACAACAAAATAATGATGAAATTATTAGCTTTTACACTTAGAAAGAGTCATTCCGAGGAGGGTCAAAATGGTAGAATTAGAATAGCTAAAAAATCTTTGTGGGGTAAGGTATAAAAATATCCGAATCCGATGAGGCCAGCCAACGCGAGCCAGGTTTAACCCCAAAAATCATCGCAATCTATATTAATTCATGTCGACACACAAAACTACAGTAGATGAGAAGGTCGTGTTAGATTTTCTACAAGAGAATTTTTCTAATCAAATTTCTAATTTTGAAGTTATTGTTGGTGGCGAGGGTTCGCAAGCTTATAGCTTCAATGTATTGGCAGACCAATACGTCATTAGAATAAATAAACATTGGACCCGAGGATTTAAAAAAGACGAGTATGCTTTTACTCATTTTGTCTCACCTTCACTACCTATTCCAAAAGTAATAAAAATTGGAAAAATCAATGAAAATCTGCGTTTTTGCATATCACAAAAAGTAGGGGGAAAAATTTTAAATGAATTTTCTAGTGGAGAACTAGTCCCGCTATTACCCCAATTGTTTCAGGTTTTGGACACCATCCATACTATAGATATAAGCCAAACAACAGGCTACGGAAAATGGGATGCCGAAGGAGTGGGAGAAAAAACAAGTTGGAAGGAATATATTTTGAGTGTTGATACTTTTGCAAAGGGTGAGGATGGCAAGCCGAGTCTGTTTGAAACGACTTTTCTGGAAAAAGATTTTTGGGATAAAACTTATACTAGACTTGCCGACTTGGTAAAATATTGTCCTAAAGAAAGATTTTTAGTCCATGGTGATTATGGCTTTAATAATGTTTTGTCGGATGGCAATAAAATCACCGGAGTAATTGATTGGGAAGGTTCGATATATGGGGATTTTCTTTTTGATATAGCTTGGCTCAGTTTCTGGTCTTACAATCTAGATTATCAGAACTTGTATTTGGAATACTCAAAAAATAAAGGGGTTGAGATTCAAAATTTTAATGAACGGATGCTTTGCTACAAGTTGCATATTGGCCTAGGGAGCTGTAGTTTCTTTGCATATTCGGGCCAGGAGGAAAAGTACAGAAAAGCCAAGGATGCTATAGAAAAATTGTTGAATTTGAATTAGTCTAAATAATATTAAATAAATTAAACCTTATGATCACCCCCGAACAAGAAGCGTGGATAAATACTCTGTCCGACCGGACTATTTCTATTTTCCCATATGACCCAAAAGCAGAAGAGCTGTTTAAGGTGGTTAGCGATAAAATACACGATCTGTTAGGGGAAGATGTGCTAGTAGAACATAGTGGTTCCACTATTTTCGGTATTGCCGGCCAAGATGAAATAGATGTCGCGGTGGTGGCGTCTAAGGCCCAATTTGCCGACTATATTCCCAAACTTGAAACGATATTTGGTCCAGTGCGCTCAAGCTACCCCGACCGGGCACGATTTGAGGTGAAAGAGGCTGGCAAGAAAATAGATTTGAAAATTGTTGATGTGGACCACCCCAACTACAGAGAGGGAAAAATTTTTGAAGACTATCTCAAGACCCACCCCGCCGACCTTGAATACTACAAAGTTTTCAAAGAGGAGTCCGATGGTCTCACCTTAAAAGAATATTACCGCCGAAAAATCGAATTTACTAATGAAATATTAGCTAAGGCGGGAGTTCAGATTTAATTTGTTTTTTATATTTTTTCTCGACATTTTTATAAATAGTTTTACAATACAACCAGAGCTCTGATACTTGGGCAAAAGTAAAGGAGGATGTCGTGGGCAGATATAAGAAAATTGTGGTGGATGCAGCGGCGCGGATGCAGGCCCAGCTAACGGAAATGCTGGGTGACTTAAACCGCTGGTTTACGGGGATTGCGGTCGGTCACGACCCCAATCCGCACGAAATGGTCATGCACTACATCCACAGTGGCGGAGCCGAGGATTTTGCTCGGCGCCACGAAAATGACTTCCTGGTGGAAGTCGAAGAGGAGGAATGAATTTGGGTTACCTGAGCGCCGCCCCCGGCGGCGCTCAGGTTTCTTTTTTCTTAATTTTCTGGTTTAATCTTGGCAGAAAAAGCGCTGTGGCGCGGAAAGGAGAGCAGGTTATGTTTTGGTATTTATTATTTGGGTGGGTGTTGCCGGATACCTACGTCATGGACCGATGTTTGGAAGGTGTCTCGCATTTTGCTTATCTTCTTGACTGGGCTAAGGACCAGCGGTTTATCCTCAATCGTGAGGATATTAGAGCGGCTAAAGACTGGATGCGCTGGGAGAAGAGGGCAGTGGAGCGAGGGTATATTCCAGTGGCAGCGGAAAATTATCATGACCACCTGGAAGAACATGGTTACTGTCTCCTAGAGTTTGACGGTCCCATAGAACCGCAAACCTATGCCCTTCCATTTTGGAACACTCATCGGCTGTGGGAGAGTAAACCGTGTTTGTATCCGGGAGTGGCTACGGGAGAGCCCTTTTCTCGAGAAACTGCCCAACAAGGGGCTGAGTTTTCAGTGCCAAAGCGGTAGATAGGCTAATAGTGGGGGCGGGGTGCGCGAAGCGCGCCCCGCCCCTTTTTACAAAATACATCTGTTGATAAGCCAAGTAGGCAAAAATAATAAGGGGTATATAATTTTAAATATGAATTCAAACGAATTATTTGAAGATTCTGCCGTCGCGGTTTTAGAGCAAGAAAGAGGTATTGAATTTGCTCTGGCGGAAATGGAATCAACCCTCGAACACCCTCGGTCCCAGCATAGCCATGTGTGGGATAGGCTGGTGGAGCAAGCTATGAATGAGCTAATGAGTGGTAAATAATTTTAAAAAATGTCGACTTTTCTAGCGGATATTCCCCAACTAATTAAGGAACTAGGCTTTACTTCTCTTCCTAATGACAAACAAGCGGATTATTTGTCACGACTGGAGGAAATAATTTCTAGCCGGATCAACGTCGCGGTGCTCGAACGTTTGTCGGAAGAAGGTCATACCTATTTTATTTCCTTGGTCGAACAGGGTCGAGACGACGATGCTCTCGCTTATGTGCAAAATCAAATTTCAGATTTAACAGACTTGGTCAAACAAGTGACCAAGCAGGCCATTGAAGATTTTCTTTTTTTACGAAAGAAAGAGCAAAGCTAGGCAATTTGTAATAAAACTAATATTAGGCCATCTATGACCGCCGATTTTGTGGTAATTCTTTTTTATAAATTTGTTGATATCGCTAAACCCGAGGAACTTTTGGCTAGTCAGCGAGCTTTGGCCGGAAGCTTGGGTCTAACCGGGCGGGCCCTTATCGCCGAGGAGGGGATCAATGCTACTTTTGAGGGTACGCGCGAAGCCGTGGAAAAATATAAGACAGCGATGCGCCAGGACCCACGTTTTGCTGATATCAAATATAAGGAAAGTGTGGGCACTGGCCAAGCCTTTCCTAAATTAAAAATCAAAGTCCGACCAGAGATTGTTACTTTGGGTGCGGGTCGGTTTAAGGTGGCCGAAGAAACTGCCACCAATCTTTCCGCTACTGAACTAGAGCGTTGGTATGAAGCTGGAGAGGATTTTGTCGTCCTTGATCTACGTAATAGCTATGAACTAGCGTCTGGACAATTTGACCAGACGGTTGACCCAGAGCTGGTCAATTTTCGTGACTTAGGTGGCAAACTGCCGGAATTAGAAAATCTGAAAAACAAAAAAGTGGTGACAGTGTGTACTGGTGGTATTCGTTGTGAAAAAGCTACTTGTCTGCTTAAGCGAGAAGGATTTAAAAATATTTATCAGTTGCAAGACGGCATTCATACTTATATGGCCCAATTCCCCAATCGACATTTTAAGGGGACATTGTTTGTGTTTGATAATCGGATGACCACTGACGTGGTAGCTTTGCCAGCCAAAGAAATTATTGGACGCTGTTTGTATTGTGCTGGTCAAACCGAAAATTATGCCTGTGACGACTCGGTGCGACCATCGCGTAAAATATTATGTTGTGTTGATTGTTTTGAGGACAGAAAAGATATCCTGCGGGCAAGTGTGGCGGTCTAAGTTGGTCCCAGAATAGACTTTTTTGGGCTTGTGGGGTAGTAATATGGCTAGAATAGATGTTCAACCACAGGAGTTTGACTGATGAAAGTTATTGTTGAATCAGCGGGTGGGCATACTCACCCAATCCCAAAAGGGACAGATGAACTAATCAAGGCCCTACTCATCGAGTGTGGGTTTGCCGAGACATCGGAATGGATTGTGGTTCACGGCCCCGTGGTCAAAGGTAAGGCATCAATGCCAGCCATCAAGGTCCTAGATCTGGACAGTGGACATAGTTCGATTCGTCTGCGGACCAAACCAGGCAACAACACCACCGCTCGGATTTGCTATCTTCGTCCACCTACAGGGTCAGGTATTTTACTGGAGGATTTGTATGACAAAATCAAGGGTAGGAATGGTTTTGTTTTGCCGCCATTAGTTACTTCGGCTGTGAAGAACCGCAGTAATTTGGTGACAAAGGAATCAAGCCAAGCCAACTCCGCTGAGCTGGCTAAGTTTTTGAGTAACCAGGTTTGTCTTCACGGGTTGCTTTCTACTTTGTGGCCCGACGGCTACCTTGAAGATAAACTCCAAGTCGATGAGATCCGTAGTGCTATCGGCATTGCCTCCGGTCTGGAGCTTTCGTGGGCCCAACTGGTACAAGCAAGTAAGAAGCTCATTGACTTAGACTTTATAGCCAAGGTGCCAAAGTCAGGAGGAAAGGAGGTTCGGCTTGGTGTGGTGGGCAAAAAGTTGCTAGACGGCGCCGGCGAGATACAAAAGATAGTCAAGGTCGAACCCAGACCGGTTGTTTTGGCAAGCCCAGATCCATCTCCTGCTAAAGAGGATGCCAAAGTGGATCTGACGGCCGAACAAATGATGCTGGTCGAAATAAGTGGGCTGGAAAAAAAGCTTTCCCTGATTGAGGCCGAGAAAGAGGCCCTAGAGGAGAAGGCCAGGCCTGATCGCGAGCGACTCGAAAAGCTTCAGCGTGCTCTGGCGGTGCTTCGAGGTTAATTATAACCGTGTAGGTCCCTTTGGGGTCTACGCGGTATTTTTGTGGCTAAACAAAATTTAAAAGTCGGTGTAGAATAAACCAGTCCGCCCGTCTATCCTCGAGGCAGAGCCTCGGCGTATTGAGCGGACGGCAACAGGGCTGGTTTTTTGGAAGAGGAAGCGGCTCCGCCACTTCGTTTGTTAGTGCCTTACATTCCCGCCGCAAGCGGACCGGGTATTACGGCACACCAATAAAGAAATGAAAAAAAATTTTAATGAAAAAATAGTTGGTCTTAGTATTCCAGATAGTGATATAAAAGGTTGGATGCAGGAATTACGGCAGTCTAAATTGACCCAAGCAGAAATTGATGATTTTCTGGCAAATTTAAATTTAACCTATGCGAACAAGCTTATGACTAGGGCCACTAAAGTAGAAAATGAGTTAAAAGGTTCGGTTGAATATTTAGAGGATAAATATGGCCATCAAATTACTCCCGAAGCTGAGGATTGTTTAAGACAAATGATTGATAAAATGCTTTCCGATCATGAAAATAAAATAAATATCGACAGGGGTGAAGAACTAAAACTCGAAGATGGTGATTATGAGCACGAACGGGGTTAAAGTTTGCGAGTAATAAATTGTCGTTATATACTCGTGGTAGGCATTTGGTCCAGGTGAAAAACTGTGCCCAAGCGGTGGAGGTACTAGAATGCGTAGCCAACACGGTGTTTGCCGAAAATGTTTATGTACTCTAACCAGAACAAACTCCAACTACAAGGGGAGACGCAATGGTTTTTGTTTGGGGTGTCACGCAATTCACCAAGTCTTGTTGAAAGAGAAAAAGCAGAGTGTTAACAGTAACACTGCTAACCAGTCGGCGAAGGAAGGGCTAAACCGCCCCATGCCGGCCTTTTTTCGGGATATGGATTGGGATTTGTCCCTGAAGTATCCCGATTTCGGGGAGAAAAAATAGAACACTAAAGACCCGGGCGCGCGAAGCGCGCCCGGGTCTTCCTTGCTATTTCAGCTGGAAACAGCTAAAACATATTTAGAAAGGAGGACAAGATGTATGCAAAGCACCTTTGGTCAAGGGTTTGGCATCGCTACTTACCATATTTTCGTTGCCGAAAATGTCGGCGGTCATTATTTGGTTTAAGGCGAGATGCCAGTCCACGCTATTATGGCTATTGTGGTTATTGCTTTGCCGCGCGGTGTGAGGAATCATGCCTTCGTTGTTTAAAATCTCTGCACCAAAAAAATACGGGGCGTCTAGGGCTATGTGCAGACTGTTTTATTTCGGAAATGGAACAAGGTCGCCTGGGTTTATATCTAACAAACCCAAGCGTCGAAGCGGACAGTACTATGACTCCCTGGGATGAGTATGAACTGGAACGCGAGCTTGAGGAAGGGGAAGATGATGACGATTTTTAATACCTGGTCGCTGGTCGACCAGGTATTAATTTTTATAAGAAAAAACCCACCATTAGGTGGGTTTTTTCTTTAATTATTTAATACTACAGGATTTACAGCGACAGCCAGTGAGGGAGTAGATAGCCGAGAGGCCAACTAAAATATAGACAATGGCTTCAACTGTTGACCAACGACTAAATAGCCGTTCGACGACATTCCAGTTGCTACCTAAAAGCATTCCCAGACCATAAAGACCCCAGTTAATAGCACCAATGATGACCAAAATCCAGGCCACACCAGCGGCGGAACATTTTTTGTGCACGTTTTTGAAAGGTTGAAATAATAAATAATCGACCTTTTCTAACTATATGCTATATTATACTTTCGTTATTATTATTAGCGAAATAAGTTTTACACATCATATGTCAAAATCTATAGTTATGACGATAGTTATTCTAATTGTGATTATTTTGGGCGGTATCTGGTTTGCTTCTAAAGCCAAGACCCCTAGTATTATTGATAATACAGATAATGCCACTTCTACGACTGATACATTGGTTAGTACTATGCCAGCTGACGGCAGTTATGAGCTAATCGCGAGTGCCACAAAAGTGGAATGGACTGGCACCAAATCCTTGATTGCCGATTATAAAGATGTGGGCACAATTGGCCTCAAGGAGGGATCTTTTGCAGTGGCCGAGGGGAAAATTACCACTGGCAAAATTGTTTTTGATATGAAAACAATTGCTGGCGAGGAAACTTCAAACAAAGTAATGCCAATTGCTAATCTAGGTAAACATCTCCAATCGGCTGATTTTTTTGATGTGGTAAAATTTCCCACAGCGACCTTTAATTTAACTAGGGCCGAGGTGGTGGGGGGCTCAAATGGGGGCACTTTTATCTTTACCGGCGATTTGGAGTTGAAAGGGGTAAAAAATGAGGTCCAGTTTCCTGTAAAATTTAGCCAAAATCTGTCTGGCCAGACTCTTATGACTGGTGAATTTGAAATTGACCGCACTAAGTGGGACATAAAATACGGCTCAACTAAGTTTTTTCAGGATTTAGGGGATAATGTGATTGCGGATGAGGTAAATGTCAAGTTTGAAGCCACGGCGGAGGTAAAATAGGTTTAGTTTCTTTATCCACAACGAGATTAGATGGTTTGTGCTAATATTAGAGTATGCAAGATGTTGTTAATTCTCCGCTCTTTGTTATTATATCGGGCTTTGCTGATATTATTATTGTTGTCATTTTTATTGCTGTCCTGATTTATGTGCTCCGCATTGTGCATAATCTGCAGGTTATTAGTAAAATTGCCAAGGACGAAACGGAAAAAATAGTCAAGGATGTTGAGAAAGCTCGTGATGATATTAAAGACGGTGTTGATATGACGAAAAAGCAAATTGGTGTTTTGGTCAGTGGTTTGGCGGCTCAAAAAATGATAAAATTTTTTATGAGTGCTAGTCGTCCAACTAAATCTGGTACCAAAAAAACTAATCGCCAGAAGTAGAATTAAGTTTAATTATTGTAAATTAACCCAATAACTTATATGGCAGAGAAGAAAATTTCCGCAAAAAATAGCTCAAATTTAGGTGCTGGCATTGCGATGGGGGTGGGTTTGGTGGCGGCCGCCGCCGGAGGCTATTTCCTCTATGGTCCACAAGGTAAGGCAAATCGTAAAAAAGTTAAGGCCTGGGGTATAAAAGCGCGGGGCGAGGTTTTGCACGAATTAGAAAAAATGAAAGACGTGTCGGCCGACAAGTATAATGAGACAGTGGAGAAAGTGATGGCCAAATACGGCAAGGTCAAAGGGGTGAGTGTCGAAGAAGTAGTTGAGCTTGGTGGTGAGCTTAAGCGCTATTGGAAGAAGATATCGGCCGATTTAAAAAAACAAACCGGCGCGGTGAAAAAAAAGAGCAATACTGTCCGTAAACTTGTCGCCAAAAAAATTGCTCCTAAAAATTAATTAATTAATTAATTTTCGCTCGCCCCACCCCACTTCGTGGGGTGGGGCTTTGGTTAAATGCTAAAAACTATTGATACTAGCCTTACTAATATAATTATCAATCTTCGCAGTAGCTGGCTGACGGATTTTTTCCTTGGTGCCACCTATTTGGGTAATCCCTGGCCTCTGGCTGTTATTTTAGTTGTTACCGTCTTACTTTTTTGGCAGGGGGGTAAAAAACGGGCTGGAATTGCAATTTTTCTAGGCACCAGCTTGGCGGTTTCACTTCAATATTTATTGAAGGTACTAATTGTAAGGGCTAGACCCGATAGTTTGGGTTCATTGATAGAGGTGACTGGCTATTCTTTTCCCAGTGGCCATGCCGCAGTCACTACCACTTTTTTTCTTCTGGCTGGCTTCTGTCTTTCAACTCTTAAACCACTTAAAAAATATCGTGGGTATATTTATGGCTGTGCATTTTTTCTAGCAATTACTATATCCTTGTCTCGGGTGTATTTAGGGGCTCATTGGCCATCGGATATTTTCGCTGGTTTTATTATTGGTTTAGCGGTCTGGCAATTTATTATCTGGCTTTTTTATCGGAGTAAGCTAAAATAAAATAATAATGGATAATACACCTAGTAACCGTTTTTTGCGTCAGTTAGTTCATGAGTATCGAGGAGATAGAGTTGGTCTATATTCAGCTGCGTCTGCCTATTATGCGATTTTTTCTTTAGCCCCAATTATTGTCATTATCTCATTTATTTATACGTTTATTTTAGGCGAAACCAAAGCTAATTATATTGGTCTAAATACGGCCTATCAATTTTTTGGTGCCAACGGGGTTCAGTTTTATACTAGCGCCACCGAGGCTCCCTTAAGTGGGACCTTGGGACTGATTGCGATTTTGGCTTTAGGCCTTTTTATTTATGGTATTAGTCGGTTGTTTTCCAGTATTCATTCTAGTTTTGCAGATATTTTTAATTTTGCCATTGCCGGTGAATCAGTTGTGGCGAGAACAGTCAAAAAGCACCTGTGGGTGGTCCTATATCTGAGTTTTTTATTGCTATTTATTCTAATTCTAGCCCTTAGCAATATTATGGTTAGTCTATTTGGAAATATTATTACGGCCGTATTTTTAATAAATTTAACCGGGGTTAAAGTGGTGTCTAGTAATTTTATTGCTACCCTTTTAGGGGCCACTTTCTGTTTAGCTATTATCTATCGGGTTGTTTCCGACCAAAAAATTGCCTGGCGCAGTGCTTTTATTGGCGGTGTGGCTGGGGCGAGCTTATTTACTATCATCACGACTTTTTTTGGTCTGTTTGTATCTCATAGTGTGGTCATACCACTTTATGGCGCTGGGAGCTTTTTAGTGGCTTTAGTTTTATGGATTTATTATTCTGTACAGACCATGTTTTTAGGGGCGGAAGTGGCCAAAGTCTACCAATGCCGTTATCCGCGTCACCGGCAAAAGGTTTGTTTGTAGGTTTGGGTAGCCACCGCTACTTTATGCTATAATTCTGATTATGAATAATGAACTAATAAAAAGCCACAGTCTCCAACTATATTTTTTTGGATTATTGTTTATTTTAGCTACTTTTTTGGCTACCATGGTTTTATGGCCGTTTTTTAATAGTATTGCGATTGCTTTTGTTTTGGCAATAGTTTTTAAGCCAGTCTGTCGTTATTTTGAGGATGGATTAAATTTCAAAAAAAGTTGGGCGTCAATCATTACGATAATAATTGTCATGATGGCGATTATATTGCCTTTGTCACTACTATTTAATCAGATTTTAAACGAAGCGCGTGGTGTATCTACCTACCTAGTAAGTACTAATTCTACGTCATATATTATTGATCTGGCTAATCAGGTGGAGGATTATATTGGTAAATTTGTACCGGGTTATGAATTGGATATTGAAATTTACGCCAAAAATATTTCTTCAGGAATTTTAAAAACGGCTTTACAAAATTGGAGCATAATTACCTCTGGTACCTTATCGGTATTACGAGGGTTGTTGTCGTTTATGATTTCAATTGTTACTCTCTTTTTCATTTTTCGTGATGGCTCGGTTTTGCGAAAAAATATAATTCGTTATAGTCCGTTATCGGAGGATTTGGACCGGAAGATTATGACCAAACTTGAGGATACAATTTCCTCAGTCATTCGGGGGTCCTTTGCTATAGCGCTTATTCAGGGTATTTTGGCTGGGATTGGGGTCTTAGCTTTTGGAGTGCCAAATCCAGCCCTGTGGGGGGTAGCCGCCTCCATTGGGGCCCTGATCCCAGGTGTGGGAACAGCTATAGTCATGATCCCAGCTACAATCTATTTATTTTTAACTGCTAATTTATTTTCCGCCATTGGGCTACTGGTTTGGAGTGTGGTGGTGGTGGGATTGATAGATAATTTACTTCGACCATATTTTTATTCTAAAGGGATACATATTCACCCGGTGCTTATATTTTTGTCAGTCCTAGGTGGTATTTCGGCTTTTGGGCCTTTAGGATTTATTTTTGGGCCGTTGGCATTGTCCCTCTTTTTTACTTTGTTAGAAACTCATCACTCTTTTGTGTCTGATGAGGGTCTGCCAAAAAAGGTTTAATGTAATATGAAAAAAATTATTTTATTTTTCGTTATATTACTCGTTGCAATTAGTTTTGTTTACTGGTTTCTAATTAAGGATTGGTTAACTATTGATAGAGTGCCCGAGACTAAACCGGTATTGTTAAATTTCTCTTTTGATTCTGGGGCTCGTCAATTTGTGGCGGAGGGCCAGGGTTTGTCAGCTGTGGAGGTCAAAGCCATTCCGACTGGCTCTGGGCTAACAGAGAAGGATCATCTAGCCTTGGGTGAAATGACTATTATTAATGAGGCTGAAAAGCAGACCTGGAATATGGCGGTACCAAAATACCCAATCTCAGTGTCAGAAATATACGCCGTTGGTTTTGATGAACAGGGTAATAAATTAGAACGGATTGCCTTGTCTATTTTAGGAGCGACCGATATTTATGATGCATTGTGGAAGCAGATACCGTTTCAAGAAATTGTTTTAAAAGTTGGTCAAGTCCAAAATTTAGAGTCGATTGCCGTCAAATTGCTCGATGTTCCGGAGGATAATCGTTGTCCGGTTGGGGTCGAGTGTATCCAAGCTGGACGGATCACGGCTGACCTGGAAATAAATATTAATGGTCGAACAAGTCTAATCAGTCTAAAAAGTGATGAGGGGGAAAGACGGGTGGGTGGCGACTATTTTCTAAATATTACTAAAGTTGAACCCGAGGCCATTGAGGGCCAGACGATTGACAGCACTGATTACAAAATTACATTTTACCTGACTAAAACTCTCAATCAATAGAGATAAAAATCCCCCCGCCGGCATAGCTGGCGGGGGGATTTTTGCTATACTATATCACTATGACACAAGACGAGGCCTTTGAGCTTCTTACGATGGGGCACAATGTTTTTCTCACCGGGCCGGCGGGCGCTGGTAAAACTCACTTGATTAGACGTTACCGCGATTGGCTGGAACAAAAAAATATTCCCGTTGCCCTCACGGCGTCTACTGGTATTGCCGCGACCCATATTGGTGGTGTCACTATTCACTCGTGGTCTGGCTTGGGAGTGAAAGAAGGTTTATCGGCCTATGATTTGGAAAGTTTAAGCGAAAAAAAATATTTAAGCGACCGGATCCGTGGTACGTCGGTTTTAATTTTAGATGAAATTTCTATGCTCTCGTCTCGGCAGTTTTCGGCCCTAGACGATATTTGTCGGGCTTTCCGAGCGGTTGATCTGCCTTTTGGTGGGTTGCAATTAGTGGTAGCGGGAGATTTTTTCCAATTACCACCAATCCAAAGTTATTCGCGTCAGCCCAATTTTGCTTTTGAATCTGAGAGTTGGAAGAATGGGCGGATCAAGCCCTGCTACTTGGAGGGGCAGTTTCGTCATACTGGTGATGGCTTGTCCCAAATTTTGGCGGATATTAGAGATAATACGGTTAATAAAAATACTAAGAATATTTTATTATCACGTCTAAACAAAAAACCGGCTGGTGGTATATTACCAGTTCGTCTTTTTACCCACAACGAGGACGTTGATGCTATCAACAATAATGAGTTGAGTAAGTTAGCTGGCCCAACCAAAATATACGAAATGACTGGGCGGGGCGCCAAAAAACTGCGGGAGGCCTTAGCCCGGTCAATTTTAGCACCAGAAAGACTAGCCTTAAAACCTGATGCCAAAATAATATTTGTCCGTAATAATTTTGAAGCTGGTTTTGTCAACGGTACCTTAGGTGTGGTCATTGGTTTTGACCGCACTGGTTGGCCAATAGTGAGATTGGCTAATAATAAAAAAATTGTTGTCTCCCCTGAGACCTGGCGAGTAGAGGACGAAGGTAAAGTCAAAGCTGAAGTAAACCAATTGCCCCTACGCTTGGCCTGGGCGATAACTATCCATAAAAGCCAGGGGATGAGTCTCGATGCGGTCGAGATTGATTTATCTAAGGCTTTTGTGCCTGGTATGGGCTATGTGGCCTTGTCGCGGGCTCGTCGGCTGGAGGGCCTAAATTTACTGGGTTTCAATGAGATGGCCCTTCAGGTGGAAGAACGAATTCAACTCGCTGAAACAAAAATTAAAGATATGTCTGCTCGTTTTACTACGGGGCTAAAAAATATTATTCAGACAGACAAGGAAAAATTAGTCCAAAAGTTTATTGCAGAAGCAAAAAAAGACGGACCCAAAAAACCACTTTCAACCTATGAAGAAACCAAAAAATTAATCGACGCCGGTCTAACTCTCGCGGATATGGCCAAACAACGGCAGTTGACCGAAGAAACTATTATCAGCCATTTGGAAAAATTAGTAGAGAATATTCCTAGTCTAGCTATATCTCAGCTTAAACCGGCTCCTAATCGGATGCAAAAAATAAAGGAGGCGTTTAAAAAAACTGGTAACTATAAGTTGGCTGATGTAAAAAAGATTTTACCAGCTAGTTTTAGTTTTAAGGAAATACGATTGGGCCGATTGTTTTTACATGACCAGTAATTCTTTGTTGCCAGATTAGCTAGTACCAAATATAATAGATGAATTAACTGATATTTAGATTTTAATGCTCAAGAAAAAAGAAGCGGAGTTATTGTTTAAAATTATTTGCCTGGGGCTCATAATAATTACTTTAGTTTTTTCTAGTCTCGCTTACTATCAGACAAACCAAAAATTTAGAGCGGTTAAACTCGCTAGTGCAAAAATCGAGACCAGTCTAAAACAGGAAATAAATGATTTACGTGAGATAGTGACGGCGCTAACCAATGGTAATGAACAGTTGGCCCAAAATTTAGAAGCCGAAAGGATAAAAAGAGAGGAATCGGAAATTACTACTCAGGCCTCCAATAAAAAGCTGGCAGAAATTTCAGCCGGTCTCGATGCCTCGGATATCACCAGATTGATTAGTGAATGGAACCCGCGGGTGGTCAAGCTTGAATGTGTGGTTGAATTTGCAGATAAAACTACTAAAAAATCCACAGCTTCGGGTGTAGTAAATGTTTCTGATGCAGTGACTAAAATTTATACCAGCAAACATGTGGTAGAGGAAAAAGGGGTATTAGCCAAAGATTGTCGGGTTGTTTCTTCTGATGTCACCACCAAATTTGCTACGAGTAATATTACTATTGATGCCAATATTGATTTGGCTTATTTAAATTTTACTAAAATCCTTGACCTACCAGGTGGGGTCAGTTTACCGGTAAAGAAATGTGCCCAGAAACCAATATTGGGCGACCAGGTGGTAATATTGGGTTATCCAAGTGTCGGCTCAACCAACGGGGTGACCGCGACCGAGGGCATAATTTCTGGTTTTGACAAAGAATATTATATTACTTCAGCCAAGATCGAACGAGGCAACTCGGGCGGAGCAGCTATTTTGGTTAAAAATAATTGTTTGTTAGGGTTACCAACCTTGGTGGTGGCGGGACAAATTGAGTCTCTGGCTCGTATCCTTGCGCTGTAATTTATAGCTTGTTATTTGGTAAATATTTTGCTTAGTGTTAGGGTATGGGTGTAGTTTTTACATATGGCTCAAGATAAATATTCAGCTGTCTGGGTGTCACACTCCTCAATGGGGGATTTTCTAAAATGCCCGCGGGCCTATTTTCTTCATAATGTCTATAAGGATCCAAAGACGGGACATAAAATAAGTATAGTTAATCCGGCTTTGTCCTTAGGCTCAGCCGTCCATGAAGTGGTGGAAGGTTTACTAGATTGGCCAGCCAAAGCCAGGGCCACCCAACCTCTGTTTGAAAATTTTAATCTCGCCTGGGTTAAAGTGGCCGGTAAAAAGGGCGGATTTGAAAGTTTAGATGAAGAGGAAAAATATAAAACTCGTGGTCGTAAAATGATTGAGAGAGTAATGGCCCACCCGGGACCGCTTTTAAATAAAGCAATTAAATTGCCGGAACATGAAAATGGGATGCCACCAAATTTTTATTTATCCGAAGAGGAAAACATCATTTTGTGTGGCAAAATTGATTGGCTAGAATATTTACCAGCCACAGACAGTCTACATGTAATAGACTTTAAAACTGGTAAAAATGAAGAAAGCGAAGATTCGCTTCAGTTGCCAATTTACCTTTTACTTTTAAATAATTTACAAAAAAGAAAAGTAACCAAGGCTAGCTATTGGTATTTAGAAACGGATGATGATTTGAAGTCGGTTTTGTTGCCGGACTCGACCGAGGCATATGAAAAAGTTTTTGATGTCGCTATACAGGTCAAGAGGGCCAGAGAAAGCAATGATTTTGAATGTCGCCACGGTGGTTGTTTTCATTGTAAACCGTTTGAAAAAATTCTAGCCGGTGAGGCAACATATTTAGGTATAGGTGGTTATGGTCAAGATATTTATTATGTAAAAAAATAGCCGTCGACGCTAGGGGGATTCGTCGACGGCTACTAGCAGGCAATAGGGAGCCCTGCTAATCTAGGGTGAAGTCCGGCTTGAGCCCAGAGAACAAGGAGCTAGGCTCCTCGGGGCTACTGTAGGAATCCGTCCCTCACTGAAAAAATATTACCGTATAATTTATTAATTGTCAAATAATTTTTTCTTGATAAATTTTGCACTAGATTGTGACTTTATGACTAAAAAACCAATACAATTTAAGACCGAAATAAAAGGTAATAGGTTGGCGCGGGCCGGTGTTATTTCTACACCTCATGGGGAAATTGCTACTCCAGCCTTTGTGGTGGTGGGGACCAAAGCCACGGTCAAGGCCCTTGCTCCCGAACAGGTGCGTGATTTGGGTGCCCAAACTACTCTTTGCAATACCTATCACTTATACCTCCAGCCGGGGGACCATTTGGTGGCCGAGGCGGGTGGTCTGCATAAGTTTATGAATTGGGATAAGCCGATGTTTACTGATTCGGGTGGGTTCCAAGTGTTTTCGCTTGGCGCGGCCTTTGGCGAGGGTGGAGTGACAAAATTTGCCAAAGAGGGGACGCAAAATGCCCAGACCATGGTCGCCGAGGAGGGGGCGAAGCTAGCTCAAGTTGACGACGACGGCGTGACTTTTAAATCTCATATTGATGGTAGTAAACATCGCTTGACACCCGAAAAATCAATAGCGATTCAGCACAATTTGGGGGCAGATATTATTTTTGCTTTTGACGAATGTACTTCACCACAAGCCGATTATGATTATCAAAAAAAAGCAATGGAGCGAACCCATGTTTGGGCCCTAAGATCGCTCAATTATCATGAGCAATCGGGCAAAGCTGGTACTCAAGGTTTGTTTGGGATTGTTCAAGGTGGTAAACATCGTGACTTGCGCGAAGAGTCGGCGCGGGTGATTGGCAGTATGGAGGGCCTGGCTGGTTTTGGGATTGGTGGATCATTTAGTAAAGACGATTTGGGTGAGGCTCTTGGTTGGGTAAATAATATTTTACCGGAAGATAAGCCACGGCACCTTTTGGGAATTGGCGAACCAGAGGATTTATTTATTGGTGTTGAAAATGGCATTGATACCTTTGACTGTGTGGCGCCGACCCGTATGGCGCGCAATGGTACCCTGTACACCAAGACTGGCAAAATAAATATTTTTAATACTCAGTATAAAAATGATTTTACACCGATTGATAGTGGTTGTGGTTGTTACACTTGCCAAAATTACAGTCGAGCATACCTCTCACATCTTTTCCGCGCCAAAGAAATGATGGCTGGGACTTTGGCCTCGATTCATAATTTATATTTTATAGTTAACCTGGTGTCAGCGATTAGATCATCGCTAGTTGCTGGTACTTATGAGCAGCTTAAAAAGGAGTATTTAGGGTAACTTTGTTTTTATAGATGGCATCTGTTAATCTTGTTTAAGTCTTGAACAATGGAGGATAAATTATGAGTGAGGATATGTCGCATGGGGAAAGACAGCAATTTCTACAAAGGGAGCTGGAAGCAGGAGCGGTCGTTACTCTTGGTGACATCAAAACAGGAGTTCAGGAACTTATCTGTGCCATCGAGAACAACAATCGGCCAAGCTACAACCCGACTAGGATGCAAATGATGTGGTATCTGCTGGCTAAACTGCGAGCGCCACACCTTTTGCAACCACTGCACCAGAAGTGGTTTCTACCCGAAGGTGGTAGTCCCACCTTCCGACCAGTTGGCTATGAAGTAGCGGAGGTGAAGCGAGTTAGCTAGATTGTGATTTGTTAAGCGCCATAATGTCCGGGTGCGCTAAGCGCGTCTGGACATTTTCATTTTACCCTTGTTTTTGCTACATTTACTGCACCAATGAGTGTATTTAACCTAAAAACTGAATATACCCCCAAGGGTGACCAGTCCGTGGCTATCGTTAGTTTGGTCAAGGGTTTAAACCAAGGTTTGCGCCATCAGACGCTTTTAGGTGTGACTGGTTCGGGTAAAACTTTTACCGCCGCCAATGTCATCGCCCAATTTGGCAAGCCGACTTTGGTCATTGCCCACAATAAAACCTTGGCCGCCCAGCTGGCGCAAGAGTATCGCGATATTTTTCCCGATCACGCGGTGCATTATTTTGTCTCCTACTACGACTACTACCAGCCCGAGGCCTATATGCCGATTACCGATACCTACATTGAAAAAGACGCAGCTATCAATGAGGAAATCGAGCGTTTGCGCCACGCCTCTACTCAGGCGCTACTCACGAGGCAAGATGTGATTATTGTCGCGTCGGTGTCTTGTATTTATGGCTTGGGGAGCCCAGCTGAATACCAAAAAGAACATTTGCGGGTGCAGGTGGGTGAAAAAATATCGCGCGAAGGTTTTATGAAGCAACTTATTGGTCGGCATTTTGAGCGAACCAATGCCGACCTCACCTCGGGTACTTTTCGGGCGGTGGGCAACTCGATTGAAATAATGCCCGCTTCAGCTAAAGATATTTACAATATTAAAATTGTCGGGGGTGAGATTGCGGAAATATTAGAACTAGATGCGGTCACGCGCGCCGTGCGCAGTACTCCCGCCGACTTTTATCTTTTTCCCGCTAAACATTTTATTACCAACGAAGACGAAAGAAAACGGGCCATCCAAAGTATTTCGCTGGAGCTAGAGAACCAGCTGAAAAAGTTGGCCAAGGAGGGGAAAAATTTAGAGGCGGAAAGATTAAAGAGGCGTACCCGCTACGATATGTCGATGATTGCCGAAGTTGGCTATTGCAATGGAATCGAAAACTATTCACGCCACTTGTCAGGGCGGGAGGCGGGCCTGCCACCAGACACCTTGCTCGCTTATTTTCCGCATAAGCCAGATGGCACCCCCGACTTTCTCACTATCATCGACGAGTCGCATGTTAGTGTCTCGCAGATTGGCGGTATGTATGCTGGTGACCAAAGTCGGAAAAAAACTTTGGTGGAATACGGTTTTCGCTTGCCTAGTGCCCTTGATAACCGACCGCTCAAGTTTGCCGAATTTGAAGAGCGCGTGGGTCAGGTTATCTATACTACCGCCACGCCGGGTAGCTATGAGTTAGAACACAGCGCGCCACCGGCTGGAAAAATTGTAGAACAAATCATTCGTCCGACTGGCCTTGTTGACCCAGTGTTGGAAGTAAAACCAGTTATTGAAAAAGGTAAGTATGGTGGGCAGATAAAAGATTTTATTGAGCAAGCTCAAAAAGAAATCGGTCGAGGTTATCGGGCGATTGCCACCACCCTAACCAAGAAAATGGCCGAGGACCTTAGTGACTACCTAAAAAAAGAGGGGATCAAGGCCGAATATTTACACAGCGAAGTTAAAACTTTAGAGCGGATTCAAATTTTAACGAACTTCCGTAAGGGAGTGTTTGATGTGTTGGTGGGGGTGAACTTGTTGCGCGAGGGCCTAGACCTACCCGAAGTTTCTTTTATTGGGATTTTGGACGCTGACAAAGAAGGTTTTTTGCGGTCGGATACGGCCCTTATCCAGACTATTGGTCGGGCCGCCAGAAACAGCGATGGGCGTGTCACCTTGTATGCCGACATTGTGACTGGTTCGATGAAGCGAGCGATGGAAGAAACCGAGCGCCGGCGAGTTATTCAGCTCTCTTACAACAAAAAACATAATATTACCCCGACGACGATTAAGAAAAATATTAGTGATATTACCGAGAGTCTAATGTCCGAGCGCGACAAAACGGTCAAGCGCCTAGTGGCGCTCGACCGCTCCACCGTGGGTACTAGTGCCAAGGCCCTAAAACAGCTAATTAAAGACAAAGAACGCCAAATGTCCGAAGCTGTCAAAACCCTCGACTTTGAAACCGCGGCGATTTTGCGGGATGAGATTAAGGGGTTGACGAAATAAATATTTTTATGTTATAATTAAATTAGTAAAGTGTAATTAGTCTGACGGTGTATTGTCAGGAGAGAGAGTGTCTTGAACCTTGAAAGGGTAAAGCTATGGAAAATCAAACCCGTGACCAGAAGTTCGCACATCTTTTCGAGTTGTGTGAGAAACTGAAGAAGCAGGTGATTTATGGTAGGAATATTGACGAGGTTATTGGTGATCTGCAAACCACCATTGATAATCCTCAAGCTTCAACGACATCGCGTTGGCGCATCGCTGAGGATGGCCTCATTCACTTCTCACTCACTTCCACTGGCGAAACCGGCGCACAGTGGGCCGACTGGTTTACGGTTAACAAGTTTGCAGTTGGTAGCGAGTTTGGGTCTAGATACATACTCCGCTCAGCTTCTTTCAAACCGAGCCAGGTCGGAACGGTCTACAAGATTGCTGTTCTACCCGGTAATCTCTTTGAGAAAAAGAGAGACTGGACTAGTATCTCAAATGTTCGCGCTGAGGCCGATCGTCAGGGTTTAAAGCATGGGGAGGAGATGAATGCTGAAATCGCTTGTCTCCTTCGGCGGGAGTTTGCCAATAAAGAGCTTGAGGCCATGGGACTGTTTTGGGTTGTGTGTCTACATGAACCCATCGCCGACGGCCATGGGTTTCTGAGCTTGCTCGGTCCTGGTTGTTATTCGGGCGGTCGCTGGTTTTCCGCGTTCCGTTGCGGGCCAGATGACGTTTTTCCCACCAAATATCACTTTGCCACCTTGGTCTCTGTAATATCACCTCCGATGGTAGAGCAGACCTGACCATTCGGGTTATTGCGCTCCTGGTTCTGAAACCAGGGCGCTTTTTATTTTTTCCAAAGTCGGTTAAGTGTGGTATACTCCTACTACCCCATAAGGCCCACACACTAGGTTTGGCATTGTCGAGCTATGCTAGACAATTTTGTCTGATACCAAACCTAGTGTGCGGGCAGGGGATTTTGATGTATGTCAGAACAGAAAAAAATAAAAATAAAAGGGGCGCGCACGCATAACCTGAAAAATATTGACCTAGAAATACCCCGCGACCAAATGGTGGTTTTTACTGGTCTCTCTGGTTCGGGCAAATCAAGCCTTGCTTTTGATACTATTTTTGCCGAGGGACAGCGCCGGTATGTAGAGTCGCTGTCTTCCTATGCTCGGCAGTTTCTGCGCCAAATGCAAAAGCCCGATGTGGACGAGATCACGGGCCTTTCGCCTGCTATTTCTATTGACCAAAAGTCACGCTCGCAAAACCCGCGCTCAACCGTGGCGACTATTACCGAAATTTACGACTATTTGCGCGTTTTGTACGCCCGCGTGGGCAAGCCTCATTGTTTGGTCTGTGGTTTACCGATTGAAAAGCTAACCCATGATGAAATAGTTCAGCTGGCGCTTGATAAAGTTAAAAAGATTTTAAAAACCCGCCGTTCACATGAAGAACTGGGCGGGCAGGAAATTTTAAGTTTACAGATATATGCTCCTCTCGTGCGTGGGCGCAAGGGCGAGTATTACCAAATGCTCTATGACCTAATAGACAAGGGTTATGGTGAAGTGCTGATCGACGGCCACCGCTACAACTTACGCGAGCGGATTGAGCTGGGGCGGATGAAAAAGCATGATATAGATGTTCTGACCGACGAAATAGATTTGATTGATTTTAAACCTGTTCCCAAAACAAAAAACCTAAAAAGCAAGGTTGATGAAGCGGTTTATGACAATGCCTATGGTCGTCTCACGGAGGCCATAGAACGCGCCCTAAAAGAAGCCGACGGTTTGGTGCGGATTGTGATTGCTTCGCCCAAAGTTAAAAAGGGGGTACTGGAAAGCGCGGTGGAACAAAATATCTTGTCCGCCAAGTTTGCTTGCCCGCGCGATGGCTTTTCTTTTCCCGAAGTGGAACCTCGCTTGTTTTCTTTCAACTCGCCCTATGGCGCCTGTCCCGAGTGCCACGGCTTGGGCACCAAACATTTGTACAGTGAAAAAGCTTGCCCCGTTTGTAACGGTGCGCGCCTGCGCCAAGAAGCGCTGCATGTTTTGTTGACCACTAAAAATGGTTTGTCTAAAAATATTGTGCAGTTTACGGCGATGTCCATACGCGACACGCATGATTTCGTCGCTGATTTAAGCCTAACGGCTAATGAGCAAAAAATTGCCGAAATGGTTTTGCGTGAAATCGAGGCCCGCATTAAATTTTTGCTTGATGTCGGCTTAGACTATATTTCACTCGACCGGCGCGCCAACACCCTCTCGGGCGGCGAGGCCCAGCGGATTCGCCTCGCGTCCCAGCTGGGCTCGCGTTTGGTGGGCACCCTGTATGTTTTAGACGAGCCGACTATTGGTCTGCATAGTCGGGACAATGACCGACTAATTAAAACTTTGCTCAACCTGCGCGACTTGGGCAACACAATTATTGTCGTGGAACACGACGAGGACACGATTTATGCCTCGGACTATTTGGTGGACATTGGCCCCGGTGCGGGGGTGCATGGGGGCAATATTGTGGTGGCTGGAGAAACCGAAAAACTACTAACAGCCAAGAAAAATGATTTTGGATCGCTCACTGTCGACTATTTACGTGGTGAAAAAGAAGTCACCGTGCCAGACAGTAGACGCACCGCCCAAAAAGGGGTGATCCGGATTAGAAATGGCAATATTTTTAATATCAAAAACCTAAATGTTGATATTCCACTCGGTAAGCTGGTGGCGATTACTGGCGTATCAGGATCGGGCAAGTCGTCTTTTGTGTATGAGATTTTGCACAAAAACTTGCAGGCGCGGTTTGAGCGGAAATATCGCTCCAATGAAATACACAACTGTGGTGAATTTGCTGGTACGGAATATATTGGGCGGGAAATATTGATCGACCAATCGCCGATTGGGCGTACCCCACGCTCTAACCCCGCCACCTACACCGGCGCCTTTACTTGGATTCGCGATGTTTTTGCTTCTACCGACTATGCCCGCTTGCGGGGGTGGAAGCCGGGCCGGTTTTCTTTCAATGTTAAAGGTGGTCGCTGTGAAGCTTGCCAAGGCAATGGCCTCATTGCGGTGGAAATGCATTTTTTGCCGACCGTGTATGTGACCTGTGATGTTTGCAATGGAACTCGCTTTGAAAAAGAAACTTTGGAAGCCAAATATAAAGGCAAGAGTATTACCGATGTTTTGCAGATGACTATTGAAGAGGCTTTAGAATTTTTCCAAGACCTACCAGCGATTGCTGACCGGCTAAAAACTTTAAATGAAGTGGGGTTGGGCTATCTCAAACTGGGACAGTCAGCCACCACTTTGTCAGGGGGCGAGGCTCAGCGAGTAAAAATATCATCCGAGCTGTACCGGCCGTTTATTCACAAATCGATTTATATTTTAGACGAGCCAACAGTGGGTCTACACTATGAAGATGTTAAAAATTTAGTGGAGATTTTGCACAAGCTGGTAGAAAGGGGAAATACCGTGGTGGTGATTGAGCACAATTTGGATGTAGTGAAAAATGCCGATTATGTTATCGATATGGGTCCGGAAGGGGGCGATGGCGGGGGACAGATTGTCGCCAAAGGTACGCCAGAAGAGATTGCCAATACCGATACCCACACCGGAAAATATTTGCGGAAATTACTTCGTCGGAGAAAAAAATAAAAAAAGAGTCCCTAGACGCAAGGTCTAGGGACGGGTAGGAGATTCAAATCAGAATGCAACGGGGGCAGGGCTTGGTTCAAAAATTGGATGGAGCGGATGGCTTCAACGTTCATATATGGCGAGACACGGGAGTCTCATTGCCTTTCCTGTTGAAGTAACAACCTTTATGCGGATACCAAGCCCTTGGCCCCCGCAAACTCTTCTCCTATGCAGAATTGTAGCCTCTGCTCTTAATGCATTCAGACCGATTTCTCCTCCCATCAATACTACACAGCTATTTGAATTTAGTCAAGTTTTTTGTAAATATAGTACAATCTACCTATGATTTTGGCTGATTTAAAACAATTTAATCTTCCCGATGAGCCGGGGGTGTATTTTTTCAAGCGGGGAAAGAAAACGACCTATATTGGCAAGGCGACTTCACTGCGCGACCGAGTGCGGAGCTATTTTAGCTGCGACCTCGCCACTACCAGAGGCGTTGCTATCTTAAATATGGTGGCCGAGTCTGATGGCTTAGAATTTAAAACTACCAATTCGGTGTTAGAGGCGCTGATTTTGGAAGCAGCGCTCATTCGCAACTTGAAGCCCAAATATAATACGCTCCAAAAAGACGACAAGAGCTACTGGTATGTGGTGGTGACCAAAGAAAAGTGGCCCCGCGTGCTTATGGTGCGGGAAAAAGATTTGGCGACCGCCATTGAACCCGAAAATATTAAACAGTATTTCGGGCCCTTTCCCAATGCGAGTGAATTGAAGGAGGCCCTAAAAATAATTCGCAAAATCATTCCGTGGCGCGATAAATGTGAACCCGAAATTGGCAAACCTTGCTTCAATGCCCAACTTGGTTTGTGCCCCGGGGTATGTGCTGGCACTATTTCTCACCGCGATTATTTAAAAAATATCCGGCATTTTACGCTCTTTTTTTCCGGTAAAACTGAAGTCTTAATAAAAGCATTGGAAAAGGAAATGGCGGGGGAAGCCAAAAAGAAAAATTTTGAGCAAGCGGGCAAAATTCGCAATCAAATTTTTGCCCTCACTCATATCAATGATATGGCGATGATTAAGGAAAACCGCCAGACCCGCGGGGTACGGATTGAAGCCTATGATATTGCCCATTTGGCGGGCAAGGAAACTATTGGTGTGATGACGGTAATCTTGGGTGGTACTCCGGAAAAGGGGGCTTACCGCAAGTTTATTATTAAGGGGGCGGGGAGTAAGGTGGTCAATGATACTTTGAACCTAAAAGAGCTTTTAGAGCGCCGCCTAGCCCATAGCGAGTGGCCCCTGCCGGTGTTGTTTGTTATTGATGGGGGCAAGGCCCAGCTAAATGTCGCCAAAAAAGTGCTGGCAGAAGCTGGTTACCAAATACCTGTTGTGGCAGTAACTAAAGATGAGCACCATCGACCAAAAGAAATTATCGGTGACAATATATCAGCCCGTGATTTTGAAACGGACATACTGCTTGCTAATGCCGAGGCCCACCGTTTTGCGATTGCTTTTCACCGCCGGCGCCTCGGCCGTCTTTACCGATCATAGTCTTGGTGTCGGGCGGGCTTCCCCGCCTTCGCTAAAGCTGCGGCGGGGATTACGCTAAAGACAAGTTGGGCTAATAACGATATAATTTAGTCAATGCAAACTGAAGTTGATAGTCTAAAAGCTATCGCATCTCGGCGTTTTATCTTTGCCCGTTGGTTTTTTCTGTTCGCCGGTATTTTATTTGTTGGTTATCGAGAGGTGGTAGTTGGTAATGCAGAAATTTTTAGTAACTCAGCCACTGGGCCCATTGTGGGGTTGTTGTTTATGGTGGCGATGCTAAACATTTTATACCTGCTATTTTCCAATATTGCCAGTAAAAAATCCTCCTATTTCTTATCTACTATATTAAATATTGGCCAGTTGGGGCTAGATTTTTTACTCGTGGCCTTTTTGGTGGCGGTTTTTCCTAATGCCAGTCCATTTATTGGCCTTTTATTTATTTTACCAACCATTGAAGCTATTTTACTTTTTGATTCGGCGATCGCCCTAGTTATTTCACTTCTAGGGGCGGGAGTACTCTGGGGCTGGTCATATTTACCAGCCAGTGAAATTAAGTTACTAAGTGGGTTATTTAGTTTACCAGTTTTTGGAATGTCCGACTTGATGAGGGAATATAGTATTTATACCGCGGGGCTAATTATATTATTTGTCGTCTTTTGGTCGTATTTCACAGATTTAATTAGAATTAGGCAGGTCAATCGTAGTTTAGACCATAAATTAGAAGACATTCCTGTCCTTAGCACAAGACAGACTCAAACCGAATGGGCACGGGGCTTTGGGCGAAAAATGGAAGAAAATTCGCGTCTCCTGCGGTCCAAAGAAATCGAGCTGACTCTAGCTAAAGAACAACTGGAAACACTAGAAAATGCCAAATCAGAATTTATTTCCGTTACCACTCATGAGCTACGGACCCCACTGTCGGCCATCAAATGGACTTTTAATATGATAATGTCCGAGCAACTGGGGCCGATAAATACCGAACAGAAAGAATTTTTAAGCAAAGGTTATCAAAGTACTCTAAAGATGATTGGGATTGTCAATAATTTGGTTCATATTGACCATGCCACGGCCAAAAAAGAGGATTATAGTTTTGTCGCGACCGATATCGTGAGTTTAATCGATAATGCGATTGCTGAATTTTCCAATCAAGCAATAAGTAAAAAAATAAATTTATCTTTTAGTAAGATGGTAACTAATTTACCTCTCATTGAGATTGATAAAAATAAAATTAGTATGGTGATGGAAAATTTGATTGATAATGCCATTAAATATACACCAAAAGAGGGGAAAATTACGGTGACGGTCACCGATAGTCGTCTAAATTCGGCGCAACCAGCGCTGGAAATTTCTGTTATCGACAATGGGGTGGGTATACCAAAAGACGAGCAGGAGAAAATATTCCACAAGTTTTTTCGGGCCTCCAATGCTCGGTTGGCCGAGCCAGATGGCAGTGGGATTGGTCTCTATATTGCCAAAGATATTGTAGACCGACATTTTGGTTCGATGTGGTTTAAGAGTGAGGAGGGTAAGGGTACGGCATTTCATATTGTTTTACCAGTGCATCAGTTAAATAAAAATGTGGTATGATTAGTCTATTATTGGAGTTGCCAAGAATACACCGACGGTTCACCGCGGTGATGAATTGGCGAGAATGAAATAGCCATTGGCGGAGCCAATTTTTTAACCAAAAAAGTTTGCCCCGCTGCCTCGCCCCAATCCCCGCGGCAAAGCCGACGGGGATTGGGGCGAGGACAAACTTTATTGTTTAATATGTAATATATGAGTGACAATACCAATAAAAAAATACTAATTGTCGAAGATGATGAATTTTTGCGTTCGCTGACGGCTAAAAGACTGGAAAAGGAAAATTATCAGATAGTGATCGCGGCGGACGGTGAGCAGGCCTTGACGACCCTATCCGCTGACCAGCCGGACTTGGTTCTTTTGGATTTACTTTTACCTGGTACCAATGGGTTTCAGGTTTTAGAAAAAATGAATAAAAAAATGCCGGTGGTAGTTTTCTCCAACCTTGGTCAAAAAGAAGATATTGAAAAGGCCAAAGGTCTTGGCGCCGACGATTTCCTAATTAAGGCCAATTTTACGCTTGACGATGTGGTGGCCAAGGTCAATTCCTATCTTAAAAAGACTTAAATTTAGACAAAATGAAAACTCGGGTCGCAGTTATAAGGGGTGGCAAAGGGGCCGAATACGAGGTCTCGCTTAAAAGTGGCGCGAGCGTGCTCTCCGCTTTGCCCGAAGATAATTACCAACCAGTCGATGTCCTTATTACTCGTGATGGGCAGTGGCATGCCGGTGGCCTACCCATTCGTCCCCAAGATCTTAGTAGATTTGCTGATGTGGCTTTTATTGCTCTACACGGTGAATATGGTGAAGACGGCACGATCCAAAAAATATTAGACGACCTAAATTTTTCTTATACTGGTTCTGGTCACATTGCTTCGGCTTTGGGTATGGACAAGGTGGCTTCCAAAAAAATATTTGCTGAGGCCGGAATAAAAGTACCCTATGGTTTACTACTCTCCCGGGCGGAAATAACGGAAGCGGCCAAAAACATTTTTAATAAAATACCACCACCTTGGGTGATAAAGCCCAATGATAAGGGTTCTTCGGTCGGGCTATATTTTGCGCGAACTTTTGCCGAGCTGGCCGGAGCTATCGACCAAGCTTTTCGCGAGGCCGACTCGGTCTTGGTCGAAGAATATATTCGGGGGCGTGAAGCCACTTGTGGGGTCATTGACGATTTTCGACGTGAAAAATTTTATGCGCTTTTGCCTATTGAGATAGTGCACCCCGCCACTTGTCCAGTTTGGAATTACCAAGATAAATATTCTGGTGCAACTCAGGAATTGTGTCCGGGGCGTTTTTCTGATGAGGAGAGCCAAGAAATCCAAAAGTCCGCTAGACTAATTCACGAAGTACTGGCTTTGAGACACTATTCCCGTAGTGATTTTATTATTTCACCTCGCGGGGTCTATGCGCTAGAGGTCAACACCTTGCCCGGGCTGACTCCAGAATCACTTTTACCCAAGTCTATTTCGGCGGTGGGTTGCGATTATGGCCATTTTTTAGACCACTTGGTTACCCTTGCGCTCTCTGATAGAAAGGGTATGATGGCATAATCATTTTAACTATATACCAATGAAAGCCACTACTAAAAATATAATTATTTATGCGGTTTTGGTTCTTATTATTGCCAGTAGTTCTACTTATGTGTGGTGGAGGGCGAGGGTCCAACCCGATCAGGTGTTGGCGCGGATTGAGGCCAAATTGGTAACTTTTGAGCAAGAAATAGCTGTCTGTAAGAAGGAAACAGAGGTAAAAAAACTAGAAAAATGTAGTGACCGGATGAAGGAAATTTCCACAGAGCTTGATAATTTCCAAACTGATTTGACTGGGATTAAGACAAAAAAAGAAACAGCCAGCACGACAGATAAAATTAAATAACCCAAAAAAACCGGCTTCGGCCGGTTTTTTTGGGTTTGTGCTCTCGGCCGGAGTCGAACCGGCATTACCAGCTTCGGAGGCCAGCGTTCTATCCATTAAACTACGAGGGCAAATAGTATTGTTTACTAATTATTAGGTAAATTTTTAAAATCTCCGCTAGTCAGAATATAAATCAAGAGAATAAAACATACAATAGAAACAATTATTAAACTTATAATCCCTACATTAATTGATAGAATAATTAATAATAATAGATAAATTATTTGGGTAAATTGTGACCATTTTTTTCTTTTTACAATGCCTATTATTGTTATGATCGAAATAATTAACGAAAATATAATACTAACGAAAATCAATAACGGATATAATTCGATACCATATCTAAAACTATAAGTCATCATCGATAAAGCCATAATTAATGAAAATATAAAAAACCAGACATCTAAAACTAAAATTGCTTTAGCCCCTTTAGGTATGCCGGCATAGGTGGGTATATTTTCACCTATTTTTTCTGCTGTAAATAAACCCCAAAGTAGACATATTAAAGAAATTAATACAGAGAATCCGATAAATGGCCAAACAACAAAAATAGCAAGAAATCCACCGCCAAACTCACTAGAGTTAATAATCAATATTGAGAGGAAAGATCCTACAAAAGACAACCAACAAAACACCATGGAAAGTTTATAGGATAATTTATCAAATTGGATATCAGAAAATAATGCCAGGGAGTATATAATTGTAAAAAAAATCAATAATGCCAGGGGAATATTTATATTTGGATTTTCCAGCCACCTCGGTACTGGCTGGGAATGTCCAATAATCTCATAAATAATAGACAAGATAAGTAAAACAGCAACCAAAAGATAATTAAACAAAAAATTTATTTTACTTTTTAACATATTTTTTATGTTTCTCTTGGTGGACCCTATCGGATTCGAACCGATGACCTCCTCATTGCAAATGAGGCGCTCTACCAACTAAGCTAAGGGCCCAATTTAATTATAAACCTTTATAATACATCATTTTTAATACCTGGCGCCTCATTTGGCAAATGAGTGTCACAAGTATTTTTCTGCTGAAAAATCTCGCGACCCCACCTCGCGCCGTCGCGCTCCGGTCTTGCACTTGGGTCCCACCCCAAGCTCACTCTACCAACTAAGCTAAGGGCCCAACTTTTAACCTACACATATTAGCAATCTCGTATTGAAAAATCAATCCTGTTTGGTAGAATTGGGATATGAAAATATTTAAAGAATTTAAAGAGTTTGCTACACGGGGGAACGTGGTGGACCTAGCTATTGGTGTCGTGATTGGCGCTTCGTTTAGCTCTATTACCAATTCTTTGGTGACTGATATTATTAACCCACTACTTGGTTTAGTTACCAACAAAGTAGACCTATCTGAACAGGCGATTGTCTTGCAACAAGCGGGAGCTAGTTCTACCCCCGTCATCTTGGGCTATGGCAACTTTTTGAGCAATGTTTTAAATTTTTTGATCATTTCTTTCGTTTTATTTTTGGTGATAAAACGGGTTAACAAATTGGCTAAGTAGTTGGTTGGGGATATTGTGCCTATTTACAAATAGCTAGATATATATTACTATCTTGGCTGGCGTTGATTTGGTCTTGTTTTGTTCCCGCACCGCGGGGGAAGGATTTATATGGAGGTTGATATAAGCTCGGAGGGTGGTCAGATGGCTCAACCAGATCTCTCTGGCCACCAAAAAAGTACTCTGGCCTGGCTATTTCACCAGGTCACAGGTCAATTGGTGGGGCGTCTACATTCAGAGGTCCCACCCCCAGCAGATTGACGACAACTCATATGAGCTGTCGGCAAAAAGCCCCGGACACCCGGGGCTTTTCTTTTTTCAATATTTTAGCTATACTCATTTGGTTACTATTTCGATAGTTATTCTCCTCGGGTTTTAGGTCGCCGTTGGTGCGATTATATTCATTATTTAAATGAAATTATTTTTTTCTGTTGTTAAATTCAATTGGTTAAAAATCCTTGCTTATCCATTTGAAATAATTGCTTTTTTTGCTTGCCGACTTATTGCCTTGGGCATGTTGGCTTTGTTTTGGTATGCCTTTGCTCAAAGCACTGGTGGGACCATGGATTTTAAACCACTAGTGGCTTATTTTTTGGTTGCGGCGGCTATAAAGGATCTTACTTTTTCCACCGATTTTAAGTTTGGCCGTTATATTCAAAAAATAATTATGCAGGGTGAAATAAGTAATTATTTTATTAAACCAGTTAAAACCGTTCCATTTTTATTTTTTTCCTATGCTGGCGAAAATGGTATGGGTATAGTTTATGCTTTTATATCTCTTACTATTGGCTTAGTGGTTTTGCCGCCAGCTAGTTGGGTTAATATTTTAGCTTTTATAATATTTCTTTTTATTGCTCTTTTTGTATCGGTGGCCTTCAATACTTTAATTGGCATTATTAGTTTTCATTCCACCGAGGGGTCGGGTTTTCGCAACGCAATTAATCATGTCATTAAAATACTATCGGGAGCAATTATACCCCTGACTTTGTTTCCGATTGGTATAAGGGAAATTATTTTACTTTTGCCATTTCCGGCACTAGTGTTTACCCCAGCCTATGTTTTGCAAAATAATTTGAGTGGTGGAGAAATGTTCTTTACTTTTAGTGTGTCGCTTGGCTGGGCTATTGTTTTGTTTTTCTTGACTCATTATTTATGGCGTTATTCTGTAAAAAAATATGAAGGAGTTGGTATCTAAAATTAAAATGCGTTTGAATATTTTGCGAGTGAATACTGTTAATACCTTTCAGGGTGAGACGGCCTATTTTGGTAATAATTGGGGCAATATTTTATCCACTTTTTTATATACCGTGGTGCAAATTTTATTTGTGCAGGTGCTTTATTCACAAATAAACACTTTTGCGGGCTATGATAAAAATCAAATGTATTTCCTACTGTTTGTCAGCCAGTTAGGTTTTTATACCAATTGGACCTGGGGTGAAGTAAATCACCGGTTATTAATTGAAGATGTGCGGAGGGGAATTTTGGATTTTTTGTTGGTGTTGCCGGTACCATCTCTCTGGTATGTCACATTTAGAAAAATTCCCTTATTGACCATAGCCAGAGATGCTCTACCAAACCTGGTTTTACTGGCCTGGCTCATAAATTGGGCGCACCTACCCTTAGTGGTAGGTAATGTCGTGCTGGCTGTGCTCATTTTTATCTTAGGTATAATAGCTTGGGAAAGTTTTTGTTTTCTACTTTTACTGCCAGTGTTTTGGCATGGTGAATCTAAGCAAATATATTCCTTGTGCTATGTGCTTCGGGATAATGAAAATGTACCATGGGAAGGCTATCGGCCAGTTTTTCAGTTTACATTTTCAGTGATTGTTCCGACCTTATTCATGGCTATGATTCCAGTTTCAGTAGCTCTGGGTAAGGTTGATGGTTGGCCGATGTTTAGTCTGGCGGTTGCTGTGGCTACGGTTTTTGTCATTTTGAAAAAAATATTTTGGAAAATTGCTCTTAAAAATTATACCTCGGCTTCTTAATCAAAAAATATGAAAAATATAATTTCTGTTAAAAATCTCGGTAAGGATTTTAAAATTAGACAAAACAAAAATGTTATTACCGGCCTCTGGCGACCAGATTTTCGCATCGTTTCAGCCGTGGCGGATATTTCCTTTAGTGTAAATGGGGGTGAGAGTTTAGCTATCTTGGGCCCAAATGGGGCTGGCAAAACTACCACTATTAAAGCTTTAACTGGACTTATTTATCCCACGCGGGGCGAGGTAAGTGTACTGGGTTTTTTACCCTTTGATCGTAACCCGGAATTTTTACAACAAATTGGACTGCTGATGGGCAATAAGGCTGGTCTAAATTGGGACCTGACTGCTAACCAAAGTTTTTATTTATTACGCGAAATATATCACCTCGAGCCAGCCAGCTGTGAAGCTAGGGTAAATGAGTTGGCTGAATTGATGTCGGTCAAACATGTTTTAGATGTGCCAGTGCGAAAACTATCACTAGGGGAGAGGATGAAATTAGAATTGATCGGGGCAATTATTCACAGCCCACGCATCCTTTTCTTAGATGAACCAACAATTGGCCTAGACATTGTGGCCAAGAAAAAAATTCGTCACTTCCTGCGGGAAATACAGGCTCGTTATAAGGTGACAATAATTTTAACCAGTCACGATATGGCCGATGTGGAAAAGGTTTGTGACCGGGTTATTGTTATAAATAAAGGTAATAAAATATATGATGGCTTGGTGGAGCAACTAGTCGACGACCACAATGAGGAAAAAATGGTTAAATTTTATTTTGAAACCACACCGACTATTTTGCCAGAAATATTGCAGGCGGAACTTATTACCACAAGTGATGATGGGGTAGTATTTAAGGTAAAAACCAATCAAATGCCCCAACTCATATCACAAATAACTACCGCCTGGCCAGTTTTAGATATTGATATATATGCCACTCCACTAGAGGATATCATCGAAAGCTTGTTCAGAAAATAAACCAGTCTGTCCGTCGATTCCTCGCCGCCAGCGGACGGGGTATTACGCGGACAGCATCGGGGCTGGTTTTTTGGAATAGGCTTTTACTTGTCTAATAATTTCAGCCTAGGTTTGTATAATTCCCTTAATCTCTTTAAACCGCGATGCATTTGCACGGCGATGGCATTTTTGGATTGGCCGGTAAGTAGTGATATCTCGGCAAGGGATAAATCTTGGACATAACGCATGCGAATAACCTTTTGATAAGTTTTTGGCAAATGATTGATTAATACTACCGCCGCTTTGCCGTCTAAAATATTAAATAACTTCTCCGAGTCCTCACCACCTGGTTCAAATCCCTTGTCTAATAAGTCGTCCAGAGAGCTGGTTTTATGTTTGCGATATTCGTCAACAATTAGGTTATTTAGCACATGGTATAAAAAGGCCTTCATCATATCAATCTTACCCTCGCGGACAAAGTAAGCCCATGTTTTGAGAAAGGTGTCTTGCACCAGCTCCTCGCTGATTTGCCGGTTGTGAACCTTGAAATAGGCATAATTATTTAGACCTCTCCCAAAATCCTTATGAGCGGTAGTTAGTAAGGCACTTAGGCGATTATTTTCTTGAGGAGTCATATAGATATGGCCGAGTGAGGGCATCAAATATTACACTTATATTACAGCTGTCATTAATATCTAGATTTACGGCTTTAAAATTGAAGTTTAGAGCTAACCGGCTATTACCGCGATATTACAGGGCGCTTAGGGGTAGAAGAAGTAATACTAGACTTTTAGTATAGCATGTTGTCAAACAAACTAAAAGGGCGAAATATTATTGGTTATCTAGCGTCAGTATAATTATGGAAACACCCAAGCAAAAAAACAGAACGGAACTCTTTGGCGCCGAGCTTATTCAGCACGTGTGGCGAGACAGCTGGGGCTATATTAAAACAATTGTCGATGTTTTACGCGAGCCGGTGCTTATTTTAGACAAAAATTTTTGCGTCATTGCTGCCAATGATCCCTTTTATCGGACTTTTCAGGTGGAAATTAAAGATACAGAAAATAAAATTGTCTATGATTTGGGCAATGGGCAGTGGAATATTCCCGCCCTTCGAAAATTATTGGAAGATATTTTACCCAAGAACACTTTTTTCAAGGGTTTTGAGGTGGACCATGATTTTCCGATTATTGGTCGTAAAATAATGATTTTAAATGCCCGCCAAATTTATTTTAATGACGACCGAACCACCGAGCTTTATCCCCCAATTATACTTCTAGCTATTGAGGATATAACCGAGATGATGGCGGTAGCCGAGGTTTTGGCCACGCACACGCAGGAATTGGAAACAAAATTTACCACGCAAACCCTTAAGTTTGAGTTGCAGGTTAATAAACTTAAAGAAGAAATAGCTGATTTCAAAAAAAACAGGTAAAAACCTAACCAAGTTGGATTAATAAACTAACAAAACTAATATGGGAATAATTCTTTGGATTGTCTTTGGCGCTCTGGTAGGCTGGGTGGCATCAATTATTATGAAAACTAATGCTAAACAGGGGATCTTGTTAAATATTTTAGTTGGTATTGTGGGGGCTGTTATCGGCGGTTGGTTAATGAGCTTTTTTGGGGGTAGTGAAATAATTGGATTTAACTTTTATAGCTTTGTTGTGTCACTGATTGGCGCAGTTATTCTAATCGCCGGTTATAAATTTATTACTGGTAGTATGCCAAAAGAGATAGGGATGTAATCAAATATTTGTTTGAGCGTCAACATATATGGGCTAGACTTGCCCCAACAGTTTTCTTACCAAATAGTTAAACTACTAAGTTGGTAATCAAAAAACACCGCCTAAGCCCGGTGTTTTTTGGTGGAAGAAACTCTTTTTATTTCTTCCGAGCCAATGTTGTTTGGTGGACCCACGGGGAGTCTCCCCCTACGGGGGCGGGTACTTTTCCGTCTCATTTCATTCGACAAGGAAAAGTCTTTCGACTTCCCGACGTGAGTGAAGCAGTTCACTCACTTGGGCCCACCCTACAAAAATGGCTCACCGAAAGATCGGTTAGCTCATTTTTGTAAGTGTGGACCCACGGGGAGTCGAACCCCGGACTCGTCCATGCCATGGACGCGTGTTACCACTATACTATGGGCCCTAAAACACCCCTGATTTCATTGGGGTGTTCGGGCAAACATTTGGTTACAAATGTTTTAGCCCTAAAACTCCCAGATATACTAAACGCTGTTCGGGCGATCATCTGCAAGGGCAGATGATTTAGCCTAAAACATCATTGTTTGAAAAAATAACACATTTCTGTTACATTTCAAAGCATGTTTAAAGACTTTCTCATGCGTAAGATGCTCAAAAGCCAAGGGGTACCCGAGGCGCAGATAGACCAGGCTTTATTGATGATCAACAAAAACCCCGATTTATTTAAAAAAATTGCCGACGAAATTCAAATTAAAACTAGTGCCGGTGGAGACAAGATGGCGGTAACTATGGAGGTAATGAAGAAATACGAGAGTGAACTGAAAGCAATAAAATAATATTATGGGCTTATCAATCGGCATTGTGGGACTACCAAACGTGGGAAAATCCACGCTTTTTAATGCGCTGACTAAAAAAAGTGTGCCAGCCGAAAACTACCCTTTTTGTACTATCGATCCGTCGGTCGGCATTGTCCAAGTGCCAGACGAGCGACTCTGGAAATTGTCCGAGCTTTCTAAATCGGCCAAGACTATTCCGGCAGCGGTAGAATTTACCGATATCGCCGGCTTGGTGAAAGGGGCCTCGGAGGGTGAGGGGCTGGGCAACCAGTTTTTGTCGCATATTCGCGAAGTCGATGCAATTGCCCAAGTAGTGCGGGTGTTTCCCGCCCGAGGCGGGTCCGCCTCGGGCGGAGAGGATGTCATTCATATCTATGGCGATATTAATCCAATGCGTGACGTAGAAATAATAAATCTTGAACTTATTCTCGCCGATATGCAGTCGGTAACCAAAAGACGCGCCAATATTTTGCGTGATGTAAAAAGGGGGGACAAAGCCGCGGCCATAGAAGATGGTATTTTAGCCAAGGTGGAAGTTGAACTGGAAGCGGGAAGACTAGCTTCTACTGTCGCCTTAGATGAAGCGGAAAAAGAAATTTTAAAAAGTATGCATTTACTTTCCGCGAAACCAATATTATATGTTTTAAACAAAAAAAGCGGAGCGAAGCTTGCCGACACTACCGAACTTATGAAATATATTACCGCTTCGGGAGCGCAATTTGTGGAAGTGGACGCTGGTATTGAAAACGAGTTGTCGGCCCTGTCCGATGAAGATAAAGGGGTATTTCGGGCAGAATATGACGCTAAAGACGATGGAGTCAATGACCTAATCCGCCAAAGCTATAAGTTGCTGGGCCTGATGACCTATTTCACCACCGGCACCGACGAGACCAGGGGCTGGACCGTGAAAGTGGGGGCCACGGGGCCCGAGGCCGGCATGGCTATTCATACCGATTTTAAAGAAAAGTTTATTCGCGCGGAGGTGGTGGCCTATGACAAGCTAATCGAGGCTGGTTCCTACGCCACCGCCCGCGAAAAAGGCTGGGTGCGCACCGAAGGAAAAGAGTATATAGTAAAGGATGGAGATGTAATAGAGTTTAAAATATAATTTAACATGTATAAAAATAAAATACTGGTGATATTTTCTATAATAGTATTAATAATTGTTGTACTTGGTGGTTACCTTTATACGAGCACATTACAACAATTAGTCTTTGATAACCCAGAGAATATTACGGAAGTTAAGACAGAATTTTGGGGTGATAATTATTATGGGAAAAGTGAAACATTTATAAATCCTGAATGGAAAACCTATCAAAACGATCAATATCACTTTAAATTTGACTACCCTATACTAGGTCAGCATAAAATTAAACCCACTCTTTCAGAGAACGACCTTAGGTTTGAGCTTATACCTTTTAATTCGTCTCTAAGAGTAAGTAAGGTGGGAAAAGTAGACATAGACGACTATGTTCGTTCTAATAGTTGGGACGAAACGAGCTTCAATAAAGTTACATTTAAAGGAATTGAAGCATATGAAGGTGTTGATGGTGGTATGGACAGCTCATATATTATTGTTTTTATAAAAGATGACTATTTATACAAATTTAGTTTTACTGGTATAGGAACAACGATTGAAGAGTTAAAATCTGAGCTTAACCCTGAGCACAAGCGAATATTATCAACGTTTGAGTTTATTAACTAAATATCTTATGCAAACAAAATCAATTTTGAAGTGGGTGTTGATCGGATCAATTGTGGTTGTTTTGAACCTGTTTTTCAATTTTGCGATTGATACTGTCTATAATGCGCCGGAGTACGACAAGTTTTGTGTGGTTAAACAGGTTACTATTCAGCCGGACACCGAAGCAAAATGTGTCGCCGAGGGTGGGGCGTGGACCGCTAATACGGAAAAGCCGGTAAATGCCAGCACGCCGGTGATGAAGGGTTGGTGTGATACCAATTTTACCTGTGGTAAAGAGTTTAATGAGGCAAACAGTGTCTACAACCGCAATGTGTTTATTGCTTTGGTGGTGCTAGGGCTACTGTCATTAGGGGTTGGGCTGTTTGTCACTGCTACCGGCAGTGCGGTGTCACTCGGGCTTTCTCTAGGTGGTCTCTTGTCTTTCATTATTGCCTCGATCCGCTACTGGTCGGATATGGACGAATACTTGCGGGTAATAGTGCTGGGTATTGCTCTCGTGCTTTTGATTGGGGTGGGGATTAAGAAGTTTAAAGAATAAAAATAAATGCAAAACCGCCCGCACCGTAAGGTGCGGGCGGTTTTGCTTTTTCAGACTAATGTTGTATAGTAAACGACATCAAATCTCCTATGAAGTCCTACGATCATAAAAAAATCGAAAAGAAGTGGCAGAAGGATTGGGCTAAGTCTGGTTTGTACGAAACCAAAGATAATTCTAAAAAACCAAAGTTTTATTGTTTAGACATGTTCCCTTACCCGTCGGGTGAAGGGCTCCATGTTGGTCACCCCAAGGGCTATATTGCCACCGATATTTATAGTCGGTATATGCGGATGAAGGGTTTTAATGTTTTACACCCGATGGGTTGGGACGCTTTTGGACTACCGGCCGAAAATTATGCCATCAAAAACAAAGTTCACCCGAAAATTTCGACCGCTAAAAATATCAAGCACTACAAACAGCAACTAGAAATGCTGGGTCTGTCTTACGACTGGACCAGGGAAATAGACACCACCGACCCTGCTTACTATCGGTGGACGCAGTGGATTTTCTTGCAGATGTTTAAGCAGGGTTTGGCCTATGAGTCCTATGAGCCGATCAACTGGTGCCCATCGTGCCAGACGGGCCTCGCCAACGAAGACCTAGAAGACGGCAAGTGCGAACGCTGTGGCTCGGAAATAGAGAAGAAACCTATGCGCCAATGGGTGCTAAAGATTACCGACTACGCTGATCGACTTTTAAATGATTTAAGTACGACCGACTACGACCGACCAAAGATTATTGACAAAACAAACCCTCCTATCAAAGGATCGCCTTTTGTTGAAAGAAATGTTGCTCATGCTATTGTTTTTGATCCTAAAAATAAAAAATATCTCATTATTAGAAACAAAAAACACGGCTGGGACACGTTGGTGATTGGTGGTATTGAAAAAGGAGAAACTGCTGAAGAAACCGCTCGGCGGGAAGTAAGGGAAGAAACTGGCTACACCGATCTTGAATTTAAAAAAATATTGGGGGGTGAAACCGAAGCTCACTATTACGCTAAACACAAAGGTGAAAACCGGATTGCTTTTGCTACGGCTGTTTATTTTGAATTAAAAAGTAATAAACGGGTGCCGATCGCCGACGGTGAAGACGCGGCCGATGAAGTGCTGTGGATTGAGGAAAAAGATTTCGTGCCGGGGAAAATGATTAACGCTGAACTGCCGGTCTGGCTCGCGCGACTCAAAAATCCAAAACTAGGCTGGCCTAAACCGCTGCTCGAGTGGCCCGAATCAATTAAAGAAGCCCAGCGCAATTGGATTGGCCGAAGTGAAGGTCTGCTTTTTACTGCCCCAGTTAAAGATACTGACATTAAAATCCAAACATTCAGTGCTCACTTTGAAGCATTTTATGCCGATACTTTTGTAGTTATCGCACCTGACCATCCGTTGTTACCCCAACTGGTAGCCGGTACTGCAAATGAAAAAGAGGTTCTAAAATTTTCCCAAGATTTAGTTAAAAAAAGAATCAAGGAAGGTTTTAATGCCAACAAAGAGCCGGAGGGTATATTTACTGGTCGCTATATTGTGGACCCAATCGGTAACGGTGATCTACCAATTTGGGTGGCCAATTTTGCCATTGCTGACTATGGCACCGGCATAGTAAAGGCCTCTTGTCACGATGAACGCGATTTTGCTTTTGCTAAAAAATATAATATTAAAATGAAGCCAGTGTTGTTTCCGGCTGATCCAGCCGAGAAGGCGAAGGTGAAAAATCTGGAAGTTTGTTATTTTGATATGAAAAATGGTCTATTGGCCGAACCAGCCGAATTTGCGGGTAAAAAAGCGGGAGATATTAGAGCTGATATTGCCAATTTTGCGGTTAAAAAAGGTCTGGCCGTTAAAAAAGTGAGCTATAAACTGCGCGACTGGGTCTTCTCTCGCCAGCGCTATTGGGGTGAGCCTATCCCACTCATTCATTGCGAGAAATGCGGCGTGGTCGCGGTACCAGAAAAAGATTTGCCAGTGGAACTACCCAAAGTAAAAAGCTATGCACCGACCGGTACAGGGGAGTCGCCGCTAGCCGATATTAAAAGTTGGGTCAATACGAAGTGCCCCACCTGTAAAGGCCCAGCGAAGCGCGAAACCAACACTATGCCCCAATGGGCAGGCTCGTCTTGGTATTATTTGCGCTACATGGATCCTAAAAATAAGAAAGCTTTAGTGGATTCAACCAAAGAAAAATATTGGTCACCAGTTGACCTCTATGTCGGCGGGACCGAACACGCCACTCGTCACCTTATTTACGCCCGCTTTTGGCATAAGTTTTTAAATGATATTAAAGTGGTTTCCACCAATGAACCTTTTAAGCGCTTTGGCAAAAGTCTGGGCCTCGTTTTAGGTGAAGATGGCCGCAAAATGAGCAAGCGCTGGGGTAATGTCGTAAACCCCGACGAGGTGGTAGCGACCTACGGTGCCGACACGATGCGCTTGTACGAAATGTTTATGGGTCCGTTTGACCAAGAAATAGCGTGGAATACTCAAAGCATGATTGGCTCGCGGCGTTTTTTGGAGAAAGTTTGGAAACTGAGTGAAAAAGTAGGCAAGAAAACTACTCCAGAGATAGCGGTTGATTTGCATCGGACGGTCAAAAAAGTGGGCGAGGATATTGAAAGCTTTAATTTTAACACTGCTGTTTCCAGCTTGATGATTTTGGCTAATAGTCTAGAGAAATGTGAGACTATTGCCCGAGCCGATTTTGAGGCTTTAATTAAGCTTTTAGCCCCTTTTTCACCCCATATAGCCGAGGAATTGTGGTCTGGTAAAGGTTCGGTGCATAACGCGCCTTGGCCAATATATGACGAGGCCAAAACAATATCAGCCATGGTCACGATTATTATTCAAGTGAATGGCAAAGTGAGGGGGAATATTAATGTCAAAATGGGTACAGTTGAGACCACAGTGGTAGAAGAAGCGATGTCTTGTGCTAGTGTCGCCATGCATATTTCTGGTAAGGAAATAAAAAAGACTATCTTTATCCCCAATAAGTTGGTTAATTTTGTGGTGTAATGTTTGCATATTGACATAAATTAGATATAATGGTAGTAATTAATAAACAAAATTTTATGAAAAAAACCCAGGAAGTAATTACTTTTAAACCAAAAGATATCACTAAGCGTCTTTTGACGGTTCTGTCCGAACGGGCCCAGGATGTTATCACCAAACGATACGGCTTGGGTAAAAACTCGACCTGCCTTACCTTGGAAGCGATTGGTTCCGAATATGGTATTACCCGTGAGCGGGTTCGTCAGATTGAAAACTTTTCTATCAATGCCATCAAGAAGTCCGGAGCTTATAAGGATATCAATTTATCCGTATCTGAAATTAAAGATATTATGGAAACTCATGGTGGGATTGTGCACGAAACAGAGTTTCTAGCAGCGATTTCGCCTGATAAAAATATTCAAAATCATATTCATTTTATTTTGGTGTTGTCTGATGCTTTTACAAAAATAAAAGAAGACGAAGAATTTTTCCACCGTTGGACCACCAATTCCAAAACAGCGGAAGTGGTAGAGACCTCATTGCGTAAAATGGCCAAAAATATTTCTGCCAATGATTTGGTGACCGAGCCAACCTTGGTGGGTAATTTGCTTAAGGAGGTTAAAGATATTGCTGATAAATCGGCTCTTGATAATGAAATCTTGGCGCGCAAATGGCTAAAAATTTCCAAATTAATTGACCAAAATCCGCTAGGCGAATGGGGCTTGGCCAAATCGCCTAATGTTAAAATGCGCGGTATACGTGATTATGCTTATTTAGTGTTACGTCAACATGGCTCACCTATGCATTTTGAGGAGGTGGCCAAGGGTATTCAGAGACTGTTTGGTAAAAATGCTCATCCGGCAACTTGTCATAATGAATTGATAAAGGATAGTCGTTTTGTTTTAGTCGGGCGTGGCCTTTATGCCCTAGCCGAATGGGGTTATTCTCGTGGGGTGGTTCTCGATGTCATCCGTGCAATTTTGAAAAAAGATGGGCCTTTAAACCGGGATGAAGTGATTACGCGGGTTCTAAAAGAACGACATGTTAAAGAAAATACTATTTTAGTTAATCTCCAAAACGCTAAATTTTTTGTTAAAGATGCTAAGGGTCGTTATACACTAGCCTAGAGTGGCTCTAAATTGAATTTTCGTTTACACTTAAATCTATATGGATTTGAGTGCGGCTTATTTTTCAGCAGTCAAAGAGTTACTTTTTGATGCTTTTGGTGGTACGCCATTATTACTTTGGTATGTTTTACCGATCGCCTTGGTGGTTTTGGTCTGGGAAAATTGGCTGGAATATTCCCAGGCCAAGTTTATTAAAAAAATGGACTGGAAGTTGCTGGAAATAAAAATCCCGCGGGAGGTGACCAAGCCACCACAAGCGATGGAAGTTTTAATGCAAATATTTCAGCAGGGCAACGATGGCACATTTGTGGAGCGCTGGTTTAAGGGCCAGGTTCGTTTTTGGTTTTCGCTAGAGATGGCTTCATTTGGTGGCGACGTTCATTTTTATATTCGAACACCTAAAAAATTTCGTAACGCGGTTGAGGCCCAACTTTATTCACAATATTCAAGCGCTGAAATAACCGAGGTCGAGGACTACACCCTAAATATGCCTTTTGGTACCGAGGGTAGTGATTGGCAACTCTGGGGCACAAACCTAAAATTAAGTAAGCCAGATTTTTATCCAATTAAAACCTATATTGACTATGGTCTGGATAAGGAAATGGAGGAAGAAAATAAAGTTGACCCACTGACGCCAGTCTTAGAATTACTTGGTTCAATTGGACCAGGAGAACAAATATGGTTACAAATCCCGGTGATGGATGCTAAGAAAAGATTTAATAAAAAAGACAGTTGGTATAAAAAGGCCGACTGGCGAGATGCAGCCAAGGGTGAAATTGAAAAATTACAACGGCGCGATGTTAAGACCAAGGAGGGTGAATTTAATTTGGCCAAATTTTCCCAAACCCCACAAGAAAAAATTGCGGCCGAAGCGATCACCCGTAGTCTCAATAAACCCGGCTTTGATTGTGGTTATCGGGTACTCTATTTTGCAAAAAAAGATGTTTTTAATCCAGGGATAATTATGGGTATAATTGGTAGCATCAAGCAATATAATTCACCTAATTTAAATGGTTTTAAGCTTGGTAAAAGAGTTGGTTTTGATTACCCCTGGCAAGATATTACCGGCTGGCGCACCAAGCGGATTCGCTGGGAATTTTTTGATGCTTATCGCCAACGTTCCTACTTTTACAAACCGTACAAGTTTTTACCATTTATCCTGACCTCGGAAGAACTGGCGACTATTTACCGCTTTCCTGGTCAGGTCGCTTCTACTCCAACCCTAGGTCGCATTGAGTCCAAACGGGCGGAACCGCCTGGTAATTTGCCGATCTAATAAAATAATATGGAACCATCCAGTAATAATATTCCTACCCAGGAAGCGACAAATTTTCTAGCCAGCCTAGACCGTCGCAGTGGTTTTTTGTTTAGCAAGAAAATACCTGCTCATCGTAACATTGTCATTACTTTGATTGTAATTTTAATAGTTTTGGTATTTAGTGTTTACATCACATTCCTACATGCCCCCAAAGATTTTCCAGTCAAGGAATTTATTGAAATCAAGGAGGGACTATCGGTCGCCGATGCCGCCTCTATTTTAAAAGACAAACGGGTGATTAAATCAGAGGTGGGCATGAAGGCTCTATATAAATTGGGAATAGCTAGCGATGGAAAAATAATTGCTGGCGAATATTTTTTTGAATCAAAATTACCATTATGGACGGTAGTTCGACGCGTTTCTACCGGCAATTTAGGAGTCGAATATATTAGGGTTACCATCCCCGAGGGATTGACCCTGGTCCAAATGGGCAAGGTCCTAGAAAAAAAATTGCCCAGTTTTAATCGTAGTCGCTATACCTTACTAACCCATGGTTTGGAGGGTCTTTTGTTTCCCGATACTTACTTTTTTGCGCCGACGGCCACCGAAGATGATGTGGTGGAAGAAATGAGGCAAAATTTTGAGGATAAAATTGACCCTTTGCGAGGGGATATTGGTATTTCAGGGCGGTCGCTCGAGGAAGTAATTACGATGGCGTCGATTATTGAAAAAGAAGGTATCACCTCCGATTCGCGGCGGATTATTTCCGGTATACTCTGGAAACGGATTGAAACCGGTATGAAATTGCAGGTGGATGCGGTTTTCCCTTATATCTTTGGTAAAAATACTTTTGATTTAACCCGCAAAGATTTGCAGTTTGATTCACCTTATAACACCTACCGCTACGAGGGTTTACCACCCGGGCCAATTGCTAGCCCTAGTATAGATTCGATTGAAGCGGCCCTTTATCCCGAAATTACCCCGTATTGGTTTTACCTATCCGACATGCGCAGTCAAATGCATTATGCTCGCACCTATGAAGAGCATCTAAAATATCGGAATCAATACCTCCGCTAGGGAGGGAAAAATAAATTTGTCCTGGGTCTAAAAAGGCGATATGATATCGAGCATAATTCTTAATTAAATATATAAATGAAAAAGCATAATTTAGCCTTTATTGATGTGGAAACCACTGGTTTTGATTGTGCTAAACATGAAATAATCGAACTAGGAGTGGTGGTGGCTAGGCAGATCGCTCAAAATGGTGCTGGACCAAAACTGGAAATTATTCACGAGTTGGAGTACAAAATTAAACCTAAACATATTGAAACGGCCGAACCCAATGCCCTACGAGTAAATGGCTATAACGAGGGCGATTGGCTTTTTGCCCTAGATCTAGAGGCGGTAATGAAGGATTTTGCTACCAAAGTCGCAGATGCGACATTTGTTGCTCATAATATGCTATTTGACTGGCGCTTTATCGACGCCGCTTTTGCCAAATCAGGTGTTCGCAACAGTATGCACTATGGCAAGCTAGACACCCTCTCGATGGCTTTTACCAAGCTTTATCACGATGAAAAGGTGCAAAGCTTTAAGTTGGAAAGCTTGGCGGAATATTTTGGTGTTAAAAATGAAAAGGCCCATACCGCTCTTTCGGATGCTAAAACTACTTTTGAAATCTATAAAAAAATGTTAGAGATTAAGTAATGGATCGGCAAAAAGTTTTTGTTGGTTTGTCTGGCGGGGTCGACAGTTCGGTGTCGGCCGCTTTGTTGGTGGAACAAAATTATGACGTGACCGGAGTTTTTATAAAAGTCTGGGAACCACCACAAGAGCGATTTAAAAAGGTTTGTACTTGGCGCGACGATCGGCGTGATGCGATGCGGGTGGCCGCCAAGCTAGGTATTCCCTTTATCACCATTGACCTATCGGCCGAGTATAAACAAGGGGTAGTGGATTATATGATTGCCGAATATAAAGCCGGCCGGACCCCCAACCCCGATGTGATGTGTAATAAAATGGTCAAATTTGGGGCTTTTTATAATTGGGCCATAGAACAGGGGGCAGATTATGTCGCCACGGGTCACTATGCTCAAGTCAAAAATGGTCAGCTCCTCAAGGCGGTGGATGATGAGAAAGATCAGACTTATTTTATTTGGAACCTAACCAGAGAACAACTTAAGCATATTATCTTTCCTATTGGTGGATATAAAAAACCTATGGTAAGAAAATTGGCCGAAAAATTTGGTTTAGCCACGGCGACAAAAAAAGACAGCCAAGGTTTGTGCTTTATTGGCAAGTTAGATGTTAAAGATTTTTTAAAAGAATTTATCGCCCCCGTACCGGGCGAGGTAGTAGATGAAGAAGGTAAGGTTTTGGGCACCCATGATGGAATAACTTTTTATACCCTCGGCGAAAGGCATAGCTTTAAAGTAAAGCAAACTAGCCCGGAGGATAAACCCTGGTTTGTTGTAGATAAGGATATAGAAAATAATTGTTTGGTTGTGTCAAATATTCCTAAAAAAAGTCAATTTCAGACCACTCAAATAAATCTAGAAAGTGTGAATTGGATTTTAGATGAGCCCGTCAAAGACAAAATTTATACTTGTCGGGTCCGCTATCGCCAAGTGCTGGTAAAATGCTATATAAAAAAAGAAAACGACAAGTGGTGGATATTTTTTCTGACACCAGAACCCAGTGTTACCCCCGGCCAATCACTTGTGGTATATGACGAAAATATTTGCCTCGGCGGTGGAATAATAGCTTAATTTTTTTGTTTTGTTGACTATTAACAAACCCAAAGGGGTGTGATTATATGTATGCAGACTTGTTGAACCACAACCACTGGCAGGAAGGGAAATACCCATGGCAAGGAGAATGACTCCAGGCGAAGCATTGAAGGCGGGCCAATTTCGGTACGGCTTGGGGCCAGTCTCTGTACAGGAAAAGGCCACGAAAGAAATGGGACGGAGAATTAGACCGATCCAATTACAACCAATCCTAAAACTCACTTTTAGGGCAACCGCCAGCCCTAAAGAGATTTGCAGATTGTTGGTGGGTGGTCACAACGTGGGGTACTTTTATATTGACGAGGAAAACTTGGCCCGGGTTAAAGCTTGGGGGCGTCAAGATTTCACCTATTGGGGAAATTTGTCAGTCAACCAGCGTGGTGTTTCTGTTAGGGGCCTGAACACCAAGAGTGATTGGTACAATGAAAGAATCAAGCCTCTCCTAGAAGAGAACTAATACCCCGCCTCACACTAGGTCTAGGGCACCCGCTCTGGACCATTTTTATACTAAATTTCTTTGCCAAATATAAGTATTTTCGTTACCATAGGCATATGACATCCAATGAAATCCGCCAAAAATTTTTAGATTTTTATAAAAAACGAAGCCACGCCATTTTACCTTCGGCCTCACTGGTACCAGAAAATGACCCATCGGTGCTGTTTAATACGGCCGGCATGCAACCACTAGTTCCTTATCTTTTAGGGCAAGCTCACCCAGCTGGTGTTCGACTCGCGGATGTCCAGAAATGTGTCCGCACCGGTGACCTAGAAGATATCGGCGACAACCGCCACCTGTCTTTTTTTGAAATGATGGGCAATTGGTCTTTGGGCGACTACTTTAAAAAAGAGGCGATCAGTTGGAGCTATGAGTTTCTAACATCCAAAGATGAAGGTTTGGGTTTAGACCCTAGTCGGCTGTATGTTACCTGTTTTGAGGGAGATGCTAATGCCCCACGAGATAATGAGTCGGCTGAGATTTGGATGTCACTCGGCATCCCTAAAAATCGTATTTATTTTCTAGGAGCGGACGACAACTGGTGGAGCCCAGGGGATAATGGCCCCTGTGGCCCTGATACGGAAATGTTTTATGATCTGACCAGTGGTGGATTAGGGGATTTGTCGCCCGCGGAATTTGCTAGTGCTACGGCCCGTGAAGATATTATTGAAATCTGGAACGATGTTTTTATGGAGTATGAAAAGAAAGATGGCCAAGTCATTGGTAAACTAGCCAAGAAAAATGTGGATACAGGAGCCGGTCTTGAGCGGATGACCGCCGTCATGCAAGGCAAAACAACCGCCTATGATACTGACTTGTTCAGTGAGTTAATCACTCTTGCTGCTACTTTAGCCGATGACAAGCGAGGTCAAAGAGTCATTGCCGACCATTTTCGCACGGCCGTTTTTATGATTACCGATGGGGTTTTGCCGAGCAACACCGACCGAGGGTATATTTTACGGCGACTAATTCGGCGCGCCATAATGAAGACTACTAGTCACGAGTTGTTGAGTGACAAAATTACTGGATTGGTAAATGCCGTGGTAACCAAATACCAAACACAATATCCCGAGCTAGCCGACCATACTGATTTGATTGTAAAAACTATTGAAAATGAAGCGGTCAAATTTCAAAAAACACTCAAAGATGGCCTAAAAGAATTTGAAAAGGGAATCGATCCTTTTGTTCTTTTTACTACCTACGGTTTCCCCGTTGAGCTAACTGAAGAATTGGCCAGAGAAAAAGGGCAAATTATTGATCGGGACAATTTTGATGAAAAGATGAAGGAGCATCAAAAACTTTCCCAAACCGCCTCAGCGGGAATGTTTAAGGGTGGACTAGGTGGCAATAGTGAGCAAATCACCAAATACCACACCGCTACCCACTTATTGCACCAAGCTCTCCACGACGTGCTAGGCGACGAAGTGAGCCAGAAAGGGTCTAATATTACCGACGACCGGTTGCGCTTTGACTTTAGCTTTAGCCGTAAAATGACCAATGAAGAAAAGACCGAGGTAGAAAAAATTATTAACCAAAAAATTGCCGAGGGTTTGGCAGTAAATTCAGTCACCTTGCCGAAGCTCGAAGCCGAAGCTACTGGTGCTCGCCACTCTTTTGGTGACAAATATGGTGACATGGTTACAATTTATTTCATCGGTTCTAATCTGGACAGTGCTTATTCCAAAGAGTTTTGCGGGGGTCCCCATGTCGAAAATACTGGTGTCCTTGGTACATTTAAAATCCAAAAAGAAGAAGCGGTGGCTCAAGGTATCAGGCGAATCAAGGCCGTTCTACTCTAAATCATCCACAGTTTTAAGCCGGAGCTAGTCCTAAATGGTTTTTTTGCTGTTATACTGTTTAATAATTATGTCCTGGTTTAAAAAATCAAATACCAAGGAAGCACCAACACCAATTATTATTTTTAACCTTGGTGGTACTAGTGTCTCTGGGCTTGTTTTAGACGGAACAAATTTTGATTTTAAACAAGAAATTAAACACGAGCTACCATTTGCCTCTTATCAAAACTTTGCTACCTTATCAGCCCAGACGGTTGAAATTTTAGGTAAGGTCGCGGAACAAATTAGATTAACTGTCGGGCCGAACCAGAAAAAAATTCACTGCTTGGTTTCGTCACCTTGGCATATGGCTGATATTAGTCGTTATAAAATTCCTGAAAATAAAATAAAGCAAAAGGCCACTATAGATAATATCAGCGCCAAGGCTCTCGCCAAACATTTGGAAAAAAATACTAGCCCGGCATACGACCTAAAACCGATTGATAGTGTTGTTATGGCGATAAGAGAACTAGTCCAGGATAGGGATGCTACTGCTCCAACGGACAATATTTTACATCATTTTGCAAGTAGTAGTGATAAAAAATTATTAGAAACAATTAGCCAACCAATTGCCAATAGCTTTGGTCAGACCCAGCCCTCGTTTCACTCTGGACTACTAGCCACATTTTCCGCTATCAACGATGCGCTGACTAAATATTCAGATTTCGTTATTTTAGATATTAGTGGAGAAATTACTGACATCATAATTGTCCGACATCATACTATTGCTACGATTGCTTCCATCCCAATCGGCACTTACACGGTCGCTAGACGTTTGGCTAAAAAGACTGGTCAAAATGTAGTTAGTGCTTATTCCTCACTAAAATTACTTGGTGAAAATATTCTCCAAAATCATTCTCACCACGATTTTGATACCCTGGTCGCCGATGTAAAGCAAGAATGGCTGTATGACTTAATGACTGTTTTAAATTCCTACGAAACAAAAGATGAAAATTTACCCCTAGTTGTTGTTGGCGATGACAAAAGCGCGACAGTTTTGGGGGATTGGGCCAAATTTGCGGGTAGTCGAGAATCAATGATAGCTGATGAAGAATTACTAGCTGATCTATACCCTAGTAGGCGGTCACCGTCAAGAGTGACTGGGCACCTTGTTGGCCAGTTGTTTGCTCAGAAATACTTGTGATATACTAGATTGAGTATTATCGGAGGTTAAATAATAATGCTGTGTCAGAAGAACTTACCAATAATCATAAGAAGAGTTTGCGCGAAATTTTACCAAAAGGGAACGGTCGATCATATCGCCGTTCTATCCCTTTTAATCCTGGCACAATTGGCCAAGAGGAAGAGGGAGTTAATAACCATATTGCGGGGGATGCGGAAGCTATCCTTCGCTCACGCCGTATGCCAAAAATTCCAAAATATCTGATTTGGGGGCTAGGACTTGCCTTCATCATAATTATAGTTTTTGTGGTTAGCTCTGTTTTTGCTCAAGCGACTGTCTATATATCACCCAAACAAGCCAAAATAAATTTGACAGAGACTTTTACGGCCTATCAATCGGCCGCCGCGGGCGAGTTGGAATTCGGAACAATTACCAATTCAATTTCAGAAGCAGTCGTTGTTAAAGCTTCAGGAACTAAAGATGTAGCTGAAAAAGCGACTGGTCAAATAACAATTTTCAATGATTTTAGCTCGGAACCACAAACTCTAATCGCCAAGACCCGTTTTGAGACTAGTGATGGTAAAATTTTTCGCATTACTAAAGAAGTAGTGGTTCCGGGCCAAAAGATTGAAACTGGTAAATCTACCCCCGGGCAGGTTACCACTACTGTTGTAGCCGATGTCGCCGGAGCTGAATATAATGTCGGTCCAGCGGAATTTACTATTCCAGGGTTTAAAGACACTCCTCGTTATGATAAATTCTCCGCTCGCTCCAAAACAGCCATGGTTGGCGGGTTGGTTGGCAAAACTAGTACTATTTCCGAAACTGATCGCCAGGACGCAGAGGCTGAATTAAAACAAAAATTAGCTACAAAATCTGGCGACAAATCAGCTATTACGGTCCCGTCTGGACAAATCCTATTCAAAGATTCTTTGTTGACCAGCACCACCTTTGAAACAAAAGCTGGATCAAAAAGTGGTGAAGCCCAAGTCGTCGGCACACTGACCTATACTGGGATTGTGTTTAATGAAGAAAAGTTGGCTGGCTATCTCGCTTCTCGCTATATTCCTGATTATGATGATGAGCCAGTTACAATTGCCAATGAAGATGCCTTAAATTTAACTATTGTTGATAAAGATAAAATTGACCCTCAAGCACTAACTGAAATAAACATTAAAGCGGGCGGAACTGCATACCTAATTTGGCAGGTTGATATTGCTGGGTTTAAAAAAGCTTTGACTGGCTACAATAAAGGAAATTTTGAAATGGCCTTGGCCGATTTTCCAGCCATTGAGAGCGCTAAACTAAAGCTATCTCCACCGTGGGCCTCATCCATACCAGATGATACTGAAAAAATTACGATTGAGGAGGTGCTTCAAGGTGAAACAGCTAAATAATAGTTATTCCTATCGACATCTTGACTAATATTACCAAAATCTGCTACTATATATCGGGTATCAAAAATGAATACCAATAAAGAAGGCTCGACACCAAAAAGTGGCGAGCAGATAGTGTCTGGTGTGGTTTTGGAGGCATTGCCTAACACCCACTTTAAAATAAAGGTGGGTGATAATGTTTTGCTTTCATATCTCGCTGGCAAGATGCGTTTACACCGAATTAGAGTCTTGGTTGGCGACAAAGTAGAGGTTCTCCTCGATTCATATGGTGGCAAAGGCAGAATTATAAAACGGTTGTAATTTATTGTTTATATAAGATGAAAGTTCGGTCAACAATCAAGCAACGTTGTCCACAGTGCAAGATGGTAAAGCGTCGTGGTCATCTATACATAATTTGTAAGAATAAGCCTCGACATAAGCAGAAGCAGGCTTAATTTAATTTATTATATGTTACGTATTTCTGGTATTACAATTCCTGATAATAAAAGACTAGAGATCGGTCTGACCGCTATTTATGGTATTGGGCGTAATCGCGCTAAATCCATTCTTAATAATCTCAAAATTGAACACGGTCGCCGTCCCGCCGAACTTTCAGCTGGTGAGGAAAACGATATTCGTAAAGCTGTCGAAATATTTAAAATTGAGGGTGACCTAAAACGAGAGGTTAGTGGCAATATTAAAAGATTGAAGGATATTAAATCCTATGTCGGCATTCGACACACTCGTGGGTTACCAGTCAGAGGCCAAAGAACCAAAACCAATGCGCGGACTCGTAAAGGTCCTAAAAAGACTATGGGTTCAGGTAAAAAGAAAGTTGATAAAAAATAATTAATTTATGGGAAAAAAACGAATTATTAAGCAAGGCGGTCATGATTCAGGGGGAGCAAAAACCCGGGCTCTTGGTCGAGTGTCAAAAAAGAAAATTGAGCTGGGGATTTTGCACGTCAAGGCCACCTACAACAATACGGCCCTCCTCCTCACCGATGCCACAGGCAATGCCATTTTGGCCTCATCGAGTGGGGCGCTAGGTTACAAAGGTTCTAAGAAAGGAACGCCCTACGCGGCTGGTAAAGTCGGTGAGCTCCTAGCCGAAAAGGCTCAAGCGATGGGTTTAAAGGAGGTTGATGTGATTATTAGGGGTGTCGGTTCGGGTCGAGAATCATCCGTTCGGTCTTTTATTGCTAAAGGAATAAATATTTTGTCGATAAAAGATAAAACACCGGTGCCGTTTAATGGCCCGAAGGCTCCGAAGCCAAGACGGGTTTAATTTTAATTTAATTTTTTTAATACTATGGGACTTCGCATTGGACCAAAATATAAAATTGCTCGCCGGTTAGAAGAAAAAATATTTTCTAAAACCCAGACGACTAAATTTGCCATCTCTGGTTCGGAAAAAAGCGGTAAACAAGGTGGTCGGAAAAAAACTGTTAGTGAATACGGCCGACAGCTTTTAGAGAAGCAAAAAGCTAAATACACTTATGGTGTCAATGAAAGGCAGTTTTCAAATTATGTCAAAGAGGTGAGGGGTCTTAAAAATATTAATACCTCATCTGAAATGTTTAGACTACTTGAGTCCCGCTTAGATAATATTGTCTTTCGGCTTGGTTTAGCTAACTCACGCCTTTTGTCGCGGCAGATGGTCTCCCATGGGCATATTCTCGTCAATGGTCGGCGGGTCACAGTACCTTCGGCGCGGGTGCGAATCGGCGACAAAATTTCGGTCCGAGTTCAAAGCCAGCAAAAAGGAATGTTTGCCAGTTTAGCAGAAAGATTAAAAACCTATACCACACCAAATTGGCTAATATTTGATGATAAGAGTATGGCCGGTGAAGTGAAGGGTAGTCCGGAGTATGGAGGAAACGAATCCAATCTTAATTTCGCTTCAATCCTGGAGTTTTACAGCCGGGTTTAAAACGATTTATTTTATTTATTAGTATAGCCTAGAAACCCAACTATGCCTGATTTTAATATCATTTTGCCATCCAAACCAATCATCGTCTCCGAAGGGGACAATTTTGGGGTGTATGAAATTGAGGGCCTTTATCCCGGATACGGTCATACCTTAGGTAACTCTCTGCGCCGGATTATTTTGTCCTCCCTACCCGGCTTTGCTGTTACAGCAGTAAAAATAGACGGGGCCAATCATGAGTTTGCGACCCTCGATGGTGTTAAAGAAGATGTGATTTCGATTGTGCTAAATCTCAAAAAATTAAGATTTAAGGTAGTAGGTGATGATAAAAAAATTGTTACTATTGACTGTTCTGGTATTAAGGAAGTAACCGCCGGTGATATTAAAACCAGTGGTGATGTTGAAATAGTCAATCCAGATTTGTATATTGCTTCAGTAACTGAAAAGACCGCTAGCCTAAAGATTGAATTAACTCTAGAAAAAGGGATGGGGTATGTGCCGAAAGAAGTGCTCCAAAAAGAAAAAGTAGATATCGGAACTATTGCGCTTGATGCTATCTTTACACCTATTCGTCGCGCTAGTTATGAGGTTGAACAGATGCGGGTTGGTAATCGTACTGATTATAATAAACTTAGGGTTTCGATTGAAACTAATGGCGATGTTTCCCCTCGGGAGGCACTTGAACAATCTATTGCTATTATGATCAATCAGCTTAAAGCAATTGTTGGCTTTAAAGAGGACATCGAAGATTTAATAGTGGAAAATGCTGGCACCAATTCTGATGTGGAAAAGGAAATGGAGGGTGCCCTAAATTCCGAACCGGAAGATGAGGATGTACTAAAGACAAGAATTGACGATTTGAACCTTTCCGGCCGAACTCAAAAAGCCCTAGCCAATGCTAGTATTCGAACTGTCGGTGGGTTGATTCGCAAAAAAGAAAATGATTTACTAGACATCGAAGGTTTGGGGGATAAGGGTGTACAGGAGATAAAACGGGCCTTATCAAACTTTGGCATTTTGCTTAAATAATCCTAAATATGCAACACCACGGACATACCAGTAAATTAGGGCGAAAAAGCGGCCCGCGCGAGGCGCTTATTCGTGGTCTCGCTAAAAGTCTAATCGAAAAAGGTCGGATCAAAACGACCGAAGCCAGAGCCAAAGCTTTACGACCATATGTTGAAAAATTGGTGACCATAGCCAAAAATAATACAGTCACCGCCAAACGAACTGTGACCGCCCGTTTGGGTGGGGAGGTAAAACTAGAAAAATTGTTCAATGAAATTGGCCCCCGCTATAAAGAAAGAGCGGGGGGCTTTACCCGTATTATAAAAATGCCCGCCCGCGCTGGTGACGCTAGCCCGCAAGCTATTATTGAATTTGTCTAAATTATTATATGGAACACATTCTTGACGCTAGCAATATTAGTTTAGGTCGAATCGCGAGTTCGGCGGCAGTCCTTTTGCGTGGCAAAAACACCCCGGCCTTCGAGCGGTACGAAAAACCCACTAATAAAGTCAAAATAATAAATGCCTCCAAAATGACAGTGACGGGGCGTAAAATGTCGGATAAAATTTATCTAACTCACAGTGGCTATCCCGGTGGCCAAAAGGCTCGCACCTTGACCCAGGTTATTGCCAAAAAAGGTGTTGACGAGGCGATTCGCCAAGCTATTTATGGTATGTTGCCAGATAATAAGTTGCGAGCAATTATGATGAAAAATTTAGTTATTACTGAATAAACCTTATGGCTACTGAAACTACTAAAAATAAATATATTGAAGCCGTGGGGCGCCGAAAGACGGCGGTGGTTCGCGTCCGACTTACTGCGGCTAGTAAAAGTTCGTACATTGTAAATGGTAAACCATTGACTACTTATTTTCCGGTCAAAGAATTGCAGGTGATTGTGCAAAAACCTATGATTGATGCCGCGACCAAGGATTATAGTGTGTCTATTGTAGCCAGAGGTGGGGGTATTCATGCTCAAGCCGAGGGCGCAGCCATGGGAATAGCTCGGGCCCTAACCAAAGCCGATGCCCTATTACGTTTACCACTTAAAAAAGCTGGCCATCTTACCCGTGACCCGCGCGCCAAAGAACGCCGTAAATTTGGCCTTAAGAAAGCAAGAAAGGCTCCCCAGTGGAGCAAACGGTAGTCCGTGCTCCACTGGGGCTAGGAAAAGGGTCGGGAAGACTACGAGTTTTCCCGTGGAGGAAGGATTGGGAAAACCGAGGGTTTCCCAGACCGCAAGCGGTGCAAGCGGTAGTCCTTTTTTCAATCAAAAAATGCCGACTTTGCTGGTCGGTATTTTTAAATTATGAGTCCTTGACCTCTGGCTCTAATATTGTAATATAACCACATATGGATACTGAACAAACATCATTTCGCGATGAAGTATCGCGCAACGAGCCAAATAATGAATGGCGCAGTTTAGTCATAACCGCAATCATCGGCATCATTCTTGGCTTTATTATTGGTTATTTTGTGTTTATTAAAAATATTTTTAACCCCTTGGCCAACAACCCAGCCAATACCGCTACATCAACCTTAGAAGATCTAACTACTAAAACGAGTACTTCGACCGCCACAACCAAAACCAATGGGCTGATGACAGTGGAAGTACCAGACCAAACACCTAGTTTGCGCACCAAGATTACCAAACTTGTTTTAAGCGAGGGGGCATGGGTTGTCACCTTTAGTTCAACCGAAGATATGAGCCGACCTAATTTGATTATTGGCGCCCAATATTTTAACCCGGGGACCTATACCGATATTACCTCATATTTGGCCCAAGGTTTAGTTGCTGGTGAAAAATATTTTGTGGCATTGTATCAAGACGACGCCGCTGGTTCAACCGAACATGTTTTTGATAGTGTGAAGGATAAGCCATTTACCAAGGGTGCTTATTGGATAATGGATTCGTTTGAGGTTACAGCTGTTGGAGCACGAGGTTAACTAGCTGAATATATTTAGTTTTGCCCTTTAGCAAATAATTTTTGTTGTGATGATTAAAAAGCCCTCAACAGATAGCCATAATAGCGATGACTTTACCTTTGAAGATGAGGAAGCCAGCGCTGATATTGCCAAAAAACTAAAACAGCTACGGGACAAACTAAAAAACAGCGAGGAAGAAAAGATGACCAACCTGGCCGGTTGGCAGAGAGCCCAAGCCGACTACTCTAATTTAAAAGCCAATAGTGAAAAAGAGCGACAGGTACTAGCGGAAATAATTAAAGCCGGGCTAATTGATGATTTTATTCCGCTGGCCGACAGCTTTGCTATGGCGATGGCCAACCACGAGGCTTGGGAGGCCGTGCCGGCCAATTGGCGCAAAGGAGTTGAACATATTTACAGTCAATTAGGAAATATTTTAGCTAATCAAGGTGTAGAAGTTATTGACCCGATTGGTAAAATATTTGACCCGATTTGGCATGAGTCGGTTGGGCTAGTGACCACCACTAAACCAGACGAGGATCATATGGTTTTAGAAGTTATTAAGAAGGGTTATCGTTTAGGTGAGAGGATTATTCGCCCCGCGCAGGTCAAAATAGGGGAGTACAAGTAAAATATGTTAAAATTAAATTCAGTCATTAATAATCTAAATTAAATAATACGCTATGGCAAAAATACTTGGCATTGATTTGGGAACTACCAACTCCGCAATGGCGTACGTGGAGGGTGGCCAACCAAAAATTATCGAAAATAGCGAGGGGGCGCGAACGACGCCTTCGATTGTCGCTCAATCAAAAACCGGTGAACGCCTCGCCGGCCTTTTGGCCAAACGCCAAGCTGTGACCAACCCACAAAACACTATTTATGGGGTCAAGCGCCTTATGGGTCACAAATTTGAAGACCCCCATGTGCAAAAAGACAAGGGGCTGGTTTCTTATACTATTGAACGCTCCGACGATGGTGGGGTCAAAGTGGGTATGGGCGACAAAAAATACCGGCCCGAGGAAATTTCGGCCATGATCTTGTCTAAGTTAAAGCGTGATGCTGAAGCTCATCTCGGTGAAAAAATCGAGGAGGCGGTTATTACCGTGCCAGCTTATTTTGATGACTCACAACGCAAAGCCACTAAAGATGCCGGTGAAATCGCTGGTTTCAAGGTCCGCCGGATTATCAACGAACCTACTGCCGCCGCACTTGCCTACGGCCTCAACAAAAAGAAAGATGAAAAAGTTGTAGTTTATGACTTTGGGGGTGGGACTTTTGATGTATCAGTCCTTGATATTACTGGCGAAGGTGGTGAGCAATCGATCGAAGTAAAGTCAACCGACGGTGATTCGCATATGGGCGGTGAAGATATTGACCAAAAAATTATTGAATGGCTATTGCACGAATTTAAGGCCGAAACCGCTCTCGACATTTCCAAAGACCACCTCGCTTTACAACGACTCAAAGAAGCCGCCGAAAAAGCTAAACACGAGCTTTCTAGTGCCGTAGATTCGGAAATTAATATTCCCTTTATTACATCCGATGTCTCTGGCCCCCAGCATCTAGTCAAAAAAATGACCAGAGCCAAGCTCGAAGAAATCGCTGATGAATTTATCAAAAAATCAATTGAGATTACTAAGCGAGCGGTAGACGCATCGGGCTATAAACTTGGTGATATCAACGAGATTATTTTAGTCGGTGGTCAAACACGGATGCCTGGTATTCAGGAGGCGGTGAAAAATCTGTTTGGCAAAGAGCCAAACCGCTCCATTAACCCCGACGAAGTGGTGGCGATTGGCGCCGCCGTGCAGGCTGGTATTTTCCAAGGTGATGTGAAAGATGTGCTTCTACTTGATGTCACCCCGCTTTCTTTGGGGATTGAAACTCTCGGTGGAGTCGCCACTAAGCTGATTGACCGCAATACTACTATTCCCACCTCGCGCAGCCAGACTTTCTCCACCGCCGCCGACAACCAGACTTCGGTCGAGATTCATATTGTCCAAGGCGAAAGGGAGATGGCCGCCGATAACAAGACATTGGGGCGCTTTATTTTAGACGGTATTCCACCCTCACCTCGCGGTCTACCGCAAGTTGAGGTAAGCTTTGATATCGACGCCAATGGTATTTTGTCAGTCAAAGCCAAGGACAAAACTTCTGGTAAAGAACAGTCTATTCGCATTGAGGCCCAATCCTCATTATCTAAAGAGGATATTGAAAAAATGAAGGCCGAGGCACAAACACATGCCGACGAAGATAAGAAAAAACGCGAAATTGTTGATGCTAAAAATACCGCCGAGCAGATGATTTACACCGCCGAAAAATCACTTCGTGATGCAGGAGATAAAATCACAGCCGAAATAAAGGCGGAGGTTGAGGAAAAAATAAAAAATCTTCGTGAGGCCAAAGATAAAGAAGACTTAGAATTGATAAAAAATACCACCCAAGAACTTTCCACCGCGATGATGAAAATTGGCGAAGCGATGGCTAAAGCGGGTGAGGCCGATAAAACTGCGCCAGAAAACAAGGAGGGGGAGGTGCGGGAGGCGGAGACGGAAGAGAAGAAAGATTGAGTAAATTAAGGAGCGGGGCGACTATAATTTACCAAACCCGCCCTGTTCTGATACTGACTGTCGGTGAACATTTCAAATAAAATTGCCGATCGCCAGTTGAGAGGAAGATTAAAGTGAGTATCAGAACAGGGCGGGGTGAAGAAAAATATATTCACTCCATTCATTATTTTTCATTCATGGCTAAAAACTATTACGAAATTTTAGGAATTGACAAGAAAGCGTCGAAAGACGATATTAAAAAACAGTTCCGTAAATTGGCCCATAAATATCACCCCGACAAGGAAGGGGGGGATGAAGCCAAGTTTAAGGAAATCAGCGAGGCTTACCAAACCCTCTCTGACGACAAAAAACGCTCCGAATACGATATGTATGGCCGAGCTTTTGCTGGTGGAGGCAACCCAGGAGCGGGCCAGGGTTTTAATGGTTTTGGTGCCGAGGGTTTTGATTTTTCCAATTTCGCTGGTGGCCAAGGTTTTGAGTTTGACCTCGGAGATATTTTTGGTGATATTTTTGGCGGTGGGAGGCAACAACAAAAGCGCGGTCGAGATATTTCTGTTGATATTCAAATTTCGTTTGAAGAATCAATCTTTGGCGTCGAGCGAAAAATACTTATCAACAAAGTTGGCACCTGTGAAAGTTGTGCTGGTTCCGGCGCGGAAAAGGGTAGCAAAACTAAGACTTGTCCCACTTGCAACGGTAAAGGAAAAGTCCACGAAACTCGCCGGTCTTTTTTGGGTTCGGTTTCGGTCAACAAAATTTGTGAAGCCTGTCATGGTAAAGGTGAAATACCCGAAAAAGCTTGTGCAACCTGTCGGGGCGAAGGAGTGCGCAAAAAAAGTGAGGAAATTAAAATTCAAATTCCCTCTGGGATTGAGTCAGGTGAAATGATCCGCCTGTCTGGTAAAGGTGAGGCTGTACCTGGTGGCCAAACTGGTGATTTATATATCAAGGTTTATGTGGAGGCCCACAAAATCTGGAAGCGGGAGGGTGCTGATTTGCGGATGGATTTAAATGTTAAACTAACCGACGCTCTTTTGGGCGCCGAATATAATATTAAAACTTTAGAGGGCGGGGATTTACAGATAAAAATTCCGGCGGGTATTTCTTTTGGCGAGATATTGCGGGTCAAAGAGAAAGGGGTACCCATCGACGGCAAACATCGGGGCAATCTGCTTATCCGCGTCATAATTAACACCCCCCAAAAACTTACCAAAAAGGCCCAGAAACTAGTGGAAGAGCTAAAGGAGGAAGGGGTGTAAAAGTTTGATTTTATTTTGATTCGGTATAATATATCGCCTAGGTGGATGTAGTTAGGTTATGTGGCCAGCTACAGGATATCCACCTTCTTGAGTTCTTTTTTGTGCGGAGGATTTGCTGTGGGTAATACTTCCTAGCTCCTAGGGCTTGCTTACCGGTTGGTAAGCCCGGATCACGACACAGGTCTTTTGCTACCTTGTGCGTGATCTATTTTAACCGGCGTCAAAGAGGGCGCATCAAGCCCCAGGGTAGTCTGTTGCTGATTTAAAGCCACCTCACCTCAATGAGCTCTGGACTACTTCAAAACAGTAACCACCCCACCATCTTGCCCGAGAGGGAGGATTTGATTCCTCCCCCGGGCCTTTTTATTTGACAAAAAATTTAGGTATAGTATAGATATAATATGAATCAGTTTTATCACAAGCGAGATATGGCCACTCTATCCGTCATCGACAACGGCGATTTTTGCCTTTTTCCTAGCTGTGATAATTCTAAAACTATCTAAATAACCCCTCAATCCTGATTTAGAATCACCTCAGCTGGGCAAAAGCACCACTGAGGTGATTTTGTTGCAGTTTGGTCTTTGACAAGGAGATTAATCATGGAAAGAGTAATGTGCTTGGTTGGAAAAGTGGTCTCGCTTGGGCTTTTAACGATTGATGACGTGGACACGCTCACTCGTTGGATAAATCAGGAGGAGATGAGGGAATATCTCTCCACCTACCTGCCAATGTATGCGAGCCAAGAGAAAGAGTGGATCGAAAAGTTACCGAGCCGAATGCCAAATGATTTTGTCTTCGGAATCATCGATAACGAGACCAAAACATTACTAGGCAACATCGGACTTCATCGGGTAAAGCAAAAGGACGGCCTAGCCCACGCTGGCATATTTATCGGCGATAGGCAAAACCGCAAAAAAGGGGTAGCAACCGAGGCGGGACAACTACTCTTGAAGTATGCCTTCGACACCCTGAACCTTCGCAAGGTGATACACGAAGCTTTTGCTCACAATGAGGCAAGTATTGCCCTGGGTAAAAAGTTGGGAGCCAAACAAGAAGGGGTGATGAAAAGTCACCTCTTCATTAACGGTCGCTATGTCGATGTGGTGATCATGTCTTACTTCCGACCTGGTTGCGAACCAAAAGATTAGAAAGCCATCTCTGCTACGCCATGGTTGCAAATGCCAGTGTCTCTGCGCCGCCTACCCCCACCAGGGAGAGGCGGCTTTTTTGTTTCAAAATCTACGGTACAGTCAAAATAATTGATTTAAACCCCTTATTTAATATACTAAACTATATGGAAAAATTTTTATCGCCAGAAAATGAACAAAACAATTTTGTCGAAACAAAACTAGATGCTGACCCCAAGCCTGAGTATGATGAAGATATCAATCCTGATGAGATATTTAGAAAAGCGGGAATAGAAATACAAGAAAATGAGGTTCGGGCAGAAATCATTCAAATAGTTGAGCAGTGGTTTGCCGAAAAAGAATCTCAATTTAAAGAAAAATTGACTGGCTTTGGCATGAGTGAAAAGGACATCAATCTTAAATTAAGTGTGACAAAAAGTATTTTATTTAACGAACTGCGCACAATCGGCCAATCGTTTAGTGATATAAAGAAAAAATTACCTGAGATAAAAGACCAATTAAAGAAAACGGCTGATGTAGAATCGGTATACAGCTGGCTGGAAGTGTCTTCACCACTGGCCCTTCTGATATTATTTAAACGCAAACTAACAGGCGATATCAATGAGCAGGATAGGAAGATTTTAGCAATAATAGACCACCTTATTCACAATCAAGTGAAAGGGAGCTACAACTCAATTACAGAAGAGCTAACAATTTCATTTTTTAATGACAGCCCGTTTGAAGACTGGAACAAAACCTTGACCCATGAATTGACTCACTGCGGTCTTAGTCACGCCGTACCAGAGGCAACAGATATTTCGTTTAATCAAAGCCTAAAAGCTCGAACTACAGAAAATAACAGAACCAATCAAGTGGCTATTAATAGTTATTTACGATTACTACTGGCTATAGACGAATCGGCGGCCCACTTAGCCGAAGGTAGGTCGCCCTCCTATAAATCTTATGCCAATAAAATTAGCCCTCGGACTTTTGCAATGATTTATGAAGCGCTAAAAAATATTACTGACGGCAAAGATAAAAAAGAAGCCGACCAAATTTTTGTCAAAATCTATAAAGAAATCACTAGTCGATGGCACGAGGACATAACCCTAGAAGAAGTCGCCGGAATGATTATTGACATCAAAAACAATAAGATAATTCTATAGGTTTTCAGATATTTGAATTCGCGGTATAATCTAAAAACTATGTCTACTAAAAAAATTCTTCTGTCGGGTATCAAACCCACCGGTCGGCCCCATATTGGTAATTATTTTGGGGCGATGAAGCAGTTTGTCGAGCTCCAGGACGCCCACGACAGCTTCTATATGATCGCCAACTATCATGGACTTAACTATATCCAAAATGGCCCAGAAATGGCCGATTTGACCCTAAATCTGGCTATTGACTACCTAGCCGTCGGTCTTGACCCAGCTAAATCAGTTATTTTCAAACAATCCGATATTCCCGAGCATACCGAGTTGGCTTGGATTTTTGACACTATTACCACGATGCCTTACCTAATGCGAGCGCATGCCTTTAAGGATGCGGAAGCTAAAAACAAGGAAATCAGCGTGGGCGCATTTAATTATCCCATGCTAATGGCGGCCGACATTTTAATTTACGATACCGATGTCGTACCAGTGGGCCAAGATCAAAAACAGCATGTCGAATATGCCCGCGACACCGCCGAAAAATTTAACCGCATTTTTGGTGAGACTTTTAAATTACCAGAGCCGAAAATTTTAGAAGATGTTGCCGTGGTACCCGGTCTCGACGGTCAGAAAATGTCTAAAAGTTATAACAATACCATTCCACTTTTTGCGGAGGACAATGAGATCCGCGCCTTGTGTATGAAAATAGTGACCGACTCTAAATCGCCCGACGAACCCAAAGACCCAAGTACCGACAATATATTTGCCCTTCATAAATTATTTGCTCTCGATAATTTAGCCGAGATAGAAACTCGTTATCGCGAAGGTAAAATATCCTACAAGGAATCTAAAGAAATTTTAGCCGATAATATTATTAAATTTGTTACTCCACTACGAGAGAAAAGAAAAGCTATTGCCACTGACCCAGCTAAAGTCAAAGCGATACTAGCCGAAGGCGGGGAAAAAGCCCGTGCTCGCGCTGTCGCCAAAATGAAAGACGTGAAAGAAAAAACTGGGCTTAGTTTCTAATTATTAATAACACCTAACCAATGGCCAAAAAGAAAACTCTCACTAAAGAGGACTATTTAAAAGGTCTCAAGACTATTTTCCATTACCTAGCCGAACACCGCCAAGCCATGAAAATATTGATTGGCGTGGCTTTGGTTTTGTCAGTGACTAACCCGCTTATCCCGTACATCACGGGGAAAATGCTAGATACTATTCTCAAGACTGAAACATTCCATTTTGGCTCGTTTGGTTTTCAGGCTGTATATGGCTGGCTCTTGGTTTGGCTTTTAGTTCAACTAATTACCTACACCCTCGAGCAGGTGCGCAGTTTCCAAACTGGTGTATTAGATATGACCTTATACGCTAGATACGTGGCCAATGGCTACAACCATCTATTAAATTTACCCCTTTCCTTTCACAAAAAGAAAAAAATGGGGCCACTTTTAAACTCGATTCAACGTAGTGCCAATATGTTTTCGGATATTTCCACTCGAGTCATCATCAATCTAGCACCACAATTTTTAAGTATTTTAGTGGCAATCTCTATTACTATTACCGTCAACGCCCAGATTGCTGGCCTGATGCTCTGTGGTGTTTTGGCCTATATTTTAGTACTGATGCGCACGATTGCTCCCGGCACAGTTATCCAAAGGAAAATCCAAGCGGGGTGGATGAAAGCCTGGCGCGCTGGTCACGATAGTCTAGACAACCTAATGGCTGTCAAGCAGATGACTGCTGAAAGTTATGAGCAACGAAAAAATATCCGCAATTTCCTGACTGGTGCTCTAGGCAACAATATTCTAATGGTCCAGTTGATGAAAAAAATAGGTTTTTACCAAAAACTTATTATTTTGGTCACGCAGACGATCGTCTTTGTCTTGGCTATTATTTTTATTCAAAGAGGTGAGATGACGATTGGCCAGCTGATCGCAATTACTAGCTACACAGGTATGCTTTTTGCCCCATTCATAACCCTCGGTGACTACTGGCGCACCGTGCAAAACGGTTTCATTTCTCTAGAAGAGTCTGAAAAAATCCTTAAGGCCGTACCCGAGGAATATGAGCCAGCTGGGGCTATCTCCTTACCAAGTATTAAAGGGAAAATTAGTTTTCAAAATGTTCACTTTTCTTATGAACCCAAGACACCAGTCCTAAAAAATATTAATTTTGAAATTAAAGCCGGCGAAGTGATTGCTCTAGTGGGAAAATCTGGTGAAGGTAAGAGCACCTTGATAGATTTACTGTCGGGCTATAATTTTGTCAACAAAGGAAAAATTCTAATTGATGATGTTGATGTCAAAAAAATAAATCTAAAATTCTTGCGTTCCCATATTGGCATCGTGCCCCAAGAAGTTGTGCTTTTTAATGACACCATCGGCACTAATATAAAGTATGGCAACTTTGAGGCAACTGAGAAAGCGATGTCCCTAGCCGCCGAAAAAGCCCACGCTCTAGAATTTATTACTAAGTTTCCCAAAAAATGGAAGCAAGTTGTGGGGGATAGAGGGGTAAAACTGTCGGTCGGTCAAAAACAAAGAGTGGCGATTGCGCGGGCCATTCTCCGTAATCCAGCAATTCTAATTTTAGATGAGCCCACATCGGCCCTCGATGCCGAATCAGAACACTTTATTACCAACTCGCTAGAAGAACTAATGCGGGGGCGAACTACCTTTATTATTGCTCACCGCCTTTCTACGGTCCGCCGCGCCGACAAAATTTTTGTTTTTCAGGGAGGTGAGATTGTCGAAACCGGTAAACACGACGAACTTATTACTAGAGAAAACGGTGTCTACCGCCACCTCTACGAACTTCAGATTGGGCTACATAAATAATTTGCGAGCCATACGCTTGTTTGCTAGACTCTAAACTATGAATGAACGAACTCTAATTGGCGATTTAAACCAAAAAATTGGGGAAGAGGTACTCATTAAAGGCTGGGTAGATGTCCGGCGTGACCAAGGAAAAATGGTGTTTTTTGATTTCCGCGATCGTAGCGGTAAAGTCCAGGGAGTGGTCCTGCCTAATAGTCCAGCCATTGATATTGCCAAAGAAACCCGCAATGAATTTGTAGTGGCTGTTACTGGTCTTGTTAATAAACGACCAGAAAAAAATATCAAAATTAGCGTCCAAAACGGCGATATTGAATTGGAAATAATTGGTATCGATGTTTTAGCGGAAGCCGAGGCTCTACCATTTGATATGTCGGCTGATGGTTTTAATCTAGACCTCGTGACTGAACTAGAGCACCGGGCACTATCGCTCCGCCACCCCAAACTGCAAGCGATTTTTAAAGTGCAAGCAGTTATTATTGATTCCTTCCGTGAGTTTATGAAATCTCAAGATTTTTTCGAATTTCAAGCACCAGCGATTGTCCCAGCCACCGCTGAAGGGGGAGCGGAGGTTTTCAAAATAGACTACTTTGACAAAAAAGCTTATCTTAGCCAGTCACCTCAGCTTTACAAACAAATTGTTATGACCGCCTTTGAGCGTGTTTTTTCCGTAAATAAAATTTTTCGCGCCGAACCCAGTGCCACCACTCGCCACCTCACTGAAGTTGTATCACTCGATGCCGAGATGGCGTTTATTGATTCTTGGCGTGATGTTCGCGATATGTCAGAAAGCTGCGTGCGCCATATATTGGAACAAGTAAAAACAAAATGTGAACATGAATTAACTTTTCTAGAAGCCGAGCTACCGGTTATGATAAAAGAAACTCCGACTCTCTCTCTAACAGAAGCGTTAGAAAAATTAGGAGCACCCACCGACAAAGACCTAAACCCGGAACAAGAGCGTAAACTCTGTGAAATGATTAAAACTGAAACCGGCTCGGACTTTGTTTATGTTTACGGCTACCCAACCAAACAAAAACCTTTTTATGTTTATCCCAACCCAGCCAACCCTGAATTTAACGAAGGTATGGACCTTCTTTGTCGCGGTGTTGAGTGGCTTTCTGGTGGCCGGCGTATTAATGACTTCAAACAATTAATGAATCACGTCGAGGAGTGGGGGATGGACCCAGCTAAGATAGAAATGTTCCTAGAGGCCTTTCGTTATGGTGCCCCTCCCGAAGGGGGGTTTGCCTTTGGCGCCGAGCGGATGACCATGCAGATTTTGGGCCTAAAAAATGTGCGCGAAGCATGTATGTTCCCGCGTGACCTCAACCGTATTGACGGCCTTTTGTCAAAATAGAGTATTGACAAAAAACTCCTATCTGCTATAATATTTGGTAGATGCTCATTCCTGCCTTGGGACCGTGGCCGAGAGCGGTTGGTAGAGTAGGACCTCCAAGCCTACCTTTACTCCAAACGCCCTAGTGCCGACCGTGATCGCCATGGTCCCAAGCAGCTGTCTCATAGGGGGCTATCATAATTTCATCTGCCCCCGTTTTATTCCCGAGGCCGACACACCCAGTGTTGGCCTCCTTTTTGTTTTAAAGGAAAAAAGTTACAATATAAAAATATGACAGCCTCCTTTGCCTTAAAACTTGATGATTTTGAGGGACCACTTGACCTATTACTACAACTTATTGAAAAAAGGAAATTGCATATTAGTAAGGTTAATATTGCCGCTGTTACCGACGATTATATTGCCTATCTTTCACAATTTGAGCATCTACCTAAACACGAGACCGCCGATTTTTTGGTGGTGGCTTCAACTTTAATGTTGATAAAATCGTCATCACTACTACCAAATCTAAATCTAACTACCGAAGAAGAAACCGATGCCGCCGAATTAGAAAGACGATTAAAACTCTATCAATATATTCAAGAAGTAGCCCAGAAACTTAAAAATATTTATGGTCAAAATTCTTTGTATTTTCGAGAACCAAATAAAAATATTGTACCCGTCTTTGTCACTACACCAGAAATTACCACACCAAACCTTTTAATGGCAGTAAAAACCGTCCTTCAATCACTTCCTAAACTAGAACTCACCCCCCAAGTCATTGTTAAAAAAATACGGAGTTTACAAGAAACGATTGATGACCTGGCGAGCCGGATTCAGCGAGCGATCTCGCTAAAATTTAGTGAGTTTGCTCCCCGTGACAAAGCGGAAAAAGTAAATGTCATTGTTAGTTTTTTGGGTATGCTGGAATTGGTTAAACAAGGAATGATCGAAGTCGAGCAACATACCCACTATGCCGATATAGATATGCAGAGCACTAGACCGGGAATGCCTAGGTATTAAAAATCCGCGAGCAGGCTAGGCCTGCTCGCGGTATCGAAGAAATTAGAAATTTTCATTCCTTTTTCTCCGGTGGAATTGACTCGGTTTTGATATGGTAAACCACATCACCCCCGACCTGTTCGGCGACCTCGAGTTTGACTCGGTCACCAAATCGGATATTTTCACCAATAGGCATATCCACCGTCACCAGACGGGTAATTGCCCGCCCTCCGCCATCAAACACCACCACACAGACACCGGTCTGCGCCCCTTTGAAGGCGGTGGGCTTGGTGGTGACCACCCCCTCGGTCATTACCACCCGAAAACCAACTTCAAGTGGGGTGTTGGGGGTTTCGTTTGTGTCTATAGTGGCACAGCCACAAACAAACCCGGCAAGCACCCCGGCAATAAAAAATCTATTCATCTCTTTCCTTTTCCTTTCTTGTTCAAACCCGCTTTTTTTTATCATATTTAGACCAACGTGTCAATGTTTAACATAACCCCAAGTTTTGATTGGTCAAGATGGTTTTTAAACGGTATAATATGCCTATTATGAATCTCGCATGCCAAATAGAGGCGGTGCTTTTTTATAAGGCCGAACCGATGTTATTTTCGGTTTTGGCTAAAATGCTTAGTATCAGTGAAGGCGAACTAAAAGAAGCGGGCGCTGATTTAGAAAAAAACCTAGCGGGGCGGGGAATAAGGTTGCTATCCACCGAAAGCAGCTACGCCTTAGTAACCGCTGGCGACGCTAGCGAGCTAATTGAAAAAATTACCAAAGACGAATTAGCTAGAGATATAGGTAAAGCGGGTCTCGAAACCCTGGCGATAATCCTATATCGGGGCCAAGTCAGCCGAGCGGAGATCGACTATATCCGAGGAGTTAATTCCAGTTTTATTTTACGTCACCTATTAATTCGCGGTTTAATCTTAAGGGAGACGAGTCCCACCGACCAACGTAGTTTTCTTTATCAGCCTTCGACTGAACTTATGGCCACCCTTGGTATTGAAAAAGCTCAACAACTGCCAGACTTTGCGGAAATCGAGGAAAAAATTAAAATATTTATGTCCACCCAAGAGGAAATAGAAGCTAAGGCCACGGAAAATGAGAAATAATTTTAAGCATCCAAAAATTTTAACACGCTTGATTGTTGGTACTATTAGTTTAGTTCTATTATTTTTTTTGGCCTTATTAATTTGGCCGGCCTGGCAAAATACAAAAAGATTAGAGAGCCAAGTGAGGGCCCAGGTAACAGTGCCTCCTAAAATTTTCCCTGCCCTAGAGCTAGAAGCTGATGGCGCCATAATTATGGAAGCCAGAACTGGTAAAATTATTTTTGCCAAAAATTCAACTGCCAAACTACCACTAGCCTCGATTACTAAGCTGATGACAGCTTATACCGCCAACCAAATATTAGGGGAAACTGAAATTATTCCTATCACCAATTTGGCGCTAGCAGGAGGAAGTAATGCTGGTCTCTTGGCTGGAGACAGCTGGACAGTGCGCAATTTGACCGACTATATGCTAACCACTTCAAGCAATGGTGCAGCCACCGCTTTAGCGGAGGCAGTCAACCAACGTGGCTTAAATTTTGAAATTGCGATGAATGATAATGCCGCCAAATTGGGGTTAAGCGCCACCCGCTTTATGAACGAAACAGGGCTCGATTTAGCCCAAAATTTTGGGGGCTCATTTGGTTCGGCGGTCGATATTGCCAACCTAATGAAATATATTCTATATAATAATTCGACCTTGCTGGCCACCACTGTTAAGCCGGTTATATCTGCCACTTCTGCTTCTGGTTTAACCTATTTTGGTAATAATACCAATGATATTGTGAGTAAGATCCCCGGTCTAATCGCTTCTAAAACCGGTTATACTGATAGTGCAGGAGGAAATTTAGTGATTGCTTTTGATGCTGGCCTCGCTCAACCAGTAATAGTAGTAGTATTGGGTTCGACCAAGGATGGGCGCTTTACCGATGTACTAGCCCTGACCCGAGCCACCATTGATTATTATTCCGAATAATATAATGATTATAAAATGATTCTCTCTGTCATAAAGGTTTTTGCCCCGACCGCCATGGCCTTTTTTGCTGGTATCGCTATTACCCCAATCCTGACTCACTATTTATATAAACATCGGATGTGGAAAAAGAAGGCGGGGAAAATTGCCCCCGACGGGCGAGCCACTCCAATTTTTGATAAACTCCATGCCCACAAGGAAACTGGCACACCGCGGATGGGTGGAATAATAATCTGGACTAGTGCATTACTGACGATTGCCCTGATTTGGCTTATCGCGCAAGTTTGGCCAACTGATGTCACCACAAAATTAGACTTTCTCTCCCGTAATCAAACCTGGCTACCCCTTTTTACCTTAATTATTGCCTCACTCCTCGGCTTGCTAGACGATGTTTTACAAATTAGAGAACCAAAGGATGGGCGCCCTAATGGTGGTTTGCCGTTTTGGAATCGATTGGGAATTGTCATTACTCTCGGCCTGGTTGGTGGTTGGTGGTTTTATGCCAAGCTAGGGGTGAGTGCTATTCACATTCCATTTTGGGGCGATTTAACCATCGGCCTGTGGATTATTCCGCTATTTATATTTGTAATGTCGGTCTTATTTTCCAGTGGTGTCATTGACGGTCTCGATGGTTTGTCAGGGGGAGTAATGGCCATTATTTTCACCGCCTACGCGGGGATTGCCTTCTTCCAAAATCAAATTGACCTAGCGGCCTTTTGTGCCGTGGTCGCCGGTGGCACCTTGGCCTTTTTATGGTTTAATATTCCGCCGGCTCGTTTTTATATGTCGGAAACGGGGATTTTGGGCCTCACTACCACCCTAACTGTCGTAGCTTTTCTAACCGATTCTGTTTTATGGTTACCGCTAATTGCTTTTCCACTATTAGCCACCTCCGCTTCAGTCGTAATACAACTGACATCAAAAAAACTTCGTCAGGGCAAGAAAGTTTTTCTAGTCGCACCACTACACCACCATTTTGAGGCCATCGGCTGGCCAGCCTATAAAGTGGTTATGCGCTATTGGATTATTGGCCTCATTACCGCGATTATTGGTATGATTTTAATTTTACTTGATAAATAATGCAGACGGCCGCCAAAAATCAAAGTCGTTTTTTTTTATTTTTAGTGGCCCTATTGGCAGGCTTTGGTTTTTTTATCTTTTTGTCAGCTTCTTTAGGGATGATTGGTACCAATATGGCTGGTTTTATTCATATTGGACTAAAACAATTGGCCGTTCTCGCTGGTAGTCTAGTCCTAATGCTGGTTTTAGCCAATATTCCATACCGGCTTTGGCGTGAATATTCACTACCCATCTTGATTGCTGGCATAATTGCAACCGCGATTATTTTTATTCCTGGTCTAGGCATATCAGCTGGTGGCGCCACCCGTTGGCTAAATTTAGGTTTGTTTTCTATCCAACCAGCCGAACTATTAAAGCTAGGTCTGGTTATGTACTATGCCGCCTGGCTTACTAGGGCCAAGGATAAAGCGGGGACCCTGTGGTCAGGCCTCGCCCCAATGCTTGTCCTCCTCGGCATAGCTGGGATTTTACTTATTCAACAGCCAGATATTGGTACATTTATTGTTATTGCTTCTGCCCTCGCTACCCAATATTTTGTGGCCGGTGGAAAATGGCGACATTTTTTGGGGCTATTCTTTGTGGCTATTTTGGTTTTAGGGTGCCTGGCGATTGCTATGCCCTATGTTCGCGATCGCATAACAACTTTTTTTAATTCCGACAAAGATGTTTTAAACTCGGCCTATCAAATAAACCAATCACTGATTGCCATCGGTTCAGGCGGACTGTCTGGGCGGGGGTTCGGGCAAAGCCTGCAGAAATTTAATTTTTTGCCTCAACCAATCGGCGACTCAATTTTTGCGGTTGCCGGTGAGGAGTTTGGTTTTATTGGTACGATGATTATTTTAATTTTATTTTTACTATTTGCAGTTTATGGTCTAAAAATTGCCAGTGGTAGTCGTGACAGCTTTGGTGGACTCCTGGCAACTGGTCTTGTTATACTAATAATAAGCCAGTCATTTGCCAACATTGGAGCCATGCTTGGTTTGATCCCACTAACCGGGGAACCTCTCATATTTGTCTCCCAAGGTGGTAGTGCTCTTTTGTTTGGCTTGTCGGCAGTTGGGATAATTTTAAATATTTCCCGTTATCAAAAACACTCTAATTAAAAATGAAAATTGCACTGACCGGTGGGGGAACAGGGGGACATTTTTATCCAATTATTGCTGTAGCCGAGGAACTACGAGATGTTATTTTTGACCAGAAATTAATAGGCACCAAATATTATTTTTTTTCCGACCACCCCTACAGTCCGAAACTACTAGCGGACAATGAATTAATATTTATCAAAATACCAGCTGGTAAGTGGCGCCGCTATTTTTCGCTCAAAAACTTTACCGACCTTTTTGTATTAGCTTTCGGTTTTATTGTGGCCCTCTGGAAAATGTTTTGGATTTATCCCGATGTTCTTTTTTCTAAAGGTGGCTATGCTAGTATACCCGCCGTTATGGCCGCCCGAATCTTGGGCATCCCAATATTTATTCATGAGTCCGACTCACACCCCGGTCGAGCCAATCTTTGGGCGAGCAAGTTTGCTACCCGAGTTGCCCTATCCTACCCCGATGCCACAACTTTTTTCCCGCCAGAAAAAACCGCCGTGGTTGGCAACCCCCTAAGGCGCGAGATCATGAATCCAGTGCCCGAAGGTGCTAAACGATTTTTGAAATTAGAAGAAAATCTACCAATACTTTTTGTCTTGGGGGGTTCCCTCGGTTCTCAGTCTATCAACAATGCTCTCCTAGAAACTCTGCCCGATTTGGTCCAAAAATATCAGATTATTCACCAGACGGGACGACAAAATTATGATGATGTAGTGGCGAGAGCTGGTGTTATTTTAGCCGGTGATGCTTATCAGGGACATTATCAAGCCTTTCCCTATTTAGAAAGTTTGGCAATGCGAATGGCGGCTGGTGTCGCCGACTTAGTGATTTCCCGCGCTGGTTCAGCTATATTTGAAATTGCTCATTGGGGTATTCCCGCCATAATTATTCCCATCCCTGAAACTGTCAGCCACGACCAGCGCTCCAATGCTTTTGCTTATGCCCGCACAGGGGGAGCAGTGGTAATTGAGGAAAATAATCTTGCTCCATCTATTTTAATCGCTGAAATAGATCGTATTTTAAATAATCCGGAGCTAAAAACAAAAATGAGAACCGCGACCAAAAGCTTTGCCCAACCCGAAGCTGGTCATAAAATTGCCACCGAAATTGTGCAGATGGCCCTCCAACATGAAAGCTAATATCGTCACTCGCTTTGCCCCCAGCCCCACTGGGCTACTCCATGCCGGCAACTATCGCACGGCGGTTTTTTCCTATCTCTTTGCTCGCCAAAATGGTGGTAAATTTATTTTACGCATTGAGGATACCGACCGCGAGCGGAGTAAACCAGAATACGAAGCCAATATTTTAGAATCGCTGGCTTGGCTGGGTTTAGATTTTGATGAAAAATATCGCCAATCGGAAAATGCGCCGGTGCACCGTGAATATTTAGAAAAAATGATTGCCTCCGGCCACGCCTATATTTCTAAAGAAACTCCTGTTAAAGAAGGAGACCGGAGTGAGGTCATCCGCTTTAAAAACCCCAACAAAGTCGTAACCTTTTCCGACCTTATTCGCGGTGAAATTTCCTTTGACACCACCGAGCTGAAAGACTTCGTGATTGCCAAGTCCCTAGACGAGCCGGTCTTTCACCTCGCGGTGGTGGTAGACGATTTTACCGAAGGGATGACCCATATTATTCGCGGGGAAGACCATATTTCCAATACTCCTAGGCAAATCCTCATCCAAGAGGCCATCGGGGCTCCACGGCCTATTTATGCCCATTTACCGCTAGTTTTGGCCCCTGATCGGTCTAAGCTGTCTAAAAGAAAGGGGGCCTTGGCCCTGACCGAGTACCGCGACCGCGGGTACCTACCCCAAACCCTTTTAAACTTTATGGCCATGCTCGGTTGGAATCCGGGTACCGAAGAAGAAGTTTTTACTCTGGACCAACTAATTGAAAAGTTTGATTTGGCTAAAGTTCAAAAATCAGGTGCCATTTTCAATGACGAAAAACTCTTGTGGTACAACCGCGAGCATCTAAAAAAATTGTCACTCTCCGAGCTAACAAATATTGCCACCGAACGCATTCCCGATTTAGCCCAATTAAATAGCAACCAACTGAAAATTTTGGTCCCAGTTATTTTCGAACGTTTAAGTACTTTAGCCGAGCTAGATGAAATGCGCGAGGGCGGGGAGTGGGACTACTTGTTCACCGCCCCCGCTGTTTCAAAAGAGCTTTTGGGGGAGACCAAATATTTAGCCGAAACGATCGCCCTGCTTGAGAATATTTCAGCCGATAAATTTGTTCCCGAAAAAATAAAAGATGCTATTTGGGATTTTGCCACAGAGAAGGGGAGGAAGGAGGTGCTGTGGCCAATGCGCGTGGCCCTAACTGGGAAGGAAAAATCTCCCGACCCTTTTACTGTCGCCGCGATTTTAGGGAAGGAGGAAACCAAAACTCGACTTTTGGCTAAACTTGACTAAGTGTAATATTTAATGCTATAATACAGAAAGAAAGGAGGTGACACGGTATGCCCAGACAGAACAAACTAAGGCTTAGCCCGCAGCTAGTCATTAAAGCATACGCTGAAGTGGCTAAAGAATTTGCTGATGCCACAAGAAGAACCCTGCCGACACTCACGGAAACCAAAAAACCACCACCCATCCGCAAGTAAGACCAGCTCGAGCTGGTCTTTAATTTTAATCACCCTTAATTATTGAACACCGAGTGTTCAATAATTAAGGGGTTGAAAAATTTTTAAAATAGACCAAAAGGTTAAAAAAAACTATAATTAACTGATGAATGAAAGGCCTCTACAACTAGCCACAGTTTTTTTGATTCTAATATCTTTATTTTTGTCATACAACCAAGTTCGCGCCCAATCGGTGGATGAACTGAAAAACCAAATCACTTCTAAAAATAGTGAAATCGCCCAACTGGAAAAAGAGATTGCCGAATATCAAGTCAAACTAACAGCGACTAAAGGCCAGTCTTCGACCCTAAAAACCGAGCTAGCGCGCCTGGAGGCCACCAAGAAAAAGCTTGAGACTGATGTAGTTTTGACCAAGAAAAAAATTGATTCCACCACCCTGACCATCAAAAAACTAGGGGGCGAGATAGTCACCAGTAGCCAGAAAATTACTAAAAGCGAGTTAGCGGTAGCCGAGGCAATCCGCGCCATTAGTTTTTCTGATAAAGACAATTTGGCAGTGGCCTTACTGGAATATGAAAGTTTATCTACTTTTCTCGGTAATACTTTTTCTCTCCAAACTCTCCAACAAAAACTAGGTGACCATATTAAAGAGCTCCGGCAAGCGAAATCTTCCTATGAAGCCGAAAAAACTGCCTCTGAAAAAGAAAAAGACCGTTTGGCTGGCCTGCAGGTCAAGTTGGCTGACCAAAAGAAAATTGTTGCCCAAAACCAAAGTCAGAAAAGTACATTATTAACCCAAACCCAAAACCAAGAACAAACCTACCAGCAAATTTTGGCCGACCGTATTGCCAAGAAAAATGCCGTCGAGGCCGAAATCAAAAATGCAGAAAGTAAATTAAATTTAATTGTGAACCCAAGTGCCCTACCAACCACAGGTAGTGGGGTAATCAAGTGGCCGATGGATAAAGTTATCATTACTCAATATTTCGGCAACACCCCTTTTGCCACCGCCAATGCCCAAATTTACCAAGGCAAAGGTCATAACGGGATTGATTTAGCAGCCGCGGTAGGTACCCCAATTAAAGCTGTTCTCGATGGGGTAGTGCTAGGAGTAGGTGACACCGACACCGCCTGCAAAGGGGCCTCTTATGGTAAGTGGGTAATGATAAAGCACCCCAATGGCCTGTCGAGCGTTTATGCCCACTTATCACTCGCTAAAGTAAGTGAAAGTCAAACCGTGAAAACAGGGGAGGTGGTCGCTTATAGCGGCGCCACCGGCTATGTCACCGGTCCGCATTTACACTTCACCCTTCTTGCATCCGACGGTTCACAAGTTGGAACCCTGCAGTCGGCTGTCCCCGGTTGTGGCGTCTATCGCTTACCCCTAGCCAAACGGGAAGCTGTACTTAATCCATTATCTTATTTATAATTAATTTATGAGAAAAAAAACTTCTTCTGGTTTTATTCAGCTTGTTGTTATTGTTGTCGTGGTAATAATTCTCCTGGCATATTTTCAAGTCAATCTGCGTGAATTATGGGGATCGGAGACTACGCAAAATAATTTAGATTTTCTAAAAACAATAGGGGAGAAGGTTTGGGCTGGTTTAGTCTACCTTTGGACCAACTTTATCCGCGAACCAGCCACCTGGATATGGGAAAATTGGATTTTGGGCTGGGCCTGGCCATTGGTCTCGGGCTGGTTCGCGTCCCAGACTTAGCCAAAATACCCTTATTTTAAGCCATAGTTTCACGGACTAAAAATGCTTGACAGCCAATATGGCCTCTGCTATAATATTGACGGTTATATATTGTGTGTGTGATAATATATAACCTCAAACAATAATCACGCAAAACACTGCCAAGTGTTTTTTTGGTTAAAGTCAGTCGTTCCCACTACAAGTTTCGACTGGCTCTGGCCAATTAAAATCTAGCCCAACGGCTTATATTACGTACTTTACAAATAGGCATGGCAAGCCTGATAGCTTTCTCGAATATTACTCCCACCGTCGCTGAAGGTCCGGTTTCGACCAGACCCGACGCCCAGGTGGCAGTTGTGCAAATAGTCCAAACACCAGCAGTAAGTAAGACTGACAAAAATAATTTGATTCCTGAGCTAATTAATCAAAAAAGCAAGGAACAAGCAGTTGACCCAAACCTGGCCCAAGCTATTGCATTCTGTGAAAGCACCTACCAGCAATTTAATGCTGATAGTGGGACAGTCCTCCGCGGAATTCATAATCCGCTCGATGTGGGTATTTTCCAAATCAATGAAAAATACCACTTGGAAAAAAGCCAAACCCTCGGTTTCGATATTTATACGGCTGAAGGAAATATCGACTATGCTTTGTGGCTCATGAGTCACGAAGGCGCCGGCCATTGGAAATGGAGCAAGCCGTGCTGGTCCCAAAAAATAAACCCTGCTGTTTAAACCCAGCGGGGTTTATTTTATAAAAATTATCCACAAGGGGAGTCAGGCACAATTTGGTATAATAGAGGAGTCGCAATTTACGCGATTTTAATTTTTCAAATTTCCGCCTCACCATATGGAGCAACTGCAAAGTGATCTGGTTGAACTTTTTTGGCACCTACCAGCTATTATGCTCTGGGTGCTTTATTTATTATTTAAAAAAGCTAAAACTACCCTGATCAAGGTTAAAGTTGAGGAATAATATAAATATATTAATTAAATATTTAAAAAGTAATTTGACTCCCCTGATTTTTGATGAAAAAAGGGGAGGTCTAGCTATTTGGACCATACCAGCCAGCCAAAGGGATTTTTTATTATAAAGAGACAAAGGTGAGAGGATGACGGGTACATTGGTGCCAGTCCAATACCTAACTTTCGTCTCCGGCGATTTTAGAGGCCAAGAAATTAGTGCTCTCAGATTGATTATTAAGATGAGGGCGGAACTGGTTTATTATATAGGCCGTGTCGCAAAAGGTATATTGTGCGACACTATATTCACCAAACCTCTGACCTTGACATATACCTATTAATATTAAAATTGGGTGGGTTTTTTGTCTCTCCTCTCCCCTTGTTTAACTCACTAATAATTTAAAATATACAAAATTATAAATATTATTTCCTCCCTCTCCCCCGCGGGTCCACTGGGGGAGTCACTTGCTTTTTTACTAAATTTGTGGAAAATTAAAGGTTGGTGCGCACCTCGAAAAACCTAACTCTCCTCCCCCAGCGGGAGGAATAGGAGACGGTGACTATGAAGAGCTTTGGCGACAGGCGGTCTCGTTTTTCTCATGAATACCGTTCCTGCGGAGGGACCAATCCTCCGCCTGCGCTCGTGCACTCCGTGCACATGCTCATGCACAGCAAAATGTTGCCGTGCCAAAAGCGACATCCGAATCCGGAGATTGAAACCTCCGAAATCTGATTTCGCTTTTCGTTCCTGAGTCCCAAGCCCCGCAAGCGCACCGCGGGGCTTTTTTTTGTGATAATATAATTTGGATCACCTACAAACCCAATGGCAGGATTTCAGCCCTCTTGTCAGCTGGTAAAAGTACGGCCTTTTGAAGCCTGTCGCCAGAAAGACCGTTCCTAGTAGGTGGTCTTTTTATATTCCCGAGCAATTGGCCGCTGGCGTATAGCCCGCTGACTTGGCCTCGTCGATAGTATTAAACCAAACTTTGTTTTCTTCTTTTATTCGCTTTACCCCCGAGCAAGTGGGCAAATAATATCTTGTCCCTGATTTAGACGCGACATATTTGGCCTGGGAGGCTAACGGCTGACCAATAGAACTCTCCACCGCTTTAGCTCCCGCCTTATTATTAGCCAAGATAGCCCCAGCTAATGATCCCGTCACCAGCGCCGGTTGGGTAATTTTGATCGGTTCCCTCTCCCCCACTATTTTAGTCAGACGACCGAGACCAAAAAATAGGCCAGCAACTAAAATCACCACTAGTAAAATCCAAATGTCTTTTTCGTTTTGCCGAAGCTTTTCAACTAGGGCCAAGGGCCGGTCCCCCACCCCGCCCAAGCCGACCCTGACTCGGCCCTTGATTTTTTCAGTGATTTCTCTTATACTCATATAGTTATTTTAAACACATTATAGTCATAATATGGCCCATCGAAAAGCGGGCGGTACCGCTAAAAACCTCCGCGACTCCAATCCAAAATATTTAGGCACCAAGCTCTATGATGGCGAAGACGCCAAACCGGGTGCAATTATTGTCCGTCAGCGTGGCACCAAAGTGCTCGCCGGCGCCAATGTGAAAATTGGCAAAGACCACACATTGTTTGCGGTGGCCCCCGGCCAAGTCAAGTTTACCCAAAAACGCAAACTCTCCTTCACTGGCAAAACCAAGGTGCACAAGGTGGTGAGTGTGGTTACTAAACAATAAATTTTGATTAGAAAAAACCCGGACCTCTAGTCCGGTTTTTTCTTGCTACTAATATTTTATTACTCCTATTTTCTGAGCTTATTTCCGCCAAAAAGCAAGCTTGCCAAAAGTTTTTTTGAGGAAACCAGCTGGTTTGTTATTGTCTTCATTAGAAGAAACACTACTAGATGTTGAGCGAGCATTTTCAATCTCTTGCTTAAGCATTATTCGCACCTTACCCCTAATACCCGAGTCATGTGGAATATCTTTGACCAAAGAATCAAGCTCTACCTCATGAGAATCTAGAGGCATCTGCACCCATTTTTTATCATTAAGTAAAATGCGAAGATTGTCTCGCACTTGATTTATTTTATCAATTGTGGCTGGAGCAGATAGAAATGGCTCCTCATTTTCCCTGCCTAAGTTAACCTGCTTAAATTGCCCAACTACTTTATAGAGGGTATCAAAGGTCCTTGACTCAGCTACTGCTCCAGTTACATATTCCTTTCGGTTATTTTCGAAAGATTGAGCCATTTCTTTCTTTAATAGTTCTTTAACTTCAGCTCTAATCCTCTGATCAGCAATCTGGTCTAGATGTTGGCCCAAGGCATTGCGATAGTTATCATTACCGCCATTTAAAACTCCAATTTGTATCTCCCTCATATGTTGATCAAGATATTTTTTGGTCTCACCGATAGCCTGAGCCGTGGCCTCATCTGATTCACTTAAAATAGCTTCGAGCGACCGGCTTTGGTTATCAACTGGAACCACTGTTTCTAAAACTGGCTCGGTTGGTTTTGACAGTTCTGTTTCCACCGCCACTGGACCATTTTCTTTCTCAGTCACTGCTGGTAATTCAGCCGGAACAACTTCTGGTAATCCTTCAAATTTGGGAGACGACATAGTTTAAAATAATTATCTGGTTAATTAGATTAAGTATACTAAATCCTGTTAAAAATATAACCCCCGCGGCCTTCGGCCGCGGGGGTTATATTTTTGTCTATTTAAATTTACTCCGCTTCGACAACCACTATCAGCTTGTTCCCCTCCCCTATTTCTATCTCGTGCGAACCAGTCGATTTTAGAGCGTGGCCTAAATGAATTTCCGTCGTATCAACTTCAATACCAAGTTGGGTTTTGATCGCTTCAGCCACTACATCCTTACCCAGACCAGCAAACAAATGCCCATCTTCATTGGCTTTACCAGCCAAAACTATTTTTTTGTCTTCTAGTGCGCCAAAAATAGCGGTCAATTCGGCGAGGCGATTGGCGGCTGCGTGTAGATGTTTGTCTTGCAAGGCCTTTAGTTTGTCTGCCGAAAAAGACTCGGGTGCAACCGCTTTCCCTGAAGGTAGAAGGAAATTACGCGCAAAACCAGACGCGACCTCCTTGACCTCATATTTTTTACCTACCTTGGCCACATCTTGCATCAATAATACTTTCATATATTTTATTATTTATAGGTTAAAGACCTGTCGATAATATCCTTTTTCAGCCAATTTGTCCAGAGTAAAAATAGGAACACCGCCTCGTGGGTAGACCACGAGGCGGTGAGTTTCTAAGCAACAGCAAGTTTCTCGATGGCCATTTGCACCCAGCCATTTTGGGCAGTGGCGTGCTCATAGACCATCGGGTGGTGAAAATTAGGCACCAGCAAACGTACTGTGACCAATCCTTCCGTGGGAATAATTTCATCGGTCACAATTCCGACAATGCCAGTCCCATTACTGATACCTTTATAAAGGATAACGAACAAACTCGTCCCAACCGCAACGTAAGGGTAGGTACACCCCACATCGTAGCCCATATATTCGGGCGGTCGAAGCCGAAGCTCGCACTCATTTACAAAAATATCCTCACCACACATTAAAACCGTTGTCGCTCTTTCGGTGAGCGAGGGTCTGCCGTCTTCTGGCATACCTCTCTCCTTTCCGCCTTTTAGAAGCAAGGCCAATCCTTGCTTCTTCCTTCTTTTTTTATCTTAAACCTAAATATTTGGCCTGGCAAATTTACTATTTTTTCAAAAGTTCCACTGCCTTTTCCAGTTGAGTGTCTCGCCCCTTCTTAAAGGCCTCCACATCCAATTCAACCGGCACGGCCGGCCTCAAACCGGCTTTGGAAATAGACACTCCTTTTGGTGTCAGCCAGCGGGCAATAGTCACCTTTAGTGAGGTATCAGCGGTCACTGGTACTAATTCCTGCACCGAACCCTTACCAAAAGTAGTCTCCCCGACCAAGGTCGCAATGTTATATTCGGCCAAGGCCCCTGCCAAAATCTCGGAGGCCGAAGCGGAACCACGATCAACCAAAATAATCATCTTTAGATTTTTATTAAAGACATTATAGCCCTTGCTCCGATAAGCAGTGTCGGCTTGTTTGTCCCCTTGGTGCTCCCAAACTACCACCTTGCCCTTGGGTAAAAACCAACTGGCCATATCCACCGCAGATTCTAAATACCCACCTGGGTTCCCCCGTAAATCTAGGATTAAACGATTGGTCTGGGCTTTAGAAAATTCATTTAAGGCACTGGCAAATAATTCCGCTGAATTGGCACTAAAATTATACAAGCGAATAACAAAAACTTTATCGGAACGTAATTCAGTTTCAATAGTTGGGATAGCAATTATCGCCCGCACAATTGCCACCTCGCGGGGTAATTTTTCAGCTTCACCCACCGTTAGTGGTGACAGCACCGTCAATTTTATAACACTACCTTCGGGGCCACGAATTTTACTGATGGCTTCATCAATCGTCATCTCGGCGGCAATCGCCCCATTTATTTCTAAAATTTTATCCCCCGCCAAAATACCGGCTTTTTTAGCTGGACTATTGGCCAAAGGCGCCACCACGGTCAAAACCCCATCTTTCACCCCCAGTTCCATTCCCACGCCACTAAAATTCCCGGCAATATCATCTTCAAATTGTTTTTTTTCTTCTGGTGGCAGAAAAACAGTGTAGGGGTCACCCAAGGCCCCCACCATCCCAGAAATGGCCCCCCAAACTTTTTCTTCATTTTTGACTGCAGTCGTTGAGGTGCTATTACCATTGACATATTTTTCATTTATAATATTCCACGCTTGCCAAAACGGCGTAAAGTCGACTTCGGCTGGCTTCAACGCTTCTTTATTGGCAACACCAACCACTTGCTCAATCTCTGGACGAGAATTAAAACCAATATAAACCCCGCCAAAAAATGCCCCCCCTAAAGCGCAAAGGGCAACTACCACCATCACAAAAGTTCCCGAGAAACGATTCATATTTATGTCTTAATTTTAGCACGAGCTAGGCACTAGTGCACGCTTCTTGTAGTTAAAATGCTGACAGGATATAATTTAACCCATATGATAAGACAATTTAAACATCGCGAAACAACTTGGATCGATGTCACTTCACCAGCCAAGGAGGAATTAGCCACCCTGGCCCGTGATTATGGCTTGCATTCGCTAGTAGAAAATGAACTTGGCTCTCCTTCCACCAGAGCTCATGCCGACCTTTATGATAATTATATTTATTTGGTGCTACATTTTCCTCATTGTGATTTTAGTTTAGGCCCAAATAAAGACGAAGGCGACCAAGAAGTAGATTTTATTGTCGGCAAGGATTTTCTTATTACTATTCACTACGAACCAATTCAATCATTAGATGAATTTGGTCAAATTTTTGAAGCCAATTTAGTCAACGAAGATACTAGTAAGAAAAATCAGGCCGGTATTCTTTTCTATCACATTGCCTTATCTATCTACAAATCACTAGACGCTGGCCTGCTAACGATTAGTGATGAATTACGAAAAGCCGAAAAAGAAATATTTAATGGTAAAGAAAAAGAGATGGTGGTAGTTTTGTCTAATATTAATCACAAATTGTTTGATTATAGCTGGGCCCTAAAAAATCACGCCGATATATTATTATCCTTTGATGCAGCCTCCGCCACTTTATTTGGTAACGATTATAGTCGCTATACTAAAAAAATCTACCATACCTACCGCCGGATCTACTCGACACTAGAGAGTCTAAAGGAAATGTTCGATGATTTACAGACTACCAATGACTCGCTTTTGTCGATTAAAACCAATGAAATTATGAAGGTGTTAACTATCATGGCTTTTACTACTTTCCCTTTAACAGTCCTGACTTCGATGTTTGGGATGAATACTATTCACAACCCAATTCTCGGTATGCGCTACGATTTCTGGGTTATTGTCGCTATGATGCTGGGCGCCGTCGGCGCAATGTTTATTTTCTTCCGTTATAAACGTTGGTTTTAAGGAATGATGAATCAGCAACCATTATATTTTTTAAATACTCTTTCCCGCCAAAAAGAGGAGTTTGTGCCAATTAATCCCAACCTGGTTGGTTTATATTCTTGTGGCCCCACTGTGTATAACTATGCCCATATTGGCAATATGCGTTCGTATCTTTTGTCAGATATTGTCAGACGAACCCTCGAACAAAACGGCTACCCAGTTAGGCAAATTATAAATATCACTGATGTCGGCCACCTGGTGGGCGACGCTGACAATGGTGAAGACAAGGTCGAACAAGCCGCTCGCGCCAGCAACCATACCGTTGCCGATATTATTACCCAATACAAATCGGCTTTTTTGAGTGATTTGAGTGGTTTAAATATCAAGACCACCGAGACTATTTTTCCCCATGCCAGCCAACATATTGCCGAACAAATCGAGCTCATTAAAAAATTAGAAAACAAAGGTTTTGTTTACCACCTCGATGATGGTATTTATTTTGATACAAAGTTATATGACAAGTATCCCGAGTTGGGCCACCTAAATCTAGACGGACAAACAGCCGGCACTCGCATTGAAGAAAATGCCCAAAAAAGAAGTCCGGCCGATTTTGCCTTGTGGAAATTTTCTGGTTTGCAATCAACCCGTCTGCAAGAATGGGATTCCCCTTGGGGTGTTGGTTTCCCCGGCTGGGCTATCGAGTGTTCGGCTATGAGTATCAAATATCTTGGTGCCCATTTTGATATTCACACTGGTGGTGAAGACCATATCCCCGTCCACCACACCAATGAGCGCGCCCAATCAGAATGTGCCACTGGTGAGACTTTCGTCAATTATTGGCTTCATAATGCTTTTATTACAGTTGACGGTAAAAAAATGGCCAAGTCTGAACAAAATTTTTATACCATCACTGATCTAGTCGCCAAGGGCTATTCTCCTCTGGCCTACCGCTATTTTATTTTGGGCGCTCATTATCGTAGTCCGCTTAATTTTACTTTTGAGGCTCTAGCTGGGGCCAAACGCGCGTGGCAGAAAATCAATAACATGGTTTGGGCTTGGCCTAGTGGTGGACAATGTGATGAGCAATTGCTCACTACTTTTATGACCGCCATCAATAATGATTTAAATACTGCCAAGGCCCTAGCAATACTCCACGAAACAATGAATGCCAACTTGGAACCAAGTACTAAAAGAGCAACAATTGAAAAATTTGACGAGGTGCTAGGTATTTTAAATGAAGCTGAAGTGCTTTCTGCCAGTGAATTGACTCCTATCCCAGAAGAAATTCTCTCTTTGGTTCAAGACCGCGAAATTGCCCGCGAGCGAGCTGATTGGGGCCGAGCCGACCTTATTCGAGCTGAAATCGAGGCCAAAGGTTATGAAGTAGAAGACACCCCCGAGGGGCCAGCCATAAAATCCAGGAACTAATCCCTAGGTTATCCCCTACTAATACCCAAAATGACAATTTTGGGACTTTTAGATAGGATTGTTTACCCCAACTTCAGTGTTAGAATATAGTTACCTATGTCTGAAACCGCCACCAAACAAGGCTTTGTTCAATCTCCCCTTAAAATTCCGCCCCAAGATATTGGAGCGGAGCAAGCTTTGTTGGGGGCAATTATGATCAAGCCCGACTCTATTCATGAAATTCTCGACTTGATCTCAGCTGACAGTTTTTACTCCAACAAACACCGTCTTATTTTTAAGGCAATGGTTGATTTAAAGGAAAAAAATGAACCAATCGATGTGGTCACCATGACTTCCTACCTCCGAGGAAAAAAACAATTGGAGCAGATTGGTGGTGGTAGTTATTTGGCGGAACTAATCTCGGTTGTACCCTCGGCAGCCAATATTGGCTCATACGCTGAAAATGTCAGTAAAAAATCGGCCCTCCGTAAATTAATTGACTCCGCTGATCGTATTTTAGAACTGGGCTACAATGAATCAGAGTCAATCGACACTATTTTTGATAAAGCCGAGCAACTTATTTTTAGTCTCGGTTCTTTTGGTCGCAAAACCTATACTGCTCTAAAGGATACCTTAGCCGATGCCTGGGAGCGTTTTGACAAGCTCCACAAATCTCCCGATGGGCACCGTGGTATTCCGTCTGGATTTCGCGATTTAGACAATTTGCTGTCCGGTTTTCAAAATTCCGACCTTATAATTTTAGCCGCCCGTCCTTCGGTTGGTAAAACTTCACTCGCCCTTGATTTTGTCCGTCATGCTGCCTGCAAAGAAAACATTCCAGTTGCTGTTTTTTCACTAGAAATGAGCTCTCAACAGCTAGTTGACCGCATCCTCGCCGCCGAAAGCCGAGTCGATTCCTGGAAGATGCGCACAGGGAAAGTCACGGCTCAAGAAGATTTTGACCGTATTCGTGATGCGCTTGAAAGTTTATCCAAAGCCCCGATTTTTATTGATGACGAACCGGGTAATAATATTATGAAGATGAAGACAGTAGCTAGACGACTAAAGGCTGAGCACGGTTTAGGTCTAATAGTGGTCGACTATCTCCAACTCATGGTTCCTCGGCGCGAGTCCGACTCAATGGTGCAAATGGTCACCGAAATTTCCCGTTCGCTAAAAGGTTTAGCTCGTGAGCTTGAGGTGCCGGTTATTGCTCTGTCTCAGCTCTCTCGAGCAGTGGAACAACGCGGGGGTAAACCACGTCTGTCGGACTTGCGTGACTCGGGTTCGATTGAGCAAGACGCAGATGTGGTAATGTTTATTCACCGGGAAGACCGTTTTGACGAATCGTCGGAAAGAAAAAATATTGCCGAAATTTTGGTCGAAAAGCACCGCAACGGTCCGGTTGGCAAAGTCGATTTGTATTTTGATGAACACCGTGTCTCCTTTAACACGATTGAAAAAGGTGACTTTGGTTCTTTCTAATCTAGTCCTTTATGGGAGGTAATTCTTTTGACCAATTAGTAGAAATATTTATTCGTTTTCCGGGAATTGGTCCCCGCCAAGCTCGGCGGTTTGTTTATTTTCTTTTGGCCCTAGACGCTAGTAGCCTACTGCGCCTAACCAATGCCATCAACTCTCTCCGAGAAGAGTCTGCGCGCTGTGAGCGTTGTGGCTACCACTTTCTCAAAAAAGGAGGTAAGACTAATCTCTGTCAAATTTGCGCTGACCCTCATCGCAATCGGGAACAATTAATGATTGTGGAAAAAGATTTAGATGTCGATAGCTTTAAAAAAACTGATTCTTACAACGGTCTTTTTTATATTCTAGGTGGGCTTGTTCCTATTTTAGAAAAGGACCCAAATAAAAAAGTTCGATTGGTACCCCTCCAGAAAATAGTCAAAGAGGAAACAACAAATAGTAAGCTTAAAGAAATTATTATTGCCCTATCGGCCAACCCCGAGGGTGACTACTCCACACAATATATAAAGGAATTACTGGCACCCCTATTGACCAATACTGCCACTAAAATTTCGATCCTTGGTCGGGGGCTCTCGACCGGTACTGAGGTAGAATATTCCGACCCCGATACCCTGCGTAGCGCTTTAGAAAATAGACATTAAAAATTAACCCCCGCCGGCGTAAGCCGGCGGGGGTTAATTTTACTTAAGCATTTATTTTTAAAATCTTTACTTTCGTATATGGCTGGCGGTGGCCTTTTAGTTTACGGTAATTTACTTTGTTTTTATAGCGGAGAACAAGCTTTTTAGCACCTTTGCCCTCCTCCACAAATTCTGCGTCCACTGTTACCCCCTTGATAGTTGGGGTACCAATAGTGGCTTTGCCACCGGCTTCCACCAAAAGAACTTCGTCAAATTTTAGTTTGCCATTATCCTTAAAATCTGGCAGTTTTTCCACGGTCAAAATATCGCCCTCGGCGACCTTATATTGCTTCCCACCTGTCTTAATAACAGCAAAATTCATACCCGAGTATTGTACTAAAATATATAAAAAAAGCAAGAAAAAAGCCCCGGGGCGCGTCTAAACGCGCGCCCCAGGGCCACAGTCCCCTAATACTGCCTCTTCATCTTGGAGATGACGTGGGCCAGCTCCTTGACGACAGGCAACAAAATGTCGTGGTGGCAGTTCTCGATCCGCCAGAAACCGATGCCGGAATGTGCCACCATTGTGTCCCAGCGCTTGTTCCGCGCTTCGCGGAACTCGAGCTCAGATTCGGTCAACCCCCCACGCAATCCCATCCACTCGACCCGGTGGGGCGAGTCGATATACAGAGGCACAATGTCCCCCTGGTCAATCCAGGTCACCTCGAGACACTGGAGGATCGTCTCGGGGGTGGCAGTCAAGATACCCACCACCGGCTGAGTAATAGCCAGGTGGATATCCTCGACAGTGGTACCGTAGAGATACTGTCCCACTGTCACCACCCAAGCAAACTCCCCTTGGGCGGACAAAGCCTTGAACTCCGCCTCAGTGTGGTGGATATACTCCCCACGGAAGTCGCCCGCCCGCTCTGGCCGAGTGGTATGGCTCGGTATGAGCCGAAACTTGGGCGCCAACCCATAGTGGGCGGACAACAGATCATCCTCGAAGTACCGGCTCGCTGCCCGCAGGGTATCCTCGTCGATACTGGACCCGTTGTACTCCCGGAGGAGGATACGGAGGACAGTGGACTTCCCAGAGCCCATCGTCCCGCTGGGGATCAGGATATGACCCTTGCGAGGCCAATCTTTCTCCGGGTGCCAGCGAAAGCGCTTGGGCTGAGCCATCTGAGCCACTTCCCCCACTTGGATCATTTCCCTCATTGTTGTCGGCGGCATGTTTTTCTCCTTCTTTTGCCGATGTAAACAAAAAAAGACCACCGAGCAACAGGCTCGTGTCTGTTTATAACCTTACCACACATAGCCACTTTAAGCTAGGGTAAAATCGCCCAGCTCAGGACTTTACTCTTCATCCACTGGTTTATCTAAAATCAGGGTCTCTACCCCCGCCGACTCGCCCGCAATGCGAAACACATCTTTATCAATCTTTTTAAATTCTTTGTAGGCATTGTTATAGTGGCTCACGGTCGTCCCTAAAGAACCGCCCATTTTCTGCATAAAGCTGTCATAAACGCCAATATGTTTACCGAGCTCCTCTACCCTCTTCCTTATCTCTTTGGCCGATTCTTCAATCTGTAGTGCTTTTAGCCCCTGCAAGACTGTTTGTAAATAGGCCAAGAAGGAAGTGGGCGAAACAATAATGACATGGTACTTGTTGGCGGCGCGCTGGATGAGGTTTTCGGTATCGTCCGTGATGGCGCCAATTTTGTTGACCAACAGGTCGTAGTAAATGGCCTCGTGGGGAATAAACATAAAAGCAAAGTCTAGTGTCCCCTCGCTTGGGCGAATATATTTGGCTGTTTCTTGAATCCGATTTTTCAGGTCGTTTACAAACAGTTTTTCCAGCCGGTCGCGCTCGGCTTCGTTTTTCTCTTCCGCCACACGGTTGTAGTTTTCCAGTGAAAACTTAGAGTCCACGGGAATAATTTTATCTTTCACAAACACCGCCGCGTCCACTATTTCCCCATCGGCAAACTTGTACTGCATTTGAAAACCCGTCGGCGGTAAAATATTTTTTAGCAAAGTTTCCAAATAATATTCACCTAGTATCCCCCGCTGTTTGGGGTTCTTCAAAATATCTTGCAAGTCTTTTAGCTGGTCGGTAAAGTTCATGACTTGGCGGTTGGTCTCGTCGAGCTTGGTGAGACGCTCGGTGACATCGGTCACTATTTTCATGGAGTCGGAAAATTGGGTCCGCATGGAGTCTTGCATAAAACGCGACGACTCTTTTAGCTCGGTCCGGACATGACCCATACCGTCATCCATTCGACGCAACATCTCATTCAGTTGGTTTTGCATTAGCACCAAAGATTCACTATTCCCCTCAGTCGGCTTTTTTCCCCGCGCTAAAAATATAGTGATTATAGCCACCAAGGAGCCCCCCACCACTACGCCTGCAACGATATAGACAATTTCCATTTGTTTATAATATCAGTAAGCTAGGATTAAATCTAATCACCAAAAAGACCACCGTGAGGTGGCCTTTAGGACATCCGAAGATTTGATTCAAAGGATGTCTAATAATTCTAGACCTCTGACAAATAATTAAAATAGCAACTAATAAATATCTGTGGACAAGTCCAAAATCCCCTTTACTGGCTAGGATAAATCGCTGTCTATTTTCACCTCCTCAGCTTCGGCACTGGTCGCCAAGTCCAGGATGTCAGCTGGGGCCCTTGAGGCACTTTTTTCGGTACCATTTTTACCATTACTCCCACTTCTATACTTAGCCGGTAAAAGCTCTTGGGCTAGCTCAAAATCCTTGTCCTCGGCCTCTTTGACGAGTCTCCTACCCTCTTCATCGAAAATAGGAGTCGGTTTCATCGCTGGGTTTTCTATACCAAATTTTTTCATATACCCCTTATTATACGCCTAAAAAAATTAAACGGAATATATTTGCAAATTTTCATAATCGGGCTAAGATGCAAGCAGAGTATTTCTCACCAACCCAAGAAAGGGGGTACCGCGATGAATGCCATGTTTTATTTGTTGGAATTTCTCCAGCAAGTTGCCCAGTGGTTGTTGGCCATCTTCGACTTGTACGAGTTGGTCTTGGGGTTCTTTTAACTGAAGGGGTCTAATCGTGAAGAACATATTTGCCTTTATTTTCATCCTCCTCGCCTGTGGCTGCGCTCCAACGGTCAGCCACGAGGCGACATCCGGTAACGCCCAATTCCGGATTGAGGGCACAACCCTCCAACGCCAAATTGACGGCGGCGGCTGGGAAAACCTGCAAGAAGCCACGGCCGTAAGTGCCGACCAAGGCAAGGTGTACATGATTAGTGCTGGCAATGTCTACGAGTCAACTGACCTCGGCGACACCTGGCAAGCAATCTTTTCGCCCTATGACCCCGCCACCGATGTTGAGGCGGTTGGTGGTTACCTGTGGGTTAGCGTCGCTAGCTGGGGTACATCGTCGGGTATCAACCGCCGTGATTCAAACGGCAATTGGGAAAACCTGCTTTGGAACAGCTGCTATGCGGTGGACGTCAACCCACGCCACCCAGACAAGCGAGCCAAAGCTCTGGTCAAAGAGGGTGGCTATGACCGCTACTGGGTGTACGCCCCCCTCTTTCCACCATACCTTTGGGTCAAGCTGTGGCCAGCGTTTACGCCATAGCGTCAGAGTCCACCCGTTCCCATGTCCCCCGAAGAATCGGGGGACATTTTTCATTTTAGAATTTTTTAGGTTAGCATATTAAACCTTAAACTATTTGTGACCCTACAGAGAATCGAACTCTGATTTAAACCTTGAGAAGGCCTTGTCCTAACCGTTAGACGATAGGGCCAAATAATTGTTAACATCGTGAGTATAGCGAAAAAAATATTTAAAGACAATTGTATTCTATTGTCTACCATAATCCCTCGATTAGCCGCCTTTTACTTTTACTACCCAATCCGCTAATATTTTTATAGAAAGGAGGCCCCTATGCGCCAAAGATCAGACTTAGAGCTCTCCGCCGAGAGTGGAGAGTTCCGGCCGTTCATGACCGCCGAGGAATACTACGACTTTCAGGACAGGTTTCAAAAACAGGTTGGCCCCGAGCTCGACCGCCACGCTGAAGCCAGGCAAGCCAGTGAGAAAGTGGCGAGAGAACATTATGTCCACTAACCTCTGTTCGCCCCCTACCCGCGTCTGCTCCCCCGAGCCGGCGCGGATTTTTTATTGGGACAGGAGCGCAAACAAGTTTTTAGATTAGTTTAGTTTCTAAAAATTTAACGATATGACTAACAAGCAAATAATAATAGTTTGCAATAATTGTCGAAATAGCTAAAACGCTGAAAATTATAGTCGAGACTGATAGAAATCCATATTTTTGAGCAAAAAAATAAATAACTAGGGCATATCCTGCACAGACAACCAAAGATATCGCAATCATTTTATGTTTTGTCTTAATAATCAAATCGGCCCCAAATCGTTTATACCACCATTTTTCTACAAAATAAACTATCAAGGTGATAAATAAGTAAGCATACCAAAAAAAATTTTCTAAATGATAAGTTCTTTGATACTCACCATCAGCAATTGAGAATCCTTGAATTAAAAAATTAAGAATGTTTATAAGGAAGTCACCAGAATTTACCAAGACAAGCGATATTAAAGCTCCAAATCCTAAGAAAATTGATACGACATTTAATGTGTAGACAAAACTAAATTGACTGGCCTTAAATAGAAGTAACAATTCTCGCCAAATCATTCTGACAAGATCGGGTTTTTTGTTCACATCTGGAACGATGGACATAATAGGCTTATTATAACAATTTTTATGTTAACTACCCAAAAAAAAGTAAGCTAACCTCTCCCCCGAGCTCGACCGCCACGCTGAAGCCAGGCAAGCCAGTGAGAAAGCGGCGAGGGATCATTATGTGTCCTGACACTGCTCCCCGCTCAATCCCCGCGCCTACGGCGCGGGGATTTTACTATTTACAATTTACATTTTTTATGTTAGATATATTGCCAGTAAAACTGAACCAAAACAACTGAAGAAAGGAAAACCAAATGCGTGATCGGTTGAAGTTTGACGTCACCAGACTCCCAAACGGCATTACTATCTACGCGATGCCTTGGGATGTCCCCTTTGCCGACATTCGTTTACTTGTCCCCGTCGGACATATAAACAACGTTGGTAAATATTTACCAGGTTCCGCTCACATGCTGGAACACTTGGTATTTCAACGTTCCGAGGCATTCCCCAAGCCCAGATCTTTTTCTCAAACAATCGAAATGGATGGGGGCGATGCCAGTGCTGGTACATCATTTTCGGTCACATCGTATGAAATGACGATTGCTGCCGAAGATGTTGACGAAAAACTTGCTTCTTTTATTGAGCATATCTTCCATCCCGTTATCGTCACCGCCGACATCATGCATGAAGTCGGCATCATTAGTAACGAAAGACGGAGAGCAATGTCACCTTGGTACCCCGGTGAAGACAAGACCGAGCAACATTGTCGCCTGTATTGGAAACGCGACTCAGCCCTTTCTATTCGCCAAAGGTTTGGCGACGATCAGGACTTGGCCTTAATGGGGGAAAAGGATCTCCTGTCCTTGCACCAGAACTATTCTTCCCCAGACACCGTATTGTTTGTGGGCGGAAATTTCCATTTGGACACGATTGTGCGTGTAATGGAAAAAATCAAAACCACACCCCAACGGTTGGAGGAAAATTTTGAACACCTAAGCTGGGTCAACCCGGAGTATCACGAGGTGTTATGTGAAGAATCAAATCGGTTTTTTTACCACCTTGGTGGAATTGCCGAACCATTCTCACCCTTGAGATTTTTTGGGACAAAATTCTTAGGTACCCTACTGACCAATACCGTACAAGGTACATTGTCAGACTGGCTCCGCCACGAACGGGGCTGGGTCTACAACATAGGGTTTACTGTCAACCGGTCACCAAAACAACGGGCCAACGACTGGGAACTGTATATCCCCCTCAGTGAGTATGAACAAGTGAAGGTGGTGAGAGGAGAAATTCATGACCGAATACTGAGGGCGATCTCGGATCGTGATCTAATCAACCGAGAGTTGCACCGACAACTTTCAGCCCAGCTCTTCAGCTACCAGACATTGGGTTCGGCGATCGATGAGGGAATTTACAATCTCTTAGCCTTTGGCCAACCAATTTCAGAGACAAAAAAGCAAGACATTCTCTGCCAAGCGGCCAATTCCGAATTTCTCACAGTATTGTACGAGGAATCCTGGATACCCGGCGCCTCCGGAGAATTTCTGGCCCTGCCGGAAAATGTTTGATCCACAAGTCCCGGGCGCTCCCAAGCGCCCGGGCTAAATTTTTATATTTAATTTTTATTTTTGTCACTATATCCCATCAACAGCGTTCTAAAATAGACGCACAGTCTGGTTTATCTTATAATCATAAGTATATGAAAAAACTTCAAATATTTTTAGCCCTTGGTATTACTATTCCATATATATTAGCCTCCCTATATGGATTATATGCCTACGGAAATGATATGGATCCTGGTGATTGGGATGGTATCGAAATTATAATGTTTCTTATGTTGATTGCTTGGCCACTTATAGCGATTTGCTTCCTCTCTTTTATCTCTAGAATGATTTATTTGAAAGTAAAACAAAGACCGGTCTGGCCTGAATTTATCTGCTTTACAAAATCACTAATAATATTAGGGGTAATAGCAATCGGCCTCTGGAATTTTGCTGGTTATTGTAATAAAAATAAATGTGGTTTTTTACCAACAAGAGAAATTCCTAAAAATTCAATGTACGATAATTAACTTTTCCCCGCCTCTCTCTTTGGCGCTAATCCAGAAAATTTTGATTATTGCGAGAAGGATAGTAAAAATTAATGAGCCAAGTCGAAAAATTAAACTGTTTGACCCTGTGGAATAAAAACTTTAGATTTTAGAGAAATAACCTATCACAACACCTATTTTTTTAGTTTGTATTACTTTCAACTTACCTATTCCACGGGGGAGTTTTTAATTTTTCGCAAACGAGGTGAATATAATTTTCCTAGACTGAAGCATACTAATCAAAATTTTCTGGATTAGCGCTTCAGCCACTCCTCTTCTTGCCGGCACAACAGCTCCTCGGCTCTAAGCGGCTCGGCCATTATTTCCACCACCGCTTTTTCCATCCGCATCCCCTGCGACCCTTTTATTAGCACCACATCCCCGGCTTCAATTATTTTATCCAGCGCCTCACCAGCCTCGCTCGAATTATCAAAATGTTTGATAGCCTCTTCGGCCAAACCTATTTCTCTGGCTTTTTCTTCTATAAATTTTGAGCGCAAGCCAACCGTCAGCAACATATCACAATTTTTCGCAACTAGCTCCCCGGCCGCGCGGTGAGCCTCGATCGTATGTTCCCCCAGCTCGAGCATATCGCCCAGCACCGCAATTTTTCGGCCCGTAGACTTGATTCCCCCAACTGTAAGCAGAGCAGCCTCGAGCGCGGCTGGCGACGAATTGTAGGTATCATCGAGAATAACTGAATTTTTGACTCCCGCCAAAAGGCGCAAGCGCCCCGGTGGAGTTTCGTGTAAATTTTGAATGGTTTCAGCGACCACCACAATATTTAAACCCTCGGCGATAGCCACGGCAATGGCGCCTAAAACCGAATATATTTGATGCTTGCCTAATACGCCCCTCACTCTAATCGGGATAATTTGCCCTCGATAATCGACCTTAAATGACAACCCGATTGGTAAATCTAGGCCATCTTTATTTTCATACAAAATTTGGGCATTAGATGCTCTAAGGTCGGCCGGCTCATTAAAACCATAAGTAATTTTAGCGTGGGGTAAAATACTGATTTTGTCATGCAAAGTAGTATCATCGGAATTGTAAATAATATAGCCATCTTTCCTCACCCCTTGCGCGAGTGCTATTTTTTCCCTGACCACAGCTTCCCGGTCAGAAAAGAACTCAATATGAGCGGGAATATTAGGTAAGCGGGTCAACACCCCAATATCGGGCTTTAGCCATTTGGTCATTTTCCGGATATCCCCCGGTCGGTCGGCCCCCACTTCTAGTACCAGCCGTTCGGGGTAAAGGTCATGTTTTAGGCCCTCCAGAGCCCCTAGAACAATGATTTTCAGCCACCCTAGAGGATTTAGCCAGGCCGATTTTAGACCTAGGATCGTCAGGGGTATACCCATTTCACTGTTATAGCTTTTTTGGCTTTTACGAGTCCGGAAATGCCCCGCGAGAACGGTAAAAATAGCATCCTTGGTCGAGGTTTTGCCCACACTACCAGTAATGGCAATAATTTTAGGCCGATTCTTTTTCAGCACTAAAATCGACTCCTTAATTAGAATCGCCGAAATAATTTGTTTAAAAATATCCTTGACAGCTGACATATTTTATTTTCCGTCCGATCATTAGCGGTCCGGGGGGATTTCGTAATAGTTTAGCAGAAATTCTGCTGTTTCCATAAAGGGCCGAGATAAGCTATCGGAAGAAAACTGAACGCCTTTGGGATTAATAATATAGACAAAGGTGATAAACCGAGGCTTGTAAGCCGGGTAATAACCGAAAAAGGAGTGGAGATACTGGTCCTCTAAATAACGACCCTTACCATCAGACATCTGGGCCGTACCAGTTTTGGCGGCCACCGTCCAGTTGGCCAGCTTGAGTGAGCCCCCGAGGAGAGCCGTGTCCACCGCCTCAATCAACATCTCTGTCACGGCTTCGGTGGTCTCACGCTTTAAAACTGGTTTAGTATTAATGTCCGGTTTAATAGTTTTTACTGTCCCCACCGCGTAGCGGATTTCCTTGACTACGTGGGGACGGACCATTTTCCCCCCATTGGCCAAAACGGCAAATGCTCGGGTAATACCAATGGGTGTGAGCGCAATCCCCTGACCAAAGGCCGCAGTCGCGTATTCAATATCCCGCGGGCTGCGTAAATTACTAATGAGACCCGCCACTTCACCCGGTAAATCGATACCCGTTTTTTCACCTAGCCCATAAGACAGCATATAGCGGCGAAAACTATCCTTACCTAGCTTTTGCATAATAAACACCGCCCCCGTATTGAGCGAATTATTTATTACTTCTTGCATATTCACCACTCCCATCGCTTTTTGGTCATGATTCATAATCGTGCGGTTGTTGAGAACAACCGAACCAGTATCATTGTAGGTGGTAGCCGGATTGACTACCCCCTTATCAATCCCCGCTGCCAAGGTGAGTGGCTTCACCACACTACCCATCTCAAACACCCTTTCCACGAGGGGGTTGGGTAAAGCGATAATATCTTTTTGTCTTTCCCCAGGATTAAAATTGGGCAAAGCCACCATAGCGATTATTTCTCCGGTATGTGGGTCCATCACAACAGCACCTCCAGCATCGGCCTTATATTTGGTCACCGTCTCGGCCAACATTTTTTCAATCTGATTTTGAACGACAGGCTCAATTGTGAGTACAATATCACCCTCGCCACCCACCGCATCGGTGGACACTGCACTTTTGGCATTTAAAAATATCTCGGCAAAAAAGCTAGCAAATGAGCCACTACCGCGATGAGTCAGAACATTATTATATTCCCGTTCTAAGCCATAAAGACCAGTATATTCGTCGTCGCGATAGCCCATAAAGCCCAGTACATGCGAGGCCGTCCGCCCCACTGGGTAATAACGTTTTTTTTCCTTAAAAACGGAAATCCCTTTTATATTTAAGTTCTGAATTTTTTCGGCTTCGGTAGCTGTTAGTCCACTTTTTATTTCGACATATACTTTTTTCTTATTACCAACCTGAGCTAAAAACTCATCCTTATCTAGACCGGACAAAATTGGCAGCAAGAGTTTAGCCACTTCATCTGGTTTGGCAATATGTTGGGGATTAGCGGTTAGTAAAAATTCTTGTTTGAGTGACGCGGCCGGTACCACATTACCGTTTTTACCAGTAAAATAAATTGACCCCCGATCAAAAAAAGTGCGGGCCGAACGCAAATATTGGCGATCGGCCTGGTCATTGTATTCCGAGCCCTTAACAATTTGTAAATAAAAAAGTCGGACCGCAAATATGGCCACCACTAAAAAAATTGCTCCACCAATCAACCGTAGGCGCCAAACCGACCTAGATTTCATTATTAGAGGTAAAAGCCACGGTTGGTTTGGCTACTACCGCCACTGTCAGCCCAGCTGGAGCATCGACAAAACCCCGCTCGCGGGCCAGCTCCATCGTCACCTTCTGCGACAGGTCCATATACTGCGAAACCAAACCGGTAATTTCGGTTTCGGTCAGTGAAATCATTTCCTCGGCTTCTTTTCTGACAACCACATTATAAATAGAATTATTAACCAAATAAATATAGACGAAGGCCTCGAGTAAAAGCACCGCACCAAAAACCAAAATAATTTTCTGTTCAAAATTTCTGAGGGCAAGAGACCTAGTCATCGCTATATATTTAATTATTAATTTTTACTTATTACTCGAAGCTCGGCACTACGACTGCGGGGATTTGCTTTGACCTCGTCCCGAGTTGGCTTGATCGCATGTTTATTGATTAAAGTACCAATGCCTGCCTGTTTTTTACTCACAAAAAACTTTTTTACTATCCGTGCCTCTAAACTATGAAATGAAATGACGGCCAATCGACCAGAGACAGACAGGAGATCCCAAGCACCGGCCAATCCATCTTCTAAGGCCCCTAGTTCATCGTTGACGGCAATCCGTAATGCTTGAAAGGTTTTGGTGGCCGGATGAATTTTACGTTTGGTATACCAAACCGGTACTGCCCCTTCAATAATCTGCGTCAGGCGACCAGTGGTCGTGATTGGCCCTCCGTCCGACCGGGCTTTGACGATGGCGTCGGCAATTTGACGAGAAAAACTTTCTTCACCGTAGCCATAAATGATCCCCGCCAACGCTTCGCTTCCTAAAGTATTGACCAAATCAGCTGCGGTCAGATTTTTTTTATCTGGGCTATCATCTAGAGTCATCAGTAGAGGTTCATCACGGCGGAAAGAAAACCCACGCCCCGACAAATCCAATTGGCTAGAATTGACCCCCAAATCAAGCAGGATAGCGTTCGCACTTTCAATCTCGAGATCACGACACAAGCTTTTCAGCTGGCGAAAATTGCCTTTAACCAACAACTGTCGACATGGCTGGTTGGCTAGATTTTTTTCCGCTTGGTGCAAAGCCGTCGCATCGGCATCGATACCCACTAGCGTTCCGGTCGGACCGATTTCGTCACAAATTTTGGTCGCGTGCCCCCCAAAACCAAGCGTGCCATCGACTACGGTCGAGCCGATTGTCAAATTCAAATTTGCTATAACTTCATTTAAAAGAACAGGCGTGTGGAGCTTTTCCATATTTTAGATGGCTCCAATCTCACCCAATTTTTCGGCCAACATATCGGCCTGTTTTTTGATCCGGCCGGTATACTCTTTCCACCGGTCCTCATCCCAAATTTCGAGCCGAGAGTGAATACCCGCGACAACCACCTTGGTGGAGAGTCCTGCAAACTCTCGCTGGAAGTCGGGTATGAGAATACGTCCCATGGCATCAACGTCTGTCTCCACTGCGCCTCCAAGTATAAAACGATTGAAGTCGCGAGTACTCGCCTGGCCGAAGGAGAGAGCAGCGAGCCCTTGCGCTACTTCTCCCCACTCCTTTAGGGGATAAACAAAAAGACAGTTATCGAGTCCATAAGTGACTACCACCTTTTTGCCTAACTCCTGCCTAAACTTTGCGGGTAAAGATAACCGATTTTTGGCATCAATTGTGTGTCGGTGTTCGCCAATTAGCATGATAGTTTTCGGTTAATTATTACCCCACTTCTTCCCACTACATAGATAGTATATCCCACCTCCCGCCACTTTACCAAATCAAGTTATCCACATCCGGTAGTGAATTTTGACCTCGCTGGACTGTGAATTCAGCGCGCTAAGCGCAAGGTCAAAATTCACTACTGGATTCACATAAAATAGGTCAAAAAAAGAAAACCGCCCCCAACAGTTTTCTTGTCGGAAGACGGCTAGACTAAACCCACGCTCGCATTGCCCCAATTAGTTCCTCCGGATGTGTGACGACCGGAAAATTATATCGTGACAATTGAGAGTGGGTCGAAAAACCACTGGTTATTGCCACCACCTTGGTGAGACCAGCTAAAACTGCTTCATCCAAATCACGCTCCATGTCTGTGATGAAAGCAATCTGGTCAAGAGGTATTTGGAAGCGCTCGGCCAACTCGGTAAACACTGCCGATTTCTTTTCCCCACCATGAATTTCAGCGAAAAAATCACGCAACCCAGCATGGTAGGAAATTTTCGCCTCTGTCACCTCAACACTACACGCACTAGCAAGATGGATAAGCACACCATACTGCTGGAGCAAAGATAAGATCGAGCGAATTCCCGGTCTTTCTTTATAGCGCCAGGCTTGAGCAAATAACTCGTGGATATACCCATCAAAAGCCCCTAAATCCTCTTCGAGAACACCTTGGTTAAGGAGAAAATCCCGATGAGAACCGAGGGTATTTTTTTGGTACCAATCATACCCAATTACTTGCCCACGAAAGTTAAGGAAACCCTCGTTAAGGGCATCGACAACGCCAAAATGGGAATCAAGAATGACCCCATCAACATCAAAGACGGCAAGTGCTATTTCCCCAGACACTGTAAATCACCTCCTTTCAGTTTTTCTATTTAAATTACTACAACAAAAAAATACTCACGTCAAGAGTTTTTAATTGGGAACTATATACTTAATTACCCTAGGGATTAATATGACCTATCAGGGCTACCAACAACTTCTCTGGCATCCAGGTACTGATTACATTCATATTCAGAAAAACCATAACAAGTTCCTCCTTCGTCATATAAACCAGGTTCTTGGCGAATAAACATTCCATAGATTACGGCTCCAATTAAAAGCGCTAGCGCTAATAAAAGTCCTAATCCGTCTTTCATTTTTTCTTGGACTTAACTTTTAATGTTTTCTTATCCTTATACCCAGAACCAGCAATAGCCCCTAAGACTTGGTCAAAGGAGGCTGGTACTGGTTCGTGTTTCTTTGGTTTTCGTCCCCTAGTTTCTTTTTTCATCAGGTTTATCTAAGTCTTCTGGCTTAAAGTTGTATTTCTCTAATAAAATATCTCTGAAATAAATACCCCCTATCCTACGCATTGTTTCAATACTCCAACCATACAAGAAAGAACTTTGCTTTATTTTTTCGTTGAAATCTCCAAAATCCACAGAGTCGAATAATTTAAAAGCACATTCTTGAATGTTGTATTGATTTTGTATATCATTTTTTGTCTCACATTCCATAAGTAGTTTTCCTTTATTTTTGTCTATCCAGTCTTTTAGTCCACTTTCTTCTAATGCTTTAATCCCAGTTGGTTTTAATGCAATGGGAGAAGCGTTAGCAAAAGCATCATTCATTCTTCCTTCAAGTTTTGTAATACTTTCTTTAATCCAAGTTATCGAAGTTTCTATAGCAGAAAAACGACTGCCTGATTTCCACGCAATAACAATGAGAGCACCCATTATGCCCAAAAAATAAATCCAGTCTATTTGTATTACAAGAGGCTCAGTCATAAATATATTATAACAGATAACTAAGCAGTTAATTGTTTATATAATAATTTATCACTTTTTGCAATTTTTAGTGTCACTAGGTCGAATTTCTCGGCTAGACTATCTTGACGGTTATTGAAGCGAAAGGTTATTTCATCAATGTAGCGCTGTAAGTGCTTTTTACTCATTGAGTGATAGGTACCGTGATAATTACGCTTAAACAAAGCCCAGAAGCTCTCGATTGAGTTGGTGTGGACATTGCCACGGACATACTGCTTGCGACTGTGTTTAATTGAATCGTGCTTAAAGCCAATCCGAACTAGTTTACGATAAACACCAGCGTCATCGGTCATTAGATAGGCTTTAGGATTAACATTTTTTGTTACCGCATTAAGAACGGTGTGTGTCTGACGGTCTGGGATTTGGAAAGCTCGAAGTTTACCGCCTCGCTCTGTCATTCCCATAACAGCCGACTTTTTTGAGAAGCCGTGTTTGCGATTATGCTTTCCACCTAGATAGGTTTCGTCAATTTCTACAGTACCAATCAGTTTACCTTTATTTTGCTTTAGAGCTTCACGAATACGCATATCCATAAACCAAGCGGTCTTTTGGGTTACGCCGACTTGCTCGGATAAGTAAATTGAAGAAACTCCCTTTTTAGAAGTTGTCAGAAGATAAATGGCAATAAACCATTTTTGCATCGGGATTTTGCTTTCACCAAAGAGGGTGCCTGTCTTAACAGTGAAGTCTCGTTTACAGCTATCACAACGAAAGCGTTTACCGTCTTTGAAACGGAAAATCTTATTGTGCTTACAGTGAGGGCAATAGTCCCCACCAGCAAAGCGCACATCCTCAAAGTGCTTTCGACAGACTTCCTCGTTGTGGAAGTGGGATATAAATTCGGCTAAGGTCTTAAAGTTTGTCATATTTATAGCTTATACCTATTCGATAGGGTTGTCAAGTTCCTTAAATAAATAGGGGTAGGTTGACAGCTTTTCTAGATTTGGTATTATTTACGGTAGCCTTTCACAATAAGTGGGACTGGTACTCCCCAATAAGAAGCAAACCAAAGACAGAAACCTGTCTCAAGTGTGGCGTGGGTATCTAAAAGTACCATACGCCTAGTGCGTATTCCCGAAAGGGTTTGCTCACCTACGTCACACTTGGAACGGGTTTTTTCTGTAAACGAAAACACCCCCGTGAGGGGGCGGTAAGGTGACTGGAAGCCGGAAACTATCAAAATGGGGATAAGGGAGAGACAGACTCCCAAAACTTGTACAAGGTCCCAAGTCCTACTGCAGTAGGGCGAACTAAAGCTTCGAAGCGTGTCACTTTAATTCCTCCTCCTTGGGGGTGTTTTTGTAAGCGCCGATGACGAAAATGGTATCCGTCCTCGTTCTGTAAACGAGGGTTCCTCCCAGAACTTACGGGTTCGAATCCCGTTCGACGCACAGAGTATTGACGAAAAGCGTCATCTGTATCCTAGCAGGATATGGGGACTTTGTCAATATTCAAAGTATAACACTTGGGGAGTTGTCCACGCCAACATTTTTATCAATTTTTCTGTTGATAAGGTGTACAGGGGCTATAATGGCAGCTTTTTATTATGGTAGGCGTAGTATGTTATAGTTAAGAAATGACAATTATACCCTATATTATATTGGCAGTTTTGCTTTTTGGTTTGTTTAATGCCTACAGAGATTTTAAGAGTCAAATCGGATGGCTACATAGAAGGTTGGAGAAATTGGAGAAGAAAGTTGGTATTAGTGAGAAGGAAACTCAAGATTTACTCTAGGGTAACGGATATAAATTTTAGAAAACATTAAAAGGTATAAAAATAAAAAATGACATTAATAATTATATTAGCTTTGGCTGTAATAATCTTTGGCCTTTTTGTTATAAGTAAGCAGTTAGGTGATACTTATAAATTACTTGACGGAAAGTTTAATAATAATAAAGACGAGTCAGAAATTGTTGGTAAAAAGCATAAAATTGATTTAGAAGCCTAGGGTAATTAAGTATATAGTTCCCTTTTAATTTGTATTTTTCCCAACTTAGAGAGCTTCCTTCCTTTCCGACCACTGTAAAGGGATAGTAAAAATCAAGGGGTGAATAAACAGGCCGGTGGTCAATGATATTTTTTCTACTAATATTTAGCCACCTTAGATTTTAGGTTAAACTGAAATATTATCTCAAATAAAGATAAAGCTATGGGCAGAATAATGTATGGCATCCATAATATATAATATACAAAATCAGTTAAAAGTAGATAAATAAGCCAAATTAAATCAATAATAAATAAAATGTTCAATAAATAAGGCACTAGAGCGATATTTAATTTTTTAAAAATACATATTGATATGTAAATTCTATTTGCAAACAAAAGAATAAAAACACCTACCCACAAGAAAAAGCGTAGTGGTACCGAATTTATATTAGCAAAACTACTAATAAATAAAAATAAAAAAGAAAAATATAAAAAAATGACAAAATAAGCAAGATTAGAAATTATAAGATAATCTTTATTTATTATATTTATCATAAAAATTTATTTTCTAATTAAGGTCTTTCGGTCGCATTAAGGGGAAAATCTGCGTCTCACGAAGAGGTTTATCAAGCAAAATCGCTAATAAACGCTCCCCAAAACCATTACCAAAGGCTGGGGGCATACCATGTTCCAACATTTCCACAAATTCCCAATCGGGCATCATGGCTTCTTTGTCCCCGCGGTCAATTAATTGTTGTTGAAGTTCAAACCGTGCCCGCTGGTCGAGTGGATTGTTAAGTTCCGAAAAACCATTGGTTGCTTCCGCCCCCGCCAAAATAAGCTGGACTCGGTTGGTCAGATCAGGATTGTCTATACGGGCCTTGGCTAAAGGCGAGACTAATTTAGGGTGTCCAACCAACCAAGCCGGCCCAGCAATCTGCTTGCGACAATATTTCCACAGAGTGTCGGTAAGACGCTCGCGATTGTCGCCGGTGTATTTAACCCCCAATTCATCTAGTTTATCTTTCATCTCCTCTTCACTGGCACTAAGCACATCAAGACCTGTCATTTCTTTAACTTTCGCCACATATTCAATTCGTGGCCATGCTCCGACGGGAAATTCAAAAGTAAAACCACGGGTAGAAAAAACTGTTTTACCAAAAACATCACGAACCAAGCCGCGAATTAATTCTTCGGTTAATTTTATACCCCCCTCCAAATCCATATAAGCGGCATAAAACTCTAGATTAGTAAATTCTTGGGCATGGTCAGGACTGGTGCCTTCATTGCGATAGACGCGCCCGATTTCAAAAGTCCGAGGTAAACCAGCCGCCAAAAGCTTTTTTTGCCACAACTCCCCCACTGAAATACGTAAATACACATCTAAATCATAATCATCGTGATGGGTTTTAAACGGATTCGCTTCAGCCCCGCCAGTGGTAATCTCCAGAGTCGGTGTTTCTACTTCAATAAAACCAGCTTGAACCAAATAATTGCGCGTAAATTGCCAAAACTTGGCTTTGAGTTCGATCATTTCCCGCACCGCCGGATTCATTAAAATATCCAAATAGCGCTTGCGGAAACGCGCTTCTTCATCGGTTAAGCCGTGCCACTTTTCTGGTAGTGGCAACAAAGTTTTGGTCAGCATTTTCCAAGTTTTCACTTTCACGGTTTTTTCACCGCGATTGGTAACAAACAATAATCCAGATAATTCAACAAAGTCACCAATATCTACGGTGTCGGTAAACAAGTTAAAAACCGCTTCCTCCATCTCATCTTGTTTTAAAAGACCCTGGATCGTGGCGGTACCATCAAAAATATTGATAAAAACTATCGCCCCTTGGCCCCGAATCGCCATTACCCGGCCAGCCACAGTCACCGCTTCGCCAGCAGCGAGGCGGTCATCAAAATTGGCAAAAATAGTTTTTAAATCAGCGGTCCGCAAAGTGGCACCAGGATATGGGTCAATCCCAGTCTCTTTTAGTTTTCCTAACTTTTCCAGTCGCTCAGATTTTATTTCATCGAGAGATGCCATATAAACAGAAAGGCTAATTGCCCTTCTTTTATTTTATATCAACAATCGAATATTGAACATCCCCTTTGGGGGTACTGACCAACACCTTGTCACTCTTTTTTTTATTGAGCAAGGCCGAGCCCAGTGGTGACTGATGGGAAATTTTACCCATAGCGGCATTGGCTTCTTCCGAACCAACAATTTGATATTCTATTTTATCACCACCCGCTTTTTGAATTAAAACTTTTGATCCAACTACCACTTTATCTTTAGTAGCGGAGCCAGAAATAATAACCGCATTTTTAAGCATCACTTCCAAATCGGCAATCCGATCCTCAATATCAGCTTGTTTATCACGCGCTTCGTGGTATTCGGCATTTTCTGACAGATCGCCAAGAGATTTGGCATATTCCAGTTGACCAGCAATGTTTTTCCGTTCCACCATTTTTAAATTTAAAAGTTCAGCCTCTAGTTCCTTTCTTTTTTGTTCACTTAAATATGCCGGGTCGATATTTGTCATTGTAAATATAATATTGGCTTGATAATACCCGCCTGTCTAAAAAAGCACGAGTATTATAGCGTCCGGAGCTTCCAAATGCAAGTTGAAAATATTGCCCTACCAACATACCAATAACACGCAAACTCACTATTAATATACAAATAAATTCAGCAAATGATACTAATTGGATGCATTATATTTGTTAAATTCGTATGTATTCGGATATTGGTATCGCCTATTATTTTAGATATTCTGGGGCATACACCACCATCCAATCTAATAATCGCCTCATCACCATCCCACCCCCAGCATTGGTCGAAAGTGGCCCATTTTCCATTACCACCACAAAAGAGTAACGCGGTTGGTCGTAAGGGAAAAAACCACTAATCCAAGCATTGATTCGGCTTTTACCCGCCCCCACTTGAGCCGTGCCCGACTTGGCTGCCACGGCTACCTGTGAAGTATTTAAGACAATGGCCGTACCATTGGTCACTGTCTGCCTCATCCCCTCTCTAATTACTTGAAAATCTTCGGACTTAATATTTATTTTTTGGGCCACACGGGATTCGGTTGGTCTAGCCCGCAAAGTGGGTTTAAACAATAGCCCATCACTGGCAATCACCGCCACGGCGCGGGCCACCTGTAGGGGTGTGACCAAATAGCCATATTGACCAATCGCGGTGTGATAGGTGTCGCCTAAACGCCACGGCTCACCATTAAAATTTAACTCTTTCCATTCGGGGTTGGGGATAACTCCGGCCTCCTCGGCATTTAGTTCAATGCCCGTTTTTTGGCCAAAACCAAATAATCTTGAATATTTTTCAATTTTTTTAATTCCCAAACCCTTTTGACCACCAAAACCACCACCAATAGTATAAAAATAAACATTAGAGGAAACGGCCAAGGCCCGTTTCATATCCACGGCCCCATGGGCCTTATTGTCTTTAAAAATACTGGGGCTCTCCGGATGATAGGGATTGGGCACCACCAATTGGCCAGTCGAAACAATAGTTTTAGTCGGACTGATCAGATTTTCCGCCAGGGCCCCAATCGCAATATAAAGCTTCATGGTTGAACCAGGGGCATAAAGACCAGACACCGGCCGATTTAAAAATAGGTTACGATTATCATTTAACTGCTGGCGAATGCCCGCTCCGTCACCGCTGGCCATAATATTAGAATCAAATTCGGGGTATGACACAAGGGCCAATACTTCACCCGTAGTGACATCCATAATAGCGGCCGCCCCACCGCTAAAGCCATGTTCATCGGCTAAGTCCTTAATTATTTTATAGAGTTCAGCCTGGACTCGTGAGTCAATGGATATGGCCACACTTTCACCTGGTTTTGCAATTTTTAAAACATAATCTGACTCAATTTTTCCTAAAGCATTAATCTCTTCAATTTTTACCCCCTTGGCTCCCATTAAAATATCATTAAAAATATTTTCCACTCCATTTTTACCAATATATTCTTTAGGATTGAAATCCTTATCTTTTAATTCTAATTCATTGGGAAAACCAATATAACCGAGAATCTGACTAAAACCAGCGGTCGGAATATATTCTCTCTTGGGGTCATTCCAAGCTAAAGGTACACCATTTCGATCATAGATTATCCCCCGATCGGCAAAAACCAGAGTTTGACGCAGGCGATTTTGATTACTGCGTTTGGCAAAAACTTCTCCCTCAACCACCTGCAGATATAAAAGTCGACCTAAAAAAAATAAGGCTAAAATAAAAAAAACGGCTAAAACAATAGTAATTGCCTTTTTACCAATTGGTTTTTCAATTACGCCCTCAAACTGTTGCGTATTAAATGATGGTAAATTACGGGAATCTAAAAAAATTTCATCCGGATCCAGAATTTGCCTCCGCCTGTAGCCTAACCACATCTTGCGCCATAAGTTCCACATGGGCGGATTATATCACGGTTGGAAGAAAAGACGGGAATGAATCATTGTGCCAAATTTCATGGCAATGATTAGCAAAACTGTGCCTAGCCAGGCCCATGGGTGCCACCAAGGGCCAGCCGTAGCAGTAATAATTTGATATAAAAAAAATAAAACTATTCCTTCCATATACCACGGGAAAATAACTACCCCCACTAAAGCCACCCCCCACAACCAAATTCCTGGCAAATAAAAAGCGGTCAGGAATAGCGTCAGACCTAAAATAATTCTAGCGCACAATAATAGCGGCGTATCGTAATTCATATATATTTACCGGCGGTTTAATATAAATTTTTTGAAAAGGGGTTTCCTCATTTTTTCTCACCGTTCCCACCACACCAAGAATATATTCTTGACCATTTTTTTCTGTGCGCACTAAATCATTGTGTAAGACGAGCGACGCTGAGGGTAAATTTACTAGGTAATTACCACCACCTAAACCCTCGGCCAGAGCGGGAATATTTTTATTACCAATACGCACCGCTGTTTTGCGCCCCGCCGCCGAATAAAGTTTAGCTTTAGCTGTCTGGCTATAAACCGCAATAATCTCACCTAGGAGAATATTAGGGCCCGTAATTACCAATTGCCCCGGTTTGATTAGAGTTGAACTCCCTGTTTTACCCTGGTCGAGAAAAAAATTATCAAAGGAAAAGTAACCCGTCTTTAATATTATTTTACCCGCCACTAGTGAATTGTTTATCTCTCCCGTCTGACCTAGTTCTTGTTCAAGAGTTTTTAGCGCTTCAATCCTAGCTTGAGCTGAAATGAGCTCGAGATTTAATAACTTAATTTCACGGCGTAATTTTTCATTTTCGCTGACAATAGCCGCCCGCCTAGTAAATGGCTGAAACTTCGCCTCAGGCCAGGCAAAAGTCGTCGCCGCCAGACCAATAGCTTGCGCCACTCTCCCCCCCACAGGACTTGAAATATTGAGCAATATCCCACCCCCAAGAATTAGAATCAAAATTAAAAAAAAATAACCAAAAGGGCCTCCGGTCTTAGGCCTAGGCCGGTTAGAAAATACCGTTTTCTTATCGAGGAGGTAATTCATCTTCATTGTCGAGGAGAATATCACGATAATTGGCTAAATTTTCAAGCACAATACCTGTCCCACGCACTACAGCAGTATAGGGCTCATCGACCAGGTGAATCGGTATTCGTATTTCCCTTTCCAGTAGGTCCTTCATCCCCAAAAGCTGGGCCGCCCCGCCGACCAAAACTATTCCCCGATGCATAATATCGGACACTACTTCCGGCGGTGTCGCTTCGAGCACTTCTTTTATTGCTTCGATCAATTGCATTATTGAGTCTTGGATCGCTTCTCGAATATCTGAATCAGTAATAATCACTTCCCGCGGTAAACCAGTAACCAAATCCCGTCCGCGAATCGCCGCCTCTAAGGGTTCGGGCAATTTTTGGGCCGAACCAATGGCCACTTTTACTTCTTCGGCCGTGCGCTCGCCTAATAGAATTTTAAATTCATCGCGAACATAACTAATAATATCTTGGTTCAATTTTTCGCCCGCAATATGTAGATTTTTAGCAATAACCACCCCACCCAAAGAAATAACGGCAATATCAGTCGTCCCCCCACCCATATCAATAATCATATTACCAACCGGGTCATGCACTGGCAGACGAATCCCAATCGCGGCCGCCATCGGCTCTTCAATAATATGGACTTCCCCGGCCCCAGCATTTTTGACGGCATCTCTCACCGCTCGCCTTTCCACATTAGTAATACCGGAAGGAACACCAATCACCACCCGCGGGCGGAAAAATTTGCGAGGCATATTTAAAATCGCTTTCCGCAAAAAATAAGCCAACATTTCTTCGGCCACTTCAAAATTAGAAATCACACCGTTTTCTAGGGGCCGAATCGCCGTAATATGAGCCGGGGTCCGACCAATCATTTGACTCGCATCTTCACCCACAGCCACCACCCGACCAGTTTTCTGATTGAGGGCCACAATCGATGGTTCAATCGCCACAATGCCACTACCTCGCACATAAATTAAGGTGCTAGCGGTCCCTAGGTCAATGCCAATATCATTCGACATTATTTCGCGCAGACGATCGAGCATGGCAATTTAGCTTAAATTATTTAATCAACGCTATTATTTCGGTCGCACCGGCAAAACTTGTTTCGCCACTTCGGCGGTTTTTAACTTCAAACTGACCACTCGCGATGGTTTTATCACTGACAATTACCCGATAGGGTAACCCAAGTAAGTCGGCATCGGCTAATTTTTCCCCTGCCGATAGCCCCCGATCATCATATAAAACTTCCACACCTTGTTTCGTCAAATCTTCATACAAATTATCAGCGCCAGTTATCACAGCTGGTGTATTACCTAGCGCCACCAAGTGAATCTGAAACGGGGCAATCGCAAGTGGCCAAACCAAACCGCCATCGTCGGCATAAATTTCCACAATAGTGCCCATTAAGCGGGAAGGTCCAAGACCATAACAACCCATTATGACCGGCATAGACTTGCCAGCCTCATCTTGATAAACAAGTCCGAGCGCTTCCGAAAATTTAGTTCCCAGGTGAAAAATATTACCCACTTCAATTGATCTTTTTTCCACCAGCGATTTTCGGTCAAGCCCGAGCTCAGCCACTACTTCGTCGGACAAAACCTCTTTGTTTATTGCTACCTTTTTTTGCTCATCTAGATAAATTGTATCTTCGCCGGCTTCACTCTCAGTCTGAAATTCTTCGGAAAATTTACTAAAAATACCGCCGGAAGCAAAAGTGATATGGGTCTCGTCCCCTAAACCAACTCGCTGGAAGATTTTGACATAAGCGGAGCGGGCTTGGGCGTAAAAATTTTGGTGGTCAGCTTCGGTCGCCGAAAAAGAATACAAATCTTTCATTAAAAATTCCCGCCCGCGCATAATACCGGCCTTGGCCCGCAATTCATTGCGAAACTTAGTTTGAAATTGATAAGCATAAACCGGTAGATCGCGATAAGACGAAATATGGTCTTTCATAATCTGAGTCAGTGGCTCTTCGTGAGTAATACCCAAGCCGACCTCCGAACCATTTTTTAGCTTCGTCTTAAACCAGTTATCGACTTTAATGTCATCCCAGCGATCAGTCTTTTCCCACAGCTCTTTGTCCTGCAAAGCGGTCAACATGATTTCTTGGCCACCAATAGCATTCACTTCCTCCCGAATAATATTTTTTATTTTTTCCAATACCCGTAAGCCAAGTGGTAAAAAAGAATAAACCCCGGCCATTTCTTTGTGGATATAGCCAGCACGAATAAGTAGTTTGGCATTTTTGGCTACTTCGTCCGCCGGGTCCTCCCGCCTGGTTTTGGTAAAGAGTTTAGTTTGTCTCATAACTCTATCATAGACTAAAATACCGAGGGGGTCAAAATCATTTACAAATATTTATTTTATGTTATTATATAAAGTAGAGGAAGTGGGAATATCGGGATGACTTAGAGGAAGTCATTTAAGCTCCCCGTGCAAAGCCAGTGAAATTCTGGGGCAAAGTAATAGACGTCCGCGAGACTAGGCCAAACCGAGCGAGCTGGGCTAGACCCAGCTTTAAAGGTTGCTATTCCTTTCTGGCAATGGAAACATTGTTATTTTGCTGAAAGGGTACCGGATGCAAGTACCCTGTCTATTACCAAGTCGGATTCCGTGATCCCGACGGTCTGGCACGGCCTTTAGCGGGCAGTTTGCGCAAGCAAACTGCCCGTCTTTTTTTAAAACAACCGCCAAATATCAAAGAAAGTTACCACCAGCATAAGACCGATGAGTAACAAAAAACCAACTAAATTGAAAATATTAGCAATTTTGGGCCGAATTGGTGAACCCTTGACCGCTTCAATTAAAAGGAAAAATAACCGCCCGCCGTCGAGGGCGGGAAAGGGCATTAAATTGATAACAGCCAAATCCAGGGAAATAAAAGCGGCAAAAGTTAGCAGATAAACCCAGCCGAGGGAGCGGGCGTCCCCCACTAGACCAGCAATACCCACCGGCCCCATCACCGTATCTTTAACACTGCCCCCCGCCCATAACCCTTGAACCATATCACCTAGCCCACTAAAAATCATTTTGGTCATTCCCCAAGTCTGGAAAAACCCCTTGCTGATAGCTTGTAGTGGTGGTAAGCGTAAGGTACCAATCCCACCCAGAGCAACCCCAATCGCTTTACCCTCTTCGATTAGGCCGGCTTCGGGAACTAATGATACTTGGCTTTTTTTATCACCGCGCTCATAGCCAATAGTGACTAGGTCAGGAGATTTTTTTATCACTTCTTGAAACCGCGCCACGGTCGGACGATTTACATTTTGCCGACCAGAGGCAATATAAGTAATAACATCACCTGTTTTTAACCCCGCCTTGGCTGCGGGCGAACCAGCACTGACCTGAATAATAGCCGTCCGCACATCGGTCAATTGGACATCGGTCGCTTGGCTAGTGGCTAGTGGCAACCCCGACATAAAACCAATCGAAATAAACAACCACGCTAATAGCCAATTAAAAAAGACGCCCGCCACTAATATAGTCGCTTGTTGCCACTTCGGCCTAGCGGTCAGACTACGAGCGTGCTCTGGACCAGCTTCGGTATTGGCATCAGGGGTTTCACCAAAAATTTTTACGAAACCACCAAAAGGAATAAAATTGAGTGAATATTCAGTCTCTCCTAACCGGCGAGCATAAGCGCGGGGAGGAAAACCCAAACCAAATTCATCGACGCGAACCCCAAAAAGCTTGGCCGCCAAAAAATGGCCGAGCTCATGGACAAATACCAAGACAGCAATAATAAAAATAAAAAGGACAATAGTCATAAAATAGTGGTGACCAAATTAGTTATAAATTTATTTCTTTTTCCTTAGCCTCGGCCAGAGAAGTCAATTTGGCCGTCGAATTCTCCACTATCTTTTGCAAATCATCTTTAAATTGAAAACGATCATCTTCGCTTATTTCCTTATTTTTAGTCTTCTCCTCAATATCAATAATTATTTTTTCACGCTCTTTACGAATAGAAACCTTACCCTCTTCGAGTTTTTCCTTAATCGCTTTGGCGAGCAGTAGACGCCGTTCACTAGTCAAATCAGGGAAAATTACCCTAATCCCCGTCGAGTCTGGGGCGGTGGACACTCCTAAATTGGCGGTCGCAATTGCTCCTTCAATATTTTTTACATGATTGCGGTCCCACGGCGTAATCCGTAAGGTTTTAGCATCTTCGGTCACAATTGTCGCAATATGTTTAATCGGCACCCGCGATCCAAAAGACTCGACCATTACTCCGTCTAATAAAAGGGGTGAGGCCTTACCGGTCCGGATCGAAGAAAATTCTTTTTTCAGCCAGTCTTCGATTTCAGCAGTGCGCAAATTAAATAGGGAAAAATTATAGCTCATAACTTAATTATATCATCATCATTTGGTCTTGGAAAATTGAGGTAGAGCCACCGCTAGATATTCCAAAACCATTTTGGGGAGCAAGGCCCGGTCATAAATATAACGCCGAGCCTGAACTAAGGCCGAGAGACCAGAGCGATTGGCTTGGGCGACGATTGCTCTTTCAATATCATCAAGGAGACGCCCTAAAAATTCTTTGGATAATTGGTCTGCTTTGTGCCAGTCGGTGATTGTTTTTAGTCTTTGGGCTGGGCTTTGAATTAGAAATTCTGGCCAGCCAGTCGAGTCTAAAACCTCAGAGTCACTTACGAGTACGAGCTCACAACGAGAAAGAACTGTCGGTAAAAAAATCTTGGCCGAGCGCGCAATAATAAAAATATGCGCTTCCCCCGCCGGCTCTTCGAGCACCTTGAGCAAAGCATTTTGCGCTTCAGCGGAAGTCGAACCAATACTAATTAGGAAAAATTTCCGTCCGCCACCAAAAGCACGCGCATTGATCCGCTGTTTTAACTCTCGGCTGTCATCCACACCAAACAAGTCGTGGTCCGCCAAATAAAAATCAGGGTAACCAACTAATTCTAGACCTAAATTGGCAGTGATAGATTTTTTAATTAGCGCCACCGCCGCCTGTCGGTCACCAATGATCAGATATGAGTGATGGGCAAAAGAAATCACCGTCGGTTATTTTTTACTGATAATACTTTTTTTATAAGTATCCAAATGCTCCAACGCCACGCCGGTACCTTTGGCCACGCAAAATAAAGACTCATCGGCAAGCACCGCTTTCACACCAGTGCGCCGAAAAATAAGTTCGGGTAGGTTACGCAATTGGGACGAACCGCCAGTCATAATAATCCCTGACTCAATAATATCCCGCGACAGCTCCGGCGGTGTCTCTTGAAAAACATGTTTGATCGCTTTAATAATTTCCCGCAATTCATTGTCAATCGCTCGCACTATTTCATTGGTTTTTATTTCCGCGCCGCGGGGTAAACCGGTCATAAAGTCTCGCCCCTTGATGGTGTAAGTCATTTCTTCCTCGGTCGGGATAGCCGAGCCAATGGCAATTTTTACTTCTTCGGCCGTTTTATCGCCAATCGCCAAGTTGAAAGTTTTTTTGATATAGTCGGCAATCGCTTGGTCGATTTTGTTGCCCGCATATTTGACGGAAGTGGACGCCACAATACCGCCGAGCGAAATTACCGCCACATCGGTCGTACCCCCACCAATATCCACCACCATATGACCCTTGGCTTCATAAATCGGAATACCAGCCCCAATCGCCGCGAGGATCGGCTCTTTCACGACATAAGCATTTTTGGCGCCAGCTTTCATCGTTGCCTCAATCACGGCCCGTCGTTCGGTGGAAGTCACCCCGGCCGGCACCGAGACCATGACATCGGGTTTCCAAAAGTGCCACGGCCCAAGTGCCTTGGCAATATAATATTTCAGCATCGCTTCGGTTACCCGATAATCAGCAATCACTCCATCTTTCATTGGTCGGTAGGCCCGAATATTATCCGGCGTTTTACCAATCATTTCTTTCGCTTCATTACCCACCGCTACCACTTTATTATCAAATTCTGACACAGCTACCACCGACGGCTCATTTAAAACTATCCCCTGCCCTGGCAAAAAAACCAAAGTATTGGCCGTACCCAAATCAATCCCCAATTTTTTAGTAAAAATTCCCATATTAAAAGGGTGTGGAGCTACTCTGCCCCTACGCTCGTATTGTACGGGTTTTAGCCAGCAGTAGCAAACTGGCGCTCACATTCCCTTTTTGAGTTGGGCCCCGCTCCACCAGTTAGAAATTATAGTCATCTCACGACAAAAATCTCATAACTCGCTCTACTGAGCTCAGACAGATGAGATTGGCTGTTCGACTCCTTGATTTCTAAACTGTCTCTCGCAAAAACTCAAAAAGAGAGGGTTCGCTAGGATGGGGAAAAAATATTGGACACCGAGTGTCCAATATTTTTTATTTTTAAATTCAGATTATTTTATTTCAAAAAAACAACCCCGTCTCCGCTTGGTAGCAGAAACAGGGTCGAGAGAGCTAAGGCCAAAGGTTCTAAGACCAAAAGCCAAAGCTCTAATCACTAACTTGCGGACACCACAGCGGGGCTGCGGTCGAGCCAGCCAGAGTCGAGCCAGTAGCAGACCCAGCTCCACCTGCCGCCGAACCAGCTGAGGCAACGCACGCACAAGCCCCCGCCCGAGCGGCGGTAGACCGTACCCCAGAAGAAGATGTAGCGGGTATTCCCGTTTTCATCTTTCTTCCACTCTTCGGGGATGAGGTGGGGGTTGGCGAGAAGGTAATCAAGAAGAACGGCGTTGAAAACGTTCTTGCCCTTCAGCTTCTTGCGAAGCTTGTTGCCCTCAATCGAACCACCTTGCTGGGACGGGTCGAGATAGAGAGCCACTTTGCTGGCGTCCCACTCGAACTGGCCGCCCCTCTGGTGCTCCTCTACCTTCCAGCCGTCGGGAATCATGGGGTCAGCGTCGAGGTTGATGAGGTGTTTTTTCACAACGAGCTCGGCGCGGCCCTCTATGACATCGCGGACGCCGGAGAGGAAATCTCCGCTAGTCAGCTCTTTGATCTGGGCGTTAGTAAACCCATTCCGCTTGAAGGCGTGCTTGAGCTCACTGGCCTGATCAACATCGAGAACGAACGTGTCAGACATGACGTGTTCCTTTCTATAGTGCAACGTGTTTTAAATAAACGTGTTGCCATATCATCATGCTGGAGGACCACCACAGCGGTAGTCACAGCCAAAAAACGCCTAATTTAAGCCCCTTTTGGCTATGACCACCTGCAAGTCTTATCAAAGACCTTATTTTTAATATTATACACCTATTATGGTAGTTTGTCAATATCTAGAATAACTATCTAAACAAGAATATTTTTGGCTACGATACCTCGCTTTAGGTCGGCTGGCGTAGAAGTAAGGACTCGTTTATAACTACCATCGGCCAATTTTTCTTCCACGGTGTAAAAATAGCGACCGGGACGCAGGAGGGCAAAGAAACGGCCCAGCTCGTCGGCCACCACAGCACGAACTTCGGTGCCAAGGTCGGCAAAGTAAAAGCGAACAATGGCAAATGGCAAGGGTTCGCCCGTGCTGGCGCTTTTAATTTGCACCGGGAGGTGGTGGGCCGACCAAAATTTTTGAAAGAAATATAAAATGGCATATAGCGTAATAATGGACACATCAAACCAGCTCGGAGTATAAATCATACTACCTAAAGAAATAACAAAACCTAGAATATACAGCCCAGAAAAAATCTGATTGCGTCTAATCTCCTTTAGTGAATAAATCTTGAAAAATTCCGATTTTGATTTAGCAAATTCGTTCCAATCAAAGCCAATCGGATCAAGGGGAATATTTTTGTTGACCACTTCGGCTGTGGTGACTTGCACTGGTTCACCAAAGTAAAGATTGGGATACAATTCATCATGGTCTTTGCCACTTAGGGTCTGAGAAGGAAACAAATAGTGAGTTTTGCCCGCTTTTATAATATAACTACCAGCGGGCAAGAAAAACCCATAGCGCCCATCGATGTCGGTAATAGCCGAAGACACCTCTTTAGTTGTCGCCACCGGGGTGACAGAAACATAAGCCGGGTCAATCGGCCGTTTAGTAACCGCATCATAAACCGTACCCCAAGGCTTACTTTTTTTCTTCAAACCGACCAACCCTAAGAGCCAGCCCAAAAGACGCATTAAAATTAAATACAAATCCCACAGAGTGGTAAAATGTGAGCCCAGGCCGAGGGTCTGTAAAATAATTGCCCCGACCCCCACTGCCACCGCTAGTTTTTGGCCAATTTGGCCCGCCGCCCGCAAGGTGCCTGCCGCTAATAGCCCCGGGGTGGCCACCACTAAATTGCCCGTGATTTTTTTAATCGTCTGGTCGGCAAAATTTAAAACATAAATATTTACCCCATAAGTACCAGTTCGTCCCAGTGGGGCCACGGTCGCGGTATAGGCAGTTTTTCTACTATTCAAACGCAAAGTAAAGGAAAAAGTTTTGTTTTTATCAACCGGATCGTGGAGCGTAATACCGATAGTTTTTAAAACCTCAGGCACTTTTTCATAAGCCAAGGAAACAGTAAAATTTTTATCCCCCTTTATTACCACGAGACCATTTTGGCCAAATCTTTGCGTTTTTTCCCCCAGCTGAGTAAAAATAAAATCACCTAAATTAAGGGACGAGATCAAGGGGTCATCACTGGTGGCATTGGGAAATTCTTCAAAGGGTTCATCATCGTCTTGGCCCGGGGTAAGCACGGCAATCACCGGCGCCGAATAATGCCCAGTGGTGGAACGAACAAACAAAGCATAATAATAACGAATATCTAGTTGGACACTAGCATCGTCGGTGTCCTCACCCAACCCATCGTAAACCACGGTGCCATCGTCAATCGAGGTGGGAATAGAACCAGTTTTGCGGACCAACCGCACGCCGGCTAGATTGGCAAAACCGGTCGGATTATGCCAAGTCAAAATACCTTTTTTACCAACAGCATCATAAGTGGCTTCAAAATCAGTCGCCATCGGCACATAAGTACAAGACAAATCGTCTCGCTCGGCCTCACTATTATAATTTTCCGCCCCGGGGTCGGTACAACCTAAAATATAATATTTACATAAGGAGTTGTCAGCAACATCAGCCTTAGGATTGTAATTTTTGGCGGTCGGGTCCTTACAGCCATAAGTGGTATGAATAATGATCGTGTCATCAGGCACCGACAAAGTTACCCCCACTCCATCAGTAGACTGGGCCCAGACCACACCAGCCAAAGCTAACCCAAGGATGATATTGGCCAGCAATAATAATTTAGTTCTAAACATATTTATAAAGTAATCGCCGTGGCTATAATATTGGCGGTATAATCGCCAGGTTCTGTTTCCGAATCATTACCAATACCAGCCTGAAGCCGGACTGTGGTATCGGTGCCAAGAGCATTAGCTGATGTTTTTTCGGCAATGGTTTGATTGGTGGTGGAAAAACCGGCCCAGCAACTACTGGTAGTATTACCACTACCCGTCGCACAGGTGGAGCCATTGTCCTTAAACCGCGCGACCACATCGGTCCCTTCGGGAGTAAACCCAAACAAAGCGCTACTGGCCCCTAGGGACCAACTATAGGCTGGAGTACTAACCCCATCCGTTGGGCTATAGTCAGTAAAGCTGTCCTCGGTCGATTTTAGAGCCGGCTCGGTGTTGGATTTTACCGACAAACGATAGCCAGCAGGATTGTTGGTGGACACATTCCAGACTGCCTGACCTGAAATCTCCTCTCCTTTATCCAGATTACCTAAAGGAACATCATCCGGCGCGCTGAGAGTTAAAACGACCACAACACTAGCACTTTCACTTTCGAGCGCCCGATAACCAGCATGTAAATTAAATGAGGCACTGGTCGAGGTACCGGTCGCGAGCTCACCAAAAGTATCACTTAAGTTAAATGAAGCCGAGGTTGAATTTTCTGTCCCGCCAAAGTTGATGCTGTCACTTTCAATTTTATAGCTGGTACTTTCTGCCACATAAGCGAGCCCCACTCCTGCTGAAGCGAATAAGAGACAACTACTAATAGCAATGGTAAAAAAAATTTTCATCTTATTCTGGTCGTTTTAACATTTTTCTAATCAGGATAAAAAATAGCACTAAACCCAACCCCGACAAAAAAGTGACCAATCTGGAAGGTAGAAGTATCCCGAAAAAAGACTGCTTATCAATAATATCACCATAACCCCGGTTTTGTTTTAGGGTAAATAGATAAGGACCGTAGGCCAAAGGCTTGAGATAAACAATCTCATTGGTCCTAGTCGAATCCGGTAAAACAAACCATGGATTAACCGCTATTTTTTGTGTTTTCCAAACCCCAAGATATTTGGCTTCAATATAACCATAAGGATTAATATGAACATTACCGGTATTTTTGTAGGAAATATAAGTCGAGCGGTCGCGCCCAGTGTTAAAATTAATTGGTCCGCCCACCAGCCCAAAAGCTGTAAGTTGGCCCTGCTCTTTTTGCAGGCCAGCCGTCTTAATAAATATTAAAACCCCCAACCGAGAACTTAAGCGCGCCGCCGCTTTCGCCTCGCCTATGACCTGACCCTCAATCGCGAGTACGCCAAAAATACTACTCGGTCCCCCACCAGCCGGAGCTGTTACTGTGACCGGAATATCCACGGCTTCCCCCTCCGCTAAAGTAAATTGCTGGTATGGAGTAGAAATATATTTTTCGACATAGTATAAATTTTTATTGGAAATAATCACTCCGCGTCCATTATTTTCTGGTTCAAAACTTTCTAAAGCCAGGCTAAATTGGGCGGGGGCCCCTAAATGATTGACGACTCTAACACTTTTGGTTTCGGCTTGTCCTGGCTTGACTGATATTTCTAATTTAGTCGGAGCCACCCCAAAAAAAGGCCGGCTTTGGGCTTGGGCGCTTTGAGCGCTTAGTCCAACTATAATTATTATCAGCCAAAGATACTTAGTCATATTATTTTTTAATCGGTGTTAAAAGGAAAATATAATTTTCACCAGTCCGACTACGAAACTCTGGCGTAACAACCCCCGACTGACCATCGGCATCAAAACTAACACTGACCGGGTCGGAAAACATATTTTGTAAACGACTTTTTACATCAGCGCTACTATTATTGGCATTGGCTGGTACGATGACGACGCCATTTTCCCCAGCGCTTGGTTGTTTTATCACCGCTGGGTTGCCAGCCCGCAATTGGTTAAAGGTCTCCTTCATTTGCCCTTCTAGTTCATTAATAACATCCTGCCTAATTTGTTCCCGTAATTCAGCTGGCGAAAGATTGACCTCGGTCTCAATTTCACTATTCCAAGCTCCAAAAAGAAAATGTCGCCAATTATCAAGAGTGATAACCAAGGTATCAACGGCGGAAATCTTAATTTCAATTAACCGATTGATAATAGCGGTCGGTACCCCATACCAAACCGCCTTTAAGGCATCACGAGTGGAAATAGCGGCCGCCTGTAGCCCAAAAGCGCTATATTCAGCCGAAGCCATTAGTTGCCGGTCGGCCACTGTGATAAGCTTGGCCACTTCACCCGTATTAGTATCTGCTAAGGTGGCAAGCGACGCCAAACCAGTCTTAGCAATCTGCAACCCAACTAAAGTTTTAGCCGAAGCCAGCTTTATATTTATTACCCCTGTTTCCGACAGGTTATAGGTAGTGGCCAAAGTCTCAGCCAAAAACATACTGGAAACTGAAATTTTTTCATTAATCTTGGCTTCTATTGTTTTAAAAGCCAGTCGAGTATCTCTAATAGTGGCCATCGTTTGGGTCACAAAGTTGACATTATTTTTATCCAGCAATGAACCAACCCCCACCGCCGCGGTTTGAATTTCTACCTCATCGAGAACAAAAGTGACTCCATTTTTTATTTGATTGGCCTGATCATAATAGTAATCTATTTTTGATGTTAACTGGGCCCACTTGGCCGACAAATCCCCCGCCGGGTTAAAATTTTGCCAGTTATTTTTTATTTCAAGCGCAATTTTTTCTAAACCACTTTTGGAATTGACCAAATTGTCCTTAATCCCGTTAATCGTCGTAGTTGTAAATTCTTTCGTACTGGCGGAGATTTGAGCCAAATCTAAATTATATACTTCGGCTAAAATTTTTAGTTTAGACAAACCAATCTGACGCTCTACCAAAAAATCACTAAGATTTGTTTGGGGTAAATGCCAATCAGCCACTACTAACCGGTCGGCCAATCTTTCTTCGGCACTAAGTATAAATAAAGCCAGCACTAAACCAGCAATCGGCACCAGTAAACCTGGCTTAGCTTGGACAACAACTGGATAACGCCCTATATCATCTAAATTACGCGGTAACAAAACAGGCACCCGCTCGCTGATAGCCAGTGGTCGCTCACTGTCGCCGTCTTTTTTAGATTCTGGATATGATATAGATGAAAAATCCATAAGTGCTGACACTTTGGTTCACCTATAAGTATATTTTATTTTGATGCTAATTTAAACCCAAAATTAGGCCTAAAATCACTAGTGAGTGGATAAGTTAAAAGTTTGCAGTATACTATCCTAAAATACGATGTTTATTATTTCCGTCACACCACTTGATAAGGGTATTTTCAAGGACGAACTCACTTATTTTTCTAAAATCAACCTAGAGCCCGGCGCTTTGGTGATGGTCCCAATTCGTGGACGTAAAATTTTGTCATTAGTTATTTCTGTTAAGCCAGCCAGCGTCATCAAAGCTGATCTTAAAAAAGCTGATTTTTCATTAAAAAAAATAATCACCATTGTCCACTCGGGAATATTTAATCCAGATTTTCTCAAAGCAGCAAAGGAGGCCAGTTTATATTTTGGAGTCAATCTCGGTATGACTCTCAAATTTACTATGCCCAAGGTGATTATCGACTCACTTACTAATAAAAAGTGGCCCCCTATTAAAATTCAGTATGAAAATAAACCAAGCGAGCCAGCCAGTACCAGCCCCGACTGTTTAGCACTCCAAGAAAGTCCTGCCGAGCGAATCGGCTTTTACCGCAGTTTGATTCGGGAAGCTCTAGCCCGTGATCAATCGGTATTTGTTCTAGTACCGACTGCGGCTGATGCCAACAAATTATTTCCTTATCTTGGCAAAGGAATAGAAAACCACACCAAGGTCTTACATAATAAAATTAGTGACCAAACTGTGATTACCGAATGGCAATCGGCCCTCGAAAATGACCGCCCCACTTTATATATTGCCACCGCCCTCTTTTTGTCTATGCCTAAGAAAAATTTGGGCCTGATTATTGTCGAAAACGAAGGCAGTAGCGATTATGAGCCAGCCTCGAGACCATATATTGACGGACGTCGTCTAGCTGAATTTATCGCCCGAGCTGGACACCTAAAACTAATTTTTGGTAGCACCACCTTAAGGCCCGAAACAATATACCGAACTGAAAAAAGAGAGATTATTCCAGCGGCCCCACTTAAATATCGCCTGACCCCAAATGTGGAACGACTAGTGGTTGATATGTGTCACCCCACGAGCGAGGGTGAAAAAAATATTTTTAGGGTATTGGGTCAGGAAATTGAAACAATCCTCCGTGAAGCCGAAACCAAAAAGAAAAAAATATTTTTATTAGTGGGTCGGCTGGGACTCGCCCCAACCACTGTTTGCAACGATTGCGACGCTATCCTCACTTGTGCCAAATGCCAGCGCCCCCTTGTTTTATTCCACCCTAAAAATAAAAATCGTCTTTATACTTGTCGCCACTGTCATACCGACGAAATACCAACCGACCATTGCCCCAACTGTGGCAGTTGGCGTTTAACCACCCTGGGGATCGGCACCGATACGGTGGCCAAAGCGGTCGCCAGTGTTAATAAAAAAATTACTACCTTTGTCTTAGATTCGGAACACGCTAAAACCAATAATCAAGCCAATAAAATCATAGCTGATTTCACCACCACTAAAGACAGTGCTGTGCTAATCGGCACCGACATGGCTTGGCATTATTTACTAGAACCAGTTGACTATATTGGTCTGGTCTCACTTGACTACACCTTTGCTTTGCCCGGCTTTCGCGTTAAAGAAAAAATAATTTTTACTATTGCTAATCTAGCTGAACTAGCTTTAAAAAAAATAATTATTCAAACTCGGCTGATTGAAGAAAACGTTTGGCGCTATATTGAAAGTGGCAACCTTCTAGACTATTATCGGGACGAGATAAAAGAACGGGAAGGGGCTGGTTGGCCTCCTTTCTCCGTCTTAATAAAAATCACCCGCACTGGTCCAGAGCAGGCGGTGACCAAGGATATGAAAAAATTAGCTCGTTTACTGGAACCATTTCAACCACTTATCTACCCTACATTTACTCCACCGCGCACAGGTCAATTAGCTTTAAATCTACTAATCAAAATCGCGCCGACCGCTTGGCCCAATCAAGAATTATCGGCCGTCCTCACCAGTCTGCCTCCAGTTTTTATCGTCAATGTTGAACCAGCTGACATTCTCTGATTACTGTGATATAATGTTTAAATGAAGGAAATTGTTCAGCAACCAGAAAAAGTTTTACGCCAACTATCAGCCCCAGTTTCACTAGAAGAAATCGGCCGACCGGCCCTCACAAGGATTATTCGGGATATGTCCGAAGCCCTGGCGGCTTGTGAAGATGGAGTGGCCATCGCCGCGCCTCAAATCGGGATATCTCTCCGTATTTTTGTCGTATCTAAACGACTATTCCAAGCTGGTGAGGGCGACGCCATTTTTATTAATCCTATCATTACTAAACTATCTAAAAAAAGAGTGGTCATGGAGGAGGGTTGTTTGTCTGTCCGCTGGACCTACGGCAAAACTAAAAGAGCCGACAAGGTAACAGTCCAAGCCTACGATGAGCTAGGCAATCGGTTTACTTGGAATGCTTCCGACCTCATGGCTCAAATTTTTCAACATGAAATAGACCATCTAGATGGGATCTTATTTATTGACCATGCCACCAACCTGCATGAACAAAAGATCGTCAGCGACAAACATGATTAATTTTGCTTTTTTTGGCACGGACCAATTTGCCACTGCTGTTTTAGATGAACTTTTTTCCCTTGGCGTTGTGCCAACCCTAATTGTCACCACTCCCGACAAACCCCAAGGCCGAAAGATGACACTCACTCCCCCGCCAGTAAAGATGTGGGCAAAAACAAAAAATATCCCCTTTATCCAACCAGTGAGTTTGAAAACGGAGCCAGAAATCCTTTTGGCTGAGCCGGCCTATGAACTAGCTCTTGTTGCTTCTTATGGCAAGATTTTACCCCAAGCCCTGCTGGACCTTCCTCGCTTGGGTTTTGTAAATATTCACCCGTCCTTAATACCAAAATACCGGGGAGCCACCCCGCTTGAAGCCTCAATTTTATCAGGCGATACCGAAACCGGTGTCACCTTGATGCAAGTTGATGCCGAAATGGACCATGGTCCTATTTTAGCCCAAGAAAAATTCCCTTTGACCGATCAAGATTATTTTGCTCTGCGTGACCAGACTGCCATGTTGGGGGCCCAGATGTTTGCCCGGATTTTACCCGACTTCGTCGCCGGCAAAATCCGGGCCGTCGCCCAAGACCACACCCTGGCCACCTTCACTACCAAAATCAAGAAGACCGACGGCGTGATAGATTTAACCGGCGACCCGATTCAAAACTATCGTAAAATCCGCGCCTATGCCGACTGGCCGGGAACTTATTTCTTTGTTGAAAAGGATAGTAAAAAAATGAGAATCTTAATTAAAAAAGCTCATCTAGAGAACGGACAACTAATTCTTGACCGCGTTTTGCCCGAAGGAAAAAAAGAAATGGGCTGGTCAAATTTTCAAAAATAACCTAAAACTCTCGCCAATTGGCGAGAGTTTTAGGTTATTTTTTGTTCTTTTTCGGTTTTTTTACTTCGCGCTTGGCGCGGTCACCACTTTTAGCCATAATTTTTTAATTTAGATTTATAAATTTTTACCAATACTACCTTATTATAAATCAATTCTCGTTAAACATTTAATAGTGGCTGTTGAAAACTTTATCGGATTGTCACTTTATTTACGATCACCGCCTCCACTGGTCGGTCACCAGGCACCGTCGGCAAAGTACCAATTTTATCGATTATTTCCATTCCGCTCACGACTTTACCAAAAACTGGGTGTTTACCTTGCGACACTGGGTTGTCGAAATCAAGAAAGGTGTTGTCCACCAAGTTGATGAAGAACTGGCTACCGCCCGAGTTTGGCCCAGAATTAGCCATGGAAATAGTCCCCCGAACATTGGACTGGCCCGTCACAAACTCGTCCTCTATCGCATAGCCCGGCCCGCCCGTGCCATGAATTGCAACATTTTCCGGCTGACTTTTGGTTAGTGGGTCACCGCCCTGAATCATAAAATCTTTAATCACGCGGTGAAAACGAGTACCATCATAGAAACCAGCTTTGGCTAACTTAATAAAATTTCCAGCGGTAATTGGCATTTTATCTAGTTGAAGCTCAACTTCAAAAGCTCCCTGGTTTGTTTCGAAGACAGCAATCGGATTTGCATCGTAAGCATCAACCGTCGTCGTCGCATTTGTATTTTCGTCCATAATATTTATAGTATCTTTTTTATTAAGAAAACCAATAACAATAAGCGCCCCTACAACCGCTATCACCAGGACAGCCCAAACAGCGTTTTTATTCATACAATTCTAATAATAATTACATTATAAAGTGGGCGAGTATTTGCCTCTACCAAACCTTGCACAGGCCGACGGGCCGAGCAGAGCAAAAACTTAGCAAAGTTTTATGTGTGTTTGGTGGAGGCAATATACGAGTAAACTACCCCCGTTGACCTCTAATCATTTCCTTGATTTTTCTTCCCCCACGACGCAATAAAGTCGTCTGTTTTTCATGGGTCGCCTTGATTTGCAAAACTATTTCATCACGCGCCTCCACAATAGCTGAATAAAGGTCATAGTCCTCGATATCGGCCCGCCGAAGCGACTGCCCGGGTACCACCAAATTAATTTCGGCTTTAAACAACTGCCCCCGCCGATGATGTTCAGTGGTTTTACCTATTTCAATATCCACCATGGCCTCGCCACTGGACTCATCGATATATTTCTTTATTTTAGCAATTTTAAACCGCAAGTACTGATCAATAGCTGGGGTCAGCACTATATTTGTCGTCTTAACATTAGTTTTCATAGGAAAAAAGTTAAGATTATTAATACTCAGTTCTATAACTAATTATACTACTACCCGACTAAAACAAAAAATCTAGTCCTTGATTGACAACAGCTTATTTGGCGTTGTATGACCACTAAAAATCCGTACTGCTGATAGAGGCCGTCCCAAATGACTAGCCACTAATTCCAATACTTTTTTATTGGCCTCTCCCCTTTCGGCAACCGCCCGAACACTAACCATAAATCTATTAGGGCCAGTTTCTAATATTCCATCAACTTTGGCCTTTGTTTTAACTTTGACATAGATATACATTGACCCAATGTTACCGTATACCCTACTGCAAATCTAGTCGGCCTAAATTGTTTCCACCATTATCATATTAGTATCGATGGACTGTCCAAAGGGATAGCCAACCGAAATTACAACTTTGTCACCTTTCTTTACCAATTTCTCCTTGAGGCAGTGGCTCCTAATAAGGGGCAAAACTTCATGAAAATGTTTAAATTTTTTAATTTCTACCGGCACCACCCCAAACGACAAAAGTAGCTGACGAGCCGTTACCTCATTCGGTGTAAAACCTAAAATCGGCTGGAAAGGCTTGTAACGAGAGATCATTTTAGCTGTAAAACCAGAGTTGGTTAAAGCAATAATAGCTTTTGCCTTTACGGCGTTGGCAATGTCCACCGCCTCATTGGTCACCGCATCAGACACCCGTTCACCAATACTTTCATGTTTTAGTTTCTGCATATCAGCGACCATTTGCCGATACATCTCATGATTTTCAGTTTTTTCAGCCACCTTTGTCATAACCTCCACCGCCTCTACTGGGTGGTCACCCAAAGTGGTTTCTTCCGACAACATAATAGCATCGGTACCATCAAAGATGGCATTGGCAATATCAGAAACTTCCGCCCGAGTCGGCACCGGATTTTTAATCATGGATTCCAGCATATGAGTAGCGGTAATCACATACTTACCCTGCTGGTTACACTTATTAATAATCATTTTTTGCACCATTGGTACATTTTCAATACCAATTTCAATAGCCATATCTCCACGGGCCACCATTACCCCGTCCACCAAATCAATAATTTCATCAAGGTTCTCTAAACCTTCCACATCTTCCAGTTTGGCAATAATTTTAGCCTTTGATTTAGCTTTTTCTAGTAACCGACGCAACTCTCGAATATCTTCAGGGTGACGAACAAAAGAAAAAGCCACGAAATCGACTTTATTTTTTATACCAAACTCCAAATCTTTTTTATCTTTATCGGTCAATGAGCTAATCGAAAGGTGGGCCCCCGGCAGGTTAATACCTCGCCTACCTTTCATTTCACCGCCAACAATTACTTTACAAATGACATCGTTGCCTTTTATTTCCAGAATCTCCAATTTTTTCTTGCCATCATGAAGTAAAATAAAACTTCCCTTTTTTACCTCTTTGGGCAAGGGGGCATAGTTGACTGAAACTCTTGTCTCATCACCAATAATTTTATCGGTGGTAATAGTAAATTTTTGACCGGGCTTAAGAGTAATAGTCTCGGTCGAAAAGTCACCAATCCGAATTTTTGGTCCACCTAGGTCCTGCATAACCGCCGCTGGCAGACCAGTCTTTGCTATCGCCTTTTTAAGGTTATCTACTTTAGCTTGATGTTCAGCAAAATCACCATGTGAAAAGTTGAGGCGAACAATGTTTAGCCCAGCTTTCAATAGTTTACTAAGCATAACTTCCGACTGGGTCGCGGGACCAATAGTGGCCACGATCTTGGTTTTCTTTCTATACATATAGTTTAGCTAAAATTACAGAAACTCGGAAAGCTACGGCTTCCGAGTCAAATACTCGATATTTTTAAACATTTTTAATTGGCACTAGTATAGCATTCCTGAATTTTTTTTCAATCAAAAAACCGGTCGGCCCGCTACGCGTGCCGACCGGTTTTTGCTACCTGTTTACTTAATTTCGTAATGCAAAATTACCTGCATTTTGACCGAATTACTACCCGGCTCGACAGTTGGCGTTATAGCCTGTTTGCTATCTTGTTCCGCCATCATTACCCCACCCCCTCGACCATAAGCAAATGGCATATAACCATTGACCTCTTCAATCGACAAAAGCTTCCCTAGACGAAAACCACCAGCCTTGGCCACTTCTTTGGCTTGGGCCTTAGCTTTAGCAATCGCCTCGGTTCGAGCATCATTTTGAGCGCCAGTCGGGTCTTCCAGCCGGAACTCTAAACTAGAAACTGAATTGGCCCCATTTTTAACTACTCCTGAAAGTAGTGGCCCAACTTTAGTAAAATCACGCACCTTCACGGCCACCGTCTGACTTACCTCATAGCCTGTAATACGCGCTGGTGGGCAAACACCACTCGCCTTACATTGGTAATATTCGTACTGTGGACTAATATTATAACCAGAAGTTTTAATGTCCTTAGCCTCTATCCCTTGGGCTTTAAGATATTCAATAGCCTTGTTAACTTTGGTGGTATTGTCCGCCTGAAGGGCAGTCAAATCAGCCCCTCTTTGGGAAATAACACTGAAAGAAAAATCAGCAATATCTGGTGTCGCCATAATTTCTCCCTCGCCCGTCACGGTAAAACTTCTGGTCGATGCCGGATTGACCGATTTAGAAAACGCCCTAGTAAAAACCATGGCCGACCCTGCCCCGACCACTAGCACTACAATAACCACAATCCCTAAAATGTTTTTAATTTGTGTATCCATAAATAATAATGATTTAAAAACTATTAATTTTTGTTAAAAATCTACTTCCTATTTAGACAAGTCACAAAACAAAGGTACTATTTGGTTACCCTTGTATCCTTATATACTAGCACAAAATAGCCCTTTTGGTAAGTACTATAAAATAAGGAGGACAATTAAAATTGCCAAAACTATTCTATAGACTCCAAACCAAACAAAACTGTGTTGCTCAATAAAACCAATAAGCCACTTAACAGCTACCCAAGCAAATAAAAATGACAATAAAAAGCCAGAAAAAAGAACACTAGTCTCATTACCACCAAAATTTAGTCCCCCCTTCAATAAATCATACCCCGTCGCGGCAATCATAGTTGGCAAAGCCAACAAAAAAGAAAACTCGACTATTGCTCGACGAGAAAAACCAAGACCTAGTCCACCCACAATGGTCGCCCCGGCCCTAGAAACACCGGGAATGATCGCTAGAGATTGAACTAGCCCAAGAACTAAACACTCGCCATAGGTTAGGCTGTCTAGACTACGCCCGGCTTCTTTACCTTGGGTTTTTTCATACCACCACTCAAACAAAATCAAAATTAAACCACCAATAAACAAGGCCCAGGCAACAGTTGATAAACTTTCCAACAAAATATTTTTAACAAATGGGTAGGCCAAAAAACCAATCAAAGCGGTTGGGATAAAAGCTAAAAGTACTTTTTTAATTAAACCAAAATTAGACACCAACCGACGCCAATAGACCATTACCACAGCGAGAATTGCTCCTAATTGAATAAATATTTCAAAAGATTTAATAAAATCCGAGTTTGGCAGGCCAAGTAGATGCGCCCCGACCATAAGATGAGCAGTCGAGGAAATCGGTAAAAATTCCGTCAAACCTTCAACAATACTTAAAATTATAACCTGCCAGATACTCATACTATTTCATGGCCAACAAAATAAAAACCAGCACCACTAAAACGGCTTGAGTCAAAACACCAAGCTCAAATTTATCAACTAATTTATAACGGGTATGAAAGCGATTGTGGACCCACTGAATAATGGCCAGTGGTCCGGTGCCGATTTTGCCATATAAAAATTGCAAAAAGTCTGGCAACATCCCTAGTCCGGCTCCACCTAAAGCTAGATAAATAGAACCAGTATCCCCCGCCATCTGCCAAATTAGCAACGCAAAAATCAAACCCAGCAAACCATCCAGACCAATGCGCATCAAATCAATCACAAAAAGTTTGCCCCTCAACATTTTTACTACCCCATTTTTTTCAGCCGTCTTATCGAGCGATAAAATTTTATAGTCGTAATGAGGTAAAGCATCAAGGGCAAAATGACTCAAAAAAGCCAAGCTAAGGCCTAGGACCGGGTGTAACCCCGACCCGACGACCACCGCTGCCCCCACCGCGCCATGTGTTCCTAAAGTCATATTTATTTATCTTGCGCACAATTATTAAATACCGCTACAGAAACATTGTACTGGCTAATAGCGGCTTGCGTGGCCTTAATTAAATTATTAAATTCCACTACCAATTTATTATATTCATTAATTTTTTTCGCTCCCGCCGACCAGGGTGACGTCGTCGTGTTAAATTCATTTTTTAATTTAGCTAACTGTGGTTCCAATTTGTCTATCCTGGCCTTGTTGGCATAAATTTCCTTTTTAATTTCATCACTCGGAATTGGGCATAGATCAATCGGGGTCCCAAAAATTTGAACCGCCATTCTCGCGCGTTGTCCTTTATACACCCCTTCGCCGGCCGCCACCCCAATGTCTAAATAGCGCCGAGCTAAAATATTGGCTTTGTGACCGGTGCTGGCCATCCAAGCACTAACCACCGCTTCATCATCTTTAAATTGTCCCAAGGCCAAATTTTCCCCCACGACAATATAACTATAGCCAACCGTTTGAGCTACTTCGGCAACACCGCCACCAGCCGGCGAAGCGTGGGCAAAATATTGATTTTTAAACATATCATCTAAACGCGCTCGTGCCACTTGGTTTAATTTGGTTGATTCCGTGAGTGGAGGCAAATTTTCCCTTAGTCTTTCCTCGTTGGTATTGGCCACTATACCAGCTGTTGTTAGTTGTCTGGTCAATCCCACCGCGCCCCCACCAGCCAATTGATTAAGCGGATTAGGTGTAATAATCCGACTAAACATTTTTTCAATTGATCCAATAGCTAGACTAGACAATGGTGTAATATTTTCTGTCGGCTCACTATTGTTAGACCTATTACCAAGCCAAAGAGAAGTAGTAATAATATTAGGATTATCACCTAAACTATTGTTATAGGCCAAAAGTCCTAATATAAACACCGCTAGTAAAACTATAATGATTAATAAAACCGCGAGAAAAAGTTTTCTTGACATAAAATTTAAAAAAGTGGGTCGTAGACTTCAGTCAGTGATACGACCTGTTCTTTATCTAACACTAATACAAATGCCGTATTTTGTAAAAATGAGTCAGTGGCAATAATACTGGCCAAACGGGTCGGGGTCAACAAAACTTTTTTAGCTTTAGCCTTAAAAAATAGTTTGGCCTCAAAGTGGCGGGGCAAGGTGTAAGTAACGAGGCCAGCTAGTGATCTGCCTCGCTCTTGGTCACAATCAAGACTATTTGCGCAAGGTTCGGTTTCCGCTTTATCTACCACCAAATACCAGTTCCCAGCGCTTTTGTAAACTGAACGTAAAAAAACAACTTCTTGCCTTAAAAAAACCTCGGAAGAATTATTTAAATTTGCCAAAATATATCCCCCAATAAATAAAACCAAGACCCCCAAACCAACCGCCCATTTTTTTCTAATTTTCATTATGTTTAGATTATAACCCCCACTTAGACTGTTACCAAATACATCTCGTGATATAATTAGTTTATGTTGGAGACAATATTTACTTATGTCTCACTTGCTAGACCGATCCACCTTTGGTTGGTATTTGTAATTATCATAATTTACGCCGGGATTATGAGTGTGATCCTAATTTATCATTGGCAAACCTTTGCTCCCAACAACGAAGCGGCCAAATTGGCGGAGACGGTTTTTGGTGTAGTAACCGGTATTATTCTAGTTTGCCTGGCTGTGGTCATTACTATTTTTAGTAGTCAAATATGAAAGCCCACGCTATCGAACCCGGTGAAAAGATTTTAGCGGAAGTTAGACGGCATTGGATTTTCTTTTTGGCCGAAAGTATTGCTTCGGTGTTGTTTGTGTTATTTCCCTTATTGGCAATTAGTGTGGCCAAAAATGCTTATACTTTTCCCTTACCAAGTGCCTTGACTGAATTATTTGTTTTTATTTATCTTGTTTGGCTTCTTTTGGCTTGGATATATTTTTTTATAGCTTGGACTGATTATTATTTAGACGTCCTAATTATTACTGATCGCAAAATAATTGATATTGAACAAAAAGGAATATTTCACCGTGAAATTACCAGTTTTCGACTAGAACGAATCCAAAATATTACCATCGAAACACCCAGTTTCCTCTCAACCCTGCTCGATTTTGGCCATATCCGGATTGGTACGGCCGGTGAAGACGACCCTTTTGAAATAAATAATATCTATAGCCCTTACCGAGCCAAGGATTTAATAATGAGTGAATGCCAACGGATAAATTCTGGTCAGCAAAAAATAAATGATGGATTATTATAATATCCCCATTTGTAGTTGTATAAACTTTTAGGGTTTGCTAGAATATCGAACATTATTAGCCGTCGCTTAGTCGGGCTTGCCTGACTAGGTTACCCTAGATAATTAATTTAAAATGGACGAAGACCAGATTTTGAAACCAGAAGAGGAAGAAGAGGAAGATGAAGAAAAAATGGGTGAAGATGAGGAAACAGAAGAGGGTGAGGAGGAAGTTATGTAGTTACAAAAAATCCCCCGTACTGGCCCATGGCCCTTACGGGGGATTTTTTGTATCTCCTAAAAAAATTCTGTTATACTTATAAAAAGCAATAACTCTCTTATAATTTTATATGGCCTTTCTTAAATTAAATATTAAAGCCAAAAAAAATACTCAGAATATCCGTTTTAATCATGACGCTATTTGGGGTGATTTTATAAATCTCCGTGGTGATGTATCTAAAATATATGGCGATGTGGATTTACACCGCATTACTGGTGACACCTCAAAAATCAGAGGTGATATTAGTGGCGTCTTTGGCGACGTGTCTCGCCTGATTGGTGATGTGTCTAATATCCGTGGCGAGGTATCTGGTATTTTTGGTGATGTGTCCAATATTTCTGGCGATGTGTCTGGTTTGGTTGGCAAGGTCACCCAATTGAAAGGTGATGTATCAAATATTCGAGGCACAACTACCAATCTTAGTGGGACCGTGACCGACCTAGTGGGGAATATCTCCAATCTAGTTGGCAATGCCACAAATATTTCCGGCAATGTTACTAATTTGATCGGCAATATAACAAATCTAAGTGGCAATGTAACCAACCTGCGGGGCAATGTCTCAAATTTATCTGGCAATGCCACCAATATTGAAGGTGAAGCCACTGGTCTCTCGGGCACTATTTTATCTGTTGCCCAGGAACTAAAAAAACGACGATAGCCCAGCTAGAGTCAATTAAATTGTGGCTAAAATATCTTCCAGGGTCTTACTGTCAGACCATTTTTTAATAAATTTACCACTACGGTCAGTTAGGACAAAAGTATTGGCTATTGTCACTCCATATTTTGTTTTAAGCGAAGCTCGCTTATCAAAATCAACCTTTAAAATAACCAGTTCGGCTGGTATTTTGTCCATATAGGTAATTAGATTCATATCGAAGTCACGCGACAATTCATCCCAACCTGCAAAGAAAAAAAATAAAATTCTGGTGTCGGCCGGTGTCGGCAGTTTTTCGGGATCATATTCTTCATACCCACCAGACCCTGGCTGTTTAATTCCAACCGCTGTCGTCGAAGCGGTGGGGCTAGCCAAAGCTACTAGTAAATTATTTTTTTCGTGGGGCACAATTTTTTGTTTATTTATTACTCCCCGGACTAAAGTGATTTCACTTTCAATATCAGAATTAATTCTACCCTCATGCCAAATAATACTGACTACCCACAAAAATACGAGACTGGAAATTATTAGGACTGGTGAAAAATTACTCGGTTTATTGTCATATTTAAACATGACCAATATTGTATCCTATTGTCTTACCTTGTGTCCAAGTCAAAATTTGAACGAATTGTAAATCAAAAATAGCTTTTTAGCTCAATACATGTTAGAATCTATTAACATTATTAGCTTTCTAGCTTCATGGGAAGCTGGTTAAAACGAACAAATATGGACGAAAATACCAACACTCCGCAAGATGATGCGGTGTTAACACCGGCTCCTGTTACAGATACCCCAGCGGTTATTGCTGAGGAAGAAGCTGAAAAAGATACCCCGGCGGAAGAAGCTGCCCCAGCAGTTGAGGCTGAATAAATCGCCAGAGGATTTTAAAATATAGCCCACCTGTCTTCTAGACAGGTGGGCTATATTTTTTACCAAGGTCTAAAAATTAGCCCGGGAGTTTTTACTCTCCCGGGCACTACTTAGCTGGGCCAAACTTTTTCTCCGTCACGCCAAATTTCGAAAATATCCGACTTGGCGACTACAATCGGCACGCCGTAGACAATGATTAAAACTGTTTCCGGGGCCAAATTGCATTCGACGCGGGGGTCAAAAAAGTGCAGTTCCCCATTGTCTGACTGCTTGACCCCCGCCGGAAATTCCATGTTTCGGGCTTTTGGCCTAAGTACTACCGCCAGTGGTAGCTGTTCTTTGGTTAGCATCTTAACACCTCCCTTCTCGCCACTTAGTGGCAGATTTTTCTATACTATTTCTCGCACTCACGAGACTTTATGTCAAATTGCCTAGTCAAAAAACCCCACCAAATACTTACCCCATTTTCTTTGATCTAAATAGAAATAGCCAATATGACCGAAAATCCTTGTTTGTAACGCTGGTGGCACATTTAACCCAAATTGTAGCCCAGGAAAATTATCATCACAACTAAATTAGTTTCTGACCGGTCATACTTTCGGGCTGGAGCAAATCAAGTAGAGTTAAAATAGTCGGTGCAATATCAGCCAGCGTCCCTTCTTTCACCTTAACCTCTTTATCGGTCACAATCGCCGGCACAGGGTTTATCGTATGCGCGGTGTGCTTTTCGCCAGTCTCCTTGTCCACATTTACCTCGGCATTGCCGTGGTCGGCGGTGACAAAAAGCACCGCCCCGGTTTTCTGGGCCGCCTCATACACTCGCCCCAGTTGGGTATCTACTTCCTCTAGCGCCTCGACAATGGCCGGCACATTGGCGGTATGCCCCACCATATCGGGGTTGGCGAAGTTGATAAAAATAAAATTGGTGCCTTTCTCTATTTCTTCCACCGCTTTGTCGGCAATACTCTCGGCTCGCATCTTCGGAGCAAGGTCGTGTGTTGGCACATCTTTGCGGCTGTCTAAGAGAATATGCTCTTCCCCCTCGTGCGGCTCTTTACGCCCACCATTTAAAAAATAGGTCGCATGCGGAAATTTTTCTGTTTCCGCAATATGGGCCTGAGTGAGCCCTGCCTGCGCCACTTCAGCCGCGAGCGTCGTCTCAATCGGTATTGCTGGAAAAGCGACGGCGCAAGCAAAACTTTTATCGTATTCGGTCATAGTCGAAAGCGCCAAGTTCATATTCTCTTTTTTCTCTAGCAACTTTTTCATTAGCATTTTCACCCGATCCGAGCGAAAATTGAAAACAAAAATAGCATCGCCATTTTGTACTTTATAACCCTCACCACTTTCATCGAGAAAAACAATCGGTTCCAAATGTTCGTCCAAAAGTCCCTCTGCATGAAGTTCGGCCACCAGTTCCGACGGCTTTTTCAGCTGGCAAGTTTTACCAACACAATTAAACATCGCCGCCTCCGCGCGCTCCATTCGATCCCAATTGTTGTCGCGATCCATGGCGTAAAACCGGCCCGCAACAGTGGCAATAGTTCCTATCCCCACTTCTTCTAAAACATCTTCGAGCTTTTTCAAATAACCGGCAGAACTTTGCGGAGCGGTGTCGCGGCCGTCAGTAAAAATATGCAAAGCGATTTTTTCTATCCCCGCCTCTTTAGCGGTTTTTAAGATCGCATGCAAATGGTCTTCATGACTATGCACCCCACCGTCAGAAAGTAGGCCCATCAGATGGAGGGTGGAATTGTTTTTCCGCGTATGCTCAAACACCGCACACAATGCACTATTCAGCGGCAACTCCCCACCCTTAATTGCCTTTTCAATCCGCACCAAGTCGGTATCAATAATTTTCCCCGCCCCGATGGTCGTGTGCCCAATCTCCGAGTTGCCCATCTGCCCTGCCGGTAGGCCCACGGCAAGCCCCGACGCTTCTAAAAGCGTATGCGGGTACTTTGCCCACAACTTATCAAACACCGGCGTTTTCGCCACCGCCACCGCATTGTGTTCCACATCCTCCCGATACCCCCAACCGTCTAAAACAATTAAAATCGCCTGTTTTTTAGTATTTATATTTGTTTCCATAAGACTTTATTCTAAAGTATTTCCCATTTTTCTAGGACTTGACATATAAGTTCTATATGCTATAATGTAAATAGTGCAAATTAAACCTGATCCGGCAGTTCCCGGAAACACCCGCTAGTAACGGGTAGTATCGAACCTTGAAAGGGCCTGTCATGAGTAATGACAAAAACGTATTCGAAACCTTGTTCCGTCTGTGGGGAACCATATCCAAACTAGTGGTTGACGGGAAACGAGATCCTCACCAGGTGGTAAGATGCCTCCAATTAATTTTGGAGGACAAGGCGTGGAAAATCGAAAAGTTTGTCGGGATGCAGACGACATTTGCCGTCAAGCGACCCGGTCAACGCGACGATCTGGTAAGTGTAACCTTTTTCCAGTTGGCAAACCCTTGCCTTACAGCCACCTGGGAAGAACTATTCGACTTTGTCTCAGGCCTAAACCTAGAGACACACTACGAATACAAGGGAGATAAGCTTCGGGCCGTCCTGGAGACCGTCTGTGGGTCTAAACATCTTCTGCGGGGATACCACTACATCCCCCTACCAGCCGTCGACAGTGCAAAGAGCATCGATTACGTCGACGCGACGACAAACGATGTTAGAATCAACCACATGTTTCCAATCAGGCTGAGTGGCCGAATCGAACGTGAAGACAAGGTGATGATCTTCACCACGCCGGACGCTAACACGCTTAAGTCATTCTACGGCGTGTAGAATTTCCTCGAGCCCCCGCTTCACCGCGAGGGCTCGCTTTTTTTATATTAAAACCAAAAATTATCAAACACCGAGTATTTGATGTTTTTCCCAGCCTAGCGAGGCATTTAGTTTTTTAGCTGTTGCGAAAGAGAGCGTAGAAATCAATGAGCCGAGTAAACAACCAAAGTGAACTGTTTGAGCGAAGCGAGTTTTCGCTTTGGTGTGACGAGGCGAATATGATTTCAAGCGAGCGAAGCAGTCTCAGCTAAAAAACTAAATGCCGAGCGCCCCCTTCCCTGGCCACGCGGTGGTACTCCCCAACTCTTCTTCAATGCGGAGCAACTGGTTGTACTTGGCCGTTCGTTCACTCCGACACAGCGAGCCAGTCTTAATCTGTCCTGTACCCAAGCCCACCACAAAGTCAGAAATAGTCGTGTCTTCGGTTTCGCCCGAGCGGTGCGAAACCACGGCGGTCATCCCCGCTGTGTGCGCCATCTTGATGGCCTCAATTGTTTCGGTGACAGTACCAATCTGATTTAGCTTAATCAAAATCGAGTTGCCGGCTTTTTGGTCAATCCCCATTTGCAGTCTTTTAATATTGGTCACAAAAAGATCGTCGCCGACAATTTGCACTTTGTCACCAATTTTCTCGGTCATCAGTTTATAGCCCTCCCAATCGTCTTCGGCCAAACCATCTTCAATGGAGACAATCGGATATTTGGCCACCCAAGCGGCGTAAAAGTCCACCATCTCCGCCGAGGTCAAACTTTTGCCTTCGGTCTTTAGTTCATACTTGCTGTTTTCATACAGCTCGCTCGCCGCGCCATCGATGGCAATAAAAATATCTTGCCCAGCAGTGTAGCCCGCTTTTTCGATCGCCTCAATAATAATTTCAATCGCCGCTTCGTTGGACGGCAGGGACGGCGCGTAGCCACCTTCGTCCCCAACCGAAGTGTTTAACTTCCGGCTTTTCAAAATACTTTTTAGCGCGTGAAAAACTTCCGCCCCATAACGAAGGGCCTCACGGAAACTGGGGGCACCCAAAGGCATAATCATAAACTCTTGCAAGTCAGTGGAGTTTTCGGCGTGCTTGCCCCCGTTTAGAATATTCATCATTGGCACCGGCAGGCGCATATTAGTCGTGCCCGAAATATCAGCAAAATATTTATACAGTGGTTTGCCCTCGGACTTGGCGGTGGCATGAGCAAACGCCAGCGACACACCAAGGATAGCATTGGCCCCCAAGCGGCCCTTGTTGTCGGTGCCATCGAGAGCGATCATCGCCCGATCGAGCGACTCTTGATTATATTCATTACCAACCAAAGTTTGAGCTAGTTCATTGTTTACATTGGCAACCGCTTGCTCCACCCCTTTACCCCCGTAGCGCTTTTCCGCGTCGCGTAGCTCCACTGCCTCATGACTACCAGTGGACGCCCCCGAGGGTACAGCCGCCCGTCCAAACGAACCGTCACTTAATGTCAGGTCAACTTCCACGGTTGGGTTACCCCGTGAATCTAATATTTCGCGAGCTTTGATCGAACTAATTGTTGGCATTGTTATAAAAATTAACTAATTAAGTTACTACTTTATCATTTTAATCATTGTTTCGGCAACCACCACTTTTCCATTACATTAATTAATCAAAAAGTTTTACCAAATATGGGTCAAGTGCCCGCTGGTCTAAGTCATAGAAAAATTTACCACTGCGATTTAGATCTCGGGCTAAATTTTCACCCACAAAACGCCAATGCCAAGGCTCGTATTGGTAATAAACATTACCTTTAGGGTACGATAAGACAAAACCAAATTTGTAGGCATTGGCTTGAAGCCATTTAAAACCTTCGGTCGTATCAAAACCCACAAAAGGCACTTTACCTAAAATTGTAAAATCTAAGGTTGTCCCCAATTGATGTTCCGAATATCCTTGGTCGGCCGAAAACTGGTTAGCGGTCCCGGCGCCATATACCACGGCATAGCTATTTTTTAACTGTGATTGGTAGCCAAAAGAGCGAAAAGCTGAAACTACCTGTAAATCTACCCCGTCTTCACTTGCCTCCTGTAACATATCTACTAAAAACGATTCGACTTCGGCGTGAATCTGCAAAGTTTTAGTTTTGTCATATAAATATTCACTATCGATATCCTTTAGCTCAGCTGGAGAATAATTTTCATTTAGAAAAAATATTTTAGAATATTTTTGCAAAAGCTCAGGGTCAGTCTTACTCCATTTTTCTAAAGTGCCAACAGTATCATTTATTTCATTAATTTGTTCCTCAAACTCATTGTTTTTATTTTTTTCTTTATTTAAAACTGCAGCTAACTCAGACGCTTCTGTGGTTAATTTAATTATTTCTTCATTTTTTGTCTTAAGGGCGGCCGTCGAAGACGCCAGGGAGAGACGAATAGTTTGCACCTCCTGCCAAAACCAGAAAAAACCACCCCCGCTCGCTGCCCCGACTAAAACCAACATTAAACAAAACCAAAACCAAATTTCATTGTTTTTTAGGCTCATAAAATGTCTATTTCTAAATATTCATAATAAACCAGTCTAGCACAAACCAACCCCCAACGCGCTCGGCGCGCTGGGGGTTGGTTTTAAACAAGAAAAACCCTACATTAAACCAAAACCGACCGCCGCCAGGTAGGCCCCAAGTAGGACCGCTACCAATCCCCCGCCTACATACCAATTTTTGGTATTGAAACGACGGAAAATTTTGGCTACCACCCGATAAGGCAAGACTAAATAGGCAATAGCTTCAATCAACATCGCCCAACCGGTAATAGTAATAATAACAGTTGCATTCCACGCCCAAATATTGTGAACCAACACCAAACCAATACCCGCCAAAAGCTCTAAAATACCGACGAGATATATCAAGGCCCGATTATTTATCATATCAGCCACCGCCGCCATCATCATTTTGCGACGGGTAATACAAATAAGACCAATCAGGACCAAATAAATACCCAATGCTTGCGATAAGAAAATCGATAATTCCATGAAATTAAGTTAACTACTAATTTGTTCAATTATATAACAAATGAAATACAGTGTGAATTGATTTGTCCACTATATCCAAAAATCTGTTTAAATCCACCAATTTTAGCTATACTTTATATATGCTAAATAAAAAATATTTTGTCTTTCTTACTTTGGCCTTAGCAATCCTATTTTTTCCAATCGCAGGCCAAACTGAAACCGATTTAAAAATTGCCGGCTGGATCCCGTACTGGAAGGTGGCAGAGGGCACCAAAGATGCTAAAAACAATTTAGATAAACTGGACGCTATCTACCCATTTAGTTTTACTGTTAAAAATGATGGCACTTTAAAGGATTTGGGCGATTTGGAAAACAGAAATTGGGTTAAACTTTTTCGCGAAGCTAAAAAAGCTCGAGTCGACATAATCCCCACCGTCATGTGGAGTAATGCCAATTCAATGCAAGAAATTCTTTCCGACCCAACTACTCGTAAAAATCATATCGAGCAAATTGTGGAGATGGTTGAAGATGATAATTATGCGGGCGTCGATATTGACTATGAAGGGAAGATGGCTTCGACTAAAGATTATTTTTCCCTATTTATTGAAGAATTGAAGGACAAACTCGATGATAAAACTTTAGTGTGCACTATCGAAGCTCGTACCCCACCCGACTCACTCTACCGAAATATTCCCAACCCGTTAATTTACGCCAACGATTATGCCCGCCTCGGTCAGGCCTGTGATGTCTTTCAAATTATGACCTATGACCAGCAACGAGCTGATATAAAATTAAATGACTCGAAAAGAGGCTCACCATATGCCCCCACGGCCGATGCCGACTGGGTGGAAAAAGTTATTAAACTGGCCCTAGAGGATATTCCGAAAAATAAAATTATGTTGGGCGTGCCAACCTATGGGGCTGAATATGAAGTAACTGTCTCACCCAATTGGTATCAAGGCTATAAAAAACTCTGGGCTTTAAATCCAGAGTATGGGGTAAAAACCGCTAAAAAATACAAGACCAGAGCTTTTACCAATTCGGCTGGCGAGCTAGCTTTTTCCTACCTACCCAAAGAATCGACAGTGAAACTAAAATCACTTACTATTCCTAAAGATACCCCCAGAGGGTTGGAAATTGCCGCCAAAGCACTGGCCCACGCCAACAAGACTGGCGAAACCGTAAAATTTAATTATGTTTCGTGGAGCGACGCCAAGGCTATAAAGGAAAAGATTAAACTAGCAGAAAAATATGACCTGCGCGGTATTGCTATTTTCAAAATTGACGGCGGAGAAGATAAAAATATTTGGAAGTTGTTTTAGATTTGGCAAAAAACAACATTGGCAGTAGGATATTAGTTTATGCCAAGTAAATATATTCCTGGTGATTATAGATTAAAAGCCAAACGCTCTAGTGCTGGACTAGGTCTATTTACTGATAGCGATATCCCTAAGGGCGCCTGCATTATTGAGTACGTGGGGCGAGTGATCGGCGAGAAAGAAGCTTACACTAGTCGCAGTCGCTATTTGTTTGAAATCAATTCTAAAATCACTATCGACGGCCAAGCCCGCACCAACACTGCACGCTATATCAACCACGCTTGCCGGCCCAACTGCGAACCCGTCATCCACCAAAAAAGAATATTTATTATGGCCAAGAAAAATATCAAGGCCGGTGAAGAGCTCACCTATGACTACGGCAAAGAATACTGGAACGACCGGATCAAACCCCATGGTTGCCGGTGCGCCAAGTGTAAAAAGCTAAAATAAGAAAAACCCCCGCGAGCGAAGCTCGCGGGGGTTTTTCTTATTTTAAATTTTTTACCTTTTTTTTCCTTTTCTCTTTGCCTGCTTGGCTCGCTTTGCGGTCAGCATCACTTGTTTGACAGCTAATCGCTTTTTAGTTTTTTTAGACCGCGAGGTCTTGTTCTTTATATCTTGAGCTACTCTTTTCGCCATAATTATTTTTTATATATTAATTGTTTACTACCACAGTATAACTTATTTTCTTGATTAGACAAACGACAGAGCTTTGCCTTTTTTCCCTGCCCGTCCAGTCCGACCAATGCGGTGCACATAGTCATCGTAAGTGGTCGGCAAATCAAAATTAATCACATGTGAAATGTCGGAAATATCCAGGCCCCGCGCCGCCACATCGGTGGCCACCAACACCTGCACTTGATTGGTTTTAAAGGCCAACAGGGCCCGCTGACGATTGTTGTGAGTCTTGTTACCATGAATTGAATCGGCCTTCAGCCCCCGCTCGGCCAAAGTTTTGGCCAAACGTTCTACTCCATGTTTTGTTTTACCAAAAACCAACACTCGACAAAAATCCGCTTGTTTTAATAGGTTATGCAAAACATCTACTTTGTTTTCCCCGGGCTTGATTCGCACCACATCCTGATACACATCTTTAGATGTATCTTGAGTTTTGACTGAAATCCGAACTGGGTCTTTAAGAAAATCTTGGATCAGCTTTTCAATCTCATGTGACAAAGTCGCCGAAAAGAAAAGAGTATGACGTTCTTTTTGCATCAGCCCAATGATATAACGCATGTCATTAATAAAACCCATGTCGAGCATCCGGTCGGCCTCATCTAATACCACCGTAGCAAAACTCGACAAGTTTAACACTCGCCGTTCAATCAAATCTTTCAGTCGCCCCGGGGTCCCAATCACAAAGTGATTAGGGTGACGAAGGTCAGCTATTTGCCGACCGATCGGTGCTCCACCAACGCAAACCACCGAGTGAATACCCAATCTAGTCGCAAAACTTTTTAACTCGGTTTCAATCTGAATCGCCAGCTCGCGGGTCGGAGCCATAATTAATATTTTTTCCTTTGGATTTTTTAGCACCTTGTGCAAAAGTGGGACCACAAAAGCCGCCGTTTTACCGGTACCCGTGTTGGCAATCCCCACCACGTCTTGCCCCTGCAAAATATGGGGAATAATTTTATCCTGAATCGGGGTCGGCGTGAGATAACCCTTGTCAATAATATTTTTCTTTAGCCGTTCGTCCACGAGAAAATCGGCAAAAGTATGTTCAGCAACATAAACTTCCACCTCTTCCGTAATCGCCACTTTATTTATTAACCTGGAGATATCGATGGTCGATTTGGCTTCGCCTCTCCCCTGTCTAAAACCACCAGGCCCACCCCGGAAATTACTTGTTCGGTTAGGACGATGTGCCCCACCAAAACGAGGTCGGGAATTTCTATTTCCTTGATACATATATTTTCTGTCGCCACACCGCATAAGATGTGGACTGGCACATAGCAAAAAACTTGCGCCTACGGCCTTTAGGTTTAAAGGTAAGGTGGCCGGTATCTCGCAAGTTTCCAAAAGCCAAAGCTTTATGATGTCGGTAGAAGTATCTACACCAACCAAACTAGAGAGAATTACTTACCTCTCTATTATATACCAATTTCACAGGTTGTCAAGCTAAATATTCCCCTTAGCTCCTGGGGTCAAATAGGCCAGAAATGTGACTTAAGTTAAGGGGTTACCTCTGGTATCGGGGCTGTCTCATCTGCCGGCACTTGAACATTGATATCGATATTATCAGCCTTAGGTGGAGTATTGTCACGCAGAGCTGGTAGAGCATAAACAAAGAAAAGAATCACTAAAATCAAAGCCAAGAGAATACCGAGCACTAGTCCCGCCCCTGAATCCGCACTTTCCCCCGTTGGGGGAGTATTAATAATCGTTGTCATATTTTTTATTAATTAATGATAATTTAAACCAACTAATATATATGTCGTGGCCAAAACAAAAATATTACAATTAAAAATCAGTTAAATTACCCCTAAATTAGGATAAAGCCAAAAAACGTGTCATAACCCAATATTGGTCATATTTCGTCATCTCAGGTGTATGATTGTGCCCCCTCCCACGGCTCTATAGATAGTGCCCACCAGACTTGTTAAATCCAAGGGTCGACGGTGGGGCTCTCCCACTTATAAACCTAATCATAAAATATATGACTAATAATATATCTCGTTTGCTAATAAAAGCTGGCCTGATCGCCGTTGCGGTCGTTGTCCCTACTGTGACCAGTTTTGCCTACGCCGCTACTTATGCCTATGTCAACCAAAGCGGTGAAGTAAGCACAGTCAACGCTGACAACGGTATGACGGCTATTGCTATTGCGCCAAATATTGCCACTCATAGCGGTGTTATTTTGCTTAATAGCCAAGCTGATAACGAAATTGTCGGTGATGGTGTGTCTGGAATCTAGCCACTGGTGTGGCGCAAAAAAGGAAGACACCCGCAAATAGGTGTCTTCCTTTTTTGAATAGTATGCGATAATGAAAGTGGCTTAGATTCTAGACCTTAACAATTTAATTTCTATATTTTATGAAAAAAATCTTTACCTTTTTGGGACGGCCCAGTCACTTAGTGGCGACCATTATTATCTTCATGGCAGTTTGTGTTCCACTCTCGACTGTGACTGCTAGTACTAAATCAATTTGTCCAACTACTGCCACCACGACGGAAATATCAATCCAAATTAATGCTTCTTCTCTCACTTCTAATTCGGCCAAACCAACAATTACCGGGACAGCTTGTGGGACCAAAACAGTCAAACTAACTCTATTCAAAGAAGGAACAACAAAAACCTACTATAAAAAAACAAACATAAGAGTTAAAAATGACCGCTGGCGAGTTAAAATCTCCAAAAAGCTAGCTGATGGTGTTTATGACATTAAAGTCACTGGAACCAAGGGTGAGGCCCGTCGGGTGACAGCCAGTGGCCAATTGGTTGTTGGTAAAAAAAGCAAAGAAAGTAAAAACAGTGCCAAATCCGCCACTACCCTCGCGATCGGCTCGGTGCCACTTCTCTTTGGCGGTACTGCCCGTGCTGGCGCAAATGTCCCAGTGTCGTATCTCCAAATTACTAATATTGGTAAAGAGACTGCCAATTTGAAAGGATTTTGGGTCAAACAAAATGGCTCGGCTTCTACCCAGTCGGTTATCGGTCTGACTGTCATCGACGGTAGTGGTGGCTCTAAGGGAGCTATCGGTGGCACCGAGGGCTCGACCCCGTTTAAAAATGGTTTGGCTTTTGTCCCAACCGACTCTATTTTTGCTCCAGGTCAAATGCGCGTCTTTACTATTAAAGCCGTCATGAGTAGCAATGTTTCTGCTCACCTTGGTAAACAATTAAATATTGCTGTCACCTCGGTTGACACGACTGCCTCCCCCAAGGGCCCTTTCCCTATCCCTGGCGCCACTTGGACAATTGGCAATTAACACAAAAATAATATGATAATTTCACTTATTTTAGGTCTGCTGGTTGGGGCAGGGGCCGTCGTCTTTGCCCTACAAAATACTTTTGCGGTGACAGTCACCTTTCTAGCTTGGGAAATTACGGCCCCACTGGCAGTTCTGATTATTCTCTCGCTAATTGTGGGAATATTGATAAGTATTCTAATGACCATCCCCGGAGATATCCAAAATGCCTTCACTATTTATAAACTTAAAAAAGATAACCGAAAACTAAACGAGCAAGCCACCACCGCGACCAAAACTGAAAGTGAAGCTACTCCCAACTCGACCGATATTCCATCTAAAAACACCAACTAAAAGAAAACCGCCCCACCTGAGACTGCATGGAGCGGTCTTCAGAGAGGAGCGGACAAAAAACAAATATTATCCACGCCGGCTGATGGTAGTGTCAGCACCCTGCAGTCCCCGATCAAGGGGGCGACTCGCCGGAGAAGGCTTTTCTACCTGGCTCTGCTTTTTCTCCTCTGCCGACATCTGAATAATCTTTTTGCCGGTGCAGCCGCGGAGGTCAAACTCCGATTTTTCGATCGGGATATTCTTGCCTTTGATTGTCCCCGCCGGCTGGATTGCGACGTGGAAGCACCCGTTGATATGTCGAACAAAGTCGACGGCCATCCCCTTGAAACCGCTGGCCTTGTCCTCGACTTCCGAGCCAAGGATTTCGAAAGGGACATCAATCTCTTCGAAGTCTCCAGCGGAGACCTCGACCCGTGCTTCGCAAATATAGATTTTCTTGAGGGGTTGTCCCTCCTGATCCAGTCCTTTCGGCTGGAACAGGTAGGTGACACTCCCGCCGAAATCCATCAACCAGTGGGTTAGTGTCCCCCGCAATTTTGTCGCCTTGTCGCGACACTCCGTGCCTAATTTTAGGACCCTGAGTTTCATGGTATTTCCTTCCTTTTTTCGTTGAGATACAATCAAAAACTCCGTTCTTTAATCTAAAGAATATATGGTCATCTGTCAATAATAAGCTCTACCGACTACCGACCAAGATACTTACCCGCCACACTAAGAGCAAAAGACGGTAAAATGACGAAAACACAGGCCATTATTAACTTCATAAAAAACTGGTTTGTCGGGTCGTTGTCGTTGGGACCGCCAAAAAGGACTAGTCCAAGACCAACAATACCAAAGGCAATCGAGGTATACATAAACACAAGGGTTGATATTTTTTGCATAATATAAGTGTAGCACGAACTTGAACCTTCGATGCAAAATGAGAAAGTTAGGGTAAAAGAAAACGGGCCCCTAGCTCATGTGGCAAAGGACCCGAATGGTTGAAACATGGTGATTTTATTTTAATCAAAAAGAGAAATCAAATACAAACGAATTGCTTAGAAAGAATCTTCCCAGGTGTTTTTGAAACCAGCAAGGTAAGCTTCATGCAGTTCGGGGTCACTTGGCGGATTACACGGACTACTAAATATACCAGACAGAGAACCAAAATCGGGTCCATTTATCCAATCAGAGCAATCGCTTCCGCCCTGATTATGAGCCTCTTGGAGCTGTTCATCGTTTGTTTCCATGACCTAGATCTCCTATTTGTTGATCGGCCTGGCAAATTAATTTCGTTCAGCTTATTTTGGAACACCCAAAACAATCTGAACTATAATAGAACGACTAAAGCTTACCGGGCGTATCATTCAAGCGACAAGCACCGGAAAGACCACTCCACACACCACGAGCACCTTCGCCACTAACAGAGTGTCCTTCTTTATTGGTGTCAGTAACCGTAATACCACCGTCGGCACGCTCATCAACCGTGCGTGTTGACCCGTCGGGGTTACTTATCGTCACTCGATTTTGGCTTCCATCGCCAATCTTTGACCATTTTTGAGTCATAACATCACCTCCTTTCAAGGTTCAGACTCTGTTTATAGGGTAACATATAGAGAAATGAAAGTAAAACACTAGCTCTCTTAATATATTAGCTATTCCGCTATATTAAAAGAATCCCATTATTTTCTTTCATTCATTATTTGAACCATAAAGTTTTTCGATGACTTCAATATTTTTATCTATACCACCAACACCATTTTTGAGCCGATAATTCAACTCCCATAATGCCGACTTATTACTATCATATTTTAATTTACCAACCGCCTCTTCATAACTAAACCAACCATACTCAGTATGTTCATCACTAATTTGAAATTCTTTTGAAGGTGACTCGATACCAAAAGTAAATTCTGGGATCATCACGATTTCTTCACCCCACATCAAACCTCTAATATTTACTGCTGGTATTGTCGAAAGAGCTGATAATCTAATAAAAGATAAATCTTTAGCCAGCGCAGCTTCTTCATAAACCTCTCTTTTCATTGCCTCAACAGGGTTTTCATTATCTTCCCCTCCTCCCGAAATTGCTTGCCAAACACTCATATCTTTCCGCTTAAAAATTGCATATAAATAATTATCCCCCTCTTTAATAAAAGGAAAAGCTAAAACTTGAAATGATGCTCTCATGGTTTTTAGGTTATATTTTTAATTCCTAAATTATACTCTATGGACTCAAGGCCCACTAATAGCAGCAACCACGACAAAACAAGGCTAAAAAATTTTGCTCTGCCGACTGTATGAAGTGAGAAATTTACCCTAGGTTAGCTAAAATGTCCGCACACTTCCCTTTTATAAGCACAACATGTTCATCTGGATTAATACCAATTTGCTTATACCAAGATAATGGAAACTCACTGCCAGCAAAAGTGACGGCCTCAAAATCAATCGCATTATATTTACCCATAGCCTCCCCTATTACTTTTTTGAATAAAGCTCTTGCAATTCCTTGTTTTTGATATTTAGTATCCACAAACACAACCCCATCACTACACCTAACACCTGTTCGCCAAGGTTTTATATTTACGGCCATAGCCCCAACGGGATTGCCTTCACTATCAAAAGACACCAAAAACATGTCGGGTTGTTTTTTGAACCAATACTCAAGATATTTATAAGCAAATTCTTTGTCCCAAGGTTTATCTGGATCAGTAATAGTAAAAACTGTTGCCATTATTTCAGCCAGTTTAGACAAATCTTTTTCCTCGACATTTTTTATTTCATACATAAATGAAGTATAACAAAATTGAAATAAGGTAAAAGAAAATCGACCAACTAAAGCTGAATGGCCAAGCATCGGTAAAAATATTAGATATTCCTACTGTCGTAAGCCCAGTGCAAAACAGCCTGTCTTTGAGTGGGGCGGCAGGTTAAATCTTTCGGTCGGCAATTCTTTCTAATCTGCGATATATGACGACTGATTGCTTTCCACCGCTTGATCTGCCGTTCATCTTCGATAGGAAGCCTTCTGCCCATATAGTATCGGCAGTACCACTGGAACCAACCTCGAGGATCGTGCTCTTCATCGATCCATCCCTTTTCTTGCCACACTTTAAGCGGCTGGCTAGCATGCTTATGAAAAAAGTTCAGTGTGTCATCATGATGTTCGGGTGAAATCTTGGCACGAATAAACCAACTTTTAGGAAACTCCTTCTTGCAATCGGTCATATACTTGCCACCAAAGACGCCGAGCACAAGCATCTCTTTTGGTGTAAGCTCTGGTTTAAAATCCGGATGAAAATTTCTGCCCACTGGTTCGGTCAGTTCATATCTGTAACCTTTCTGGAATTTATCATTCACTTTTATGATTTTTTTCTTCATTGATATTTATCGATTAAGGATGTACACGACCAAAAAGTCATTCCTGTAAGTTTGTTAACGCTCGGCTCTGCACCCTCCACAATATCCGAACTTCCTTAAATGGTCATATAATTACACCTTGATATTCCCCACTAATTTTGGGAAGTCGTTTTGTAAAAAGTGCCCCTTGTCTTCAAAGGAAATAAGAATGGCGTCAGGTAAATCCTTTTTATACTTGTTCACATCAGCATACGGAACCGAGGTGTCGTCTTGGCTGTGGTATAAATATATCTCTGGTGTTTGTTTTCTAAATTTCTCTAAGCTCTCAGTTAAAGCAAAATCAGCTAGTGACTCATCGCAGTCAACATCATCGTAAGGGGCAGCCACCAAGTGGGCAGATTTAATCTTCTTCGGAAAATCGTTCTCAGATAAGTATTTAGCTAAAAATATCCCTCCGAGCGAGTGGCCAACTAGAATGACCTCATCACGTATTAACGGAAATAGTTTTTCAAACCAAATTTTCCACTCCTCATAGTGAGCGTTTTTGGCATTCGGCATTTTCGGGTATATCACTTCAAAATCAGGTAAAACTTCGCCTAGGTTGTCTTTCCAATCTTTACGATTGAGCTTTTCTAGGGTTATTTCGCATGAGTTCAGGTACTTCATATACTCCTCGTAAGTTTCGAAGGTGGTACCACCGTGAATTAAGACTATTTGGGGTTTCATAAATTAACTTTAGCAATTTAAAGGGTAAAAGAAAACCGCCCTCCCACGGTCTTCGTTGAGGGCGATCAGGTTACAAGATTCCTGCTTACAAAGCAGAATGGACACTCGCACTTTCTTTCCGTTTGTACTCCCGCCACCACAATGCAGTCATCATGACAACGATGCTCAAACAGCGGTCTCACATTGCAACCGTCACAAATGGTGGTCACCTTGGTGGCAAGGAGAAAATCTATCGCAGCTTCATCACTGGCGAGTCTGAGTATTTCCTTCGTCCTTGCGATCTTCGCCAAGAGGGTCTCCTCGTCCCAACCGTATTTGCGGGAGATTTCCGCAAGCTGTTCATTCAAAATCAGTCACCTCCCTTCTGGTTTAGTCTAAGTCCATTCCTACCACACCTCTGTTAATTTGTTAACACTCGGCTCCGCGGGCTCGAGGAAGTGAGAAAGTTGGGGTAAAAGAAAAAGCGCCGTACCCGAGGGTCGTGCGCTAATAGTCGGCAGGAGAACCTAGTCACTCACTTGAGAGAGCAACGCTTGCCGCCCTCGTAGGCCTTGAGTTGCGACAGGCTACGTTCCTCGCGGTAGGCATTCCACGCGTTGATGCAGAGCCGAAACATGTACTCCTGGCTGACGCGCTTCTTGTCGCTCCGCGAGCCTCCGCCGGAGTCGACGGCCGTACGCATTAGCTCGTTACGGAGCTTCAGACGCGGATCACCCTTTTTGTCGATGCCGGTGCCGTCTGCGATGGGTTGCCAGAACTTCACAGCCACTTGTGGTGACTTATTGAAGATGGCAAACATGGCCGCGATCACAGGGCTGCGGAACATGTGGCGGTTCTCTCTGGCCGACAATTTGTCTAGGAACGCCGCCACCTTCACCGCGAGGTCGTATTGTTCCGTCTTCAGGAGAAACGAGGTATCATCCGCGTCGTGCTTCCTGCGATCCTGTGCGCTCGGCCAAAACCACAGTTCGAACCCTTGGGGAAGGCGGGACAAGCTCTGGCGCTTGATGCCCTCGAATTCCGGCGTTCCCACCAAATAGCTGTCCATGACATTGGTCCGCGTGCGGGGGCTTGACCGGTCGATCGACGAGTACAAAGACCGCAGATCCTCATCCGTTTCCGCCCGATATTCGAGCAATTCGACGGAGCACGGCCAAACTTCGGGCATCTCGATACGCGCCCAAGCCGTATGCTGGCCGTTCATTCGGTAGTGCTTGCCGTCAAGTGCGCACACGATGAGAGTCACCCACTCTGGGTGAAATGTCCCACGCAACATAGCCTTGATGAGGCGGTCAACATGGTTCTGCTTGAGTCGCCGATCCCCGGGAAACTCATCGAGCTCAAGCAGCTTCATCGCTTCTTTGCGGTCGAACTCGACCTTGCGACGCTTGACCAGTTCGAGCCCTTTGCCCAAGCTGGTGACATCGTAGACAGGCTCGTTGGCCATACCATGGCCTATGTATGCATCAACCATCGCGATTTCTCCTTATGCGTTTTGTTTTGAAGAACATCTAGGATGTCTTTGGGATAAAACGCCAAATATACCTATGCTGATGCAGTGGTGCCAGGAACACCCCGCTGTTTTCCACTACATCAAATCTAAATATCTTTTACACTATTTTCGTTTATATGTCAACCCCCCCCCGTAATGTTTCAATACCTTGGCACCATTTTTGTTAATTTGTTAACACGCTGGCCTGCGAGCTCGAGGTAATGGGGTCAGCCAAAATTTTTAACTCCCTCGGCAGGGGTCTTTCCTTACAGGAACAGTAGAGCTTTCCCATTTTCTCGCCTATGGCTCGAAAATATAGGAGAAGCTTTTCGATCCCTGCCCGCAAGGCAAGCAGTTGCCTTACTCGGGGGAGCAAAATTAAAACGCCTGACGGCGTTCTAAATTTTGCTCCCCCGGCAGGGATCGAACCTGCGACCAATCGATTACACTAATCCTAAAATTACTCCTAGGGGTGGACTATATCATCACCATATCCCAAAAAATGAGACTTAGGTGCGAGGCGCTTCCGCTCCAAATAAATCGGAGAGTACTCCCGTTAGGGATAGTCTCTGAACCTTCCGAGTACCACTTTTAAATTCTAGAAACTTCTAAAAATCAAAAGTGGTGCTCGGCTTGGCTGCTGATTACCCATTGTATGGGCTTCCAGCAATTCACCTCGTTTTACTCCTTTAGATTTCTCCAAAGGGCTGCGTAAAGAACACAGTCGATTGCTCTACCGCTGAGCTACAGGGGAATGTTTGTAAGCTCTATCTGGCCACCACATTATGATGACCAGAATATTGTCTACAATCACTCTATTGATTAACAGTCGATGTCACCCATATTTTCCTGCTGAAAAATTGCGCGACCCCCTCTCGCGCCGCCGCGCTCCGACCTTGCGAAGCTCCAAGTCTTCGCTTCTAACTCCACCGCTCTCCTACAGGGGAATATTATTCTTTTGTAAAAGAACGACTAAATCATACCAAAAACAGCTAAAAAAGCAAAAAACAGCGGGGTCGCTAAAAGTGCCAAATCTGCTATAATTTGCCCACTATGGCTACTACCAAAAAACAAACTTGGGACTTGTCCCCACTTTATAAAAGTGACACTGACCCTAAAATTGAAAAAGATTTAGCTAAACATAAGCGTGAAAGCTACAAGTTTATAGACAAATGGAAAGACCGAAGCGACTATTTGAAATCCACCAAGGCCCTGCAAGAGGCCTTGGTGGATTATGAGGTCTGGCTAGATGCCGGCGGGATCTTGGGTGAAATTGGCTACTATTTCTCGCTCCGGAGCGCCCAAGAGGAAAACAACTCAAAACTAAAGGCGAGACTAAACCAGATTACTGACTTTGGTACGAAAATTGAAAATGATGCTCAATTTTTTACTATGCGCTTAGCCAAAATTAATACTACCCAACAACAAAAATTTTTAAACGATAAAACATTAACCCGCTATCACCACCTTTTAAAACGGCTTTTTGACGACGCTAAATATCTTTTGTCGGAACCGGAAGAAAAAATATTAAATCTCAAATCTAATCCAGCTCACAGCCAGTGGGTGCAAATGACCTCGTCCCTCCTTGCCAAGGAAACCCGCCCAGCCTACGACCGAGACGGCAAACTAAAAGCGCTTCCCCTGTCATCGCTAATGGGTCTAATCTCCCACTCTAAACCAAAAATCCGCGACAAAGCGGCCGCTGGGCTAAACGACATTTTGAGTAAATTGGCCGATGTCGCCGAAGCCGAGATGAACGCCATAATGTTAGATAAAAAAATAAACGATGAGTTACGCGGTTTGGCCCGCCCTGATTCTAGTCGACACTTATCAGATGATATTGAAACAGAAGTCGTCGATGCCCTGATTCAGGCCGTTAAAGCTCAATTTAAAACTAGCCAAAGATTTTACCAACTGAAAGCCAAACTACTAGGTAAACCGAAACTCGCCTACCACGAACGGAATGTCCCGATTGGTAAAATTGCTAAAAAATTTGACTATCAAGAAGCGGTGAAATTAGTTGATAAAGTTTTTGGTCGCCTCGACCCCGACTTCCAGCGCTATTTTCGCGGTTTTGTAAACAACAGCCAAATTGACGTTTTCCCCTACCAAGGAAAGTCGTCGGGGGCCTTTTGTGCCTACAACAGCCCTAAATCACCAGTCTATATTCTCTTAAACCATAACAATGAGCTAAATGATGTGCGCACTCTCGCCCATGAAGCCGGCCACGGCATAAACGACGAGTTGATGCGCGAAATCCAACCGGCCATCTATTTTGGCACCCCGATGGTCACCGCCGAAGTCGCCTCAACCTTTACTGAAGATTTTGTTTTAGAAGAAATAATGAAAGAAGCAAATGATGAATTACGCCTAACACTTTTGATGGCCAAATTAAATGATGATATTTCGTCGGGGTTTCGCCAAGTCGCTGCCTATTTGTTTGAAACTGAACTGCACCAGGCCTTCCGTAAAGAAGGTTACCTCTCTAAAGAAAGAATTGGTGAAATCTTTCAGAAAAATATGTCAGCCTATATGGGCCCCGCGGTTGAACAAAGTGTGGGCTCGGCCAATTGGTGGGTCTACTGGAGCCACTTCCGCAACTTTTTTTATGTCTATTCTTATGCCAGTGGCGTCCTGATTTCTAAATCTCTCCAGGCCAAGGTAAAAGCCAACCCCGCCTTTATTGAAAAGGTTAAAGATTTTCTCCGCGCGGGCACCTCGGACTCACCTAAAAATATTTTTGCTAAACTGGGAGTAGATATTACCGACCCACTTTTTTGGCAAAGCGGTTTGACCGAGATTGAAACCCTCCTTAAAGACACGGAGAAGCTGGCCAGAAAACTTGGTAAAATTTCATAATATGCTGTTATACTTATAGCTATGAATATTAGTTCATCACTTATAGCGGTCTTGGTAGCCACGCTTGGCTTACTATTATCTTTTTATATTTGGCATAGCAAAAGAAAAAATAAGCCAATGGTCTGCCCATTACAGTCGGACTGTGAGGCCGTAGTAAAAAGCGATTTTTCTCGGCTTTTTGGCATCCCCCTAGAAATCCTGGGTCTGATTTATTATGGGACGACGGCTATCAGTTATGCCATTTTTTCTTACTACCCGGCGGGAAAAACTCCACTCTCAACTTTTATTTTTTTAGTCATTACCACGATTGCTTTTTTGTTCTCCATTTATTTAACCGCCGTTCAAGCTTTTGCTATTCGACAGTGGTGTGTCTGGTGTCTGACCTCGGCTGGTTTTTGCACTATTTTATTTGCCACCACTATTATCGGCAACGATCTATCATTTACCACTATGCTTACCCGCTATCACGACTTCCTAGTGGCGGGCCTAACCCTGGGTCTGACTTTAGGCGTCGGGGCGGCCACGGTTTATGCCACTGTCTATATTAAATTTTTACGGGATTTCAAAATTTCTCAAACTGAACAAGATATTTTAAAAACAATTGGCCAAATAGTGTGGATCGCTCTAATTCTTATTATTTTTTCCGCCTTTAGTTTATATGTTTCTGCACCAGATATGCACAATGCCTCCCCTACATTTATTTTAAAAATAATTGTGTTGGGCATCATTCTTTTAAGTGACGCCCTATTAAATATTTTTGTTGCCCCCCAGCTTATTGATATTTCATTGGGTAAACGGCACGAACATACCGCTGGCGAACTCCGCACCCTCCGCCGCGTGTCTTTTGCCTTATCGGCCACATCCCTTATTTCCTGGTATTCACTGCTTACCCTGCTCGTCCTACCGCTCACTATCCCGGCAAGCTTCGGCGAATTGGCCATCTACTATCTGGCAGCCCTAGGAATAGGCCTCGCCCTAAGCCAAATTGTTGACTATTCTCTCCCCAACAAGTAATTTAGGGCCTAATGAAGAAACCTTGGCTTGAAGCAATTAGCGCCCTAAAAAGTGGTTGGTTGGCAGTAATACCGACTGACACTATTTATGGTATCGTGGCTCGGGCCGAAGATGAGGCAACAATTAAAAAACTAAATCAGGCTAAAAAAAGGGCTGATAATCACCCTTATATTATCTTAATTTCGGCACTTTCTGATTTAAAAATTTTTGATATTAAATTAACCGCTAAAAATAAAAATATTTTGGCTCAGGTTTGGCCGGGGGCCGTGAGTATAATTTTGCCGACCAAGAGTAAACGCTTTAAATATTTAAGCCCCGAGTCAAATCTGGCCTTTCGCCTACCAGCCATGGGTCAATTGAGAGATTTATTAAATGTTACCGGGCCCCTAGTTGCCCCTAGCGCCAATATATCTGGTCAACCACCGGCTAAGACTATTGCTCAAGCGCAAAAATATTTTTCCACCCAGGTAGCGGTCTATGTTAGGGCTGAAACCGAACCTCTAGACAGTTTGCCCTCAACCCTACTTGATTTGTCTGGGGCTAAACCAAAAATCAAGCGCCGCGGATCTGTAAATTTGGACCAGTTTCTCTAACATTTACACCAGAGAACATATTGTCTATGATGAACATATGGATAATAAACCACTCATAAATTATGAAGATTTTAGCCAGGTTGATTTACGGGTAGCCAAAGTTGCCACGGCCGAGCGGGTGGCTGACTCCGCCAAACTGCTAAAACTAGAAGTAATATTAGGCGAGGACAAACGGCAGATAATTGCCGGACTTGGTAAAAAATACGAACCAGAAATTTTAATCGGGCGGTCAGTGGTAATTGTCGCCAATCTCGAACCGCGACTTATCATGGGCCTAGAGAGCGCTGGGATGGTGCTAGCTGTCGATACGGACAGTGGCCCAACCATCCTTTTGCCAGACCAAGAAGTTGCTCCGGGCTCATTTATTCACTAAATATACTAAAATGAAAAAACAAAATATTTTACTACTTATTGTAGTTTTGGCAGTCGCTGGCAGTAGTTGGTGGTTAATAAACGAGGTTACCCCCACCCCGGTTCAAATCAGCGAGATAAATAGTTTTGAAGATTGTGTAGACGCTGGCTACCCAATATTAGAATCTTATCCGGAACAATGCCAAACGGCCGATGGTCGCTCGTTTACTAGGGATATTGGTAATGCCAATGAATTGACCAATCTAATTGTTCTAGACTCGCCTCGGCCAGGAGAGCGGGTCACTAGCCCACTAACTATCACCGGCCAGGCTCGAGGTACTTGGTATTTTGAAGCAAGTTTTCCAGTGGAAATACAGGACGAGAGTGGTAAAACTTTGGCTCAAGTCCCCGCCCAGGCCCAGGGTGAATGGATGACCGAAGAGTTTGTCCCCTTTGCAGTGACGATTGATTTCGCCGCCCCCATAAGTGGTACTGGTAAACTTATCCTCCACAAAGACAATCCCTCTGGCCTACCCGAAAATGACAATAGTCTGATTGTTCCACTTAAATTTACCCCCGCCACAACCACTCCCATAACCAGTGGTTGTGTAGTGGGTGGATGCAGTAGCCAGCTATGTGTGGAGAAAAGCGCCGGCACTGATGCCTCAACCTGCGAATGGTCTCCTAAATACGCTTGTTACCAAGCCGCGACCTGTGCCAGAAACACCGCCGGCCAGTGTGCCTGGGTCGAAACCCCAACCCTAAAAGCGTGCTTGGCTAAAAATACGGATTAAAAAATCCCCCCGCCGGCAGAGCCGGCGGGGGGATTTTTGGCTTCTAGCCCACCTGATAGACCTATGCTACAATATTCCTACCAAATTAATCAGTTAATTTATTTATATGGATGAGAAAAAACTACCCAATCTAGCTACCCCGGTGGCCGTCGTACTGGCCGGAATTATTATTGCCGGCGCCATTGTCTATGGTAATTACAACGATAAACCAGCTATTGCCGAGGGCACAGATGGTTTTGTTGCCGAGAAATTTATTTCGGTTGATAATACAGACCATATTCGAGGCAATAAGGAAGCCCAGATTGCGATTGTGGAATACTCAGATTTGGAATGCCCATTTTGTAAAGTATTTCACCAAAGCATGAATGAATTAATGACTACCGATGGTGAAAAGATTGCCTGGGTTTATCGCCATTTTCCTATTGACTCTCTGCACCCTAAGGCCTTTAACGAAGCGATCGCTTCGGAATGCGCCATGATGCTAGGTGGCCACGACGCGTTTTGGAAATATGCCGATGAAATTTTTGCCATTACCCCGTCCAACAATGGTCTAGACCCGGCTCAACTGCCCCAGATTGCCCAAAAAATAGGCCTAGACGCCAGCAAATTTAATACCTGTCTCAAAGACCAGGCCACCCAGTCTAGAGTAAATGGCGATTATGAAAATGGTATCGATATTGGTGTTGATGGCACACCTTTCGTTTTAATCGCCGTCAAAGGCGGTGAGACTTACCCGATTTTCAAAATTGATATTAAATCGATTGAAAATAAGGAAGTTCAAGATTTGGCGGAAAAAATATTTAAGCTGTACGAAAAAAATATAAAAGCTGTTAGCGGTAATAATTAGCCTAAACTAAAACTGCCCCGCCCTGCTTTGCAGGGCGGGGCAGTTTTAGTTTTAATAGCCCAACAATCTTTTAGCTTTATCATGCAAGCGAATCTTCTCGTGGGCCTTGGCTTCGATCTGGCGAATCCGTTCGCGAGTCACACCAAACTCTTTACCCACCTCTTCGAGGGTGCGCATTACCCCATCCTCTAAACCATGACGCATTTCTAAAATCTTTCGTTCTTTAGGTGTTAAATCATCTAAAATTTCTTGAATTTGGTCGCGCAAAATTCGGCGTGATACTTCTTGGTCAGGGGGAGCAATTTTGTCGTCAGCCACAAACTCACCGAGTGAGGATTTTTCATCGTCGTCGTCAGTTGGCTTATCTAAAGAGGCAGTACTTTGGTCAATCTTCTCAATCGTGTGCACTTTTTCGACATCCACCCCCATTTCCGTCGCGATCTCTTGTGGTAGTGGTTCTCGCCCCAAATCCTGGGACAGGCGACGCACCACTTGTTTATATTTAGCAATCGTCTCCACCATGTGAACCGGAATCCGGATGGTCCGTGATTGGTCGGCCAAGGCCCGCGTTACTGCCTGGCGGATCCACCACGTAGCGTAGGTCGAAAACTTAAATCCTTTACGAAAATCGAATTTTTCCACTGCCTTAAAAAGACCAAGATTTCCTTCTTGGATTAGGTCCAGTAAAGTCAAATCCGAACTGCGCCCAATATATTTTTTGGCAATTGACACCACTAGACGCAGGTTGGCATTGGCTAAAGTTTTTTTAGCTTCATCGTCACCTTCTAAAATCCGCTTAGCCAATTCTCTTTCTTCGGCCCCCGACAAAAGTTTATGCCGACCAATTTCTTTTAAATACATTTGAACTGAATCTAAAGCGGCTTCTGAAATATGGCTACTTCGAGTTTTACCAGCCGGCTGCTCAAAATCATCCAACAGGCCACCCTCCTCTAAAACATCAATGCCTGCCTCATCAAATTGCGCATAGAGATCCTCCAAAAAGAAAATATCATTTTCAATATTAGGAAATTCTTTAAGCAATTCATTATAAGTCACGAAACCGCGTCCCCGCCCCTTGCGTACCAAACTAGTGACCCGCGCGGCAATAATATCCTTACCAGATTTATCACCCGTAATAGTGCGGGGACCAGTTGCTTTAGCAGGTTTTTTAATTTTTTTAATTGGCTTTTTCTTGGGCGCAGTTTTTTTAATTACTTTTACGACTTTCTTTTTGGCTTTAGCAATAACTTTTTTTACTACTTTTTTATTTTTTTTAATTCCACCGGTTTTTGCTTTTTTCTTAGTGTTTACTTTCTTTTTGGTTTTTGGACTGGCCATAGCTTTAGGTTTGGTGATTAATTAAATTGGAGATATCTTGGCATTTTTTAAGGTATTTGTCCACCTGAGCTTCATCTCCTAAAGCCTCGGCTTCTTTAAGTTTTTTCATTAATAATGACAGCTCTATTTTGAGATATTCACCACGAAATTGTTGATATAATTCTTCGATTAATTCGGCTGGTTTGATATTGCCCGGAGGATAGGCAATATCGGCCTCCAATACCAATTCATTGCGCCTTGGCTCCAATTTTTCCAACCGCGCCCGCAAGTGAACAGTGCCAATTAATTCTTCAATTTCCTGATAGTACCAAGCGGTGGTTGGCGGTTTATTGTCTTCTTTTACTTCATTCTGCCACCAGAGCGCAATAATTTGGCGTAAAATTCTTTCGACTCGACTGTCTATCTCAACTCCTATTTTATTATCAGCCACTGGTGCCACCCCCCGACTACTAGTGACTTCACCTAAACTAGGAGCGGGCATATTCTTTAAATCTTGCCAAATTATATCTTCCGGTAAATTAGTCACATCGGCAATTTTTTTTATAAAATGAGCTTGATCGATCCGGTGGGCCAGACGAGTCACCAGAGAATAAATATTATTTTTAATAGCATGAGCTCTTTCTCGTAGGTCAGTATGCTGACGAACCTCGATTCCTAAATAAAAATCAATCACATGACGACTAGCGGTGATTATTTTTTTTAAATTAGCCTCATCTGCTTTAGCTAGATCGGCCGGGTCTAAACCATCGGGCAAAGGGGCGATCCGCGCCTCAAAACCAAGGCCGAGGGCCAATTCCACCGCCCGCCGTGAGGCATTGACCCCAGCGGTATCAGCGTCAAAGGCCATAATCAAGTTCCCCGACAACCTTTTTAAGCGCCCTAGGTGTTCAGTAGTAAGGGCCGTCCCTGACACCGCCACCGTATTTTCTAGACCGGATTGGTGCATCATCACCAAATCCATCTGTCCTTCAACTAAAATCGCCTGATCCGCCCGCCTGATCGCAACCCGCGCTTTATCTAAACCGTACAAAAACCGTGATTTGTCATAACATAAAGTTTGAGGCGAGTTTAGATATTTTGCTTCTTCGCTCCGCTCGCTGGCCGGGTCATATAACCGACCGGAAAACCCCACCACGTGACCATCGGTATCAACCAGCGGAAACATTATTCGTCCGCGAAAGCGGTCATAGAGTCGCCCGGCACTTTGGCCATCAGCTTTTTTAATGGCCAGCCCAGATTTAACCAAGACTTCACTGCTATAATCCTGCTTGGTTAAAAATTCGGTCAGATTTTGCCAACCAGCTGGGATGTAGCCAATACGAAATTGTTTGATTGTTTCAACCGTTAAACCACGATTTTTTAAATAATCTACCACTCCCGGTTCAGTTTTAAGTTGTTGCTCAAAAAAAACCGTCGCTTCCTCTAGGACCGCCAACTGGTCATTTTTTTCTTGATTGTCACTACGCGCTCCGCTCTGGCCCTTTAATTCCAATTTAATTCCCGCTCGGTCAGCTAAAATTTTTAAAGCGGCCACAAAATCTACGCCTTCTATTTCTTCAATAAAAGAAATAAGATCACCGCCCTTGTGACAACCAAAACAATGATAAGTTTGACGGCTCGGCGAAACAAAAAACGAGGCCGTTTTTTCATTATGAAAGGGACAACGCCCTTTATAATTAATGCCGGCTTTATCCAACTTTAAATAAGTCGCTATAATATCGACAATATTTAACCTCTCTTTGATTTGTTCCGCGGAAGTGGCCATAAATATTTAGTTTATATGGCTAAAAGAAGGCCTAAAAACAGCTAGGGGAATATCCTAATCCTCTACCAAGACCTCCACAACCTCATCCCCTGTGGCCTAGTGTTTCAGTTTGTCGGCTTCGCTTTCTGCCACCTCATTATAGCCCGCGATCAGACCTGTACCAGCCGGGATCAACCGACCAATGATGACGTTTTCTTTCAAACCTCGCAATTTGTCCTCCCCACCCGACAAAGCCGTTTCAATCAGGACTTTTGTTGCATGCTGAAATGAGACCGCCGATAGGAAGCTGGAGCTAGTGAGAGCCACCTCGGAAATACCTAAGACTACCTGCTCCCCTTTGGCTTCTTCGCCATTTCTCTCTCGGACCAAATTATTTTCCTCAACCAATTCAACATATTCTACTATTTCACCAATCCGGAATTTAGAGTCAGCCGGATTTTTTATTTTACGACGAGAAAACATTTGTCGAATAATCAGCTCGATGTGTTTACGCGCAATCGCCACCCCCTGGAGCTGATAAATAGCATTGGCTTCTTTGATCACATAATCTTCCACTTCAGCGCGCGTCGCCAATTTATTGTATTGCGTTAAATCAACAGAACCATCGGTTAAAATTTGACCACGGGCTACTGCCTCACCTTTTTTAACCAAAATTGACCGTGTTGGTGGGACCGAATAATCGATACTACCAACAGCTGATTTGGTTTTCTTTTTACTAGCTTCGTCTAGTAAAATAGTGATGACCGTTTCCTTTTGTTCTTCCTTAATTTCAAGCACGGTCCCGTCTACTTCCGAAACCAAAGCTGGACTTTTAGGGTGACGTCGTTCGAAAATTTCTTCGACTCGAGGTAAACCGCCCACAATATCACCACCAGCTGAGCCCACCCCACCAGCATGCTTGGTTCGCATCGTCAGCTGGGTCCCTGGTTCCCCAATCGCCTGCGCCGCCACAATCCCCACCGGCTCACCAATCTTGACTAAAACTGCTCGGCCGGGGTCGGCCCCGTAACAGGCCTGGCAAACTCCCCGGTGCGCCCGGCACTTGAGTGGAGTTCTAATATGAGCATCGGTAATCTCGGCTTTATCAACTATCTCCGCATCAGCCTTGGTCACCAAATGGCCTTTAGGAAATAATTCCTGACCGGTTTTGTCTTTGATTCCAGACAGTAAAATTCGCCCCTTGATACTATTACTAATACCCGAATCAAAGCCAAGAATATGTTTAGCCGTAATATGTTTACCTTCCGTATCCCCACAATCGACTTCCGTCACCACCAAATCTTGTGCCACATCCACTAGTTTACGGGTCAAATATCCAGCCCGCGCGGTGTTCAAAGCGGTGTCGGCCAAACCCTTACGTGAGCCGTGAGTGGTAATAAAGTACTCAAGCGGTGATAGACCTTCCTTATAAGAAGGAATGATTGGGAAGTCAATAATATTACCAGTCGGGCTCACAATCAGACCTTTCATACCCACCATTTGGGTCACCTGGCTAATCGAACCGCGGGCTTTAGAGGTAAGCATATCGGTCACTGGCCCATCAGGTACCAAGGTTTCGGGTATTACTTTTTCAATTTTGCCCCGCGCCCGCGTCCAAATTTCAATAATCATGCGCTCTCGCTCGGTGTCGGACAACAAACCTTCATTATATTTATCTTCAATATCTTTGGCTTCCACTTTAGCCTCTTCCACAATCCCCTTTTTAGCGGCCGGGACCTGCACATCATCGATTCCCCAGGTTATCCCAGACTTAGTGGCAAATTTAAAGCCAAAAGTTTTTACCTTATCCAGAATATCCGGCATTCTTTCAATTCCGTAACGAATTATCAGACTGTCCACAATTTTACTAATTTCCCCACCCGTAATTTCTTTATTAATAAAATGATAATCACTTGGTAGAGTGTTGTTGAAAAGAATCCGCCCGACGGTCGTCTCAAAAATTTGACCGGCTAGTTCACCATACTTTTCGATTTTGCCACCCACCAACTTTAGGGGCTGTTGTAACGATAACTCACCAAAGTCATAGGCCATAATGGCCGCATTGGGGCTAGGGTAAACTTTTAGCTCTACCCCCGCCTTGGGCCGAAGTTTGGTTACCCAGTACGAACCAAGAATAATATCCATCCGCATTTCCACAATCGGGTCACCGGAACCCGGTTTCAACAAGTTTTTATTGGAGGCAATGATTTCTCGGGCCTCTTTTTGGGCTGCCGCTGACAGTGGAATATGAACCGCCATTTGGTCACCATCGAAGTCGGCATTGAAAGCCGCACATACCAGTGGGTGCACCTGGATGGCATTACCCTCAATTAACACCGGTTGGAAAGCCTGAATACCAAGGCGGTGCAAGGTTGGAGCCCGGTTGAGAAAAACATATTTATGTTTAATCACGTCTTCCAAAATTGCCCATACTTCGGGAATACCTTCATCAATCAGTCGTCCCGCCCCCCGAATATTGAAGGCTAGTTCTTGTTCCAAAATTTTGGCAATTACAAACGGCCGAAATAGCTCTAGGGCCATATGTTTAGGTAAACCACATTGCGAGATTTTTAGTTCGGGACCAACCACAATCACCGAACGGCCCGAATAATCCACTCGCTTTCCCAACAGGTTTTGACGAAAACGACCTTGCTTACCCCGCAAGCTGTCGGCTAGCGATTTTAGCGGTCGGCGTTGGGCTTGGTTCATCACCCCTTCGCCACCAGCTTTACGGATCGAGTTGTCGATCAGCGCATCCACCGCTTCTTGCAAAATCCGTTTTTCATTACGCAAAATCACATCAGGGGCATTGAGGTCAATTAGTTTTTTTAGACGGTTGTTGCGATTAATCACTCGCCGATATAAGTCGTTGACATCCGAGGTCGCGTGCCTCCCACCATCAAGAGCCACCATCGGCCGTAGGGCTGGTGGAATAACTGGAATATTTTTCATAAACATCCATTCTGGTCGAACCCCCGCCCGCGACAACGCTTTGACCAAGTTAAAACGCTTTTGCAATTTAACTCTTTCCACGGCGCTCACTTTTTCCAAATCAGCCTCAATCGCTTTTTCCATCGACACCAAATCAATCGATTCAAAAATCTTGTTGATCGCTTCCGCCCCAATCCCTGCTTCAAAAACTGTGCCAAACTTTAAAGACAACCGATGATAGGTAATTTCATCTAATACCTGCCACAAGCGAAGACCTTCGACTGCTTTTTTGGTAGTCAGGAGCGATTCTTTTAAGCGCTCCTTGTCCTCCTCATTAGAAAGTTCCTTAAACCGCATCTTGTATTCATTGTCGATTTGTTTCAACACTCGTCCTTTTTCTTCCTCATTGACCATCGTCACAATATAGCCGGCAAAATAAATTACTTTTTCCAAATCACTCATGGAGATATTTAAAATCGTCCCAATCCGTGATGGAATATTTCGGAAAAACCAAATATGCGCCACTGGACTGGCCAATTCAATATGGCCCATCCGTTCCCGTCGGACAATCGAGCGGGTTATTTCCACCCCACATTTTTCGCACACAATCCCCTTATAACGAATCCGCTTATATTTACCACAATAACATTCATAGTCTTTTTCTGGTCCAAAAATTCGTTCGTCAAACAAACCGCTCCGTTCCGACCGGCCCGTGCGATAATTTATGGTCTCAGGTTTGGTCACTTCACCATACGACCACTCCTTGATTTTTTCCGGTGAAGCCAGCTTTAGAGTAATAGCGTTGAATTCCTTCACTGTCTCCTGGGTCTTGTTTATATTATTGTTCATATTTTTTGACTGTTAGGATTATTCTTCGCTTTTAAGTTCGACATCTAAACCTAGACCTCGTAATTCATTTAGCATCACATTGAAAGACGCCGGAATACTTGGTTGCTTCACATGTTCACCTTTGACCAGTGAATCAAAAGTTTGCGACCGCCCCACAATATCATCGGATTTGATCGTCAACATTTCGCGGAGAGAATAAGCCGCTCCATAACCCTCGAGGGCCCAGACTTCCATTTCGCCAAAGCGCTGACCGCCCCCTTGGGACCGTCCGCCCAGTGGCTGTTGGGTGATGAGCGAATATGGCCCAATTGAACGCATATGGATCTTGTCTTCCACCATATGGGCCAGTTTTAAGATATACATATAGCCCACCGCCACATCTTGCTCAAATTTAGCACCAGTAAAGCCATCGTATAAAGCCACTTTACCATTGGCATTAAAACCTGCCTTAACCAATTCACCTTTGATTTCTTCGGCCGTCACCCCCATAAAGGTTGGTGTGATCGCCTGGTAGCCCAAAGTATGAGCCGCCAACCCAAGATGCATTTCAAAAATCTGACCTAGGTTCATTCGGCTCGGCACACCGAGTGGAGTTAAAATCACATCCACCGGCGTCCCGTCGGCCATATAAGGCATATCTTCTTCTGGTAAAACCCGCGAAATAACTCCCTTGTTACCATGTCGACCCGCCAGCTTATCACCCACGGAAATATTGCGCACTTGCGCCACCCGAATATATATCCGCTTAATAATACCCGAATCTAGTTTGTCGCCATTTTCACGCGAAAAAACTTTTATACCAATAACCCGCCCTCGTTTGCCGTGGGGCACGCGCAAGGAAGCATCTTTTACATCACGCGCCTTTTCACCAAAGATGGAGCGGAGCAAGCGCTCTTCTGGGGTCAATTCGGTTTCACCCTTAGGGGTAATTTTACCCACTAAAATATCATTGGGCTCAACTTCCGCGCCGATGCGAATAATTCCATCCTCATCGAGATTGCGCAACTTACCTTCACCCACATTAGGAATATCATGGGTCGTAATTTCTGGCCCTAGTTTAGTATCACGGACATCGGCTTGAAATTCTTCAATACAAACAGAAGAAAATTTACTGTTTTTTACCAACCGTTCGGAAATAATAATCGCATCTTCGTAGTTGGCCCCATACCAAGACATAAAAGCCACCAAGGCATTTTGACCCACGGCCGCTTGGCCCTGGTCTGAAGATGAGGTGTCTACCAACAAATCCCCTTTTTTCACTTTCTGGCCAATCCCCACCACTGCTCGCTGGTGAAAGATTGAGTCATTATTAGTTTTAGAAAAAGTAACCAAATCATAAGCTTCCACTTTCCCATCATCATTTTTGACCGCCACATGACGACCATCAACTTTGCTTACCACCCCGCTCCGCTGGGCACAAATTATGCGTCCCGAGTCGCGAGCCACTTTACCTTCTACTCCAGTCGCAACCAAGGGGGCTTCTGGTACCAAAAGAGGTACGGACTGTTTCTGCATATTTGAACCCATCAGCGCGCGGTTGGCATCATCGTGCTCCAGAAATGGAATCATCGAAGTAGCAATCGAGTACGCCTGGTTTGGAGCGACATCAATCAAATTCACCTCTTTGGCAGCAATCAAACCCGGTTTGGCATTTACCCGCACCTCCACCATTTCATCTAAAAGTTTGCCCGTGTCGTCGTAACGTACCCCCGCATGCGCAATATTATATTTTTCTTCCTCTAAAGCATTGAGGAATATTAGCTCCTCGGTAATTTTACCATTGAGCACTTTGCGATAAGGCGATTCAATAATACCGTATTCATTGACTCGAGCGTAAGAAGATAAATAAAGAATCAGACCAATATTTGGCCCTTCGGGGGTGTGAATCGGACACACCCGACCATAGTGGGAGGTGTGCACATCACGTACCTCGAGCCCAGCCCGTTCGCGAGTAAGACCGCCCGGTCCGAGAGCGGACAAACGACGCAGGTGCTCGATTTCGGCCAAGACGTTTTCCTGCCCCATAAATTGAGACAGCTGGTTAGTCGTAAAAAATTCTTTCAAGCGGGCCTGAAGGGGGCGAGGTGAGATCAGTTGAATAGGAAGCAAAGTGGTCGCTTCCACGGTCGACATCCGATCTTGAATATTACGCTTCATTTGGGTCATACCCACTTTCAATTTCTGTTGTAACATTTCCCCCACTGACCGCACTCGTCTAAATCCGAGGTGGTCAATATCGTCGGCTTTAGCCCCTTTAGTGGTGTTTAGGGTAATAACATGGGCAATAATCAAAACCACATCGGCTAAATCGATGATTCTTTTTTCTCTAGTTTTATCGGTATTTGGTAAGTTGAAGCGCTCGTTAAACCGCATCCGCCCCACCACTGAAAAGTCATATTTTTCCCGCGTAAAAAGACTAGACACAAATTCTTTCGAATTGGCCGCCGTGGCTAGGTCAGAATCACGCAAACGTTTATAGACCTCGACATAGGAATCTTCGGCCGTTTTGGCGTGGTCTTTGGCTAAGGTGGCTTTAATATAATTTATATCTACCCCTTGGTCAGCAAACAATTTTTCCATATCCTCCCCCTCCATCTTTTGCCCTGCCAAATCACCTAAAATCCGCAACAGCGAACTCACCGGAAACTTGCGCTTGCGGTCGATGCGGACATAAATAGCTCCATCCGCTTCCGTCTCAAATTCAATCCAAACCCCGCGTGAGGGAATGATTTTTGCCCCAAAATATTTATTCCCACGAATATCATTGTCGGTAAAAAAGACACCAAACGACCGCGCTAGCTGGGGCACAACCACCCGCTCGATACCGTTGATAATAAACGTCCCGTGTGCGGTCATAAGTGGGAAATCAGCCAAAAAGATTTCCTGTTCTTTGTCCTGATTTAAAGTCTTGTTGTGGAGCTTGACCTTGACGCGCAAGGGAGCGTCATAAGAAAGTTTGTTTTCCTTCGCATAATGCTCGTCGTATTTTGGTTCATCGAGCTGAAAACTAGTAAAATCAAGTTGAAACTTCTTTTCCGAGTAATCTTTGATTGACGAAAATTCTTCAAACAATTCTTTTAGCCCCAACTTCACCAGCCACTGATACGAGGTGGTCTGTAGTTCCATTAGATTCGGGATCTCAGCGAGCGGTTTTTTAAACCGCGAAAAAGTTTTTTGCTCCATTAAAAATTATTATTAAAAAATAATTACCCAAAATCATTTCGTTGAAGGCGGGTGTTTGCTGGAGACTAGGGAGCGCGGCGGCGCGAGCTCGAGGAATTTTCTAGCAAGAAAATATCCGTACTCCAGAAAACATCTGCCGAAAAAGAAATGACAAATGAAACCAAACCACAGAACTCCCTCTGCTTGACGCTTCGGGCTTAAAACCATCTGAGATAAATGCAAGAAACGTTGCTTCGGACGGCGGTCGCAACTCAATCTTGCCGAATTGGGGACAGTATACCAGACGGTAAAAAAGTGTCAACCAAGCACCAGCTAAAGTCTTGGTGCTCGGTTAAATTAGAGCGACTTCCTCTCCCCGCGCCAGCCGTCGATATTCTGGTGGTGGCCCGACAAGAGGACTTTCGGCACCCGATACTTTTTCTTTTTATATTCCAAAATTTCCGGCCGAGTATAAACCTCGCCCGAGGCCACCCGCCTTTCCTCCACCGACGCGTCTTTACCTAGCACCCCCGGCAGCTTGCGCGTCACTGTATCCAAAACAATCAGTGCCGGCAGTTCCCCACCAGTGAGCACATACGGCCCAACCGATATCTCTTCGGCCTTTAAAATTTTCTTCACTCGGCCATCAATACCTTCGTAGCGACCGGAAATCATCACAATATCGGTATATTTTTTTGCCCACTGAGCCGCAAGCTCATTCGTAAATAACTTTCCGCCCGGTGAAAAAATAATGACCTTGGTTTTCTTTGGGTCTTTGCGCGCGAGGATTTTTTCGGTGGCCTGTAAAATAGGCAGAGCCTTTAGCACCATCCCCGGCCCACCGCCATACGGGCGCTCATCCGCTTTTTTGTGTTTGTCTTTCGTAAAGTCGCGCGGGTTCAAAATTTTGACCTTGATTTTTTTGGTCCCCACAGCGCGACCAATAATCGAGCTATTTAAATAGCTCGCCAGCGCCTCGGGTACCACCGAAATAATATGGAAATTCATTGATTAAAACAATAACACATTTTTTTTGTTTTGAAAATAGTCAAAACCAAAACCCCCCAACGGCGCGAAGCGCCGTTGGGGGGTTTTAAAAAATTTACATCTTCAAATCCTCCATCACTTGGTCCACCGACGCGGCGGCACTTTGCCCCCGCAAACTACCGGCTGGCTCATTTATTTTCAAATTAACCCGCGCATTATTTTTCATACCAACTACTCGCAACAAAGTTCGGATCGCCTTCGCCGTGTTGCCTTGCCGACCAATAATCTTACCCATATCCTCGGCATGCACATCTAGAGAAACCAGCACACCCATTTCATCTACCTTACGCTCAACTTTTACATCTTGCGGGTGATCAACCAATGCTTTGACTACCATTTCTAGAAAATCTTTATCAGCGTAATTTTCAGCCATTTTAGTATTTGCTAAAAAACTCTTATTAATTTTAGATGCCCACATCAGCGGCATCTGTTTACTTAATTCTAAAAAAAAGCCGGTCAAAAGTCAAAGCACGCTAATCACTAAAAAGTGACTTAGCGTGCTGGCTGAAAAAATTAATTTATTCGGCTGGTTTTTCTTCTGCTGTCACTACTTCCTCGGCTACCTCGGCTGGAGCAGGTACCGCCTCGGCTGGTTCTGCAACTTCGGCGGGGGCTTCTACTACTGGAGCTTCTGCTACCGGCTCTTCAGCAACCACTTCTGCCTCCGCCTTTACTTCCTCAGTCTTTTCCTCCACCCCCTCTGGCTTGGCTTCTGGTTTTGCTTCCGTGGCCGAGCTGTCAGCTTTAGGCTCTACTGGTTTTAGCGCCGGTAAGTTATTTATCTTTTTACCTTCAATGACGCCAAACCGCACCAGCATATTATGCATCGTAGCAGAAACCTGGGCCCCCATGGCAATCCAATGTTTAATCCGGTCACCCTTTAATTGGGGTACACCTTGACGAGCATCATAAGAACCAAGCACTTCTAAAAATTTCCCACTCTGGGGGCCATTTTGGGACTCAGTAACAACCACCCGAAACGAGGGGTCATTTTTGCGTCCTACCCGTTGTAATCTTAGTTTTAACATACCGCCGTATCGTAGCAGAAATCCTAGTCGAGGTCAATATTTACTGCTATACTCACACTTACATGAATATTAAAAAAGAACAATCTGCTAAACAATCCCTCGAAGGCATCATAAAAATCAACGGCAAAGGTCTAGGTTTTGTCCTCAATGACCAAACTGGTAATTTTGTCGAAATTGAAAATGGCTTCTTACACACCGCTCTAAACGGCGACACTGTCTCTATCCTCCTTCACCCTAAACGTGGTGAAGATCAGACTGGTGAAGTGCTAAATATTATCAAACGGGCCAAAAATCAATTTGTCGGCATTCTCGACGAAGACAACGGTTCGTATTTTTTGGTTCCTGACGACAAAAAATTATACGTCGATATTTTACTCTCCCCGACTCCCGACCTAAAAGCCACCGGGGCTAATCTTGGCGACAAAATTTTGGTCGAGATGACCGACTGGCCAGCAGGCGAAAAAAATCCGCGCGGCCAGATTGTATCTGTCATCGGCCAGCCCGGCGCCCACGAAACCGAAATGCGCGCGATTGTCCTCGAACGAGGTTTTGATCTCGATTTTCCCGAAGCGGTCGAAACTGAAGCCAAACTAATCGAAAGAGATGCCACTGCTCATATACAAGCCGACGCTAAAAACCGCCGGGACTTTCGAGATACTTTTACCTGCACGATTGACCCGCTGGACGCCAAAGACTTCGACGACGCCCTATCGATTAAAACTTTACCCAATGGTGATTTCGAAGTTGGTATCCACATTGCTGACGTATCACACTATGTTCGCCCTGGTACGGCGCTTGACCGCGAGGCCCGCAAACGCGCTACTTCTATTTACTTGGTCGACCGCACTATTCCGATGTTGCCCGAGGTCCTATCCAACAATGTCTGCAGTTTGGTCCCCCACGAAGACCGCCTCACTTTTGCTTCGGTGTTTGTTTTAGACCGCACGGGCCAGATTAAAGACCAGTGGTATGGTCGCACTATTATCAACTCCGACCGTCGTTTTACTTACGAGGAAGTCCAAAACATATTAGATGCCGGAGCTGGTGAACAATATGACAACCTACTAGCTCTGCGTGATATTGCCCGCGGTCTTCGGGCCAAAAAAATTGAAGCGGGAGCAATTTCTTTTGAAGACTCTGAAGTCCGGTTTAAATTAGATAAAGATGGTAAACCCCTCGAGGTTTATAAAAAAGAGCGGATTGAGTCCAACTTACTGATTGAAGACTTTATGCTTTTGGCCAATAAAAAAGTAGCCGAGTACGCGGCTAAGGCCCACCAAGGCAAGGACGATGCTTTCGTCTATCGGATTCACGACTACCCTAATATTGAAAAAATAATTAATTTACAAAATTTTCTCACCCCCTTGGGCTATAATATTAAAATTGTTGACGAGAAAATATCACCGATTGATTTAAACGCTTTGCTCACCAAAGCTTCAGGCCAACCCGAAGAAGATATTATCAATCGGGCCGCCGTCCGCGCCATGTCTAAAGCAATTTATTCAACCCGTAATATTGGCCATTGGGGTTTGGCTTTCACCTATTACACCCACTTTACTTCACCGATTCGTCGCTACCCCGATGTTTTGGTCCACCGCTTGCTCGCTGATTATCTAGCTGATAAAAAACCCACTCCCGCCACTCTCACCTCGATCGCCGAAGACGTGGTCCACTCGACCGAAATGGAAATTAAAGCTGCCGAAGCCGAGCGCGACTCTATTCGCTACAAACAAGTAGAATTTATGCTGGAGAAAATTGGCCAAACTTTTGCTGGTATAATTTCTGGTGTCACTGACTGGGGAATGTTTGTGGAAGAAAGCGAAACCAAGACCGAGGGGCTGGTCCGCCTTGGTTCTCTTGGTGATGACTTTTACGAATATGACGAGAAAAAGTTTGCCCTAATCGGCAAAAAGCGCGGCACTGCCTTTCGACTGGGTGACAAAGTAAAGATGAAATTGGTTGGCGCCGACCTGTCCAAAAAAACCGTTGATTTTGAATTTGTGAAATAGTTGTGGAGAAAATAGTCTTGCCAGATTTTTTCACTCTGCTACCCTATAAATATGAAAGCTAATTATGTTAATTTGCTACAGCTCCTCCTTGCCACCTCTAGTGGAGGTTTTGCTGGTGCGTAATTCCGAAGTCTGGAATCAAATACCCGCAAGCCCTCCACCCGGAGGGCTTTTGCTTTGGTCTTTACACAAAGAAGGAGAATAGAAAATGGTAGAAGGAAACACTCCCCCTATCCACCCGCCGGTGTCACCAGACTGGAACCCGAAGACCGACACCTCGAGCGAGCGCATCAGCCCGTACCCGCACCCTGTCTTGGCTATTGCGGGCGACGTGCTCGCCCTACTCTATCGCTTGGAGTTGCAAAAGGAAGAACAGTGGGTCAGTCGTTAGCCTCTTCCACTTTTCTCTCTACCACCCCCACCCACCTCCTGACGCGCTTCGCGCGTCAGGGGAATTTTTATAAAAAATACTAGCTATTAAGGGTAAAGAAAGGGCCTGCTTGGAATAAATCCATGCAGACCCTGTGTTAAATGGTTCTAAGCAACTTGCGCGCCTTTTGTTCGGCCATGGCGACATACTGATGAAAGTCGTCAACTTTGGTCAACTTGTTGTCGGCTACCAGATAAGCGAAATCAATCCTCGCCTTTTCAAGAAAATCTCGATCGTGCGAGACAAGGATTACCGTTCCCCGATAGTCCGACAGCACTTCCTCGAGCGCATCAACTGCTTCTGCGTCAAGATGGTTTGTTGGTTCATCCAGTACCAAAGCGTTGACCGACAACAGGGAGAATAGACTGAGCAGTAGTCGAGCCCGCCCCCCAGGACTGATCTCGGCAATTTTGCCCCGAATACCTTTCTCGTCGAAGCCAAACTTGACTAATACAGCAAAAACTTCCTGGTCAATCCGTCCCGTCCGCCTTTTGACAAAAGAGAGCAGGGTGTCATCACGAGGAAGAGTCTCATGCTCTTGCATCATGTTGCCTATTCTCAATCCAGAACCAATTGATATTTGGCCCGAAATTGGGGTTAGGCTACCAGTGATTGTCTTCAAGATTGTAGACTTACCACTGCCGTTTAGTCCAAGAAATCCCACCCGATTACCGTAACTAATAGCCAAACTGATAGGTCCTATTTGGAACCGACCAGAATAACCAGCGACGACTTGATCAAGCAAGATATCCATTGGACTTCCGTTGCTATGTGCTTCAAGCAAAATCGACAAGGGTTCACGATCAACAACTCGTTCGACTTTGTCCATCTGCTCAATGCGCTTTTCCAGGACTTTAGCGACCTTGCCTGACTTTGATGCTTTGTCCCGTTTGAAGCCACGGAGAAACTTATCATTGTCCTTTCCTTGCCAGCGAGAACCGCGAGTTGCTGCTTCCTTCTTTTCCCTAGCCTGTTCAGTAAGTCGACCAATCTCCTCTTGTTGTTGGCGATACTGCTCTTTCTGTCGGTTTCGATCCTTTGCTTTCCTCTCGAGATACTCGCTGTATGAGCCATTGCTCACGTTCAACGAATGGGTTTGACGATCAAGTTCAAAAACTCGGTCAGTTACTCGATCCAAAAAGCGCCGGTCGTGAGATACAATAATGCACGCAACATCAGACTTCAACAAGAAATCTTCGAGCCAAATCAGAGCAGGAAGATCTAGGTTGTTCGTTGGCTCGTCCAGTAGGAGTAGATCAACACTAGCAAGTAGGATGCCAATCAAGGCAACCTTGCTCTTTTGGCCACTAGACAGATCAGATATAGGCCGATCGAGCCCAATATCGTCCATACTAAAACCTGACATCATGACCTCGGCACGATGTTTGAGAGAGTAACCATCAAGATGATCGTAGCGCTCGCGAAGCAGAGCGTATTGTTCATCTGTTGTTTTATTACTCAAACCACTCTCAAGCTTGGCCAATTCTTCCTCCAAGGCTTTGACACCGGTCACTCGATGTAGATAGTCCCAAATCGTCTCATTTCCAGCTAGGCTGGTATCTTGAGGCAAGTAGCCAAGGCAAGTACCCCGACTGACTTCAACTTGACCACTTTCTACCTCGTTCAAACCAGCTACAATTTTAAGCAGGGTCGTCTTGCCAACCCCATTACCACCAACTAAAGCCGCTCTCTGCCCACGCTCCAAGATAAAGGAAACGTCGGAGAACACGACTTTTGTACCATAGCTCTTGCTGATTTTCTTAACTTTTAGCATAGTTCTTAGTCTGCTTTTGTAGACTACGTATTAGAAAAGATTCTAGTTTATTCCTTGTCTTTTGGTGGGCCCCACTGCCAGCGCGGTTTTTCGCCCTTCCAATAGCCGAAAGTAAATATAAGCGCCACCGCCACTATTTTACTTTTTCATAAACTCTGGTGGTGGCACATCAAACTTAACTTCCGGCAACTTTCCCACCGTCTGGTCGGCAATAAGATTCGGGTATTCGGCCCGATAGGCCACCATCACATCACCAAAAACCGCACTACTCCAATCAAGAGCAAGTTTGGCGGCAAGCATTTTTAACTCCCCTTCCGAATCGCCCTCGATCTCAATATACGGCGAAAGCCACGGCCACTCGTCGAGAACCACTTCACAACCGTCACACTCCCAGGTCTCGCGTTTTGACTCTTGCAACGAAACTACCTCCAAACCGATAGAAGTAAAAACTTTGATCGTGTCTTCAAACAAATCAACAACTACCTCCACCTCTTCGGCACCAGCCACACTCAGGGAACTGAACTGTTTGTAGGTCAGGGTAACCTTGTCACCCTCGTCTCGAACCCGAATGTACGAATTAGGCGGCCCAATCTGCAGACGCCGGTCAGGATAGTCGATAATCGCCCGCCGCATAAGACGCATAGGGGAAACACAAGTCGCACCCGCCGCCGTGAGGCGGCGGCGGATATCATCATGGTCTATATTTAAAAACTTGGCTTCGATTTCAGTATTCATTTTGTTAAATCACTTATCGCTACCCAATATTTCCGCCAATTTTTGTTTAACTTTTTCCAATTCATCCATCTCAAATATCCTACCACCACTGACCTAGTTTTACCATTTACCCCTTCCCCTCCCCAGCCCAGCGAACCTCCTTCCTTTTCCAAACCTTGCGGAGGTGGCGGCCGGCAGGGTTTTGGCCTTAGGTATTGTTGTGTCAGCAGACACGAGGCCAAACGGCCCCGCTGGAGCAAAATCGCCACACCTCTAGAGGTGTGGCGATGTGTTTGGAAAAGGAAGTGAGGTGAGTGCCCTACTTTGCAAAAGTTGAAGCGGCCTCATCAAACTTGATTGAGAGTAATTTTGACACCCCGTCGGCGCCCATCGTCACCCCGTACAAAACGCCAGCTCGCGACATGGTCTCGCGGTTGTGCGTAATCAAAATCAGTTGTGACTCTTTGGCCAGCCGTTCTATCATATCGCCATACTTGCGTGAATTGGCTTCATCGAGGGCCGCATCAGTTTCATCTAAAATAATAAACGGTGGTGGGTTAACTTGCGACATTGCAAAAAGGAGTGCAATCGAGGTCAGCGCTCTTTCCCCACCCGACATCATCACCAGCCCTTTGACTTTTTTGCGCGGTAAAGATACGCCAATATCAATACCCTCTTCAGGTTTAGCCGTCTCGGCATACTCGCCGAGATTAGTCCCTTCTAGTATTTCATCCGCCAACGAACGACGTTTAGGCTGGGCCACCACTTTCAGCTCGGCGGTGCCACCACCAAACATGAGGGTAAAATAATTACTAAATTCTTTATTAATCTTATCGATACCCTCTTTAAACTCGACCGTCAGTTTTTCTTTTAATTCCGCCATTATTTTCTGCAACGAATCAGCACTTTGATGTAAATCGACCAATTCTTTTTCTAGAAAAAGGTCCCGGTCGGTCACCTCTTTGTATTCTTCGAGCACATCCCCAGTCTCGACCCCCATATCCTCTAGTCGAATTTTGATTTTTTCAATTTCGCGTAAGCGGTCATATTGAGCATCACGCGCTTCATTCATATCCGGTACCAGCGGTACCAACCGCCGAAAATCTGCCACTTCGCTGTCCACCAGCACCCGGGCTTCAGCTATTTCTTTAGTAAAATTTTCCCGCTCGCGGGTCAAGGTTTGCTCGCGCGCCGACAAGTCGTGCAACACTGCCTGCCACTCACTTTTTTGGGCCCGCAATTCATAACGTTCCCGCTCGGCCCCGTGGAGACGCTCGCGCCCCGCTTCCAAACTACTGGCCATATTTTTTCTTTCCTCCCGCAAATTTAGTTCACGCGCTTCCAGTTCGCCCAGTTCCCTTGTCGCTTCTTCTTTTTCCTGCACTAAACTCGAGAGAGCCACTTGGTTGTCTCGCACAGCCGGTGCCTCGCGAAACCGGTCAACAAAACTTTTTATTTCCACCTTAATCTGCCCTAAAATATTTTTAAGCACTGAAAAATCACCAGCTTCTTCGGCCCGCACAATACTCTCCGCCAGCCGGCCGGTGAAATCTTTTATTTCTCCAAAAGGGACACTACGACCGCCCTCGGTAAGAGGCTTTTCCTCAGACCTAATTTCGATCATCCCCTCCAACCGGCCCAAAGAGCGCGCCAATTCATCTTTCTGACTTTGCATTTCCCGCAAAGTTCGGTCGGCGGTAGCTAGCGCCTGCATCTTGTCCTTGGTCACCTCATCGGGTGAGGCTAACAAATTTTCAACTTGCGCCAATTTATTTATTACCCCGGCCAGCTCCGCTTCCGGTTTAGCGCGTCGAGAATTGATTTCGGCTTGCTCACTTTTGAGATAGTCATCCTCGCGAATAAAATAGTCGAGATATTTCTTTTTTAAATCACGCCGTAATTCATCAATCTTTTCGATTTTTTCTACCTGTTTTTTAAGAAATTTAATATGGGGCGCAATTTCCCGCCGCAGTGACTCCACCTGCCGGATATTTTCTTCCGTTTTGGCCAACTTTCTTTCGCTCTCTTCAATTTTCCACTGATAGGCCTTTAGCCCCAGCGCCTCTTCAATCATCTCGCGCCTTTCTTTCAAGCTCGCGTTCAAAATTCGGTCCGCTTCACCCTGACTAATAATATGATGTCCCGATGGCCCCAGTGACACCCCCGACAACAGCTCGAGCACATCTTTCAAACGCACGACCGAATTGTTTATTTTATATTCATTGGTCCCATCACGATAGACACTACGGGTGATAGCTACTTCGTCAAAGTCAAAAGCGAGGCGCTTGTCACGATTGTCAAAAACCACCGTGGCACTGGCTTTGCTTTGCTGGCTGTGGCCGCCACCGCCATTAAAAATTAAATCCTCGCCCCGCTTACCCCGCAGTGACTTTAGCGACTGCTCGCCCAACACCCAACGAAAGGCCTCGGCCACATTGGACTTGCCACTACCATTGGGGCCGACAATCGAAGTGACCTGCGACTCAAAAAGAAGCGTCGTCTTTTTAGCAAACGACTTGAAACCAGATAGTTCAAGGGAAAGGAGACGCATAGAAAATTAGTATAAAGTATAGCTTGTATTTGTCTGTATTATTTTAACATAAAAAAGAAAGTCGCCGCAGGTAAAACCTGCGGCGACTGATTCAGCGACACTTAGTCCGCAATCGCCATAATGACCGACAAAGCCGGGTCTGCGCCTTCAATAGTCTCAAATCCAGCTGAAATGAATTGAAACTTCACATCCGGGCAAAGTTTCCGAAGGCGACCAACAGCACCAGCAAAGGCCTCATAAGCCTCAAATCGACCAATGGTCACTCCTTCTGGTTTTATCAAATACACCAGTGGATCGTGACTAACCAAGACGACATCATTGTCGTCTTCATCCGGGAACCCATGCATATATCTTCTCCTTCTCGTCCTTTTGACAAAGTCTCAAGGATGGTTGAATTTTATTCTTGTAAAATTATAGAATGCACAGATAATCTGTCAAGACAAAAAACACCTATACTTCTACTTTATTATCCAACCCAGCGAGCCTAGTTCCCTTTCCAAACCTTGCGGAGGTGTCGGCCGGCAGGGTTTTGGCCTTTGGAGAATTTTGTGCCAGTAGGCACTAGGCCAAACGGCCCCGCTGGAGCAGAAGGAAAAGCCCGCTGGGGCTTTTTCTGTGTTTGGAAAGGGAAGCTAGGCGAGTGCTTACCCCCACCCCTTTTTCTCCAATCCCCCCTTTGCGGCCTCCTGTTCCGCCTCTTGTTTCGAGTGTCCCTCCCCTTCGGCGACTAGTTCGTCCCGCAAATACACGCCAACAGTAAAGCATTTGTTGTGGTCGGGTCCAATCTGTTTCAATACTTCATAAGCCGGTGTCACCCCCTCTACCTCCTGCGCCTTTTCTTGAAAAAAACTTTTGGCATCTTGCCACAAATTTTTGGCCACAATTTCCTTAATCAAATACAATAAGTTGGTCGTGATAAAGTCCGTGGCCACATCATAACCCTGGTCAAGATAAATGGCGCCAATCACCGCCTCGAAAGTGTTGGCTAAAATATATTGGCGGGCCCGGCCGGTGTCTTTGGCTTCCCCTTTGGACAATAGCAAATAATCATTCATCCCTAGTTTTTTGGCCGCATCCGACAGAGTAGTGGTGTTGACCAAAGCGGCCCGGTAGGCCGTCAGCTCGCCCTCGGGTTTCCCGGGAAAAGTTTTGTATAGAAAATTGGTGACCACTAGCTCGAGGACGGCGTCACCCAAAAACTCGAGCCGTTCGTTGTGGTCGTGGCTAATTTCCCGATGCTCATTTAAATAAGACCGATGCGTAAAGGCCTGAATCAAAAAATCTATATTAGTGAAACCAATACCAATGGCCTCTGCAAATTTCTGGGGTTCTGTATTCATATCTTTTATCTACTATCCATAACAAGTTTTATCCCTTTTGTCACGAAAGGTAAAATGTCGTCATACATTTTCAAATCGGCAATTTCCTCCAGTTTAAACCAACGTAAATCATCTAATCCGCCCTTATCCGCGGCTAGTTTTAGCTTGGCAAAATTTTCATCGGTACATTCGGCGAGAAAATAATTGACCTGTTTACGAATTTTCCCTTTCTCTGGATCCGACGCGATATATTCATTTTTTCCTAGACTATCTTTGATTATAATCGGCACCGACAATTCCTCTAAAATCTCTTGGGCCGTCCCGTCCTCGACTGCCAAACCAGCTTCAATATGCCCCTTGGACAAGGTCCAGTAGCCAAAAATATCATGCACGAGTGCTAAATATATTTCACTGTCATGTTCACAAAAAACCACCGCCCCACCCAGCTTTTCAATCGGCATTTCTTCATAGGGGACATCTTTCGGGCGCTTTTTCTTGGCTGGAACATCAAATTTACCCGGCTCGCCCATTTCTTTATAAACTGCCCCCAGTACCCCATTGACAAACCGACCGCTATTTTCCCCACCAAAAGTTTTGGCGAGTTCAATCGCTTCATTGATCGCGACCCGCGCCGGCACCTCTTTTTTGTCGCCAAATAAAAGCTCATAGAGACCCAGACGCAAGACATTACGGTCCACAATCGCAATATGCTGGAGTGGCCACTCGGGGGCGGCCTTTTCAATAATCGCGTCAAGCTTGTCTTGCTTTTCGGCCACCCCTGTCACTAGCTCCCGCGCAAAACCCGGGTTGTCTAAACCCGGGGCAAAGTCGGCTATCACCCGATTAACTAGCTCATCAGCTTTAGACGCTGAAATATCATTAAAATCCCACTCGAAAAGGGCCTGCATTGCCACGCTTCTCGATAAATGACGATTGGCCATATGGGAAAGATCTGTTTTTAAAAAACTTATTAAAACTCTACTGCCAACCCCAGCCAAAAACCTAAAAACTATTTGACACCACCCGCCACTTTGGCACGCGCTTGGCTTTTCTTATTTTTCTTCTCGGCTTTGGCCACTACATCTACTACTTCTTTACCGCGGTATGAACCACAAGACAAACAAGCCCGGTGGCGCAGATGAAGCTCGCCACATTTGGTGCACTTGGAAAGACGCGCGGTAGTAAGCGCGTGATGTGACCGGCGATTGCCGGTGTGGGCCCTAGTGTGTCTCATTCGGACTGACATATCGGAAACTATATATTATTTACCTCTTTTATGCAAATCCCCAGTCGGGACCAAACCAACTAGCCGACCAAGATACGTCTGACGGTGAATCGGGCTTAAACCATGCCTTTTTAGGGCTTTTAGGTGCAACCTAGTGCCATAACCCTTGTGTCTCTCCAAACCATAATCGGGGTATTTTAGGGCCAATTTTACCATCAATTGGTCCCGACTGACTTTGGCCACCACCGAGGCCAGCGCTATCACCACCTCAGTTTCATCGCCTTTTATAATAGTGGTTTGATTGGTAAATACGGCCGGTGCCTTTAAAAGACCATCGAGGCGAACTTCACACTCTTTGGGTGAAATTTTTATCTTATTTAAAACTTGGACGATGCCATTTTTTATCGACTGATTAATACCCTCGCTATCTATTTTTTTGGATTCGATATGAGCACAAACAAATTTCAGCCAACCTTCTTTTTGCAAAATATTTAATTCGGCTAAAATTGCTTCCCGCTTTTTGGCTGACAGTTTTTTAGAATCTCTGACCCCGCCAGCAAAAAATTTATTTTTTAGAAAATTTAGTTTTTTTGATTTTATCGCTAGAAGCCCCACTGTCACTGGCCCTGCGACCGGCCCCCGCCCGGCTTCGTCTACCCCAATTAGCCATTTTATGTTCTCCTTTTTTGCCATCCTAAAATTCTACCACGGGCTCTGCTATAATAGGCGGAATGTCTTTTGTCCCCATTAGATAGCTCGCGAGCTCGTATCTAACGGGGCAAGCCACCTTTACCTCTATGTCATTTGTCCACTTACATACTCATAGTCATTATTCCCTTTTGGACGGACTGTCTAAAATTGATGCCTTGGTCAAAAAGGCCAAGAGTTTGGGTATGCCAGCTATCGGTCTGACCGACCACGGCACAATGTACGGGATTATTGAGTTTTATGAAAAATGTACCAAGGAGGGTCTAAATCCCGTCATCGGGGTCGAGGTCTATGTCGCTGTCCGCAGTCGCCACGACAAAGAACCAGGTATCGACTCTAAACGTTACCACCTCACCCTCTTGGCTAAAGACAATACTGGTTACAGAAACCTCATCAAACTTACCACCCTGGCCCACACCGAGGGCTATTACTACAAACCGCGAGTCGACAAGGACTTATTGCGTGAATGTGCCGATGGCCTGATCTGTTTGTCTGGCTGTCCGGGGGGCGAACTAGCCGAGGCGCTGGCGGCCAACAATCTCGACCGTGGTCGCAAGGTAATAGATGAATGGTTATCCATTTTTGGCCGCGATAATTTCTATTTAGAAGTAATGAATCATAAAGAAGTAGAAAATATCCAAAATATTCATGCTGGTCTAGAAACTTTGGCCAAGGAATATGACCTACCATATGTCGCCACTTGGGACTCACACTATTTAGACAAAGCCGATGCCGAAGCCCAAGACACTCTAGTCGCAATCAACACCGGCGCCGAAGTCGGCAAAAGTGGGATGTCGATGAAGGCTGGTGACTATTCTTTCATTAGTCCCGCTGAAGCGGAAGAAATTTATGCCGACTGGCCCGAAGCTGTGGCCAATACAATAAAGATTGCGGAAAAATGTAAAGTCGAAATGACTTTGGGTAAATTTGTTTTCCCTGAGTTTCAATTACCCGCGGGCGAAACCGCTGACACCCAACTTAAAAAACTCGCTTTAGCTGGTTTAGCTAACCGCGAACTAGCAAGTAGTGAAGAGGCACTCAAACGCCTAGAATACGAATTAGATATTATTAAATTTAAAGGTTATGCCGGCTATTTTTTGGTAGTAGAAGACCTAATCCGCTATGCTCGGGAAAATGATATTTATTATAATATTCGAGGGTCGGTGGCTGGTTCGATCACTACTTATGCTCTAGATATTACCAAGATTAATCCGCTGGAATATCAAATCCCCTTTGAGCGTTTCCTAAACCCCGAGCGCCCCTCGGCCCCCGATATCGATATGGACTTTGCCGACAATCGTCGCGACGAGATTATTGAATATGCTAAACAAAAATATGGCGCCGACAAAGTTGCTCAGATTGGAACATTTGGAACAATGATGGCGCGCGGCTCGGTACGCGATGTGGCCCGCGCGCTGAGCTACCCCTACTCGGTCGGCGACCGCTTATCCAAAATGATCCCGATGGGTTCCCAAGGTTTCCCGATGACAATTGACCGCGCTCTGGAAATGGTCCCCGAGCTAAAAGAGGCCTATGACAACGAAAACGATACTAAAAATATTTTAGACTTGGCTAAAAAAATAGAAGGCTCGGCCCGCCACATCTCGGTCCACGCCGCTGGCGTGGTCATTGCCCCCTCGCCTCTTTTGGAATATGTACCGATCCAGTGGGACCCCAAAGGTGAGTCCCTTATTACCCAATACGATATGTACAGTGTGGGCGAAGACGGTGTCGGCCTAACCAAATTTGATTTTTTGGGTTTGCGCAACCTATCTATTTTGGCCGATGCGGTCAAACTGGTGGCCAAAATTTATGGTCACAAAGTTGATTTGGAAACAATCCCGATGGATGACAAAACAACTTTCGCCATGTTGGCCCGAGGTGAGACCGAAGGTTTGTTCCAGCTAAACGGCGCCGGCATGACCCGCTGGCTAAAAGAATTAAAGCCCAGCACTATCCACGATATCAACGCCATGGTGGCTCTTTATCGACCGGGACCAATGCAATTTATCCCCGACTATATTGCCAGAAAACACAATCCTAAACTTATTTCCTATCTAGACCCGGCTTTGGAAAATATTTTGAAACAATCCTATGGGGTGTTGGTTTATCAAGATGACCTCTTGATTATGGCCCACGACTTGGCTGGCTACACTTGGGGTGAAGTGGACAAATTTCGCAAAGCGGTGGGTAAAAAAATTCCCGAACTGATGGCCGAACAACGAGAGAAATTTATCAAGGGCTGTATCGAACACACCGGCTGGACTAAAGACAAAGCGACCGAGATCTGGACTTGGCTCGAGCCGTTTGCGGCATATGGTTTCAACAAAGCGCACTCCGCCTCATACGGTCGGGTCGCCTATCAAACGGCCTATATGAAAGCCAACTTCCCAGTCGCCTACATGTGTGCCTGTCTAACCGCCGAATCGGGTGATATTGACCAAGTGGCGATCTATGTGGACGAGGGTAAAAGAATGGGTATAAAAATATTGCCCCCTGATGTGAACGAAAGTTTTGGCTATTTCACTGTGGTCGCCGAAGACGATAAAACGATTGAAACTAGTCGGGCAATTCGTTTTGGTTTGTATACAATTAAAAACTTTGGCAAAGACATTGGTGACGCGATTGTCGCCGAACGTAAACGAGGTGGGCTATTTAAAAACTTTACTGAATTTCTCGACCGCATAAATCATAAGAATTTAAACAAAAAATCATTAGAAGCTTTGATAAAATCTGGCGCTCTCGACTCTTTGGGCGAAGACCGGGGCACTATGCTCGGCAATATGGAAATCGCTTTAGAGTACGCCAAACAGACTATCCACTCGGGTGGGCAAGATTCCCTCTTTGGCGCCATGTCAGACCAGTCGAGCGTCCCTGCTTTTCGCCTGAAACCATACCCGGCGATCGAAACTAAAGAACGTCTAGTTTGGGAAAAAGAATTACTTGGCTTGTATATTTCTGGCCACCCCCTCGATGCTTTTCGAGACAAATTTACGCGAGCAGAAAATACTATTCACCATAACAAACACCTCCACGACGGGACCACTACCACGATTGGCGGGATAGTAGAGGAAGTAAAAGTCATTTACACTAAAAAAGGTGACGCTATGGCTTTTGTCCGCATTGCCGACCTAACCGACAAAATTGAAACCGTATTCTTTTCTGACCGCTATCTAAATTTTAAAGATATTTTGGTCCCCGATACCTGTCTGGCTCTAAAGGGAAAAATAAATCATCGCAATGGCGAGCCCAGTCTGTTGGTAGAAGCGGTGAAAGTCTTAGAATAGGGCGCTCACATTCTAATTTTTGGACTGGGGACGCTTCGTAAATTGGAAATCATACTCATCTCACGACGCAAATTCCATAACTCCCCCGTGGAATAGAGACTTTAACATTTAGTGATTATATAACTTCAGAACAGAATATTAATTGCTTAAAAAAGTTTGTCTACTTATTCCACAGGGTCAAACAGATGGAATTTACTGCTCGCTTCCTTGATTTCCAAATTCACTCTCGCGAAAGTCCAAAATTAGAATGTTCGCTGGGTTGGGAAATATATCAAAGGCTCGGCGAAAAACATTTCCTCGCTTGGTTGGAAAATAAAAACCCGCCGCCGGCACCAGAGCCGGCGGCGGGTTTTCTATTTATTTTTACGGTCCAAACAACGCTCCATCTCGATCATTAGAAATTATGGTATACGTCCGTTCAGTTTCTTGTTCACCAGTACCAATCGCTTTCACCGTAAAAGTGTAAACCCCAGCCCGGCGAGTCCGACCAGAAATAGTCGCTTGGCCATCGGCCAAATTTATGAGCTTAAGACCGACTGGCAACCGCCCATTTATAATTAAAAAAGATGGGTCACCCCGAAAATTGGTGGCGTAAATTAGCGTGTCATAATTGGCACCAACAATTGTACTAGGTAGGATAGCTGGCTTAATAGCCAATTTATCATCTGCACAGGAAATACTTTCAATCCGATTTCGGGTTGTCGCTTCGACTACTCCATAACCATCAGCCGGCACAATCCCTACCCGCTGTTGAAAACGAGTCACCGCTTTTTTGGTTTCATTACCAAAGTAGCCAGTGGCACTAGGAAAAGTATAATCACCATTGGCTTTGAGAAAATTTTGGAGAGCCTTGATTGGTTCATGGCCACGATAATCCACCATTTGGTAGCGAAGTGTAGTTTCTATTTTGGTACAGTCATAATCGGCCGTAGTAATAAGCGTTGGTGTTTTTGGTATCACATAATTTTCTTCTCGGCCCACTTTTAGTAACTGCGCTTCATATAAACCCTGCAGACGTAAAAGTTCCCGTTCCAAGTCAGACAATGATATAGCCTGACCAGCCGTGGGCACCACTAAAAGGCCTAAAATAAGGGCTAGGATTATGGTTTTAAGTTTATTGGTCATATTTATGAGTTTTTATTAAGTCGTCTATTGATGCCTCAGAACCCGTTTGTTTCTCAACCATACCATATTTGTAGTTTTTTTGCAAGACCTGTCTATTTTGAAAAATAGGCCTTTCTGTTATTATAAACAAATGTCTAATGCTGATATTTTAGCTAATAAACGTCACACGCTCGCCCACCTCCTCGCGGCAACCATCCTCGAGCTTTATCCCGATGCAAAAAACACCATCGGACCAGCCATCGACAATGGCTTTTACTACGATTTTGAATTTACTTCTCCCCTGTCCGAAAACGATCTAGTAAAAATAGAAACCAAGATGCGGGAAATTCTCCCCTCTTGGTCGCAATTTAAACATCGAGAAGTTACCGACAAAGAAGCCAAAGTAATTTACACCAACAACCCCTACAAGCTAGAACTCATCGACGAAATTGTGGCCAAGGGCGAACCAATTACTTTATACACGATTGGAAACTTTACGGACTTGTGTCGAGGTGGTCATTCGGAAGCTCCCAATACCGATATTGACCCAGCCGGCTTTAAGTTAGACCGCCTCGCCGGTGCCTATTGGCGCGGTGACTCTAACAACACTATGCTCACCCGCATTTATGGCTTGGCCTTTGATAACCAGGTTGAACTGGAAGACTATGTCGCCAAACGCGAGGAGGCCGAAAAAAGAGACCATCGCAAACTCGGCAAAGAACTAAATCTATTTTTTGTCGACGACACAGTGGGCAAGGGTCTTATTATGTGGCTACCAAACGGTACCATTATGCGCAATGAGATTGAAAAATTAGCGATAGCCATGGAAGACAAGGGTAATTATCAGCGGGTCTCTACTCCTCACCTCGCCAAAGAAGAACTTTTCCTCCGTTCAGGACATTTACCTTACTATAAAGATGGAATGTACCCACCAATGGTTATGGACGATGGCACCTATTACCTGCGAGCGATGAATTGTCCTCATCATCACACTATTTATTTACACCTGCCCCATAGCTACCGCGAATTACCAATCCGCTACGCTGAATACGGCACCGTCTATCGCAATGAATTATCTGGCACTTTAGCTGGGCTCCTGCGGGTTCGGGGTTTAGCGATGAACGATGCCCATATTTACTGTCGTAAAGATCAAATCAAAGACGAATTCAAAAATGTGATGGCTTTAGTAATGGAATATTTTAAAATATTTAACCTTTCCGATTATTGGTTTCGCTTGTCCAAGTGGAGCCCCGAGCATTTGGATAAATATATCAATGAGCCAGCCAACTGGGATTTTGCGGAGACGGTTTTGCGAGAAGTTTTAGTTGAACTCGGTGTAAAATTTACCGAGGTAGAAGATGAAGCCGCCTTTTATGGGCCAAAAGTTGATGTCCAATTTAAATCGGCCATTGGTCGCGAGGAAACTATGTCCACTATCCAGCTCGACTTTGTGGCTAAAACTCGCTTTGGACTTACTTATATCGACAATGAAGGCAAGGACAACAACGAGGTGTTTGTTATTCATCGTGCCCCTCTTTCTACTCACGAACGTTTTATGGCTTTCCTCATCGAACACTATGCCGGTGCCTTCCCCACTTGGCTCTCACCTGTCCAGGTCGCTATTTTACCGGTAGCCGAAGCTCATGATAAATTTGCCGAAGAGGTGGTGACAAAATTAAAAGAGGCTGGCGTTCGCGTGGAATATTTAGCCAGTGGTGACTCCCTCGGCAAACGCATCCGCTCCGTCAAAACTTCCAAGGTCCCCTATTTTGTTGTCATCGGCGACAAGGAAAAAGATTCGGGCAACTTGACCATTGAAAACCGCGCGGGAGATAAAGAAGAAATATTAACTGAAAAATTGGTTGAGAAACTCCAAACCGAAATAAAAAATCGTTCCTGAACCCTTTGTATCTATTTAATAAACAAGGACTTTGAATTCAACCAGCAAACAATCCAGTCTTACTTTAGGTATAATTTCTTACTGCTTATCTGTTGTTTATTTACTATTGCAGTTGGTTATAAGTAATAACCTGATCAACTATATATTTATCGGTATTCACGTTATCGTTATCGTCACCGTACTCCTCAATCTCACAATGATACGAGTAGCAGTAGCCATAGGACTAGCAAGCGGTAAAGTATCAGATCAAGACAAAAAACAAACGACATTGGTTATGCAGACCATGGGCCTACGCATATATTTGGGTCTGTTATACTGGGTACTACCAATCGGCTTATATTTACAAAGAATTGTTGAGATTAAATATTTATATATCTTTGTCTGGCTCCCACTGTGGTACCCTATTATCTATTATTTGATCGAATCTCATATTAAAAGAAAGGAGAAACGAATTGGCTCGCCTTTGGCTGAATAACCCTAAGACAAGCTCTACTGCGCGCTTCGTAATCCCCCAACCCAGCGAGCTTACTCCTTTTGCTGACCATTTATCTTTTTCGAGTTAGTGAGCCTAGTTCCCTTTCCAAAACCTTGCGGAGCTGTCGGCCGGCAGGGTTTTGGCCTTAGGTATTTTGCCCCAGCAGGGGCAAGGCCAAACGGCCACGGTGGAGCAGAATCGCCACACCTCTAGAGGTGTGGCGATGTGTTTTGAAAGGGAAGCTAGGCGAGCGCCCTAATACCCAAGCCCCAGAGGTCATACGGCCTCGCGCTTCACACACAAGGGAGATGTGCCTATTCGGCACCCGCCCTCGGCCTGGGCAGGGGCTGGGTCAAGCATTTGCAACCACAAAAAATCCCGACCAGTAGTCGGGATTTTTTGTGGGCAAGATGCTAGATATCCAAATTCGCCATCTTGGCATGCGTCTGAATAAACAGCCGGCGGGGTTCTACCTCGGCGCCCATTAAAACATCAAACACCCCGTCAGCTACTTCAGCGTCCTCAATGGTAACTTGTTTTAAAATGCGCGTGTCCGGATCCATGGTAGTTTCCCACAGCTGTTCGGCATTCATTTCCCCGAGACCCTTGTAGCGCTGGAGCTGTATTTTGGCAAAACGTTTTTTGGTTTCGGCTTCCTCCACCGCGTCAGCCGATTCTTCTTCGACTTCATCGGCCGGACCATCACTTACTTCCACGACCGCCTCGGCCGCCATACCCCCCATGGCGGCCACTATTTCATCCTTCTGGTCATCATTGTAGGCATAGGCCACCTCCTTACCTTTTTTAATCATATACAAAGGTGGTAGCGCAATATACAAATGCCCCGCCTCGATAAGTGGTCGGTAGTAGCGGTAGAAAAGCGTCAGCAATAGAGTGCGAATATGCGCCCCGTCCACGTCGGCATCGGAGGCCAGAATTATTTTGTGATAACGAAGTTTAGAAATATCAAAAGTGTCCCCAATAGCAGCGCCGAGTGCAATCACCAGTGACTTCACTTCTTTGGAGGCCAACATTTTATCGAGCCGGGCTTTTTCCACATTCAAAATCTTGCCCCGCAGTGGCAAAATGGCTTGCGTCCGCCGATCCCGCCCCGTCTTGGCCGTACCACCAGCCGAGTCTCCCTCCACAATAAATAGCTCAGATTCTTCGGCATTCCTCGTCTGGCAATCAGCGAGCTTCCCCGGTAGGGCTAGGCCATCGAGGGCACCCTTGCGCAAAACCGAATCCTTGGCGGCTTTGGCGGCCTTCCGCGCCTTGAGAGCTAGCACCACCTTGGAAATAATCGACTTGGCGTCATCGGGGTTTTCTTCCAAAAACATCTGGAAAGATTCGCCAAAAACTGTTTCCACCGCCCCGCGCGCCTCGACACTACCGAGCTTGGCTTTGGTCTGGCCTTCAAACTGCGGGTCACGCAATTTGACCGAAACTACGCACACAATACCCTCGCGCACGTCGTCGCCGGTAAAGTTGTCTTCGTTTTCTTTAATCAAATTATTTTTCCGGCCGTAGTCGTTGAGTGTTCGTGTCAGCGCCGTGCGGAAACCAGTGAGGTGCGTACCACCTTCGGGCGTACGAGTGTTGTTGGTATAAGTAATTTCTTTGGCGTCTATATCATCGATATATTGCAAAGCAATTTCCACCATAATATTGCTCGCCTCTTTTTCCACATAAAAAATATTGCGATGAGCCAGCTTTTCTTTTTGATTGTAAAATTTGATAAGTGACAAAAGTCCACCTTCAAAATAGAAAGTTTGAGATGGGACCGGCAGTTTTAGCTCGGACAAATAAAACACACCGTCGGTGTCTATTTTTCCCGCATAGTCACGCGCATCAATGGCGCGAATACGCACCCCCTTTACGAGATAAGCCTGCCCGCGCAAGTGGTTTACCACCTTCTGCCAATCAAAAACTGTTTCCGAAAAAATGGTCGCGTCGGGTTTGAAAGCAATAATCGTACCATGCTTGTCAGAAGCGCCCGCCTTTTTAACATCTTTGTCTTTCTTACCAATTTTAAAACTCTGGACAAACCGGCCACCATCGCGGTGCACCTCGGCCGAGAGCCACTCGGACAGGGCGTTTACCACCGAGGCACCCACCCCGTGTAGACCACCCGATATTTTGTAGCTATCACCCTCAAATTTACCTCCAGCGTGCAACACTGTGAGCACGGTTTCCAAAGTGGAAACCCCAGTTTTTTTATGCTTTTCCACGGGGATACCAGTCCCATTGTCCACCACGCGGATAACATTGCCCGGCAAAATGGCCACCTCAATTTCATCGGCATAGCCGTTCATCGCTTCGTCACGCGAGTTGTCAAAAATCTCCACCATGAGGTGCTGGAGACCCTCTTCGCCGGTTGAGCCAATATACATGCCGGGGCGCTTGCGCACGGCTTCTAGGCCCTCTAGGACCACAATATCATCGGCCCCATAGTGGCGTTTGGTAGTTTCAGGTTTTTTAGGCATCTTAATATGTAAATAAATACCTCGACAAGACGGGGTAAAATTGGCTTAAAATATGGTCAAAAAATACTATTTTTATACCTCCATTTTAGCATATTTAGTCACTAAAAACAAAGTCAAATTAGTACTTATTTCCCCCTCCCATCTCTGCCACCATTTTAGCCAATTTATACCCATTAGGTACAAAAAGTCCTATTTAGAGAGAACGGTAATTAGACAAAGTAGTCATATTTTATCACAGAAACAGGAGTTCAAATCTTTGCCAGCTACTATTATTTGTGGTATGAATGAACAAGATTTTGAAACAAAGCAGAAAAAAGCAGAAAGAAGGATTAACCCTATGAAGAAGAAAAAGCGCAACACCACGCCGCTCGTCGGCACCCTACTCCAAGAAATCGCTCCCTTGATCGGGGCGAAAGTATTGATGGAACCCACATGGGGCATCGTCGGCCAGATCGTCTACAAAAGTGGGCGCAAACGGTACATCCGGTACAATACGGTGGACCTAAACCCGGTCGGTGCCTCGGACATCGCCAAGGATAAGGATTGGGCCAACTTCTTTATGAAGAAGATGGGCTACCCCACTGTCCCCGGCGAGGCATTTTATGCCGACTGGTGGTGCAAGGCAATCGGATCCGAGCGCAACCTGTCTGCCGCCTACCAATACGCCAAGAAAATTGGCTTTCCGGTGGTCGTAAAACCAAACAGCGGCAGCCAAGGCACCGGCGTGGCTTTTGTCCACAACAGGCGGGAATTTTATGAAGCGATGCGCTACATATTTACCCGCGACAAGATCGCCCTCGTCCAGAGACCGATCGCCGGCAAAGACTATCGACTGGTCATCCTTGATGGCGAGCTGATCTCGGCCTATGAGCGGCAACCACTTAGCGTCACAGGCGACGGGCGTTTGAGTATCCGCGCCCTCCTGCGCAAAAAGCAGGAAAACTTCATCGCTTCAAGCCGTGACACCAAGATAAAGGTGCGAGACCCTCGCATTGCGGGAAAACTGGCTCGGCAAGGACTCGCCTTTTCCTCGGTGCCAAAACTGGGCGAAGTAGTCTACCTGCTCGACAATGCCAACCTGTCTACCGGCGGCGACTCGGTGGATGTCACCGGTGCCGTCCATCCTGAGTTTAAGAAAATCGCAATCCGACTGACAGCCGACATGGGTCTGCGAATGTGCGGTGTCGACCTCATGGTAAAAAGCGACATCACAAAAGCGCCCGGTCGCTACACCGTCATTGAGATCAACGCCGCCCCCGGTCTAGACCACTATGCCGCCTCCGGCAAGAAGCAGGAGGAAATCGTGAAAAGACTTTACCTGAAAGTCTTGAAGAGCTTGGAAAAGGGGCTGTAACCATATCGGCCCCTAGAGCCGAAACGCGACCTAGCGTTTCGGTTTTTTCTTTGCACGAGGTGAAGACGCCCGACTAAAAACGTAACGAAAAATATCTAGCTGTGGCGGTAACGACAGTTTAGTAGTCTGACTAGTGCCAACTCCCACAAAAGTAACAGGTGCCTCCTGTATGACAGCCAGTGGAACACGCTCGCTTCCCTCGCCCATCAGAAGTACTGCCGCCGCCGCGAGAGAGTCTGCCAGATTACTTTCTGTAAAACGACTTTTACGGCCAAAAAGATCACGCTTGTTGATATAGCTCCGCAGTGGCTGAAAGCCAGCAAAACCAAGCGCCCGCCCAACTGTGCCCACGCGAAGCGGCACACTCTTAGTATCAGTAATAAGCACACCCAGTTTTTTTATTTTAAATTTCTGACGCAAAGAGCGACACAAAACTTCGGCCGACTGAAAAGCATCAAGGGGTAGTAAAATAAGACCATCTTTAGCATTAGATTCATCAACGCCGGCATTTACACACCAGCCATCTTTAGTTAGTGTTAGGAAACCATAGGGAGTTTCAATCACCTCCTTTGACTCGCGCTTGATAATAGCTTCCTTTGCCGACAAAGGAGCAAGCCGACCTTCAGCCAAGGCTACAATTTTTGATGTGACCACAACAACACTTCCCTCCGAGAGAGATGGGATGTTTTTTATTATAAACTGAATTAGATCATCTCCTGCTTTTAACAGAGGCGTCTTAACACCGATAATTTTCATTGTAGTTTTAGACTATCTAACTTCGTACCCCTTTTCCTTCATCACCATATAAATTTTTTCCATTAGGGTATTTACTTCCGTGATTCCAAAAAATTACCCCTCTCGGCCAGTTTATCCAACTCACCGACCATGTCGTCCGAAAAAGGCAAGGGCTCTAGTTTGCGCCACTTTCTGTCCAAAGCCACCCGCCGAAAAGAAATATCAATGAGCGGGGTAATATCCATCAGCTTCAAAATCCATTTCAAACGGGTCGGCGTCTCGTTAATATGGCGCACATATTGTCTTCGCACCGCCCGCACATAGTAGTCGATAAACTGCAGGGAAAATTCTATCGCCCCACTTTCCCAGATGATTCGACTGATTTCCGCTCGTGCCGAATCTTTCAGTCGTCGATTACCAAGTGCCCGGATAACTATTTTTTTATCGCGCGTCGACACCTCTGGACTAAATAGTGTATAGATGACAGGTAGTGTTAGCTTGCCTTCGGCGATGTCGTTATGAGAGGTATCTTTCATCCCCTTGCTCATCCCCGGCATATCTGCCGCCGTAATAAAATCGCCGAGATCGTTGCGAATCATCTGCACTAAGCCAAATTGCCGCGCAATGGAAACACAGGCTTCCTCGACTTCCTCTTGATCATAAAATTGTGCACCAACATTGGTCGCCTTCATCGCCATCCGACCAATCTCCTCGTAAAACGCCCCGCAAATGCCGTATATTCTTTTAAAATAAAGCTGTAAGGCCGTATCTAAACTATTCTTTTTTATAAAAGATTTTAATTGCCAACGACTGTCAAAAGTGAGAGCAATGTCGTGAGGTTGCCCCAGATACATTAGTTTCTGAACATTGTTTAAGCTCGAAAGCAGGTCCTTGGCTGCTTCCGGTTGTTTTTTGGTCAACTCGTACAGTAAATAAAGAGCAAGACAATGGCCAATACCTCCCACCAGAAGAGCATTGCGCCGGCTGCCATATTTTTCATGCAGTGTCGACTCACCCTGCCTAGTGGCCGAACTGTCAAACACATCATCTATGGCATAGGTATTTAGCCAATTATATATTTCAATTACTGCTCCGGCTTTATAAACAAAATCTGCTTCAAAATATCTTTCCGAAGCGACAATGTGGTGGCTGACCAAATCAAATAACTCATAAAAAATAGTTGGGCGAGTTTTTTTCTTGCCCTGCCGGCGGTCTTTAACCTTGGCCGCTGGAATATTAAGCCAGTAGCTTGCCATCTCGGCCACGTGACTGGCTCCGTCATTTTCCATCTGCTCCAGCAACTGTCCGATTTCACTTTTAAGGACCTGTGGCAAGTCGTTAAAATTATTTTCAATTATGTTTTCCAGACGCCCGGCCCGCTCCACCTCGGACGTGCAGACCGCCAGATAGGTGGTGGGGTCATTATATTTAGTTTTTTTGTCGTAATACCAAGTGGTGGGTTTATCTTCAACTGGTATACCACTCTGGCACTCCTCAAAAAACTCCTGCAAATTTTTCTCGTCGACATACTTTCTAATTTCCTGGTCAACGGAATAGTTTATCTCGCCTTCACGTGCATAGATAGAGCGGTAGTATTTGTCTAAATACTCTATAATTTTGTCTTCAAACTGCTCTTTGTTTTCGCAGAGTAAAATGGCGGTATGGGTAAACTTATCACTGTGCCGGGCACTTTCCGCCACCTCTTTATCTGTAGTTAAAATGGCACCAATACTAAAAGTCACCATCCACTGGGATGTGTAATAGTCGAGGTGTTCCAAATCTTCCACCAGCATAATAGTCGGTTTTTCCTGCCCAATAGCATAACCACATTCCCAAGAGCTGTCGGTACCCGTTGGCCCATTGCCTTGGGTATCGTACATTTTCATATAGGCTAACACCGCATCGCATTTGTTTATCTCACCCAAGTCCTTAGTCGCAATTTTGATCGGTATTTTGCGATGCTCACCGGTGTACTGATTGTCTATGAGCGCCGGTTCAAACAGGGAAACTTTTTTATTGAAATAAGGGGAATAACCATCTTTGAAAAATAGCGTCCACAGGCGGATGCCAGAAGCCAAGTAGAGCTTATATTTATCTTCCTTTAATGGCATAAAATCTTATTATTTTAATTTATACTAGCATTTTTCCTTATTTTATCAATTGGATTATACATGCAAAGGCCGTGGGATGAACATCATCCCACGGCTCATATTATTTTCTACTTTTATTATCGTTCCTCTTCAACCACCTCCTCCATCCCTCTGGGGTATCACTGACGACTTCCTCGCCCCGTAGAGCGTACCCAACCGCCAACATCACGGTTGCGATCACTACGAGTAACCCAAACGCCGCCAGCACTTTTCCCCCTTCCATGAATTTCTCCATGGTGGTCCAAGGTTTTTCCCAAGCTGGGACACGCCCTGCTGTGTAGGAGACAAGGATGAACAAAAACACCATCGCCCCCACCATAAACTTACTGACAAAGAACGTGTCAAATAAGTTTATCAGGTTCTTTGACAGGAGCCTAAAAAAATTCAACTCATACCTCCTTAACCATCGCACAATGGCCGGCAAAAAACTTTACGTCCCAGTGAGTGGCCAAAGCAACAGCGCTCCGACCAATTTTTTTAAACCTTCTTTGGAGCAGAAATCAGTCTGAGTATATTATACACTATCTATATTTTTTGTCAATAAACAGAAAAAGTCCTGCCTACAGGGCTTTTTCTGTTTATTTTTTACTTTTTTATCTCACTTCCCCTAAACCTTGCCAAAAAATCCGGTAAGGCCGGGTAATCGCCGAAGGCGATTTAGCCACACTTATCTGACTTCCCAACCTCTTTCCTTCACCACCTTATAAACTTTTTCCATTAGGGTATTTACTTCAGCATCTTCCAATGTCCGATCGGAAGCCTGGAAAGCCAGGCGGTATGCGAGCGAAGTACGGTCTTCGCCCGGCTTCGTGAATTCATCAAAAAGGATAGGACCTTCGGCAAGGAGCGGGCCTGCGTTTTGTTTAATCATCTCCCCCACTTCGCTACTAGCAGTACCGGCTGGTACAAAAAGAGCGATATCACGGACAATGCGGGGGTAGACCGAGACTGGTTTATAGTTGACATCGGATTTAATAAACGGCGAAAGATCGGCCGCGCCGTCCTTAGCTTTTAAGCTTGAAAGCAAAAGTTCAACTACTTCTCCACCTTCGATCTTTTTAATCTCGGGTAATTCGGTGATATTAAATTCTTGTTTTAGTTCGTTAATAACAGACTGAAGTGAAATATTAGCAGCCACGCAAATCCGCTTTTGTTCTTCGTCTTCGGAAACAAAAACATTACCAATCTCAAAAAGTTTTACTTCATCTTTGGGAAATAGTGAGTGCTTGATATTAGAAACTAAAGTAGCTGACATCCAATCAGTTAAATTAGTGCGCAGATATGCCTTATCGGAAGCCAAGGGTTTTTCAATTTCCACCACGCCTTTTGCGGTAAAAGAGTAGCCATAAACTTCCGTAAAGCCACCGCGGGCGAAGAATTCACGAATTTGGTTAGAAAGGATAAAGTCAGGGTGGTCGACAGGGGCGACAACCGGCGCAAGCAGTGCCCGCGCCGGTACATTAGCGTAACCATAAAGGCGAGCCACCTCATCGGCCAAATCTTCTTTAATATTTAAATCTTGTCGCTCAGCGGGGATATGAGCTGTCAGTGTTTCTTCTCCTTCAACGAGTACTCCTACTCGAGAGAGGTAACTCTTTATATCTTCAACTGAAAATTCGACACCAACCAGATCGGAAATGACTTTGGCCGAAAATTCTATCGTAGTTCGAGCCGATTCTTTGGTCGTTGTAAATTTATATTCATCTTTAAGCGGCAAATTCATAACAGCCGATACTTCTCGCGCGACACCTAACACACTTTTAGCGTCACTAGCCCTATCAGGCAAAATTTTAATATCCATTTCCATATCACCATCTTTTTCTACCATTTCTTCCACCTCAAATGCATGGTTAATAAGCGCCTCGGCCACCGCTCCTACTCCCGGCAAGGACGTCACAAAATGACTCTCGATTTCTTTATATTTGAACCACATAATTAAAATTGTTTGAGAAAACGCGTATCCCCTTGGTAAAAATGCCGGACATCCTCAATACCGTATTTGATCATCGCCAAGCGGTCCACCCCACCACCAAACGCGAGCCCCTGCCACTCATTCGGGTCTATCCCGGCTGCTTTAAAAACATTGGGGTGCAAAAGTCCGGCACCGACCACTTCCAGCCAGCGGTCGCCCCATTTAATATCCACTTCTACTCCCGGCTCCACAAACGGAAAGAAGCTAGCCCGGAAGCGCATCTCGATATTTTCGCCAAAAAGTCTTTTATACAAAGTCGACAACACCCCTTTCAGGTGAGCCATCGAAATTACCCCGGGTCGGTCGATAGCGAGACCATCAAACTGATAGAACTGCGCCTCATGAGTAGCATCAGTCGCTTCATTACGGAAAACACGACCAGGCGACACTACCCGTAGTGGCAGCTGTTTTTTTGCCAATTCCCGTAGTGATACTGAAGTGGTATGAGTTCGAAGCAGCTGGCCAGCTGTATGCGGCTTTACCCAGAAGGTATCTTGCATCGCTCGCGCCGGGTGATTGGCCGGGATATTTAAAGCGTCGAAGTTATTCCATTCGGACTCTTTCTCGGGCCCATCGGCCACCCGAAAACCCATTTCGCGAAAAATATCCGACATCTCACTCATCATTTGGGTGAGAGGGTGTAGGTGTCCCAACTGTTTAGTTTCTTCCATAGAGGTGAGTATAGCGAAAAAAACCCAAAAAAGAAACGGCCCACAACTGTGGGCCGTTTAGTTCGTCCTAATATCGGCGACCACTTCTGTGCTCCATAGCCGCCGCCTGTCTTTGCGCCTGGATTGATACTGAAACGGCGACAGAGGTCTGGAGTGCCGAGATCTCCAATCTTCGGCGATAATCGGGATCGTCCAAACGCCGACCGTGTTCTTCCAGTGCCTTCTTAAAACGCTGGTGAATCATTTCTTCTGTCTCGGTCATAATCAATTCCTTTCTCTTTTCTTACTTCCCAAAAGATCCTTCTGAGCCGGCACGAGGGTTCGGTCACCTCAAAAACTTTTCGCCAAAAGTTTTTTCCTCAACCCCAGATTTTTGATTTTCCCGGCTGGAAAAACAACAAAAATCTTTTCTCACCCTCACACAAGCAAAGCAGTTTGCTTGCTTTGTCGTCTCTCTGAGCCGGCACGAGGGTTCGAACCCCGGACATCCACTTTACAAAAGTGGCGCTCTACCAACTGAGCTATGCCGGCAAAAATCTACTATAACCTATTTTTTAACAAACATCGACAAATTCTAATTCCTAGAATAAGTATTTAAATTTTCCTTTACCTTCGACTGATGCAACTCAATCTCGCGCAGAAACATAGACGTCGAGCCCCGCTCCCCTCGGCCCCGCTTGCGCCTCTCATGGGTCGCCCGCAAAACCTGACCCAAGACTCGCTCAATCCGCCCGGTGTTATGCTTGACCACCGCCGCCACCTTTTTTGCCCCCAGTAAAGATAGAATAGACACCAAGTGCATTAGCTCGTGGCTAAAGTGGGAAAGTTGGCCGGCCATTTTATCAAGACTAAGACTTAAATAATCAGCAAAAGATAAGGTGGGTGCTTCTTGGTTTAATTGCACTTCACCTCGGCGTAACAACAAAAGCTGACGACCTACTAAGTAGGCGACCAGCCCAAAACATATAACCGTCATAGTAATAAGAAAAATCATAGAAAACTAAGCCCCTAGAGCAAAGCGCGCAAAGCGAGTGAGCACAATCCTTTCGCCAAATTTTTGAGTTCCCTGTTGGATAAGCGTCTCCACCGTCTGACTCGGGTCTTTGACAAATTCTTGAGCCAGCAACTCGGCTACCGTTTCGGGAGCACTGGCCACTATATGTAGTGCAATATCCGAAGCTAAAGCTTTAAAATCAACATTTTTGGCCACAAAGTCGGTCTCGCAAGCCAATTCTACCATAGCCCCAATCGCCCCTGCCCCGTGAATATAACACTCCACTACCCCGGAACCAAGGTTCCGGTCAGATTTTTTGTCCGCCGTTTCAGCCCCCTTCGCTTTCAAAACCACCTGGGCTTTGGCCAAATCGCCACCAGCCTCATCTAGCGCTTTCTTGCATTCGGCTAGAGAAATTCCCGTCTGATCGCGCAGAACTTTAATTGATTGGGTATCTGCCATAATGTGTAAAATTATATTACAAAAAACATTACTCTGCCTCTTTGTTTTCCACTTTGACCTCGGCTGGTTTAGTCACCGGGTTTTTCTGGCCTTCAATATAGGCCCCCGCAATTTCATTGGCAAAAAAAGCAATCGTTCCCACCGAACCGTCATTGCCAATAATCGGATAGGCAATACCACGAATATCGCAATCAGAATTAGACAAGGCAATCACCGGAATATTTAATTTGTTAGCTTCCGCAATCGCAATTGCCTCCGCGGTAGAATCAATCACAAACAGGGCGGCCGGCATTTTGGCCATCTCCACAATTCCACCAAAGTGACGCTCTAAATCATTTTTTTCTTTACTAATTAATCCTCTTTCTTTTTTAGTATATTTCATTATCTCACCCGAAGTTTCAGCGGCTTTTATTTCCTCCAACCGTTTCAGTCGGGTCTTAATTTGTTTAGTGTTGGTGAGAGTACCACCTATCCAACGCTCGGCCGAATAAGGCAACCCAGCCAATTGAGCCGCTTTTTTGACTGCCACTCGGGCTTCATTTTTATTACCAACTAGCAACACTGCCTTACCTTCGCTACCCAAAGTCCGCACAAAATCTTTGGCTTTGGTTAGTGAAATAATTGTCTTTTCCAAATCAATAATGGCCGTCTTGTTTTTGTAACCAAAAATAAACTTGTCAGCCGAAGGGTGACGACGCACCCGACTGTAACCAAAATGAGCACCAAGCTTAAAAAGATTGTGCACTAGATCGCCTACCGCGGTTGTTTTTTCATTAGTCGGGGTATTTTGCATACGGCAAGTAGTCTAACAAATATCAGGGAAATTGGCAATATTTAGACCCCAAATTACTCCTCCTCTTCCCCGGCGACAATCACGCCCCCACCAGCCTCGGCCAGGGCCCTCACAATCGGCCCGATGTCACCGGCTAAAATCCGTTCAATCCCATGCCAAGATTCCTTGATGCGATGGTCGGTGACTCGGTCTTGTAAAATATTATAGGTCCTGATTTTTTCACTTCGGTCGCCTGTGCCAATCTGGCTCCGCCTTTCGTCTGTCTCCTCTTTTTTGTCAGCCACCTCTTGTAACTCATTTAATTTGGCTTCCAAAATTAACATCGCCTTTTCGCGATTTCTTTGCTGAAATCGCTCACTTTGGCTACGGACAGCAATACCAGTTGGCTTGTGTACTATCCGCACCGCCGTTTCCACCTTGTTCACATTTTGGCCACCCGCCCCACCCGAGCGGGTTGTCTCTATTTCCAGATCAGCCGGGTTAATAACTACTTTGGTTTTTTTGCGAATCGGCATCACCGCCACCGAGGCCGTGGAGGTATGGACCCGGCCCTGCTTTTCGGTCGCGGGAATTCTCTGCACCCGATGCACCCCAGTTTCATAACGCAAATTATCATAAATATTTCTCCCTTTTATTTCAATTGAAACTTCTTTGTAGCCACCTAGTTCTGACGGCGATTCATCTAAAACTTGAAAAACCCAGCCCTGCACCACCGCGTAGGCCTCGTACATTTCTTTAAGATTGGTCGCAAACAAAGCCGATTCTTCTCCGCCCGCGCCAGCTCTAATTTCCATAATCACTTCATTGATCACTTCATCATCGGCCACTTCCTTGGCGACAATATTTTGAATACTGGTTAAAATATCCCCCCTCTGACGCTGTAAATCATTGATTTCGGTCGCCACCAATTCGGCCAGATCTTTATCACCGTCGGCCACTGTTTCGGCTTCGCTAATTTTTTTGGTTAGACGATCATATTCCATCATCAAAAAAGCCGTCTTTTGATTTTGCCGGTAATCAGCTAAATTTAAGTTTTGCTCATCAATATTTATCATATGGCTTCATTATACCGCTAGGCCAAAACGAAACCAACGCATATCAAATGAATGCGTTGGTGGTAGTGATTTAATTTAAGCTTCTGTTTCAGCCTGCTTGGTCTCCTTTTTTTTGGTCGCCGTCTTTTTGTTTTTAGGAGCGGTCGCTTGTTTGGCTCGAGCCTTGAATTTTTCCACTCGGCCAGCCGTATCCATCACTTTTTCATTACCAGTGAAAAAGGGGTGACAAGCGGCACAAACTTCCACGCTAATGGTTTCTTTAGTTGAACCCACCGTAAAAGAATTCCCGCAAGCGCAGGTCACTTTCGCATCCGGATAGTAAGTAGGGTGGATGTCTTTTTGCATGGGTTTGAGTTTAACACACGACTAGTTGGTCTGCAAGATGTCAATTTGGGCTTGCATTTCAGTGGCCAACCTCATCACCGAGTCCCCATAAAAAGCATTGCGGGGATCGGCCCAGTTGCCACCAGCATAGTACCGCAAGGCCGCCGTCCGCTCGGAGGTATAGCCCCCACCGGCCGCCCCCAGATCACGTAGTAGAAGCTGGGAAGCAGCAAAGGCATCGAATGGTCGCCAAGGGTTTGGTGGGGTATTGCCTGTCACAGCCGAAATACGCGCCTTATAGGGCTCCCAAGTTGAAGGAATAAATTGAGCTGGACCCATGGCCCCACCATAGCCATAACTCATAGCACAGGAAAGTGGGGTAGCCTCGGGATCAAGCCCCAATTCGGTCACTATCCTCAAATATGGAGCCTGGTCACGGGTTGGATGCATAATCATTTTCCAGTGTTTCTCTGGTGGGTCGCCGGCTCGATTACATGTCCCCACATTTTGACCAATATTTGTTTCTTGTTTTAAAATAGCGAGCGCAAAAGCCGGCCGGACTCCAGTTTGTTTAGACAGACGAATAGCCATATCAACCGCTTCCCCAAAAGAAATACTAGTGGTATCACGCAATTTAAATAGGGCACTCCGGATCACAGCTCGCCTAGCTTCCCGCTCAGCGATAATCCCTTTATACGAGGCGGCCGCTTGATTAGTCAAAGCCAATAACCGTTTTTTCTCGGCTTCCGCCGTTTGAATTTTTTTTGTTTCCTCCTCAATCACCCTTTTGGCATCACGTTCAGCGTCACGCCTTCTTTCTAGAGTAATTTTTTCTTTAGTCGTTTCTACTTGCGTATCACGCATCACCAGGAAAGAACCATGGACACTAGCCTGAATAAAATTAAAAGAATTTAAATCCACAAAAAAATCCGACAAAATATCATTACCTAAAATAACCTCCGGCATGGTCACATGGTCAAGTTCTTTGGTTTTTCGCAAAAGCTCGGCCAGCGACTCCTTCTCTTCTTCAATCTTGGTCGACAAAGTGGTAATAGTTTTTTCTCGTTTAGTGATATCCCCGCCTAGACGCTCAATCTCTATTTGTTTTTGCCGAATTTTTAATTTGGCCTGATTGATTTGATAAGTCAAAATCTGGATGTCACGACTAATAGACGAGGCTTCACCCTGTTTGATTTGCAGTTTTTTTGTATTAGCCGCAATGTCGGCCTCGACTTGAGCCAGCTCCTTCCGCAAAGCCGACTCGCGCGCTTCTTTTTGCTCGGGAGTTTCAGCTATAACCAAGCTTGGCAGGAGAGTAAAAACCAAAAAAAACAAAACCAAATGATTTAATTTGGGCTTAAAATTCATAATTACATTATAGCAAAAAACCCCCAGCGGCGCGAAGCGCCGCTGGGGGTTTTCTGTCTGGCAGTTTATTCAGCGGTTTTATCTTCCCCTTCTTTAGCTTCCGCCCCTTCCTCATCTTTCTTACCCTTCTTTTCTACCTCAATCGTGGAAATATCGATTGGCTCTGCTTCTACGGGCTCCTCTTTAGCTTCAGTTACTAGGGCCACCACTTCTGTTGCATCAATCAGCACTGTTACCCCAGCCGGAACAACCAAATCGGCCACCGTAATCTGACTATCAAAATCAACTAGAGCTGAAATATCCACCTTAATATCGTGAGGTAAATCTTTCGGCATGGCCTCAATTGGCAAGTCGTGAATAACCTTGACCAAGATACCGGCCAAATTTTCCACCGCTGGTGATTCACCCTCAAACACCAATGGGACCTCTACCTCTACCTTTTTACCTTTTTCAATGACGTAAAAATCAACATGAATAACTTCCCCGGAAATCGGGTTGTGGTCAGTTTCCTTAATTAGCACATCGTGGTCGCCAGCTTCGGTTTTAAATTCAATCACCGTTGATTCACCCGCTTCACGATAAACTTTATTAAACTCTTTGGTGTCCACAAAATAAGACGAGGCGTCTTCTTTGGGGCCATAAATAACCACCGGGAGTTTCCCGTCTTTTCTGGCTCCCTCTAGCTTCTTGCCAAAGGTCTCCCTTTTTTGCGCATTTAGGGTTAACATAACGGAGACAATATATAAGAAATTTCAAAAATATGCAAGGCTATTTCTGTTATGACCGGGCTAAATGGTCTTTGAGGTACTCTTTACTCCCCCCCACCTTCTTGCCTGGATTAAAGATATTTTGGGGGTCAAAGATTTGCTTTAACTCGGCAAAAAGCCTGACTATTTCCGGGCCATACATCTTTTCCAGGTAGGGCGTGCGAATAATACCATCGTTGTGTTCGGCGGTGATTGAACCCCCAAAACTAATCACTAAATCATAAACCCTATCTGACAATCCTATAATAATCTCCACATTTTTGGGGTTACGCATATCCATCAGGGGAATAATATGAAAATTACCATCACCGGCGTGGCCGGCAATAGTATAAAATAAATTATACTCATCTAAAATCGCCCGCAATTTAGGCAAAAACTCAGGCATTTTGGCTGGCTCGACAATAATATCGTCAATAAACGGCGCGGTACGTTTTTTGCCTAAATGTTGGCGCAAAAGACTAAAAGCCTCGCGCCTGATCGTCCAATATTTTTCGGTTTCAGCTGGACCAGTAGTCTGGTGAGCTTTTATGCCCATTGCTTCCATTTTTTGAACAAACTGACCCGCTTTACTGTTTAAATCTTCGTCGGCTCGCCCGGTAAATTCAACCAACAAAACCAACTTAGGCAAACCAGTTCGTATAGCCATTTTAAATTCTGGCCAAAACGACCAGCCCAGCTTCCATAAACCGCCAAATTTTAATTTTTTAGCGAGGGCAGGCAAAAAACGTAGCGCCAACTTCATAGTTTTGTCGTCATAAGACTCGATACTGTCTGGAGCAAAAACAAGCGCCTCATTTACAATCTCCGCCACTTGAGCCACATCGGACAAAAAAACTACAACCAACTCCGATTTTTCTTCAATCGGAACCAGCTTTAAGGTCGCCTTGGTTACAATTCCCAAGGTGCCTTGCGCACCCGTAAAAAGTTTATTTAAATTAAAAGTTTGACCATCCCAAATATTCCACAAATAATAGCCGGCGGAATTTTTAGACACCCGCGGCCTAGCTTTCTCGATTATCGCTTTATTATTTTCCAGTAAACTAAAAACCTCACGATAAATTTTACCCAAAAAATTATCTTGATTCATTTGCTGATCTAGTTCAAATTTGGTCAAAGCTTTTATTTCATAAGTCTCACCATCCGCGAGTACTACCTCTAAAGTTTCCACATATTTTTCGGTCTTGCCATAGCGTAAGTTTTTTTCACCCCCAGAATTGTTGCCAATCATCCCGCCAATCGCGTTTAGATCTTTAGAGGCGGTATAAGAGGGTAACATTTGACCAGTTTTTTTCGCCTCCACCTCAAAATCCCGATAGAAAGTCCCGGGCAACACTGTGGCTCGACCAGTTTCTAGGTCAAACACGCCACGCATATATTTTGTGGTGTCAGCCACGATAGACTCACCAATGGCCCCGCCCGACATACAAGTGCCGGCCGCCCGAACCGTAATCGCCAACTCCGGATTATCTGATTTGTTTTTATTAACAAAATCAACCAGAGCTTTAATATCAGCCTCGTCTTTAGGCCAGACCACCAATGCCGGCAAAACTTCAAACAAACTCGCATCATGGCTATAAGTCGCTAAAACTTTAGGGTCAGTCGAAATTTCACCCTTAAACTGTTTGGCTAGCTCTTTTTGGAGGTCAAGGGAAATAGCCATATCTTAGCGCCCAGCAAATAAACGCAATCGCTCGGTGGTTTTCTGTTCAATCGCGTGCATAGACGGAGCCATTATTTTGTACGGTGCAATCTCGTCTGGATTATTTTGCAAATATATTTTTAAAGCATCACGAAAAACTATCCTAATTTCGGTATTAATATGAATCATCGAGACACCGGCTTTAATCGCCGACCGAAAATCTTCATCGGTAATACCCGACCCACCATGCAAAACCAGTGGCACCCCACATTTGGTTCGCATATTTTTTATCAATTCAATATCCAAACGCGGATCAGTCCCCGACTTTAACATACCATGCAAATTACCCACTGCTGGAGCGAGCAAGTCCACGCCGGTAGCTTGCACAAACTGGGCCGCGATTTCAGGCGAGGGCAAGGCCTCGCCTGAAATCGCGGCCTCCTCTGGTATTTCGTCCAGCAATTTGCTCGAAGTGCCAATATAACCAATCTCCCCTTCTACCAAGATATTAGGGTTCACACTTTTAGCATAAGCCACCGCGGTTTTCGTTAGGGTAATATTATCTTCCAAACTTAGTTTCGACCCATCCACCACCACTGAGTCATACCCCGCATCCACCACTTTTTTTATTTCTTCTAGGGAGTAAGTATGGTCCGCATTTAAAAATATGGGATAGTTATATTCGGCCTTCAAGCTATCAACCAAAGCTTTAACCTGTTTAATACCAATAAAATTTCGTTCCCCTTCGGACACCCCAATAATGACTGGTAATTTTTCAGCCTCGGCCGCCCGAAACACCCCCCACAGGCCCTCAATATTAGAAATATTAAAATGCCCCAGGGCCCAACCTCCCTTATCTGCCTCCTGAATATATTCAATTAATGTCTTCATTCCTCCTATTCTACCATAAAGACTTTACATCTTCTCTAGAAAAACAAAATATTGGACACCGAGTGTCCAATATTATCAATTATCAATTAATAAATCTTCAATTATCTCTTTGGCGCCACTGTTTTGAACCTCTATTTTATAATCACCAGCATTATTAAATTCGGACATAATAATTTCTGGTTCTAATAGACCACCAAACCGATTTGGGCCTAAAAAATCAGAGTAGCTTGACCACGGATACTTTTCCTCCTTATTCTTCCAACCATTAAGTACCCGACAATTCCGATGTATATATGATGATAAATAAAGTAACTGTTCATCATCTTCAATATAAACAATTTGATATGGCCCCTGAAATAAATGCCCATTCTTTTTATATTTTGTATTAAAATATTTTGTAAAAGAATTTTGAATTCTTTGCATATATTGAGAAATTCCCCCTGCCACCTTTTCCTTAACAATTAAATGGAAATGATTGGGCATAAATATAAAAGACACCAACTCAACATACTTATCACTAATTATTTGTTTTTTAATTTTTTGAGAAATATTGAACACCGAGTGTCCAATAAAATAATTAATATAGGAGGGAGGATTAACTAATGAAAGTGGCGATTGGAAAAACAAAACACAAAATAAGAACCGGGCGTAATCTCGTTTATCAATAAAAATGTCTTTTTTATCTACTCCACGATTGTAAATGTGATAATACTCCCCCTCACAAATTTTTATCTTTCTCATTATCATAAGTTTAAAATATTGGACACTCGGTGTCCAATATTTTTGGGAATAATTACAGAGAAAGGTATAATTTAGAAATGAATAAAAAACTAGACATTTTAGCAATTGGCGATATTACTACTGATGCTTTTATTAAACTGCAAGAGGCCGAGGTCAATTGTGATATTAATAAAGACAATTGCAAAATCTGTCTGGCTTTCGGTGACAAAATCCCCTACGAGTCGGTCACCATTGTGCCTGCGGTCGGCAATTCGCCCAATGCCGCTGTCTCGGCTTCCCGTCTGGGCCTTACTACTGGTCTTCTGACTAATATTGGTGATGACGACGAAGGTAAAGAAGCCCTAGCAAGTTTAGCTAAGGAAAATGTCGCGACTGATTTGGTAAAAACCAATGCCGGCCAAAAAACCAATTATCATTATGTTTTGTGGTATGGCGCCGAACGGACTATTTTAATTAAGCACGAAAAATATGATTATAGTTTGCCGGATATTGGCAACCCGCGCTGGATTTACCTTAGCTCGCTAGGTGAAAACTCGCTTGATTTTCACCACCAGTTGGCGACCTGGCTTTTGGCTCACCCCGAAACCAAATTAGCCTTTCAACCAGGGACTTTTCAAATAAATTTGGGCCCAGATAAACTGCCCGATATTTTTGCTCGGACCGAAATATTTGTCTGCAACCTAGAAGAAGCACGGCGAATATTAAAAACTCCAGACGAGACTGATGTGAAAAATCTATTGACCAGCATTAAAAATTTGGGTCCCAAAATAGTGGGTCTGACTGACGGGCCAAATGGCGCCTACACTTTTGACGGTACCGACATGTGGCAAATGCCAATTTACCCCGACCCAAAATCACCAATAAGTCGCACGGGAGCCGGTGACGCTTTTGCCTCGACCTTTACTTCTTTTATTGCTTTAGGAATGAGTGTCCCGGAGGCGCTCAAGCGCGCGCCGATAAACTCGATGTCAGTAGTGCAATCTGTTGGTGCCCAATCTGGCCTTTTGACCAAAGAAAAAATTGAAAAATATTTAGCTGAAGCTCCAGCTGATTACGCTCCTAAAAAATTGTAAAAGAAAAGCCGCCCCCCGTGCGCGATTGCCATAAAGGCACGTGGTCGGGGGACGGCAAATTTATTTGCGACGCAGATGGCTAGAGTACCTAGCCGGCTGAGTCGCGCGGACGCCGAATGTTCATGGGTATTCCTCCCCGGGCCCTATGCCCGGTTTGTTGGGGCGCGCGCCGATGGCCGGTCAGGCCGTGGCGGTGGTTGCCGTCGTCTTCATATCAAAATAATGTTCAAGGGACTTCGTGGCCAACATAGACATCACCTCCTTCCGTCAGTTGGTCATTCACTTGTTCAATCCCCATTATAGCACCCCCTACTTTTTTGTCAATAGGCAAAATAAAACCCCTATCCGAAAGAGAGTAAGGAGCTGGAATGGGGTAAAACCAGCAAGTCCTCTCTTCCGGATAGGGAAAGGTGGCCAAAGGTTCTCGTGGGCGACAAACAAGGAGGGAGCATCCCAGCACGTTGCGGCATTGCTGGCGTCGCCCACGAGAAAAATCTTCTCTCTTTATATACTTCTTATAAAATTTGTCAAACTTTTGGTTGTTTCAAAAAGTCTTGCAGTAGATATAGCACCCCCAGACTGGTACCATCGTATATTTTTTGTTTAACCATTTTTATTCCCGAAACTCGTTCTTGTTCCGCCAACAAAAACTCGGCTTGGGTAATCCCTCCGTCAGCCATAACTTTAGACACCGGTAAAGGCAGACGCTCTAACACTTGTCCCACTTCTTTGGTTAGACTTTCCAAAACTTCTTTTAGTTTGACTGGGTCTTTTAAATATTTTCCTACCTGGTCGCCATAGCCACTGACTTTGGCCTCTAGCATATACTCGGGCCCATACAAGCCGGGTACTAAAGTGGTGTAAAAACCATCATGAAGTTCAAAATTTTGGCCTAACCCTTGGGCAATAAACGCCCCGGTACCATAAGTGACTTTGGTCACCCCCCGCTCGAGCGCGGCAGCCACAGCACTGGCTTCTTGATCACCAATGATCGCTCCAATCGGTATCTCCCCACTAACAATATCGCGACGTAGACTACCAAAACGCCCGGCCGAATCTAAAACTTGCGGTAAGATATTGCTTGGTATTGAAAAAATTTCCAACAATTCCGAGTTCCATTTTTTCTCTTTAATATCATACAAAAGGGTCCGCGAAGCATTGGTATAGTCGGTGGCATGAACAGCCTCGTCGGACAAGTTCCACAAAATCCACGAGTCGACCGTGCCAAAAAGTAAATTACCTTCCCGTTTTAACTTTTCGGCTTGAGCTGAATTTTTTAAAATCCAGCGAATTTTGGAAGCGGAAAAATATGGTTCTATCAAAAGTCCGGTTTTTTCTCTAACCAATGGTCCATGTTTTTGCGCCAGATCATCGCACCAATCTTTGGTCCGATTATCTTCCCACACAATAGCCGGACAAACCGGCAAACCGGTATTTTTATCCCACAAAATAGTCGTTTCGCGCTGGTTGGTAATACCACAAGCGGTAATATCTGTAGCCGTCAGTTTGGCTAAATCTAGGGCATTGCGCAAAACAAAAATACTAGCCGAGACCATTTCCATTGGGTCTTGCTCAACCCAACCTTTCTTGGGATGATTCTTTTTTAAAAAACGATAAGACTTGGCTAAAACAGTACCATCGTCGGCAAACACAATACCCTTGACGCCAGTAGTACCAACATCAAGGACTAGAAATTTTTTTTGTTTAGATTTAGAGCCTCTCGAGAATATTTTCAAAAACATTTTTTGGATTTTTACCGTGGACTACCACCTCGCCAATGGCTGCCAAAAATGGCATGCCCGCCAACTTGCTTTCTAGCCGTGGCCAAACTAGAGGCAAGGCTAGGCTACCCTCACTTTCGATAGGACATTTACCAATCCTCACTAGGTCGCGACCAGCAGTCCGATTGCGACTATGTTCACTGGAAGCAGTGGCCACCAGGTCGCCTAGACCAGCTAAAGAATAAGCGGTTTCGGCCTTACCCCCAAATGACACCAAAAGCTCGGTAATTTCAGCCAAGGCCGAGGCCACTAAAGCCCCTTTAGTATTGGCACCGACCCCAACTTCTTCGGCTACCGCCAGGCCCAAAGCATAAAAATTTTTTAACAATCCAGCCAAGGCCACCCCAGTGGCATCATCCGACTCTTTGAGTAACAGATTGGAGTGGGCAAAAATCTCCCGTACCACCAGACGAGCCTCGGCTGATTCACTACCAAGGGTGGCCCCCGCTTTTTTACCCGCCTTAATTTCTGCAGCGAGCATCGGCCCACCCATAAACACCAACGGGTTATTGGGTAATACTTCGGCTAAAATTTCGAAAGAAAAATTTCCGTTGGCACTAGCGCCTTTAGAAACAGAAACGACCACAGCTTCGGTTTTTAGATGCGAAGATATCTCCTTGCCAACCGACGCTAAGGCCTGAGTTGGAACCGCCAGAAAAACAATGGCCGCTTCCGCTAATAATTCGGCTAAAGGCCGACCGGCCTTATTTTTAGTTTCATCTTTATCAAAAATCACTGGCTCGTGAACCAATAGAAGCTGGGCGAGGGCTTGGCCTATTTCCCCGCCCCCAATAATAAGGATTTTTTTCATATCAAAATTATACTATTTATAACCAAAACAAAAAAGCGCGGGCAAGGTTGGATGGCGCACCCGCCATCCAACCTTGCCCGCGCTATCACCGCCAGTTTTCTGATTCGCTAGCGAACCAAAATGTAAACGGAAACAAAAATACACAAAAAAAGTACCGTTCCAAAAATCACCGCCACCAGCCAATCCCTTGTTTTAAAACGGCCCATACGCACCTCCTTTTCTCTATTTTTAATATAGCAATAACTCTCAAAATGTCTACCGTTTCTTCCGTCCTATGACTTTCTTCACGGCCCCAACAATATCTTTCACCCCCAAACCATAGTGCTCCAAAAGTTCGCCTGGCTCGCCCGACTGGCCATATTTATCTTGCACCCCGAGAAACTCTATCGGCACCGGAAAAGTTTTTGCCAAACTTTCCGCCACCGCGCTCCCCATCCCACCAACCACTTGGTGTTCCTCGACTGTCACCACCGCGCCCGAGTTGGCGGCGACGCGGTGAATAGTTTCCATGTCTAGTGGCTTAATAGTATGCAAATTGGTCACCGAGACTTTTATCCCCTCGGCCTCCAGTTGGCGCGCCGCCATTAGGGCATAGTAGACCATTTGCCCACAAGCAATCACCGCCACTTCGGCCCGATCCGGGTCAACTAGCACATTAGCTTTCCCCACTTCAAACGGCGACGTGGCGGTAGTAACCACAGCCGACTTGTTGCGAGCGAGGCGTATATAGCTAGGTTTACCATTTTCCGCTATTGCGAGTGTCGCCTTCTTGGCTTCCACACTGTCGCACGGCACCACCACCACCATATTGGGTAACACCCGCATTAGGGCAATGTCTTCAAGCATTTGGTGGGTGCCCCCATCGGGGCCAACCGAGATACCAGCATGAGCCCCCACAATTTTCACCGGTACATCGTTGTAGGTAATGGTCGTACGAATCTGTTCCCAGTTGCGCCCTGGCGAAAAACAAGCGTACGAGGCGGTAAAAGGGATTTTGCCCATCGAAGCGAGCCCCGAAGCGACCGTCACCAAGTTTTGTTCAGCCACCCCCATTTCCACAAATCGCTCGGGAAACTGTTTGGCAAATTTTTCGATGCGTGTGGACTCAACAAGGTCGGCACACAGCGCCACTACTTGCTCGTTTTTCTCGCCCGCTTCCACCAACCCCTGCCCAAACCCGTCACGAATAGGCACCTGCTCCACATTGAGGTCAAAAAGTTTTGGGTTTAGTTTTTGGGAAGTATTTAACATATTAATTATCTTTATTTAAATATCTTGCCACCCGCTCCGCCAAATTATTTTCTTCAGTTTTCGCCAATTCTTTGGCTCGGTCTAATTTTTCTTGCAAACCGCTCCACAAATTACCATCGCCAATCCTGTCCCAAATCTCGCCTTTTGTTATACCCACCAACTCAAAAGCGTTGGTAGAAGGATTATCTTGTTTAGTATCAATGTTATTTATTTCAGGTTCTCTAAAATCTGGACTATATATTTCAGTTACAATACCATAAATTAGCGGTGATTCATCTTTCTTTTTAGCATAAAATTCCGACAGTCGAGCTTTAGCTTCGTTTGATTCATTTTCAAATCTAGATTTAAGCCAATCAGGCAATTCCACAGTGTAGACGTGAATAACATTCTTTCTAATTTCATAACCATGGTCACGAAAAGTCTTACCAATTAGTCCTCCATTTTTTATTTCCTGATCAATTTCAGCTATTTCCTTATTATTTTTATCAAAAGTTAAAAAAGTAAGGGCATAAGTCCTAGACACTCCACTTTCATCAACAATATGTACTTCTCTAATTTCATTATCATGCCTTAAAACCTCGGCTCTAACTGGCCCATATTTTTCTTCCAAAACATCAGTGTGAAGCTTTTCGGTCAGTGGAAAATGTTGAAAGTTATTTTCCATATCAATCATTTTCACTTTTAATTTTACCTCCTAATGTCCGCAATTCTTTTAACGCCATCTCCCCCTCCTCTTTGGTTGGTGGTTTACCATGCCACTCGTACTTTTTCTCAAAAGCCGGTACACCTTTGCCCGGCGTGGTGTGAGCAATTATCACCACCGGCCGGCCAAATACCGCTTGCCCCTCGCCCACCGCCGAGATAATGTCGTCGAAGTTGTGACCATCAATTTCTATGACATGCCAATTAAATGCGCTAAATTTTTCGGCCAAGGGTTCCAGCGGCATAATGTCTTCCGTAAAACCATCAATCTGAATATTGTTGCGGTCAATAATAACGATTAGATTAGAAAATTTCTGTTTGCCGGCAAAGAGCACCGCCTCCCACGTGTTGCCTTCTTGCAACTCGCCGTCGGACATTAGGCAATAAATATATTTGTTGGAATTTTGGCCATGATCCATTTTCTCCGCGAGCGCCATACCACAAGCCTGCGACAGCCCCGACCCCAAGGGACCAGAGCTAGTCTCCACATAAGGCAAATATTCGCGGTGGGGGTGCCCCTGCAAGCGTGACCCAAACTGACGTAAAGTTTTCAGTTCCTCCACGGGAAAATAGCCAGCGTGCGCCAAAGTGGCGTAATACACCGGACAAATATGGCCATTGGACAGCACCAGCCGGTCCCGCTCGCTCCAGCTGGGGTTTCTTGGTTCGTGTTCTAAAACATGAAAATATAATGCAGTAAAAATATCCGCCATCCCCAGTGGTCCCGCGGTGTGGCCTGAACCCGCTTGCACCAACATCTCAATAACCGACCGGCGGATGTCGCCAGCTTTTTCGGCTAATAATTTTTTCTTGTCGTCAGTGAGGGTTTGCATGGTGAGTCACATCAAAACGCTAATTTTGAGAATACGGATATTTTTTTGCTAAAAAATTCCTCGAGCTCGCGCCGTCGCGCTCCCTAGTTTCTCAAATTTAGGTTTTGATACTCCTTTAGTTTTAAAACTACACGGAACGCCAGAAGTTAATTTTCAGAACCTTGCGCAAGGGCGACGGCCCGAGCAGAGCAAATTTTCAGCAGAAAATTATGTGTGTGATGAAAATTAACTTCTGGCGTTCTGTTTATTATAACGCTTTAAACTTATGAATCATATCCACCACATCCCCACTTTCCCACAAGGTCGAGCCAACAACAAGGGTGTCGGCGCCGGCCGCGACACAGTCGCGACCGGTGGCTAGATTTATTCCTCCATCAATTTGAATCTTTGTATTTGGGGCCTTGGCCCTTAGCTCTTTTATTTTTTCCAACACTAGAGGGTCAAATTTTTCACCCTGAAACCCTATCTTTTTTATTCCCATTAGTTGCACCACATCTATTTTGTCGACATAAGGCACCACATCATCGATTGGTGTTTCCACAAGCAAAGCCAAACCCAATTTAACATTGGTCGACTGAAAAGCATCCACCAAATCTTCAATTTTCTCGGTCGCTTCCAAATGCACCACCAGTCGGTCGGCGACATTCATCCACACCGCCACCACTTCTTCAGGGCGCTCCACCATTAAATGAATTTCAATCTTAGCTTTACCATCCAATAGTTCCAAATCATCGGGCGCTCCCCAAGTAATATTGGGTACAAAATGACCATCACAGACATCAATCTGCACCCAAGTGGTAGCATCACCAATTTCTTTGATTTTATCTGCGATATCGCCCCAAGTGTTCGATAAAATTGCCGGTGTGATTTCAATCATAATATTTAAAAAGAATTTTCACTCCGTGGTTCACTGTCAATTTGGGCAATCCGCCTCATATGCCTCTTATCCCCCGAAAAAGGGGTGGTCAAAAACTTGAGCACCGCCTCTTTGGCCTCGTCCTCGTCGAGCCCAAACCGTGAACCGAGCGACAAGACATTGGCATCGTTGTGCTCGCGCGCAATTTTGACAATATCTTCTTTAATCTCGTAACACACCACTGCTCGCACATTTTTGTAGCGGTTGGCCACAATGGCCTCCCCTTGGCCCGAGCCACCAAAAATTATGGCCACATATTTTTCCGGTTCGGCACTAACCCTTTTCCCCGCCATATGCACATACACCGGATAGTCGTCGGTCTCGTCCATACTAAAAGCACCCAAATCTTCGACGACAAAATTATTGGCCCGCAAAAAACTTTTGATTTTTTCTTTTAGTTCAAACCCAGCATGGTCAGTCGCCAACAGAACGGTTTTTGCTATTTGATTTTCAGACACTCCCAACTCCATATCATTAATTAAATCTGCCATTATTTTCCCGTTTTAATTACATGCTCGACTAAAGTGTTGGCATACCCCATTTCATTGTCATACCAAGCGAGCACCTTGCACAAATTGCCCCCCACCACGCGGGTAAAAGATAGATCAGCAATCGAGGCGTGAGTATTGCCCGCAATATCTGAGGAAACCAAAGGTTCCTCGGTCACCATAAAAATATCTTGCCAACGCCCTTCCTCCGCCCCGGCTTTAAGCAAATTATTTATTTCTTCCACACTAGTTTTTCTTTTGGCAATAAAGGTGATGTCCACTAGTGAACCAGTAATGACTGGTACCCTCATCGCGATACCATCAAACTTGTCTTTCAGATCGGTTACCACCTGGGTCACCGCGACCGCCGCTCCCGTGGAAGACGGGACAATATTATGAGCGGCCGCGCGACCCCGCCGCCAGTCGCCTTTCATGGGTGCATCCACCAGCGACTGACTGGCGGTGTAGCCGTGAACAGTATTGAGTAAAGCTTTTTCAATCCCAATTTTCTCATTTAAAATCGCAATCAGGGGACTAGCCGAGTTGGTCGTGCAGGAGGCATTGGAGGTAATCTGACAACTCGCTAATTTTTCATCATTGACTCCCATTAAAACAGTGCCCCCGGGTATGCCTACTGGTGGCTCGTCTTTCACCGGCGCGGAAATAACTACCTTGCGCGCCCCAGCATCAATGTGCGCTTTGGACTTGGCGTAGCTTTCAAAGACACCCGTTGCTTCGACCACGACATCAATATCTAGCTCGCGCCACGGTAGCTGAGCCGGATCTTTAATTTGCAGAAATTTAATCGCGTGCGGACCGATATTTAAATTAGCATCGGCAGTATCGATATCTAGGCGCGACCGGACATAAGCACTGTCGTACTTTAAAAGATAAGCCAAGTTTTCCAGCTCGCCCAAGTCGTTGACCGCCACTATTTCTATCTCCGGTCTTTTGATAGCCAGCTTTAAAAACGCACGCCCAATCCGCCCTAAACCGTTGATAGCAACTTTAGTTTTACGCATAGATTTATTATACCAAATACTTATCAAGTATCCACAAAACAATCGGGATTAAAATAGTTATAAAACCCAATATTACAAGTAATATGTTATATGTCTTATTATTTTCTGGAGCATTATACATGGGTGTCTGATATGCCATATATTAGATATTTTTACCTTTAGTTCTATTGCACAATTCGCACAAAAGTTGAATGTTTCTTTGTGTATTTGCTCCCCCAGCAACGACCGGTATTATATGATCAAATTCTAATTTTTCTTTTGTACCACATTTTATACACTTACCCTCATCCCTTTGCCATACAAATAATCGTACATCATCTGGAATTCTTCCTCTTCTGGCACTCCGTGCTTGGTCAAAATTTTCAAAGGCCTCAACTTCTTTTGAAATTTTAGTGAGTTCTTTTTCCTTTTTAATAACAAAATGTTTAATTCTCAGTTTAATCTCTTCATCACTATATGGTGTCTGCCCAGAAACAATATACATTTTTGATTTAAAAAACCAACTCCCAGCGCGAAGACCGTCAGATTTGACTGGGGTTTTTTCTTGTTCCTTAAGGAAACTAATACTACTAAAAAAATCAGTAAAGCAAAATTCCAAAGACCTAGCACCCAAACCCTTACCTATTTGGACTATAATCTTACCATCTTTTATTATTCCTTCTTCCTTTATTATCATAAAAAAATTATGTTAATTTATCCTTAAGTATTTTAGTTAGTACTCCCGGATTAGCCGAGCCCTTCGACAGCTTCATCCCTTGGCCGACGAGAAATTGCAGGGACTTCTCATTGCCGGCTTTATAATCGGCGACTACTGTTTCGTTTTCCGCAATTACCTGCTCCACAATTTTTAGAATTTCCCCCTCATCACTTTTTTGGAATAGGCCTTTGGTCTCGGCAATGGCCCGCGGGGCGCCACCGTCTTTGGCGAGCACCGCCAAAATATCTTTCGCCCCGCGGGAAGAAATCTCGCCGGCCGAAATCAATTCCATCAATTCAATCATGGCTTCGGTTGTCGGTACCAGAGTGGCTCCATTTTTATGTAAACCAGCCAGGTCGGAAGTAAGATAATTGGCCACTAGTTGCGCCTTGTCTTTGCCCACCTTAGCCACCGTTCCTTCAAAAACTTCGGCATATTTTTGATTCACCAAAAATACCTCAACATCCTCACTCTTCACCCCATAGTCTTTGGCATAACGAACCCTTTTTTCACTCGGCAACTCCGGTAAAGTTTCAGTTAGATTTTGAAATTCAGCAATTTCACTAATATAAAGTTTTGGTAAATCGGGGTCAGGAAAATAGCGATAGTCGTGCGAAGATTCTTTTTTGCGTTGGGAAAAAGTTGCTTGTTTGTTTTCGTCCCAACCTAGCGTCTCTTGTTCCACTTGGCCACCTTCGTCTAAAATTTTCACTTGGCGTTTGTATTCATATTCAATGGCTTTTTCCATCGTCCGAAACGAATTGAGATTTTTTACTTCTACTTTGGTACCTAATGTATTTGGGTCAGCGGAAATAGAAATGTTTGCCTCCACCCGCATCTCGCCTTTTTCCATATTGGCCTCTGATACATTTAAATAGAGCGGAGATAAAAGGAGTTGTAATTCACGTGCAAAATCGCCCGCCTCTTTGGCACTATGCATGACCGGCTCGGTGACCAGCTCCATTAGCGGTACCCCCGCCCGGTTAAAATTGACCATTGATAAATCGTTGGCCGGGTCGTGTTGAGAACTCGCCGTATCCTCCTCTAGGTGCACCCGGGTAATCTCTACCCCTCGCAACGAACCTCCCGACACCAGCGGGTATTTGTATTGGCTAATCTGATAGGCCTTGGGAATATCCGGGTAAAAATAGTTTTTACGGTCAAACTCGGTAAAGTCAGCCAGATTACTGCCCAAGGCGGTCCCCACCCTCAGCACACTTTTAACCGCTTCCTTATTAATAACCGGCAGAGTCCCCGGCTGGGCGGTACAAATCGGGCAAATATTAACATTTGGTTCTTTCTCGTCGGGGTCATTATGGCAAGCACAAAACATCTTGGTTTTGGTTTTTAACTCGACATGAATTTCGAGACCCACAGTTAAAGTATATTTAGATTCTGTCATATATTAGGCCAAGTATAGACGAAAAACCCCAGCTTGTCATTTGGCTTATATCACCCTAACTTCTTCTTCAATTTTGATATTAAAACGGTCTTTGACCTTTTGCTTCATAATATTAGCGAGCGCCAAGACATCAACCGCCTTACCCCCACCGGTGTTTAAAATAAGATTAGCGTGATAGTCAGGCACCATAATTTTCCCCCGCTTAAGACCCTTGACCCCCACCACCTCTAGTAGATAACCAGTTGGTACCTTGCCCCCAATTATTTTTTCCGCTGGAATTTGCTTGAGCACCTTTTTAGGCAAATCGCTGGCTAAAAGATTTTTAAAATAGCTACCAGGACATTTGATACCAGGCGCGTATTTTTTATTTCGCATTTTTATAATTTCTCGTGATTTTTGGTTAAGAGTTTTTGCTTCACCTTTGGCCAGACTCCACCGACCACCCAAAATAAGCCAATCTTTTTTCTTAAAGATACTAGCGCGATAACTAAACTGACCAGTTGCCACTGGTACCCACTTTATATCTTGGCCATCAAAAATTTCTATCTCAACCAGCTTGTCACTAATAGTCTGGCCATAAGCGCCAGCATTACCAAAAATTGCTCCACCAACTGTACCCGGGATACCCGACAAGGCCTCGAACCCAGCCAACCCATTTTTAATTGTCGCCCCAACCAAAATCGCCAGCGGCAAGCCCGCCTCGGCATAAACCAACTTACTCTCAATAAAATGAGTAACTCCCGCACGAGGTTTAGCGCGATAACAAATGAAAATTTTTTTGGGCAATTTGTCAGGAAAAACCAGGTTGCTCCCGCCCGCAAAGACAAAATAAGGTAAATGGTTGGCCTGGGCTTTTTTTATGACCTCGACCAGCTTGTGTTTATCTCTGATTTCTAGCCAAAATGGGGCAGTTCCACCAATGTCAAAAGCGGTAAAAGGAGCAATTTTTACCTTAGTTTTAAGTTCGGGAAATATTTTTTTTAGCAATTTGGCCTGCATGAATTAATAGTATAACACCAGCGTTTGGGGTAACCAAAAACCCCCGCGGCCGTAGGCCGCGGGGGTTTTCTTTTTTACTTTTTTCTACTAGCTAATCTAAATTAGCGAGCCGAAAGAACACGGAAGTAATACTTGGTGTTGGCGGAAAGGCCAGTCAAGTTTACCGAGTGCGTAGTAACTTTGGTGTTGTCAATCGTAGTTGAGTTTGCATAACCTAGGTTAGCAGTATCAGTTACGGTTGGATGAGAAACAGTGTCATATACAACCCGGCTGGTTGAAGCTTCACAAGTTGTCCAAACAATAGTGGCACTATCTTTGGTAACATTGGTAGCTTTTGGTTGGGCCTCAACTGGAGTCTCAACAATCAGCGGGGTGCAAGGACCACCGGCGGTAACAACAACGGTAACTTGGGCGTCACCAGTATTACCAGCGATATCAGTCACTTGAACTCTGGCAGTAGTTGTACCAGTAGATGTATATGCGTGAGTTGGATTCTTGATGTTAGCACCTTGGCCATCACCAAAAGTCCAGCTGTAACCATAAGAAGCAGGGTTCCCACCGGTTGCAGACACATCAAAAGACACATTCTCATTTACTCCCACTACTACGTTATTAGCAGGGGTAGTAACCTGAACATTAAGAGCGGCAGCAAGTACAAGCGACGGCGCGATGACCGCAACAGCAAGCATTGCTACAAGAGCTCCTTTTGCGAAAGTACGAATAGTCATAATTTGCCTATTTTACTTAAATTTATAATAAATCGACTTATACTGGCAATCGCGCCCTTTTTAATGGATTTTAGGCGTAAATGCTTACCCGGGTATTTCTACCACATATGGAAAAATAATGCAAGTAGTTATGGTAACCTCATTTTAGACAAAAAAATCCCGAGGAGTCGCTTACGCAACTCCTCGGGATGCAATTAGAAACTAATCCGTCACGACGACGGAGATGTTTCCAACATCAGCGGTTTGCCCGCCTGCCTCGGCTTGGAAGTAGAGACCAGCTGGCTGACCCTGCGTCGAAAACAAGATCATCTGGGAAAACATCACCGACCGGGGGTCGGAAGGATGTCTGTCGTAGGTGATCGTCGCCCCGCCAGAACGGCTGACAAACGTCACCGACCCATCGACATTGAGAGTGACGGTAATTTGATCACTCTGCAACCCACGGAACCGCACGGTATACGGAGCGGGCACGTCGCCGTTGATCTTGGCCCTGAACGTCATCGTCCCGTTAGTTTGGTAACTATTGGGAAAATCTTCGTCGGCCGAAGTAACAACTAGCGCCAATGGCCCAGGCACCGGTTCCTCACCTTTCGAAACAGTGAGGTTCACCGCACTACCGACGGGCACTTGCGTCCCACCGACAGGACTTTGGATTGTCACCTGCCCGACTGGTGCGGTACTGAAGACTTCCGTCACATTACCGACCTCGAGGTTGGCACCAGTGATTTCGGCATCCGCATTCACCAGTAAGTCACCAACCACGTTGGGCACGGTGGTCATCTCCGGTCCACAGGGCCCGGTGGAAACCACCAGATTAATGGCGGTGCCCAAAGGCTGAACACCCTTGGGGTTGTAGTCGATAATCCGGCCAGCGGCAATGGTGTCACTGCAACGGGTCGTGATTGTACCAACTACAAAACCGGCTCCTTCGACATCATCCCCTCCTTCTTGTTGAGGGAGGTCGATGACATTGGGAACGATACCGGTCGCCACGACGACTTTGACATCAACTGAGTCCTGGGCTTGGTTGCTTTGGGCATCCGTTACCTGGGCCTCAATCGAAGCAAACTCACCGCCAGTCGTCACCTTTGGCAAGTAATTCAATTCGATATTGCTACCAACAAGCACTGGCTCGCCGATGACGTCGTTGGCCAAGATTCGGTCCGTGACGGTTATGACACCGTCTTCAAAACGAAAGGCGACGAACTCCGCCCCAGTTCCACGCAATGTGACATTGTAAGGCTCTGTCGCCCCGTCAATATCAAGCTTCAACGTGAAATCTTCGCCGACTTCGAAAGTGTTGCCACCTTCTTTAATCGACAAGTCGAGCGTGAGTTCTTCACCTTCACCTTCACCTTCACCTTCACCTTCACCTTCACCTTCACCTTCACCTTCACCTTCACCTTCACCTTCACCTTCACCTTCACCTTCAC